>Ga0157375_10000261_pt1 | contig 47898 bp, 45 predicted proteins | sample M35metaG_FD_115311 | JGI IMG/M metagenome (GOLD analysis project Ga0157375, IMG submission 115311) | Miscanthus rhizosphere microbial communities from Kellogg Biological Station, Michigan, USA - M3-5 metaG | ecosystem: Host-associated > Plants > Roots > Rhizosphere > Soil | place: USA: Michigan...
CATTTATCGCCTTGAAGGCGACGCCTGGGCACTCGTGCATCGCCACGCAGACCCGATCACCACACCGCAGGCCCCGGACGCCGTCTTACGAAAATGACGCCCGGGAACCACGCGGGCCGAATCTTTGCCGGGGTTGCAGATGCAGCTGGTGCTAGCCGTGCGCAATGCCGAGGGTCCGTGCGGACGACTTCAAACGTCGACGAGGACGTCATGAGACTTTGAACCGCGAAGCTAGTGACTGTCGCATGGCGGAAACATCCACGTCGCCAGCTGTCTCCTCTGCAAGCAGTTTGGCCAGTCGTTTCGGCCAGAGTACGTGAACGCCATGAGTCGCGAACGCTCCCCCGATCAGGGGCCAGTCGGCTTCGACGAAGCACAGCGCCGCGGTGACCGGCACATCTCCGACGAGGTCGCGTACGTGCCCGACCTGTTTGAGCACCCCGTCGAGCAGCTTCGTACAGTCGCGCCGGCCCACGAGGAGCTTCTCGACGCGCGGGCGAAGGAGGCCGCCCTCGATCTTCAACTCGGGTCGCCCCTTGTACCGCTTGGCGTCGATCACCCAAATCCCCCTGCGGGTGATGGCGATATGGTCAATGTTCGCCTTGGAACCGGGGATGCGGCGGTCGTGAAGGATCGCCATGCCGTCGCTGGCCAGGGAGTCAAGCCGAGCCCCGAGGCGTTCCTCGCCGACCGCACCCCGCTCCCAGGCCTTGGTGCTTTGCCGCTCGTCCGAGAGCGCGACGGCGAGACCACCCAGTCGACCCCACTTCTCCCGAAGCCTTTCTTCGTCCTTGGTCTTGCGACGGTCGTATTCACGACGCGCCGACGACCCAGCTACTCCCGACTCGGTGGGCGATGAGTCCTCATCCGGTGGTTCGAGATCCTGAGATACGGCCTCGGAGAGGCACTCCAGGCAACGGACGGTCTTCGTTTCGGTTTCGTAGATCGCTTCAGTACCAGGCGGAAGAGGGGCGCCGCACACCCGGCATACTCCGGTGTACCGGAGCCTCATCTGCTTCATAGGGAGGCGGACTGGATCAGCGGGACGGTCCCATCGGCATTCGCAGTTAGCTCTGAGAGGAGACCGACCACTTTGGTCTCGCCCGAAGGGAAGACGCTTGGCTCGGAGATTAGGGCGTTCAGGCCGGATATACGCGTTGGCATGGTCCAATTCTCACCCGCAGCAGGGGCAATTTCGGGATTTTCCGCGCGTCCGTCATCCTTCTTCAGTAAATTTTCAGCAGGTGTGGAATTCTTCGGAGTCTAGGCTCTCCAGCGTTTTGCGGTCCATGGTCTTCGCAAGCCCAGGCCGAAGTGCGTTACATTCCGACGGAAAAAGTAGGAATACTACTGGAATTCACCAATTATGACGAGCCCCCCCCGAATACCTCCGATCCATCAACCTATGGCCGGCCCGCCCATCCCTTGGACGGGCCACGGCGGTGAAGCCCAGACCATTGAGGTGTGGAACTGCACGGCCCCAGCGAATCATCGATAAGAGCGCATATGCACCCATCCGATCACGGAGATGCGCCGGGCTACGCTCGAAAAGCGCGGCTACCCAGGTCCTCCAATCTGTGCGCCGCGGATGCGTCATTTTTCATCACAGCCGTGTTCTGGGGCCGCCTCCGCTTAGGATTAGCGCAGATCTCACCAGGGGGAATAGATGTCGGTATCTGAAGCTGTTGTACATGGAATTGCAATCCTTGATATCCATGAAGATAAATGGGCCATATGGCAGGTTTCAGCACTGGCATTGACTGGTTCGTTGAGAGCATCGGCCACTAACGCGGTGATCACCGATGGTTTTGATGAGCGGGTCTTTCACAGCCTGTCCTACAAGCGACCCGTTCTCCTGACTTCCCGCGCCCGGAAGCACTGCACCGAAGCAGTGGTGCTGGAGGCCCCCCCATTCGATCCCGAAATCTTTGTCAGTGACTGTTCTTCCTGGGTGGATCTGCTCCAGCAGATGTTCTGGGCAGAAAACGACCGCAGGGCGGCCTACAACACCAGCAAAGTCAAAGAGCGCAAGGAAGCACGCGCCGCCGGTGAACCGCTTCCGGATTACCAGCGGCGGGCGCCCCTGCTCGACATCGACTGGCCCGCACCGCCGCTCACTTCTGCCTGGGAGAGCGCGGTGGAGTGCATAGAGCCGGTGAACGAGGAAGCGCTGCGGGTAGCGAACGGTTGCGTCAGGCTTCTGAATTATTGGCTGGATATCGAAAACGACCGGCTGCGCAAGTCCCGCAAGTACTTCAACGGTATCGGCGGACCGTCGGTTCGTTCCTGGCCCACTCCTGCGACTGCGGGGGCAGAGCCGGTTAGCTAAGCCGTGTCTGGCTCGTGAAGCGGAAACGCAGGGCCGAACACGACGGACTATTTGGTTGCCACACGAACGGCGTCCGGCTCTGACCGTAACAGGCAGGCACAGAAAAAAAGGAAACCGTGCGGAGGACAGTGTTGCGCTCCGCGAATGTGAGGGGATGTTGTGGGGATAAGTTTTACTGCCATCGACTTCGAGACCGCGAACAGTGTGCGGGGCTCGGTGTGCGCCGTCGGTCTAGTAAAGGTTTCAGACGGGGCCATATCCGATCGGTACTCGACACTGATTAAACCCCCGGAAGGCCTCTACGACTTCCATCCCATCAATATAAGCAAGCACGGCATCACCGCCGATGATGTAGCTAACGCACCCAGCTGGTCACAGATCCTCCCGGAAATCATGGCCTTCGCCGGCGAAGACATCCTCGTTGCTCATAATGCCGGATTTGACCTCGGCGCACTTCGCCAGGCTTGCGACTGGACCGGGCTGGAGTACCCAGACCTCAAATACATGTGCACTTTGGTCATGTCCCGCGCCGTGTACGACTTTCCCGTCCACAAGCTCAACTGGCTGGTTCACGAGCTGGGACTCGACCCGTTCGAGCATCATGATGCCGTCCAGGATGCACATGCCTGTGCGCAGATCTGTCTGGATATAGCAGCACGGACCGGTTCCGCGACGATGGACGAGCTGGCTGAAGCTACCGGAACTCTTGTGGGAATGATTAGTCCCGACGGATGGCGGGGAGCGACGAGACGCCAGATATCCTCCCGCAACGGAAATCGGACCCGGAGCTCGTCAACGTCTCCAAAAGCATCCGAAATCGAGGTCAATGCCGCGGCCGACCCCGATGGGGCACTGTACGAATCGGTCATCTGTTTCACGGGAACTCTTCAAACCATGTCGAGGGACCACGCCTGGGCCCTGGTCGGCGCACGCGGCGGCCAGCCGTCGAAGGGAGTCACACAGAAGACCACAATCTTGGTCAATGCCGACTTCGACCCGAGCAACGTTCAGCCCGATGAGGCTTACACCAACAAGATGCGCCGAGCAATCGACCTTGCACGCCAGGGCCAGCGGATTGAAGTAGTAAACGAAACAGAATTCCTCGAAATGCTGGCAATCAGTGACGAGGAAGCCGCACAGTCCAGACCGGCAGAATCCCCCAGCCGCAGGAGCCTCCCGGACCATGTGGTTATGACGTCCCGCAGGTTGAACCAAGAAAACATGGATCATTTCGCGTGGCAGGATTCGGTGCTGAAGCATCCGAACGGCCGCGCGGCAGCCGGCGACACATGCTGTTACTGCGATGGTGTCATCCCTGACAACGTCCCGTGGAAGATCCGGGACCGCGGGTTGTGCGGCAGCCGCTGCAACCAGTTGCTGATGCGTGCCGCAAAACGGCTGTGGCAAAGCGAAGGCATCGGCATACTTGCTTCGCCATCTCAGGCTGAGAACGGATTCCTAGTGACGGCGGAATTTCCTCGGAAACGGGTTACCGGGCCGCGGGTCCTGGGCACCCGCGGCGCAGGAGACTTCCCCTACGAGTTCGACCGGTACCCGCTGATCGGCGATGTGGTCGAACGCCATGGCCACCGCACAGAGTATTTGGAGCTGAACGATCCCAGGCTTCCCCCGGGGGCGGCTGCGTACGGTCGCGAACTTGCTGAAGACCATGAATTTGACGTTTCACTAATGGTCGCAGTCGTGCACGCTAACAGCGGTGCCATCGGTTTCGCCAAAAGTACATCTAATGGAACGCCGGACCGCGTCTACCTGTCAGGTGTCTTCCTCAACGGGGACGTCCTACGCGTCCCGTACGGGCTACCCGTGTCGGGTACGGGAACGGCCCTTGACGGCATCAGCTTCCACACAGAATTCATTTCCCACGTTGAGGACGGCGTGAACTACAGGTGGGAGGCCCAGGTGTGGACTCCGCTTGCTCACGCGGCATTATGGACGCACGAGCGCATGACTGTCTCCAGCAACTCTGCCAAACGTAAGCGGCAGATGACAGTTTCCTATGCAGCTCGTTCGATGGGCGCCGGGGCGGGCGGGCCTCTCCAAGAGGTGTATTCCGTCTACGGCTGGACGTGCCACTTCTGTTTCACGGAGATCAGTTCGCAGGTTGCGTGGCCTGATCCATCTACTCCGTCACTTATCGCGACCTCCGCACCTAAGGACGGCTTGCTGAATATCGGGGACCTTCGCCCATCTCACTGGAAGTGCGCCATGGACGAAGGCTCCACAGGAACTCCTCCCCGCATACTTTCAGAAGCATGATCGATCCGACTGCGCCGCTGCCGGATGTGCTCTACCGGGTCTTGCCCGGCGCTCAAGCGGTCATGAACCACCGCACCACCAGCGATGCCGATCGCTGGAAGAAGCTATTAGCGGACCGCGGGCTCTCGGTACCGCCGACTTTTGCCGTGAACTCCGGACGATTCAGGCTTTCGCGAGCCGAAGTATTTGCTCTTGGCGCCGGTCAGCCTTCCCCGGAAGCGGCGTTGCCGCTCCTCTTGGTGTCCATGGCATGGGGCCTCGGGCTGCGGGCCCCGCGGCTCAAAGCGCGGCTGGATGCTATCGAACGGGATCCTCACGGTACCGCCGAGAGGCTAACCGAGGCATGGGAATCGGTCCGGGCAAGCGCGGACCCAAAAGACGCCTACCGGATCCTGACGACCGAACGCGGCGCGGGCCGCATCTCAATGCTGGGACCGGCCTTTGCTACCAAATTCCTTTACTTTGCCCAAGGACCGGAAGCACACCCTCACCTCCTGATACTCGACAATGTGGTGGCCACAAAACTCCGACCATTCGCATGGCCCCACTCACCCACCGAGGGGTGGTGGCCGGAGACTTTCGCCAGGTACTGCACGCTAATGGATAACTGGGCACGCGAAGCCACCAACCGGGCAGAACACCTCGTGCGCCCAGACGAGATCGAGTACACAGTTTTCCGCAGCTAGACCCCTGCCGCCATGAGGGGAGCCATCCTTCACCCTTGCGCGCGCCTGATCGGAGAGGATAGTCCATGACCGACGGAGAAGCCGCCATACCACCCAGCCCGCGTCGAAAACGGCAACAGCCTGTACGCGACGAAGGCACCCTGTCCTTGGCGCATTTACGTCCGGACGTCGCCGCTCAATGGGATCCGGTAAAGAACCCCTTTCCTCCTTCGCACGTCCGACCGGGAAGCAACCGCCCCATATGGTGGATCTGCGACAACGGACATTCCTGGCTTGCTGCCCCTTATACCCGAGCCAAAGGGCACGGCTGCGCCTCGTGCAAAGGCATGAAAGCCACACCAGAAAACAACCTCGCGTCTTCCCGGCCGGATCTGATGCCCACATGGCACTATCAGCGAAACCAGACCGAACTGGGCCTGGGCCCCACAAAAGTGTTGCCCCAGTCCAACAAGGACGTCTGGTGGATCTGCCCGAACGACCCTAGCCATGAGTACACTGCATCCCCCGCGGCCCGCTTTCGCGGCTCGGCGTGCCCCTACTGCGCCGGAAAGAAGGTCAACCCGTCCAACAGCGTCGCGGGAACCAGACCCATTCTGGCCGCCGAGTGGAATCCAGCCAACGCCAGGCGGCCCGAGGACGTGGCGGCTGGCAGTGACTACGCAGCGGACTGGATCTGCCGGAAGGACGGCACCCATAGGTGGACCGCCGCCGTCAGTTCCCGGCCATCCAACGGGAACGGGTGCCCCTTCTGCGGCGGGAAGCGACCCACGGACCGTAACCGTCTGGACATGAACCAGCCGGCCCTGGCCCAGCAGTGGCACCCCACCGAAAATGGAGCACTGACCCCCGCGGACGTAACCACGGGGAGCAACCAACGCGTCCGATGGATCTGCCCTCAGGACCCTACTCATGTGTGGTCAGCTCAAGTTCGTGCACGCGCCCTCGACGGCGACGGCTGCAAATGGTGCGCACCGGCCATACGGTCCAGGATTGATATCGCCCTAGCCTGTGAGTTTGCTGCCGTGTTCCCACAGGACGTGGACCCCGTAAGGCAGGAACGTCTTGAACTTGGCCATAACAGGCCCCATACCGTCGATGTCCTCATCCGTTCCCTCAATGTTGTCATCGAGTTCGACGGCTCCTACTCCCACAAAGGCAAAGCCCACGAAGAGCGTGACCTTTCAAAAACGAAACGGCTCCGCGACGCCGGTTACAGGGTGGTGCGTATCAGAGAAGAACCTCTGGCTCTCCTGGATCTCCAGCACGACGTAAGCGTTGAACGGATCCGTGTGCCGGACGCGAAAGCCATCACCAGCAAGGTCCTGCAACACATGACTGATCTGGGCTGGGTCGGCCCGGAAACCACCAGTGCTTACTTGGCCTCACCAGAACCGTGGGCAACAGAACGGGCCGAGCAGATCTATCAGTCCCTGCCCCCGTCCGAACGTTTCGTACCGTTCAGCGTCAGGGCTGCAAGGAACCGGAAGGCGGCAGAAGGAAGACACGCCGCCTCATTCTTCTAGAGGTGCGCTCCCTGAAATAATACCCGGTGGCCCATCACCAGCTTGATGACGAGGTACTTCGGAGATTCGATCTACGCAATCGCCGGCGTGGACGACGGTGCCGATTACACGGCCACCCTAGTCGAGGACGTCTAGGATCTGAATCATCCGTGCCGGCCGAGCGGCTACATAGTGCCAAGCGATGGGTCTCAGGAAACGATCGTATTTGAGATGCACCGAGCGCCCAGCCAAGCAGTACGTACAGGTTCCGCCTGATTTGAGCTGCTTCCGGAGGGGGACGAACCTGCGATCATTCAAGCAGGCCTCCTGAATGCGGGACCACCACCGGGCCGGATGTGTTCCGGCCCACACCGAGTTGCCGACATGGGACACCTTAATGGCAGGCAGCGCACGCAGTTGTAGCGGCTTCCTACGACACCTCGCGATCACCGTTCAACTGCCCAGCGGGAAGGTGAGTTATTCCCGTCCGGTCCGGCGGCGGCCAGGAGCAGTGTCGTGATTGACTGCGGATCGGACCTGAGTGTCGCGTTGAAGCCAAGATCCTGTAGGGCCATTAGCTCATGGACGGCTCCGGCGTTGGTGCGGGTCAGGACGGCATCTGGCTGCGTAGAGCCAAACTCACCAAAACCCAGGAAGCCCACCTCGTCTCCCTGTATAGCGGAGTACAACACACCACCGCCGAGACCGCAGAACTATTCAAGGTCGCACGGAGCACAGCGTACTGCATCACGCAACGAACCCAATAGGCTCAAAGGACAATGATGGCGCTAAATGCTACGTCACCAACTTGACGCTTGCTCGACTTCAGACAAATGAGCGGAACCAAAGGTATAAGTTCGTTTATTGTCGGGATCATGACTACCCATGACCCTGCCCTATTTGCAGGCGGCTTGAGCGCCAAACTCGCAACTCGATCACGCCATGTTTGCGGCTTTTTAGGCGCTGGAACCTCAAAAGCATGCGGTTTGCCAGATGTAGCCGCTTTGCAGGCGCGGATAAAAGCGCAGCTCCAGGGCGATGAGCTGACAGCATTCAATCGAATCACTTCAACCCGAAACCTTGAACAGGCACTCAGCCGTCTCCGAAGAATACAGGCCGTGGTTGAGGCCGGTGATGTGGTTGATGGCTTGACTGGGAGTCAGGCAAAAGACTTAGACACGGCTATCTGCCGGCTCATCATTACCGAGTTGACGACGAGCCAAGTCAACTTAGATCCGGTTCGTAACCTGGCAGCCTGGGTTGCTCGCGCGAACTATGTGAAGCCGATCGAGCTTTTCACAGTGAACTATGATTCGCTGCTTGAACAAGCTCTCGAGTCGCAGGGCGTCCCATACTTTGATGGCTTCGTTGGTTCTCTGAGAGCCCGCTTCCGAACGGACATGGTAGAAGCAACATCCGGAGACGCCGACGTGTGGCTTCCGTCGTTCTACGCACGCCTTTGGAAGCTTCACGGGTCAGTGAACTGGACCTGGGATACGGAAGCTCCAAATGATCAAGTCATAAGGTTGGGGTCTGCCATTCCCGCTGGCGAATTGGCAGCAATTTTCCCATCGGATGCGAAATATGAGGAATCCCGCCGCATGCCTTTCGTGGTTCTTCAAGATCGGATGCGGCGTGCACTGAATGAGCCGGAAACACTATTCCTGGTGTCGGGTTACTCATGGGCAGACGATCATCTCAACGAGCTCATCTTCGATGCTGTGGGTCGTCGGCCTCGGTCGGAAGTTGTCGCGTTCTGTTATGCGGAGATACCCCTGCCCCTTGCGGACAAGGCTCTCAAAACCCCCAACCTCCAAGTGATAACTCAGAAGGAGGCCATCATTGGCGGGATCCGTGCACCCTGGTCTCGTCCCGAATCGACCACAACACTGCCGGCAGACGTTTGGAACGACGACCAGTGCCATCTAGGCGATTTTGCCGAGCTCGCAACCTTCCTCGCGCGAAGCTCCTCCGCGCCGGAACCCTATTCGCAGCTGACGGAGGCTGGTGGGCCCAGTGGGAGTTAAGGATGAAACCTACGTTGGACGCGTACGTCACGTTCTCGGCTCGCAGGTTACCGTCGAACTGGATCCTGATTTAGCAGGAATTGCCCCCATATATAAGGGACAACTTCAGCAAATAGGCCAGATCGGCTCGCTCGTACGCCTCCCACAAGGAATGGTTGACCTTATTGCCACAGTCACACTTGTGGGTATATCAGAACTCACGCTTGGCCCTGGCCCTCAGGAAACGTCGTCTGTTGGTGAGAGATGGTTACAAGTACAGCTTCTGGGTGAAATCGACCGAGGCACACGACAGTTCCGGCGCGGCGTTGGTTCGTACCCCGGGCTTGACGATCAAGTGCATTTTGCGCGTACTGAAGAACTTGAAGCCGTCTACCCTCACCCGTCCACTACTCACATCCGGGTTGGTCGCCTGTCGTCTTCTGAGTCTGTATCGGTCGCCCTTGACGTTAATAAGCTTGTCGTGCGCCACTCTGCAGTTGTTGGTTCGACTGGCTCGGGAAAGACCAGCGCGGTCGCGTCGTTGCTTCAAAGTTTCTCCCAAGGACACTGGCCGGCCGCAAACATCGTCGTAATTGATAGTCATGGTGAGTACGGACATGCGCTAGCAAACCATGCTTCCATACGATCAGTGCTGGGCACCGGTGTGAGGCGCCTGCACGTCCCCTACTGGGCTCTGCCCGCAGCAGATATCCTTCGAGCTTTTGCTGGGTCCTCGGGCGGCCCGACCACCCAAAAAACGTGGGCTACATTCGTCGCAGATGCGAGACGCGAATTTGTACTTGGTGCATCGTGGCTCGACCTGGATCCGAGTGCGGTAACTGCCGACACGCCAGTGCCTTTTGACATCCGGAAAGCATGGCTCCGTCTTGATTCCGAAAATCGGGAGACTCGTCGAGAAAAGCAGGACCCATCCTCGGTCTGCTTGGAAGCGGAGGGGAGTGCAGAGACACTAACCCCGAATACGTACCTTCCGAATGGTCCTGGCGGAAAACCACCGATGCAGAACCCCTTGTTCGGCACCCATGGGAGCACACCGGAGCTACTGAGGCTTGGGCTGCTTGACCCACGCCTATCGTTCCTTCTTGAGCCCGCAGGTACTCCGGAGGGCCCCGACCCTCTGGTTGACGCCATCGATTCATGGATCGGGGGAACTAAGCCGGTCTCGGTCCTTGATTTCAACGGTGTTCCCGATGAGGCCGCCGAACTCGCTATCGGGGTCATATTGAAGCTCCTCTTTGATGTAGCCATACGTACACCGAACGGATCAGAGGGAATCGGGCGCCCAAGTCCTGTCCTAATTGTGCTTGAGGAGGCTCATCGATACCTCGGTGATGATGCGGCCCCTATTGCCAAGAATGCGGCGAATAGGATCGCACGCGAGGGACGCAAATATGGCGTTGGTTTGATGCTCGTCACTCAGAGGCCCTCAGACCTACCCGATACAGCGTTGGCTCAGTGCGGGACGATCATTGCCCTGCGACTGAGCAACAGTGCTGATCAAGGAAAAATCCGCGCGGCGTTGCCAGACAGTATTGCTGGATTGGCCGAAACGCTTCCGTCCCTTCGAACAGGTGAAGCAATAATCAGTGGGGAAGGTCTTGTTCTGCCAACGAGAGCTCTGTTAGATCGCCCCAACCCGCTCCCACTCGCTGAAGATCCCTCATTGGATTCCTGGAGGACGGGTCACGGAACTCGGAATGTAACCCCTGCCGTCGCCAGATGGCGCGGCATCTACGAACAGGAGAATCAATGACCTTCGAATGGCACCCCGTCGAATCGACACGCATTGTGGCAGAGGGCTATGACCCTGACGTCGAGACAATTTATGTTGAATTCCCTAAAGGTGGGGTTCAGTGGTGGTACGGAGCCTGCACCCCAGACGTCTGGGAGCAATTCACAGCTCCCGGTCAATCTCGAGGTCAATTCATTCACCAAATCCTCGACGGGAAACCCAACGGGCGATACTCGTGACTAGAACTGAATTTGGCCAAAGACTACTTCCGGCTCAGCGGGCTAGACAGGACGAATACCTCTGAGAGACATGGCGCAGCCTACTGGTTACCGCCGTTTTGGAACTGCAGGACCAAAGTAGTGATTGGTGTGGACGGGACTGCTGACGGTTCAGCTGTCCCAAGACGATCACGGCACCAGAGCTGCGCGCTGACCTGAGCCTGAACTTAACTTTGAGACGTCAGCGGCCGCATCCCACGATGCGACCGCTGGCGCCTTCCGGCTATGCGGACTCGGGCAGATCCGCATCATCATGGTCGCGCATCATGTCAGAGTCAGTGGCGTTGGAAGCAGCCCAAACACTCTGCGGATCCGCGCCGCCATCCAGGGCCTCCGTCATTGCATCGCGTAGGTCCATTCTCGCTTGATCAGCCGCAAAGTCCGCGGACTCACTGTCTGCGGAAGCAACCCAAACACGTGTCAAACTCTCGTCCACATCAGCCTCCAAAGTATCGAGTCCACAGCCCTCCCCTGCGGGAGGCAGATCGATTATAGCCATCCGAATCCCGCAGACTCCACATCCCGTGCCGGCGGTGGAACCTCTATGGACAACCCTGGCGAACGGGTGCCACCATGACCGGATACCGGCACGTGGTGTCCCCGAACCGCCACGCCTCGAAAGCGAACGCTGGAGCACCAATGTCAGATTCAGATTTTGATCGGTTTGTGGACCAGTACCATGCGGCCCTCGATGAGTTCGTCCGCGGAAATCCAGCGGCGATGAAGAAACTGTGGTCGAGGCGGGATGACGTCACGCTCGCCAATCCGCTTGGCCCGCCTGCCCGGGGATGGAAACAGGTCGAAGCGATCATGGAACGGGCCGCGTCCCAGCTCAGCGAGGGCGAGCCCAACCAATTCGAGAGACTGTCCGGGCACGCACAGACTGACCTTGCCTACATCGTGGAAATTGAACGAACCCGGATGAAGGTCGGCGGATCCGACGCGATGTCCGCCGTGTCACTTCGGGCCACGACAATATTCCGTCCGGAAGTCGGGCTGTGGAAAGTTCTCCACCGACATGCCGACCCGATAACCACCCCGCGGCCGATCGAATCCATCATCCAGGCGTAGCCGCCGTCAGCAAACTCCGATCCGCAGCACGATCGCTGCGGTCATTCCCTATGATGGCCGCTAGGACGACCAACTAAGGCTTGCCGCCTAGGATCGGGGCATAGGCGGGTCTTGCTGTCCTGGCCGGTGCGTCCGCGGGAGCTGAAACGTGTGTCCCCTTGGCGTGGCCCATCCGGCACTGAGGGGGAAGCCTAAACCCACCTGATTGGGTTCGTTCCAGTCCAAAGCTGACAAGCCTGATTGAACGGCCCGGGATACGGGCTCGTATTGACTGCGGCGTCGAGATCGTTGACGCGCCCTACGGGCAATCGTCCCTGCCCCCGCCCGCAAAGCACTTGACGGTGGACTTCAGTGTCTCCAAGGCCGCTAGGTCTTCTGCAGCGGGTTCGGTCCCGTCGATAACGAACATCTGCACCATGAGGCCAAGGTCGGCCCGCAGGATGCAGTACATCGCGGCATCTACGGTTATGGCTCCCGTGAACGCCGGCGCTTCCAGGCTGACCAGTGGGATTATCCACGAGCCCTGGGCCAGGGTGGCCGGCCACCCGGGACCAGGCGCCTGACCGGGCCGGCTCTTCGTACAACCCCGGCCGGTTGCCCCTAAGACTTCCACGGCGCCGCGACTGTCGATGGGGTGTGCGATTATGGCCTCATGCCGTCCGTGGGCGTCGCGTCACCTTTCATTGAAAATGGGGGAACTATGAGGGTCCATTGGTCCAGTTATGTCCGCGCCAACGAATTGCCGGCAGTTGCGTCCGGGCTGCTGCTGACCGGTGTTGCCGTTCCAGCCGAAGCCGCAACTGTCTACAAGGGTCCGCTGCGGACAGCCATGCGCGGACTCGTGGTCGCGGCGGAGGTCAACGCGGGCTACGACAGGGACCGCTACTTCGGCACCTGGCGGGACACCAACCGCGATTGCCAGAACACGCGGCAGGAAGTCCTGGTCCAGGAGTCCCGTGCTGCCGTGTCGTACACCAGCCGCGGCTGCACGGCCAGCACGGGACGCTGGGTGACATCGTGGGACAACCGCGTCCACACCTCCGCCTCGACGGTGCAGATCGACCACACGGTCCCGGTTCATGAAGCCTGGGGATCCGGGGCAAGGTACTGGTCCCAGGCCCGGCGCGTAGCTTTCTACAACGACCTCGGCGACACCCGCACCCTCAGCGCCCAGACCTCCGCGCTCAACTACGCAAAGCAGGCCAGCGGCCCGGAGGCGTGGATGCCGCCCAAGAACCGCTGCGCATACATCAGCCAATGGGTGGCGGTGAAGATCCGCTGGGGCCTGCGCGTCGACAGCACAGAGAAGGCGGCGCTCATCCGCTACGCAGACTCCTGCCCCAACGTCACCCTCACGGTTACCCGCGCCTAATCGTCAGACGCCCTCCCCCGCACTCCCCTACGTCCGCACACGCCCACTTAGCGCTCACCCTCACCAACCGGGCGGCTTTCCAAGTCATCCACATGCCCATCGACAGCCGAAGTGAACTGGCTCTCGAACGGCGGTCGGACGGGCCTGGCGCTTAGGAGTGGGCGTCGTCGTAGGCGTTCTTGATGTCCTGGCTGATACGCCCGCGGGAGCTGGGGCTGTACCCGTTGGCCATCGCCCACTCCCGGATCCTCTGAGTCTCTTCGCTCCCACTCGATCCGGCGCGACCACGCCGGCTCCCCGAAGCGCCGCGGACGCGCCGGCCGCCGGAGACGAACCGCTCCATGGCCTCGCGCAGTTCGGCTGCGTTCTCCGCTGACAGGTCTATTTCGTACTCGACGCCGTCGAGGGCGAATCGGACGGTTTCCTGTGCATCCTCGCCGGAAAGGTCATCAATCAGTTGGACATGGATTTTACGGGCCAACAGGGGGTCCTTCGTTTGCGGTTCATGCTGTCGTCTCCCCCAAAGCCAACTCCAGCCTCGTCCTCAACACTATTTCACTTCCACCATCGTTGAGACCGCAGACCAACCGCCAGGTACTCTCGACGGGCTCGCCGTGGACGGGTGTCAGCTTGGCCCCGTAGAACCTGACGGCAAGGTGTCAGGAAATGCCACATCAGACCCCCGCCTGACGCGGGCGGGAACGATCACCTGACATCCGGTTGGGGTAGGCCGCAACCAGACGGTCAGAAACGATCCCCCACGCTTTTTGACCCACTTTGACATCGAACTTGTGTGCTGACCGGCCACGCCTACCTCCGCCCCTCGCAGGTGCATTCGGGACGCCGGCTCGTAACATGGACGCCGGCGACTTCGTTCCGGACAGCGTCACCAACAACGAGTGCGGCCTGCACCTGGCGGAGGACGGCATCGTCGAGCTCCGCCCTAATCGCGGCGTCTGATCACTGTCTCGCGGTTCCAAGCAAGGAGCGCCAGGCTCATGGAGGTGTGGTGCTGATCCTGCTGCAGGGCCGGATCATCGTCGACGCGGCGCTGTTCGCATGCGGGACAAGCAGATGTTGCGTCGTTGGAGCTGACCACATCAGCGGGATATTCGGCGATCTCCTGGCCGCCCTGTGTGGCTCGTCGACTCCGGTCCGACCTACAACAACAATCGCATGGCGCCGCACTCTGCTGTCAGCGCAGAAGAATCCAAGCAACCACCCGCCACGATCGGGGGCAGGCCTTGTCAAAAAAGCGTTCTCCGGGCATGGACAGGTGTGACAGAGAACCCCAGCCAGGAAATGCCCGGGAAGAAATCCCGGACCCCACACACCTTGACCCTGACTCTGTACCGGAGGCCGTCCTTGGTGTGCCATCCAGGCAATCCCGGGAGGTCTCGGATCGCCGGACCGGCCATGTTTTTCTCCGGAAAATCGACCTAGGACGCGTCAAGTCATGTCACGCGGACCGTGACCACGCATGAATTGGTGAGAGCAGAACTTGCAGAAAGGAGCCCACATGCCAGGCCAAGGCCCTTCTGGTGCACAGAGTGTGTACAAAGTACACGCGCTTTGGCCGGACAACCCGGCCCCAAACGACTCCCGCACACGACACGGAAGAGTGTCCCGCCGCAAAGTACACGAACAAAATTGCCCCAAGTCATGTCATCACCACAACCCCACGGCATGAATAGGTACAAGACCAACCAGGCCCGGCACAACCAACCAGAAAGGAGACCCGGATGCACCCACATCCCAGCAGGCGGAGGGCTCACTACCAGGACCCTGAACCCGCCTCCCACACAACTTCATAGGCCACCGCGGCGGCCAGGCCACAGGCCGCGACAAGCGTCAGAGGGACCCAGTCAGGGTCAATGTACACACGTTAAAGCAAAAACCCCTCTGATGAGGGGGAATGCTGTGCCCGAGGTGGGACTCGAACTGCATTCCAGCCCTCGCAAACACTGGGCTCTCACGGAAACATGCGGAATCCGGCCCGATCCAACCCCAGCAAGGGCGAGTCCGACGCCCAAAGTGTTGACATTGTCCACACCCACATTCATTCACCCCTCTGCTCTCCCCAAAAACCGCGTCCCCCTCAGGGAACGCGGTTTTTTGCCGGACTACGGACGGGTTCGCCCTGTCCTGGTTGTGGGTGGCGCCGCCGGCCACGAACGGAGCCTGCAATGTAAGGAACGCACGATCCAGCAAAGCAGAAATTCATGATGGCGACACCTCCTTCACCCATTTCAGAGGATGTTGGTAAACACGCATATGACCAGCCAAAAGCGGCGACGTGGGGCTGCAGGTGCACGTCGCCGCTTCTACTCCTATCCTCTTCCCCGATTTCCACACCGCGCACTTAGCCGGCCTTCGCGTCGGCTTCCAAGATGCCGTCGATGATCGCCCAAAGACCTTTGTCGTTTCCTGGACGGGCAAGATCCAGGATCAGGCTGATGCCCGATTCAATCTCGGCGTCCGGCATTCGTGCAGATGCCAGACGCCTGAACTTTTGAATAACGTCATCGTCTGTCAGTGGGTTGGCAGCAGAACCCCGAGGGGCGTTGCAGCCGCCTTCGACTATTTCACCGTCGGGCCCCTCAACGGTTACTCGTGAAATGTTGTAGGGCTTCGCGTGAATCGTGCCACTGATTTCCAGTGAAGAGACTTCAATCCGTTCCATCAACGATTCGATTTCGGGGGACGCGTATCGTTCGAATTCGAGCGTATGGGCCGGGCTGATGAAGTCGGCACCATTGGCCGCGAGAGCGAGGCAATACTGCAGATGGAAGCGGGCTTCATTGGAAGTTTCCGGCATGTGATCCTTGCCTACGGCGGCTAGCAAGTATTCGGGCACCTGAACTTTGATTCGCTTGGCTCCTGCAACGTTCACGCCATGGCGCACAAGATCCACCACGGCGTCGATGCTCGAGTGGGTGTACCCGCAGGATGCATGAAGTTTTCGCTGCGGCTTGAGCAGATGCCATACATCCGGGGAACGGATCTCACTTTCGTCAAAACTGTGTGAGAGTGCGGCCATGAGCCCGAGCGGGCTTTCAATCAAGTTCGGCGGGCCGGTCAGTCCCGCCTGGGCATACTCAACGCCTTTGATGCCGCTGTCCGCAGGGCACGCACCAAACAGGATTGGTTTGATGGTTCCTCCCGTGCCGAAGATAACCTCTGCCGGACCCCAGCTGACGATGGTCCCGGCAATGGCCATTGCTTCTGCCGTCATGGCGACGGACAGTCCGCGCAGTCGGGCCACGGCGGCCGCGGCACCAATGGCGGAAACGAGACTCGGAATGACCATCCCCGACTCTGTGTACGGCTTCTTCGTCCATGCCGTGGATTCATAGAGACGGGAAGTGACTTCGATGCCAGCGACGATTGCATCGACCACCCGCTCTCCGGAAGAGTCCGCTTGCCGGGCCGCGCCTAGGACCGCGGCAACGATCCCAATGCTTGCGTGTCCCCCGATCAAGTCATTGAGTTCCAGTACGTCACCCATGTAGCCCAAGACTCGAGCTTCTTCACTCGGAGACAGCATGACTCCCGAGCCACTGCTCAGACGGCGTTCCGCCCGCTGCAGGGCCGCGGCCTCCGCTGTTACGGAGCCAGCGATAATGCATCCCAACGTGTCGAGCAGACAGAGCTTGGCCTGGTCGCGTACAGCAGCAGGAATGGCGTCACCCTCAAGTGAGTGCGCAAATTCGGCCAGTACGGTGAGCAACGGTTTGTCTGCTGATGCCGGCTCAGTGGCGCCGCTCTGACCTACGCTTTGGGACTGCATTTTTTCTCCTCCGTCTTGACAAGACCTACCGTGACCTCCACGATATCAATGGATGAACCAATGCGCGAGCATAGGCACCAATGGAAGCCCTCCAAGGGGTTCCGGACCCATACTCGATCGCAGCGACGCGCGGAGTTCCGCGGTATTCAAAGGAGAATCATGGCAGTAGTAGTTCGCGGTACCCCACGGACGCCCTTGGACATCATTGATGGTCTTGTAGAACTGGGTGTGGCCACGGTCCATGAGTCCCAGGGTCGAACCGGCCTGCTCGACATTCGTTTGCGTCCTATCTTTCCCGCCAAGGTAGCCGGAAACGCGCTTACCTGCGAGGTTGCTCCAGGCGATAACTGGTCCCTTCATGTTGCCGTCGAGCAGGCCCAGGCCGGCGACATCCTGGTCGTGACGCCGACAAGTCCTTGTGACGATGGATACCTCGGAGACCTGCTCGCTGAAAGTCTTCTCGCGCACGGCGTCCGCGGTCTCGTTATTGATGCCGGTGTTCGCGATGTCGACACCCTGACCGACATGAATTTTCCGGTGTGGTCAAAGGCCATCGGTGCACAGGGAACTGTGAAGGAGACCGTCGGTAATGTACAGGTTCCCGTCGTGATCGCCAATCAGCTCGTCCGTCCCGGCGACGTGATCGTTGCCGACATCGATGGTGTTTGTGTTGTGCGGCGGGAGGACGCCGCGAGCGTCCTCGCCAAAGGCCGTGAGCGTGAAGCGAATGAGACCGCGAAGCGGGCACGTCTTAAGTCAGGCGAGCTGGGCCTGGACATTTACAACATGCGCGACAGGCTTGCCGCCAAGGGTCTGGTCTACGAGGACTACCAGCAATGACCAGTCAGATGGCGGTCCCCTGCACTGTCATGCGTGGGGGTACGTCCAAGGCACTGTATTTTTTGGCCGAGGACCTGCCGGCCGAGCGGGGCGCCCGGGATGCCTTCCTTCTGGCGGCCATGGGCTCACCCGACCCGCGGGAGATCGACGGAATGGGCGGCGGCCACCCGCTCACTTCGAAAGTTGCCGTCGTCAACCGGTCCATCCGGCCCGGGATCGACGTCGATTACCTCTTTCTTCAGGTGTGGCCGGACCGTGCCGAGGTCAGCGATCAACAGAACTGCGGCAACATTCTGGCCGGGGTGGGTCCCTTCGCACTTGAAAACGGACTTTTGCCGGCTGCTGATGGTGTCACTCCTGTCGCCATCTACATGGTGAACACGGACTCCAAGGCCACAGCGTATGTGGAAACTCCAGGAGGAGTGGTCAATTACGCCGGTTCCGCCCGCATCGACGGCGTTCCTGGGACGCACGCGCCCATCACTATCAATTTCGAGGATGTCTCTGGCTCAAGCTGTGGTTCGCTGCTGCCTACAGGCAACGTGACCGACGTCGTCAACGGAGTAGAGGTCACCTGCGTTGATAACGGCATGCCGGTGGCCTGCCTCAACGCTTCCGATTTTGGCATAACGGGCTATGAGACTCCGGCCGAACTCGAGGCAAATTCGAAGCTGAGGGGCCAGGTGGAAGAGATCCGCCTTCAGCTCGGACCCCTCATGAACCTCGGCGATGTAACCAACAAGACGGTTCCCAAGATGAGCCTGCTTGCACCAGCCAAGGGAGGGGGGGCCATCAGCACCCGCACCTTTATCCCGCACAGGGTCCATGAATCCATCGGTGTTCTCGGTGCAGTCTCGGTAGCCACCGCATGTGTGCTCAAGGGCAGTGTCGCCGAGAAAATCGGGTCACCGGATACACCGGGCCGCGGCGACGGTACCGGTATCGAGGTCCAGGTCGAGCACCCCTCCGGGTTCTTTACAGTCCAGATGGAAGTCGGTAACTCCTCGGACCAGCCCGTCGTGACCAAGTCCGCCTTACTCCGCACCGCCCGCATGTTGATGTCGGGCTCCGTTTATGTCCCTCAAATATTCCGGGAGAACACATGATCATTGATTGCCACGGCCATTACACAACTGCCCCGGAACTTCACAATCAGTGGCGGATCGATCAGCTGGCAGCATTCAAGGCCGGCAAGCCCAGCCCTGCCTACCCGGAGATTTCCGACCAGAGCATCATCGACTCTGTCGAGAAGAACCAGTTGCGCCTCATCAACGAGCGCGGCATTGATCTAACGATCTTTTCTCCACGGGCGTCCGCCATGGGCCACCACGAGGGTGACCAGCGGATCAGCCTTGAATGGACCGTTGCGTGCAACAACCTGATCAAACGCGTCGTGGATCTCTTTCCTGAGTCATTCATCGGTGTCTGTCAGCTGCCGCAGTCCCCCGGTGCCGATCTCACTGAATCAATCAATGAGCTCGAGCGCTGCGTCAACGAGCTCGGCTTCATCGGCTGCAACCTCAACCCTGACCCCAGCGGCGGGATGTGGCAGACAACGCCGTTGACGGACAATTACTGGTACCCCCTGTACGAAAAGATGGTGGAGCTGGACGTTCCCGCCATGATTCACGTTTCGGCGTCGTGCAACTCCAACTTCCACGCCACCGGTGCGCACTACATGAACGCAGACACCACCGCGTTCATGCAGCTGCTTCAGGGTGACCTGTTCAAAGACTTCCCGGCGCTGCGGTTCATCATTCCCCACGGCGGCGGAGCCGTCCCCTATCACTGGGGCCGCTACCGCGGACTTGCAGACATGTTGAAGCAGCCGGCCCTTGATACACACCTGATGAACAACGTCTTCTTCGACACCTGCGTTTACCACCAGCCCGGCATCGACCTGTTGCTTGGCGTCATCGACAACAAGAACATTCTTTTTGGTTCCGAAATGATCGGCGCCGTACGCGGCACCGATCCCCAGACGGGCCAGTATTTTGACGACACCAAGCGCTACATCGACGCCGCTGACATTTCCCGGCCAGAACGCGAAGACATCTTCGCCAACAACGCCCGCACAGTCTTTCCACGCCTCAACCAGACGACGAAAGTCTTGGTCTCATGAACACACTCACCTTCGTGAAGGATTCCGACTGGCTCGACTGGGATCCCACCCCCAGCAAGCCGACGTTTCAGGTTCCAGCCGGTGCCGTCGATGCCCACTGCCACGTTTTCGGGCCAGGCAGCATCTTTCCTTTCGCTCATGAACGGAAATACACCCCGTGCGACGCCAGCAGGGAACAGCTCTTCGCGTTGCGCGACTTTCTCGGCTTCGAGAAAAACGTAGTGGTTCAGGCAACCTGCCACGGTACGGATAATTCCGCCCTCTTGGATGTCCTGGCGAACTCGAACGACAGGGCGCGCGGCGTCGTCGCCCTAAAGCCCTCGGTAACTCCGGCGGTACTGGCACAGATGCACGAACTGGGCGTCCGAGGCGTCCGATTCAACTACGTCAAACGCTTGGTGGACCCCAAGCCCGACGAGTATTACCGCGACATCATTGAGAAAATCCGTCCGCTGGGCTGGCACGTTGTGCTCTACTTCGAACCCTCGGATCTCCGGGAAAAATGGGACTTCTTCACTTCCCTGAACATTCCAATCGTGATCGACCACATGGGCCGCCCTGACGTCACCAAACCCGTGGACGGCGCAGAGTTTGGCGATTTCCTGCGCTTCATGCAGGAGAACTCCAACGTCATCTCGAAGGTCAGTTGCCCGGACCGCATCACGGTCAGTGGAGCACCTGCCTACGCGGACGTTGCGCCGTTTGCCAGAACCGTCGTGGAGGAGTTCCCAGACCGCGTCCTGTGGGGGACGGATTGGCCGCACCCCAACATGAAACAGGAGATGCCCGACGACGGAATCCTCGTGGACTACGTCCCGTCCATAGCAACTACGCCGGCTTTGCAGGAGAAGTTGCTCGTAGCCAACCCCAACTACCTTTATTGGAGCTGACCATGAAGCCAGATTTTGAACAGTTCAAGGACCTTCCGGGCACAACCATCTTCACTCTTGAGAAGGGCCGCGAGGGCTTCCAGCTGAACGAGTTTTGCATGAGCCTTCGCAAGGAGGAAAACCGCAGGAGGTTCTTGGCGGACGAGCGCTCTTACCTGGACGAGTGGGAGATGACGGAGGACCAGAAACAGGCCGTCCTTACCCGTGACTTCCAGAAAATGCTCGACAACGGAGGCAACGTCTACTTCCTGTCCAAGATTTTCGCGGCGGAAGGACTGTCCTACGTCCAGGCCGTAAGCACGATGACCGATATGAACGTGGAGCAGTACCAGGCAATGATGCTCGCCGGCGGCCGCAACATTGAAGGATGGCGCTCCAAGAAGGAACGGGACGAAGCATAATGGCAAAAATTACAGCTGGGATCGCGACCAGCCACGTGCCCGCAGTCGGCGCAGCGATCGACATGGGCCGTACAGAGGACGATTACTGGAAGCCGATGTTCCAGGGATACGAGTTCTCGAAAAGCTGGATCAAGACCAACAATCCTGACGTGGCAATCATCGTCTACAACGACCACGCTTCGTACTTCGGCATGGAAATCATGCCGACCTTCGCCATCGGTGTAGCCGAATCATTCGAGGTCTGCGACGAGGGCTACGGGCCCAGGCCCGTACCGTCCGTCGAAGGGGCTCCAGAGCTCGCAACCCATCTGGCTGCCTCCCTCATCCTTGATGACTTCGACCTGACTGTCTTGAACGTGCTCGAGGTGGACCACGGCCTCACAGTTCCCCTGTCACTGATGTACGGCACTCCAGACAAATGGCCTTCCAAGGTCATACCCCTGGCCGTGAATGTCGTGATGTACCCCCAGCCCTCCGGCGAACGCTGCCTCTCCCTCGGTAAGGCCATCCGGCGGGCGGTGGAAGAATTCGACGAGGACCTTAACGTCCAGGTCTGGGGCACCGGCGGCATGAGCCACCAAATTCAGGGCGCCCGCGCGGGACTGATCAACCTGCCCTGGGACCAAAAGTTTATGGACGATCTCATCGACCAGCCCGAAGTGCTCCAGTACAAGCCCCACCTCGAATACATGAGGGAAGCAGGTTCTGAAGGCGTTGAACTCATCATGTGGCTCATCATGCGCGGCGCCCTCGGCGACAAAGTCGACGAGGTCCACCGGTTCAACCATGTGCCCGCTTCCAACACCTCCGTTGGCCACCTGATCCTTACCCCTAAAGAAGGAGACGCATGACTGTCAATATTGCCGTCGTAGGCCTGGGCGCCTTCGGCCACAAGCACCTCGACGCCCTGACCCAAATCCTTGACGCCAAGATCCAGTATGTTGCCCACAGCAAGATGGACATCGCGAAGGAGGTAGCCGCCAAATATGGGGCGAAGGCCGCCTTCACCAACTACTCCGAACTGCTGGCCCAGGACGACCTGGACGGCGTTGTTCTTGCAACGCCTACGCAGATGCATCATGCCCAGACCCTGGAGGCCCTGCGTGCGGGCAAGCACGTCATGGTTGAGATCCCGATGGCTGACTCCCTGGCGGGCATGCAGGAAATCGTGGACGTGCAAAAGGAGACGGGCCTCGTTGCCATGGCCGGCCACACACGCCGGTTTAATCCGTCGCACCAATTTGTGCACAACAAGATCAGCGCTGGCGAATTCGCCATCCAGCAAATGGATGTGCAGACCTACTTTTTCCGGCGCACCAATGCCAACGCCCTGGGCCAGGCCCGGTCCTGGACCGACCACTTGCTGTGGCACCATGCCGCCCACACTGTGGACCTGTTCCAATACCAGACCGGCGAAAAAATCGTGAAAGCCAACGCCATCCAGGGGCCCAAGCATCCTGAGCTTGGCATAGCGATGGACATGTCCATCCAGCTCCAAACCGAAACAGGCAAGATTTGTACCCTGTCACTCTCCTTCAACAACGACGGCCCCATCGGGACGTTCTTCCGCTACATCGGTGACACCAACACCTACATCGCACGGTATGACGACCTTGTCGATGGAAAAGAGAATCCCATCGACGTCTCCAACGTGGCGGTATCCATGAACGGCATCGAACTGCAGGACCGCGAGTTCGTGGCTGCCATCAAGGAAAAGCGCGAGCCCAACTCCAGCGTGGGCCAGGTTCTCCCCTGCTACGTGGTGCTCGACGCGTTGCAGCAGCAGCTCGCCTACTAAGCAGGGGGTCCAGTGCAGCCACTCAAAGCGAGACTTTAACCGACAAAGGGGTGCTCCGTCGCTCGGATATCAATTGTCTTGACAGTTGGTTTCGAGCGAAGGAGCACCCCTCACGTTGTCTGGCTAGCCCCGCAGCAACTACTGCGCCTTGCTGAACGGAATCTTTTTTCCATGGAGGATACGTCCGTAGGTGAACTCGATGGCCGCGATCATGGTGCTCTCGTAACCGGTCTCGTTGAGCATCCCCACGACGTCCATTATTTCAATCTGGCGCCGCTTGACGTGCAGGGCGGTACCCGAAAGATACCGCTTGGCCGTCTCGGCGGAATGGGATTCGAATTCCTCCAGAATCTCCTGGTAAGCCCAGTTCTGCAGGCCCAGGCTCTCCGCGGCCCACAGGCTGTCCGTGATGACTCCTGCCATACCTTTGGCCAGCAGGCTGCGGAAGAGCCGGCGCGCCGTTGCTTCGCCCGCCACCTCGGAAACATACTCCAAGCCCAGCCCGGACGGCTTAAGCAGTTCGATCAGCTTCCTGGCGCCGGTGCCGGCGACATCCAGAGCTGGTATTTCGCCGGCCACCGGATCCTGCTCGGCAACTGCGATATCCGCATATATGCCGTCGTCAAACAACGCGGCAAGTTCCTTTTTCACGGCAGGCGTGCCGGTGCTCAGGTCCCCGTAATGCGCACCCTTGCCAAGGAGGGGCACCACGCGCTCGGCAACCCTGGACGGCGCCGTATAGGGGCCCAGGGAAAGAACCACGGCAGCGCCGGCTACTGCCTCCTCAAGGCTCGCCGCCCTAGGCGCGACGGGTGACTTGCTCACCGCGGAATCGAAACCGACGACGTCGAACCCAGCCTTGATCAGCTCGCCGGCAATGGCGGACCCGGCCTCGCTGTGACCGAGGAAAACTACCTTAGGATGCACAGACATACGGCTATCGCCCAGCCTGGGTGCTGAGCGAGTTTTCGCGGTCGAAGAGCCGCATCTGGGCGGCGGTATGATGATCGCCCACCGGCTGCGTGAGGCTATCCAGGGCATTGAGTTGTTCCGGGCTGAGTTTCACGTTCACCGCCAGCAAGTCTTCTTCCAGGTGTTCAACCCGGGTGGTGCCAGGAATCGCCGACCAGTCCTTCCCTTTGCTCAGCAGCCAGGCCAGCGCCACCTGGGAAAGCGTGGCACCCGCTTGCCGGGCCACGGATTCCACTTCCTTCAGCACAATAAGATTTTTGTCCAATGCACCGTCCATGAAGCGCGGGTTGCTCAAACGCCAGTCATCTTGATCGAGCTGGCTAAGGGACAGAATCTTCCCGGTGAGCAGACCGCGGCCGAGAGGCGAATAGGGCACGAAACCGATCCCGAGTTCCTTCAGCAGTTCCAGGGTTCCATCATCGCCATCACGTGTCCACAGCGAGTATTCGGACTGCAGCGCGGTAACCGGGTAGACCGCATTGGCGCGCCGAATGGTGTCCGGCCCGGCTTCGGAAAGACCAATATGCCGGATCTTTCCCTCGGCAATGAGCTCGGTCAGCGTTCCCATGACGTCTTCAATGGGCACCGCCCTGTCCACCCGGTGCTGGTAGTAGAGGTCGATGTAATCGGTGCCGAGGCGCGCGAGGGAGCCTTCCACTGCGGCGCGGATGTTTGACGCCGAACTATCCACGGGCCCGGCCTTCCCCACGTGCGAGATCAGACCGAACTTGGACGTGAGAACCACCTGGCCGCGGCGGCCCTTCAGGGCCTTTCCCAGGAGTACTTCATTCTTGAAAGGTCCGTAAAGCTCGGCGCTGTCAAAGTGGGTCACGCCCAGATCCAAGGCGCGATGGATGGTGCGGATGGACTCGTTTTCTGCCTGCTGATGGCCCGTGTAGAGATGGGACATTCCCATGCAGCCGAGCCCGATCGCGGAGACGGTGAGGTCGCGAAGCTTGATGTATCGCACAGGACTACTTCCGGTTGGTGGTCGATGAATCGCCGACACTTTGCTGGGTGTTGAAGGGATACGTGTCAGCTGGCTTGGTGCCTCTTACCGTGCCCCTGGCCAGCCGGTGTACGCCTCGGCAAGGTATGCCATGCCGTGCTTGGATGACACCACGGAATTGAGTTCGCCCAACTGCCGTGCCCGGGAAAAGTCGCCCGCATCCGTGGGGGTGTGCAGCATGGTGGTCATCCAGTAGGAGAACTGCTGGGCCTTCCACACTCGCTCAAGGGCGCGGTCGCTGTAGCTGTCCAGCGAGGCCGTTGAGCCGTTGCTGTAGAAGGATTCCAGCCCCTCAAAGAGCACTTTTACGTCCTGGATGGCCAGGTTCAGGCCCTTGGCGCCGGTGGGCGGGACTGTGTGGGCGGCATCGCCGGCCAGGAACAGGTTGCCGTGCCGCATGGGGGTGTGCACAAAGCTCCGGAACGGCAGGACCATCTTGTCGATGACCGGGCCCTCCTTCAGCTCGAAGCCGTTTCCGTTGACCCGGCTGCGGAACTCGGCCCAGATCCGGTCGTCGTCCCACTCGGCCACGTTTTCCTTGGGATCGCACTGGAAGTACATCCGCTGGACGGTTTCGGTGCGCTGGCTGATGAGGGCGAACCCGTTGTCCGAGCTGGCATAGATCAGCTCATCAGAGCTGCGCTGGGCTTCGGCCAGGATCCCAAACCAGGCGAAGGGGTATTCGTGGAAGTACTGCGTCCGCGAGGCCTCCGGCACCTGCCGCCGGCAGTAGCTGCGTGAACCGTCCGCGCCCACCAGGAACTCGGCCTGGATCTCGAACTCCACGCCCTCGGCGTCGGTGAACCAGACCCTCGGTTTGCCCTCAAGGTCGTTGACGGTGGTGTCCGTAACGCTGTAGCGGACGTCCCCGCCATCGGCCTTACGCCGTGCTGCGAGATCCAGGAAGACGTCCGTCTGCGGGTACAGCCAGACGGACTCCCCCACCAGTTCTTTGAAGTCGATGCGGTGGCTTTCCCCGTGGAACCGCAGCTCGATGCCGTCGTGACGGTCGCCCTCGCGCAGCACCCGCTCCGAGACGCCGCTGTCCACAAGGAGGTTGACGGTGCCGTGTTCCAGGATTCCCGCGCGGACCGTTTCGGAAATCTGCTTGTGGCTGCGGATCTCGATCACGGTCGATTCGATGCCAGCCTTGGCCAGCAGGTGGGAGAGCATCAGGCCGGCGGGGCCGGCTCCCATGATGGCCACCTGGGTGGTGATGATTTTGCGTGCTGCCACGGTTTGTCTCGCTTTAATGTAGGCCCCGCAGGGGCGGTGGATGACTTTGCTGTTAGTGGTGCGACATCGAACGGCCGCTACGCTTTTCCGTTCATTGGCGATGCTGCTGTCGTGTTTCCGTAAGTTGCCTGCTAATACCCCTGGCCGCCATTTGGAGGACGGGACCAGCGCTTGGCGCACTTTTCACGCAGTGGCACGGCCACGCCGAGCGCTGCGACACCCCGCCGTCGATCGTTCATAGCGATCTTGTACAGTGCGTAGCAGAAGAAATGCACAGGTGTTAGCCCGTTCGAGTCCAGTTCCCATGGTTTCCCGGATGGAGAGAACCGAGACGAACATAAGCGCGGAACCCTGGAGAACCAGGCGGGAACGGAAACGGCGGTTAGACCACCGACTGCGATGAGCACAGGCAGGCCCAGACGCTTTGTCTGGGCCTGCCTGCATTCAGTCGCCGCTCAGCGCCACCAATGACCCGATTCTGGTGGTTGTGAGTCGGGTCAGCGGCCTGGGCCGACCGCGCTACGGTTGGTAGCAAAGTCTTTAACCGCAGCGCCCGTCATGATGTCGTTGTCCTTAGTCTCACGTGTGAGGAAAACGGCCACCACGCTGATCGCGCACATGCCCATCATGAACCAGATGACGGGACCGATGTCCTTGCCGGATGCAGCGTAAAGCGAAGCAAGGATAACAGGGGTGAATCCGGCGCCAATCAAACTGGCCAGCTGGTAACTGAGCGAGATGCCGGTGTACCGCGACCGGGGAGGATACTGCTCGGCAAGAAATGCCGCCATCGGACCATAGATCATCGAGTAGAGGACCTTTAGTGTCACGAAGGCGATAAAGACCAGCGCGATAGTTCCGGACCCAATTGCGGCGAAGAGTGGATAGGTCAACAGCGCGACTGCAATGCCACCTGCCATCATGAGCCAGCGGCGGCCCAACGTATCCGACAGTTTGCCGAAGACCAGGACCCCTGCAGAAGAGAAAAGCCCGCTGATGGACAAGCCGAACAGAACGCTGGAGCTGCTGGCACCGCCAGCGACAGCATAGGTTGGTCCGAAGGTGCTGATCATGGCGGACATGCTGAACAACGAAATGCAACTCAAGGTGGTCAGGATGAGGATTTTGGGATGCCGAAGTACTTCCATAAGAGGAGCGGATTCCTTCTTCTTTGCCTCTTGCGCAGCCATGGCGGCTTCGAAGACAGGGCTCTCGGAAACCTTGGAGCGGATGATCAGGCCGATCACCAGCAAGGCCGCGGAAGCAAGGAAAGGCAGGCGCCATCCCCAGGCAAGGAAAGCATCGTGGGGCAGCAGTGCAACAACACCCATGGCACCGGTTCCAAGGAAAGTACCAAACGAGCTGCCGGCGGTAGCGAACGACGCCGCAAAGCCGCGTTTTTTCGCCTTGGCATGCTCCAGGGACATCAAGGCAGCGCCGCCCCATTCGCCGCCCACACAGATTCCTTGAATTACGCGCAGCGTAACGAGTATTACGGCGCCCCACGATCCAATGGCATTAGCCGGGGGAATCAGGCCCATCAGGAATGAGCCGACGCCCATGCCGGTCATAGAGAGGACGAGCATTTTCTTGCGCCCGAGCCGGTCACCGAAGTGGCCGAAGATCAGGCCTCCCACCGGACGGGCAACGTAACCGGCCGCGAAGGTTGCCAAGGAGGCAATTGTGCCGGCCAAGGGGTCCAGGTTGGAGAAGAACACCGGGCCGAACACCAGCGACGCTGCGGAGGCATAGACGAAAAAGTCGTAGTACTCGATGACACTTCCGAGAAAGCTTGAGCCAACGACACGACGGACTTCCTTATCCTTCTGTTCAGGCGTTAACACGCGCACCTGTTCACTTGTTGTGGACATAACACTCCTTTGTGTGAGGATAAACCCCGTTTGAGTGAAGATTCCCGGGACGGCTGCATCGAAGCAGGGGTGTCCAGCAGTTCAAAGGCTGGAAGAGGAAACCCATCAGAGAGGCTGTCAATGGAGGAACCATTGCTCCAATAATAGTGATCTAAGCCATATAGTCAACACCGGTCTTGGCGACAGGCGCTCCCCCTGGCGAGGACGTGTAGTCAACGGTGCAATCGGCAACCAGTTGGTGCAGTTCCCGCCCCGGCTCGGCCCAGGTCGCTGGCATGAAGGCTCGCCCACCGGCCGAGCGGACTGCTCAGGGTGTTCCGTTCATCGGTATAATGAAGTACTTCCCTATTGAGAGGCGTCCGTGGCCAATTCCACTTCCGGGGAGTCCGTCATCCACCGCGTTGTGCGGATTCTTGCTGCATTTGCGGATGAGGCCCCTGCTCTTCAATTGCGGGAGCTAAGCCGTAAGGTCGACCTGCCCCTATCCACAGTGCATCGCCTCGTAGGCGAACTGGAGATTGAGGGCCTGCTGGTCCGCGACCCTTCCGGACGGCTGCGGCACGGCCACCGGCTCTGGGAGCTGGCCTCGCGCGGCTCCCGGGCCGCGAGCCTTCGCGAGTCCGCCCTGCCGGTCATGGAGGATCTAGCCGCCCACACGGGCCACAACATTTCGCTGGGCGTACTTGAGGGCACGGATGTGCTTTACATCGAGCGTCTCGCCCTCAACGAGTCCGTCGTCAACATCACCAGGATCGCCGGCCGCCTCCCGGTCCATGGCTGTTCGGGCGGCTTGGTCTTCATGGCTTTCGCCCCCGAAGAAGACCAGGAACGGTTCCTGAGCCGGCGCCTGGAGAAACTGACAGATGCCACGGTCACAGATCCGCACGAGCTGCGGAAAGTCTTGGCCATCATCCGCCAGACCGGATATTGCTCCATGGCCGGAATCATTGTGGATGAGTCCAGCGGGATCTCCGTGCCCATCTTCGCGGATGGGGATCAACCCTTGGCCTGCCTCACCGCTATCGTCACCAGGGGCCAGGAAAACGTTCCGGCACTGGTACCCCAGATGCAGATGGCCGCCCGAGCCATTTCCCGTCGCCTTGGCTATAACCCTGCACCCGTGGGCACACTTCGCCGGAGCCTCCCCGCACCGAACTCAACGCCAGCGTAGGCCGCCAGCGAACGTCAGTCGCTGCACAGCAGCCTGTTCCGTTCAACGACTCAACCGTTCGAATCAATGGAACACCACCTCGGTAAGCGCCTGCCACCGTGCCACGATCAGGGAATTGCTCCAGCCATCCCGCTGGACGTCAGACCCACGGAGAGTGAAATAACCAAATGCGCATCCTCAATGCTGAGAACGCCGGCCGCTATGACGTCGTCGTGGTGGGCTCCGGTGCGGGCGCACTCACGGCCGCTGCCACCGCAGCCCATGCAGGCCAGTCCGTAATCGTTTTGGAGAAATCCGAGCTGCTGGGAGGCACTTCCGCAGTGTCCGGAGGCATGCTCTGGGTGGTGGACAACCACTACGCACGCGAAGCCGGCATCAACGATTCAAAGTCCGCCGGCCGTGAGTACGTGGAGGCCGTGGCCCGCGGCCGCGGCCGGTCCGAACTGCTCGACGCGGCCCTGGACCACGGCGACACAATGCTCCGCTTCGCGGCGGACGAACTCGGAGTGCGATTCATCTTCCTCGACAACTTTCCGGACTACCGACAGGATCTGCCCGGTGCCATTAAGGGCGGCAGAACGGTGGAGCCCGAGCTGTTCAACTGCAACGAGGCCCTCGGCCCGATGGCCGAGCACGTCCGCACGGACGGCCGGCTTCCCTACACCATGCAGGAATACGAGGACTGGGGCGCCTTCACCGCTTTCCCGTGGGACGAACTGAATGAGCGTCAGGCCAACGGGTTTGCAGCCAAGGGCCACTCCCTTGTAGCCATGCTCATCAGCGCATGCCTCAAAAATGGTGTTCATTTCGCTGTCGGGGCCCGCGCTAAAAGGCTCCTGACCCGCGAGAGTGGTGTGACCGGCGTCGTACTCAGTGACGGTACCGAGTTCGAAGCGAGCGCAGGCGTGGTGCTGGCCGCGGGCGGTTTTGAGTGGGACCGGCAGCTGGCAGACTCGATGCTCGCCACCCGCGTCTACACCATGTGCTCACCGCCCTCAAATACGGGTGACGCCCTGAAGATGGCCCAGCGCATCGGCGCCATGACCCGCGGTACTCGCGAAGCCTGGTGGGCGCCTATGTCCCTGACCGGGACAATGCGGGACGGGGAACCTGTCGGTTCGCTGCTGCGGTTCGAGCGCCAGGGGCCCGGCTCCATCATGATCAACCGCCACGGCCAGCGCTTCGCGAATGAGGCACAGAACTACAACGACCTGGCCCGTGTGCTGCACTCCTGGGATTCGGCGAACAACCAGACACTGAACACCCCGGCCCACGTGGTCTTCGACCAGTCCTACCTGGAGCGCTATGGCATCATGGACCACCGCGCCGGCGACCCAACCCCGGCCTGGCTCATCGAAGCACCGACGCTTGCCGACCTCGCTTCCCGGATCGGCGTCCCCACAGAGAACCTCGAAGCCACTGTGGAGCGGTTCAACGCCAACGCCCTTCAGGGCGAGGACCCGGACTTCGGCCGCGGGTCTTCAGAGTACGACCGGTATTGGGGGGACGCGGATAACCAGTGGCCCAACCCTTCGCTGGGGCCGCTGCAGTACGGGCCTTACTACGCCCTCGAGGTGGTCAACGGAGCCTTCGGGACCTGCGGAGGTGTGGCTACTGACGGCAACGGCCAGGTCCTCGACGTCGACGGAAACACCATCCCTGGCCTCTTCGCCGCCGGCAACACCACCGAGAGCCCCTACGCCGCCGGATACCCCGGCGCCGGGGCTACCCTGGGCCCGCTGATGACCATGGCCTACCTGGCCGGCCGACGATTGGCCAATCAGCCGGCCCATTACACTGCCGAGTCCGAGTCGGTGCCCGCATGATCCGGCACATCGTCATGTTCCGCTGGAAGGACAGCTTCACCGATGAAATCCGCGCCGGCTGGATCACCGGCCTGGAGTTGCTGGAAGGCAATATCCCCGGTCTGCTTTCACTCGTCCACGGACCTGACGTTTTGAAGACGGACAGATCATGGGACCACGTCATCGTTGCGGACTTCCAGGACCGCAATGCACTCGCCGTCTACAACACCCACCCCCTTCACGAGGCCATCAAGCCCTACTCACTGCCGAACGTGCAGGACCTCGCCTATGTGGATCTCGAACTCGACGCTTCAGCAACGCCCCTCACCCCTTCAGGCAGCGCTGCCTTGTCCTCCAAACGCTAGGAAACAGTCATGACTGACACCCCCACTACCCACCGCTGCGACATACTTATCGTCGGTTCCGGCGCGGCCGGCATGGCTACAGCACTGCGGGCTGCGCATGACGGCCTGAATGTCATCGTTGCGGAAAAGTCTCCGCATTTCGGCGGCACCACCGCGCTATCCGCCGGATGGGCCTGGGTCCCGGGCAACCGCAAGGGCGCTGCGGCCACGGGCGACACCCGGGCCGAAGCCGAAAAGTACTTGAGGGCCCTGGCGCCGGAGACTTACAACAAGGACGGCATCGACGGGTTCCTGGACACCGTTCCGGAAGCCATTGATTTCTTCGAGAACCACACCAAAGTGACCTTCAGCTATCCCGAGAAGGCGCCGGACTATCAGATGGACCTGCCGGGCGCCAAACTCGGCGGCCGCGCCATCCTGCCCACCGATGCCGACATCCGCATGCTGGGCAACCGCCGCAAGGAACTGCAGCCGTACCTTAGCTCTTACACCGTTTTCGGCTACATGCCGCAGGTGGGCCCGGACCTGAGCACGATCCTGAAGGCCAATCAGTCCGTAAAGGCCTTTACCTACACGGCCGGCAAACTGCTGAGGACCTGGGCGGACACTGCGCTGTTCCAGCAGCCCCTCAGGCGCACTAACGGCTCGGCCCTGATGACCCGCATGGTCGCTTCCGCACTGGACGCGGGCGTGCGCGTGTGGACCTCCACTCCCGCGGAGGAGTTGGTAATTGACGACGGCGGCGTGGTCACCGGTGCGGTCCTTTCCGGCGAACACGCAGGCCGGGTGGAGGCAAGGCTGGGCGTGGTGTTGGCCGGCGGCGGCTTCTCCGGAGACGATGCCCTGCGCAGGCAGTACTTTCCGCATGACCGCAACGGCGGGGAGCACTTCACCCCGACCCAGGGCCATGACGGCTCCTCGGCACGGATGGCCATGAAGGTCGGCGGCAGGATCAACGCCGAGGTCTCCTCGGTAGGCTCATGGGCGCCCGTCACGGTCTTCAAGTACCTGCGCACCGGTGCAGAGCGCCTCTTCCCGCACCTGCGCCAGATCGGGCTGCCGGGCATGATCACGGTGGACCGCAACGGCAAGCGATTCGGGAACGAAGCTCTCAGCTACCACGACTTTGGTGGACAGATGCTGGCGCACATGAAGGACGAGGACTCTGTCTACGCGTGGATTGTGGGCGACAGGAAGCTCATGGACAAGTACGGCATTGGCTATGCCAAGCCTTGGCCAATCCCCCGGGCCTTGTTCTACAAGATGGGTTACCTGGTTAAGGGCAACACACTGGAAAAGCTGGCCCGGAAAATCGGCGTTGACGCGGCCGGGCTGACGGCCACCATTGAGCGCTTCAACCGGGACGCCGCCGCCGGCGAGGATAGCGAGTTCGGCCGTGGCTCTACTGCCTACAACCACTTCCGCGGCGACATGGATCATAAGCCTAATCCGAACCTGGCACCCTTGGACAAAGGTCCGTACTTCGCCGCAAAAGTGCGCATGGGCGATCTGGGGACCTTCGCCGGAATCGACGTTGACTCACGCCACGCAGTGATCCGGCCCGACGGATCCCGCATCCCCGGGCTGTTCTCGGTGGGCGCCGCTGCAGTCTCCGTGTTCGGCGGCGGCTACCCAGGATACGGCTCCCATATCGGCCCGGCCCTGGTGTTTGGCTACCGCATGGGACGGGACATCGCTGCGCTGGCAGCGGAGTCCGGCCACGCCGGAGCAACGGAGCGTGCCGCAGCTATCGGCAAGTAGTTCTGAAAACAGATGCTCCGGAGCCCATGCAGAGGCTCCGGAGCATCAGTCATTTTCAGCTGTGGAGGGTAACGGCAAAGATGCGCTCTTGCAGTGCCTTGAAGTGTTCAGCCAAGACCTTTGTGGCAGCTTCAGAATCGCGGTCCCGGATTGCCTGGACCAAGCGGGCACGGAGTTCGTGAGTTTCCATTCCCGCGGCCGGTCCGGACTTCAGGTGGAACTGCCGGGTCATTTCCAGCAACGGCTCGGTCAATACCTCGAGCACGCGGTTATGGGCGAAAGTGGCGAGCTTCCGGTGAAAATCCATGTGCAGAACCAGCCGGCGTTCATAACTCGGTTCGGAACTCTCCGCAAGTTTTGACTGCCGGGCAATTGCAGCCAATTCATCGATCTCTTCGTCCGTCGCGTGGAGGCAGGCCCGCTCGACAGCGTAAGTCTCCAACACCAAACGCACGTCGATGAGATCGGTAGCGTCGTACTGGTTAAGGTTGATGCCATCGCGAATATTCTGCGATAAGGCAGCCGTGTTCGAATCATTGAGGAACGCACCGCCTGTTGCCCCCTTCTTCAAGGTGACCAGGCCGGAGACCTCCAACATGCGAATAGCTTCACGCACGGTGTTCCGACTCACGCCCATTTGCTCCGCCAACAACCGCTCGGCGGGCAGCTTCTGACCTGGCCTGAGTTCGTTGGATTGGATGCGGTCGCGGATCTGCTTCATGATTGCATCCACGGCGCGGCGCGGCTGTACCTGCGCGAACGGCTGAGCTGAGTAATCCACTGTCTACCTTCGTTTCACCGGCGTGGGTGATATCCATACGTTCGAGTATCGTAGCCGCAGCGACCCTTGTCTGGCTCGGGTGCCCGCCTACGTTGATTTGGCATCCGGCTCATGAAACAAAATTCTCTACGGCGTTATCACGTGTGAGACTTCAGTCACCCACGTAATGGATCAACCATACACATACCGAGGGCATCGTGGCTACGGTAGTCGCGGCCGGTCTGCTGAGCCTTCGAGGGGGATCTCCAGGTCCGGGCGTGACGGCGAAATAGCCAGTGTCAGCAAATTCGGGACGGAACTGCAGAAGGACTGCACGTGCAGCTCAGAAGCATGGAAAAGCCAGTCCCGGGCCTGACCCGGGACTGGCTTCCTTTTTGGTGGCCGGCTACGCTAGATCCCCGGCTTGGATGCGGCGGTGGAGCAGATCAAAGTGTTTCGTCAATGCCCGCTTTGCGGCGTGCGGGTCCCGGTCCCTTAGCGCCTGCACGAGTTGACGGCGGGTTCCGTGGGTCTCCAAACCACCGGTGGGGCCAGCATTCTGATGAAAGTGCCGCGTAATTTCCAGGAGCGGTCCCGTCAGCGCCTCAGAAATCCCATTGTGGGCGATCTGAGCGAGCTTCCGGTGAAACAGGATGTGGCGTTCCAGACGATCCTCGAAGTCGAGGTTGTTGGCTTCGGCTTCCTCCGAGGAACTCACGACGTCGGCCAGTTCCTCAATCTCAGCGTCTGTGGAGTGAAGACACGCCTTTTCAGCGACGTAGTTCACTAGGATGAGACGGACATCGATGAGTTCCTTGGCGTCGTACTGCCGCAGCCCCATCCCATCGAGCAGGCCCTGGGCCAGGGCTGCCGAATTCGAGTCGTTGAGGAACGCGCCGCCGGTGGATCCTTTCTTCAGTGTGACGAGCCCGGAGGATTCCAGCATCCGAAGAGCCTCACGAAGGGTGTTCCGGCTCACGCCGAGCTGCTCCGCCAGATCCCGTTCGCTGGGTAGTCTTTCACCCGGATTGAGCTCATTGGACTGGATACGGCTTCGAATCTGTTCGATGATCTCATCCACCGCACGCCTTGGCCTGACGCTGGCGAATGGCTGGAATGCCCCCGTCACGGCTTCAGTCGACCAGAGGCCTGGCGGCGAAAGCAACTTCGTCGGTGTATCTCATTGCCACGATTTCTATCGGTGAATCCAGCGGCGTGTCCACCGGCCCAAGGAACGCAGTGGCCAGACGGGGCCCGTCGTCCAGGTCGACGATCGCAACCTGGTACGGAGTGAACTCACGGAACGCCTCCGGAGCTGCATGGACGGACGTCACTGAGTAGAGTGTGCCGCGCCCGGATAGTTCCACCCACTCGATGTCCCTGCTCCACGTTGCCGGATCGAAGTCCCTCGGCGGAAAAGTGATGGCCCCGTCCGCCCCCAACCGCGTGCTGATGAAACGCCCTTCTGCCAGCGCCTCCCAGAACGGGGTGGTGAAAGGGGTCTTCCGCGGTGGGTAGGGGTGGGGGTGGTTCAGCTGGACGGTGTTGATCATCAGGAAACCCTTTCAAGGATGTGCACAAGAGCTGCGTTGTAGTTGCCAAGTTCAGCGGTGGCCAGGCCGACCGAGGCGTCCTGGACCTGACGGTCGCCCGCCTGGTGCATCAACTGCTCCACGGCTTCCAGGAGGTTATACAGCGGGGTGACGTACGCCGGGTGGCCCCGGGAAGTCAGTCCGCCCGAGGTGGAGATGGGAATGTCACCGCCCAAGGAGGTCCTGCCCTCGGCCGCAAATTTGGCGCCGGCCCCGCGCGGAACGATTCCCAGCGCCTCGCTGACCAGAACCTCGACGATAGTGCAGGGGGCGTACGGCTCCGCGAAGTCAAGATCGGAGGGCTTCAGCCCGGCCTCAGCGAAGGCCTGGCCGCCCGCCTTCTGGGCAGCGTTCAGGGCGATCATGTCGTTGGGTGTTGCTGTGATCTGGTGGGCACCCTCATGGTGGAAGCCTGTGCCGCGGACCACGACGTAGGGCCGGCCGCTGGCGCGGGCCACATCTTCGTCAGCCAACACCAGGCACACCGCGCCGTCGCTTCGCGGGGGCACTTCATAGAGCCCCAGGGGGTAGACGATAGTCGGCTGGGCCATGACCTCATCCAAGGTAATGGGCTTGCGGTACTGGGCCAACGGATTCAGGCTGGCGTGGTGGCGGTTCTTCACGGCCACGGTGGCCACATCCTCGCGGGTGGCCCCAAACTCATGCATGTAGCGCATCATGTCCATGGCGTACCACGCGATGGGCGTGATACCGAAGGGTGCCTGGAAATCAACATCCCCGACGGCGCGCATGGAGCTCATCATGTGCTCACCCGAAGAGATTGCGGTCTCGTAGTTTACGCCCAGGGCAAGGGCCACCTTGGCCCGTCCCGAGCGGATGTTGTCGGCAGCATGCTCAAAGGCGAGGCCCCCGGTCATTCCGTTGCCGAGAACCTCAGCCACGAATCCGTCACAGGGCAACTGCAAATAGCTGGCCATAAACGTCCCGAAGTACTTTTGCTGGGTATACGGACGAGGCTGCGCGAAGCTCAGGCCCCCAATATCCGACTTGTCCACCTGGGCCATCTCGACGGCCCGGAGCACAACGTCCGCGAGGACTTCGTGCTCAAGTGAGCCCGCGTCCCCGGTCCGTGGCTGCAACCGGCCTACCGGTGTTGCTGCATATCCAATGACTGCCACTCTGCCCATTCTGTGCTCCTGATGATTCCTGGCCGCTGGTTCCGCGGCCTTGCGGAAAGCTCTCTTGACGTATCTTGAGACTAGCGCCACAATTGCAATGGTTCAACCGTTGATATTTAGGAGAGAACATGATTCAGCAGCGGCCCCTGTATGGGCGCGACGATCTGCGCCGGCTTATCGAGCCGAGAAGCATTGCCGTGGTGGGCGCTTCGCCCACCGAGGGCAGCTTCGGGCGCCGGACGCTCGAGAACCTCGCCAACTTCACGGGGACCGTTTACGGCATCCACCCGAAGCATGACGAGATCCTTGGCCGGCCCACCTTTGCCAACCTGGCCGATCTCCCCGAGGTCCCCGACTGTGTCATCGTTTGCGTGGGACAGCACCTGGCCGAACCGGTCATCCAGGAAGCAGCCCGCCTGGGCATCGGCGGGGCCGTGGTTTATGCCTCCGGTTACCGTGAAACCGGGGATCTGGACGGCGAAGCAGCGCAGCTTCGCCTGCTGGATACTGCCCGGCAAGGCGGCCTGCGGCTCGCCGGCCCTAACTGCATCGGCCTCGTGAATGCCCAGAGCAAGGCCGCCATGAACTTCATGACCGACTGCGGGCAGATGATCTCCGGTGACGCGGGCAGCATCTCCCTCGTCTCACAAAGCGGCGCTCTCGGGTACTCACTTCTTCAGGGCGTGCATCGTGGCATGGGCTTCAGCAAGTTCCTCGCCTGCGGCAACTCAGTGGATGTAGACGTTGCCGACTACGTGTCCTACCTTGCGGAAGACCCGGACACCTCAGTCATCGTGTGCCTGTTGGAGGGTATCTCCGACGGCCGGCGGTTCATAGAGGCCATCCTGAAGGCCGGTCGGGCCGGAAAACCTGTCATCGTCTACAAGGCCGCCAACGGTGAGGCCAGCAGCAAGGCCGCACTGTCCCACACCGGGACGCTCGCCGGTTCCGCCGAGGCCTACCGCTCAGCCTTCCGCCGGGCCGGCGCGGTCCTGGTGGAGGACTTCGAAGCTCTTCTGGAAGTCGCGACGTTCTTCTCCCGCAATCCCCAGGGCCCCAACGGGGCAGGCGTGGGGATCATGGCAACGTCGGGCGGGGCAGGCGTGATCTGCGCCGATAAGGCTGAAGAAAACGGTTTGCCGCTGCCGGCACTGGATGACGCCACGGCCGCCGTCCTCCGAGACATTGTTCCAGGCTTCGGTTCCATGGCCAATCCGGCGGATCTTACTGCCGAAGTACTCAAGGACATCTCCACGTTCAAGACAGCAGTGATGTCCTTCTGTGACGATCCAGGCTACGGGGCCGTAGTGGTGCCGCTGACGTTTGTCCACGAGACAACCACTGGCGTGCGAGCCCCTTACCTCGCGGAGGTTGCAAGCGAAACCAACACCGCACTGGCCGCCGTTTGGATGAACGAATGGCTGGAAGGACCGGGCAGCCGCGATCTCGACAGCGATGCCTCCGTCACCGTGTTCCGGTCCCCCGCCCGGTGCATGTGGACGATCCGACGATGGATGGACTGGCACGCCCGCACCGATTGGTCTCCGTTGTCGGACTCCACCGCCGATGCCGCAGTCGGAAATCCCGCCTCCAGATTGCTGGGCGCCGCAACCTCCGGCGCGACAGCGTTGACGGAGACTGCCGCAAAGGAGATCGTGGCCCGTTACGGCATCAAGGTCCCGGCAGAACAGGTAATCCAGACGCCGGACGAGGCCGTGGCCGCTGCGGACGCCATGGGATACCCGGTGGTGCTCAAGGTCGTGTCCCCGGACATTTTGCACAAATCCGAGGTAGGGGGCGTACGCGTCGGCCTCACCAGCGCCGACGAGGTCCGCGAGGCGTTGACTACCATGTCTTCCCGCATGCTCTCGGAGGCCGCACACGCCCAAATCGTCGGCTACAGCGTGCAGCAGTTGGCCGGGGAAGGGCCCGAAATCCTGCTGGGCGCCCGCTTCGACGCCGTATTCGGTCCCCTGGTCCTGCTCGGCAGCGGGGGCACCTGGGTCGAGATCCTCAAGGACGTCAAGGTCTACCTCACGCCGCTCGATCGTCCGACCGCCCTGGCAGCCATTGGGGAGATGACGCTGGTCAAGGTCCTTGAGGGCGCCCGGGGCCAGGCCCCCTACGACATCGACGCCCTTGCCGACACCATCGTCGCTTTCTCACAGCTGGTGCGTGACCTCGATGGCCTCGCGACCGAACTCGAACTCAACCCCGTACGCATCACCCGGGAGCACGGACCCATGGCCGTCGACGCCCTCATCGTTTTGGCACCTCGGGAGCACGGCAGCACCCCGCAAACGGGCAGTGCCGTGCCGGTCGCCAACCAGGTAGAAGGGGCAGTGGAATGGGCAAATGCGTAGAGGACTTCACCATCGGTGACGTCAACGAGAGCCCGGCCAGAACGGTGACTGAGTCGGACATCGTTATGTACTCGTGGATTTCAGGCGATTCCAACCCCATGCATACCGATGCCGAATATGCGGGCCGCTCCCCCATTGGGCAGAGGATCGCCCACGGCACCCTCGGCATGTCGATCGTGACCGGGCTGAGCGCCCGCATGGGTGACTTCGACGGCACAGCAATCGCCGCGCTGGGCGTGGACGAATGGCAGTTCCTCGCACCGATCTTTATTGGCGACACGGTGCGGCTGCGCACTACCGTGCAGGACGCCAAGATCACCTCGAAACCCGACCGGGGTGTGGTTGTCCGGTTGATGGAACTCGTAAATCAGGACGACACGGTGGTCCAGCGAGGCCTTATGAAGACCATGGCCTACACCAGGGCAGGGATGGCAGAACGAGCGGCATCAGAACCGGAACCCGCCGCCAACTGACCGCCCAACAGGGCACGACAACATCGCAGCACACATGACTACCACTGGAGACAAGACAATGAAGTTACTGGTCAACACCACGGGACTCACCGAGGATCAGAAGTCGGTCCGCGAGGCGGTCCTGGAGATCCTGGAAGCAACGCTGCCCAGGGAAGAAATCCGCCGTATCGACGACGTCAAAGAATTCCCCCATGCCGCCTACAACGCACTGGCAGAAAGCGGCTTCCTGGGCCTGTTCTTTGACGAGGAGTACGGAGGCGCAAGCGCCAGCTACAAGGACATCACCAACTTTATGGAGACCCTTGGATACCACTACGCCGGCATCGGGCAAGCGGTGATGATCACGTCTATCTACGCAGGCGGCCACGTGGCGAAGTTCGGCTCCGAGGAGCTTAAGCACCGGATTATCCCGGGCATTATTAACGGCTCCATCAAGATGTCCATCGCCATGTCCGAACCCGGAACCGGTTCTGATGTAGCCGGCCTCCGGACCAAGGCAGTCAGGCAGGAGGGCGGCTGGGTACTCAACGGCACCAAGGTCTGGATCTCCGGCGCCCACGTGGCCGACTACCTTGTTGTGATTGCCAAGACGGACCCGAACGCTGAACGGCACCAGGGCTTCACGACCTTCCTGGTCGACACCAAGAGTGCCGGTGTGACGATCAACCCGTTGCAAATGCTGGGACGGCGCACCACGCACGCGAACGAAGTTGTGCTGGAGAACGTCTTCGTCCCGGACGCGGACCGCATCGGTGAGGAAGGCAAGACCTGGAAGAACCTCATGAAGGCGCTCGGCCTGGAACGTCTGGGGCTGGCCGCGATCTCGGCAGGAAACTGCTATCGGATCACCGAGGATGCCGGCGACTACGCCCAGCAGCGCATCCAGTTCAACCAGCCAATCTCCAAGTTCCAGGTGATCCAGCACAAACTGGTCGACATGTGGATCATGGCCGAGCAGGCACGCCAGGCAACGTACCGCGTGGCGGAACTGTTGGACGCTGGCGAGTCTGCCATTGAGGAAACCTCAATAGCCAAGATCATTGCCACCGAGAACAACTTCAAGGTCTCCGACATTGGCCTGCAGGTTTACGGCGGCTCCGGCTACGCGATGGAATACGACATGCAGATGTACTTCCGGGATTCACGTGTCGGCCCGATCGGCGGCGGTACCAACGAGATCCAGCGGAACGTCCTCGCCAAGAGGATGGGCCTCTAACCCACGGGGACGGGCCGCAGCCCCGCCCTCGTCCGGGAGGCGTGAGCACTATGACACTTCATGCGCAGCAGTACCACAGCGGGAGCAGGGAAGCCGAGCGATGATACCCACCTCCACGATCACGGCCACCCCGTGGTCCAAGCAACGGCTCGCCAGCTCGCTGTTCCTCGTTCTGGGCATGGACATGTTCATGGTCTCGCCGCTGCTGCCACAGATCAGCGCGGGTTTCGGTGTGAGCATCGGGGAAGCTTCCGTGGTTGCGTGGAGTTTCTCCCTCGTTTACGCACTGCTCAGCCCGGCGGTCGCCTTGATCACCAACCGCTTCACACGGCGATCGGCCATGTGGGTCGGAGCGGCAGTATTCAGTGTCGGTGTGCTGGGGGCAGCACTTATGCCAACGCTTGGGCTGGTGGTTGCCGGGCGGGTACTGGCTGCCGTTGGCGCCTCAATCATGGGTCCGCCGGTGTGGTCCTTCGCTACGGAGACGGCGGCGCCACACCAGGTGGGCAAGGCCGTAGCGGGCGTGGCCTCGACCTTTGCTGCCGGACAAATTGTAGGCGTTCCGCTGGGAGGCTTCGTTGCCTCCTTCGCATCGTGGCGGTGGACCTTCCTGGCTATTTCCGTGCTCGGTGCAGTGCTGGCTGTGCTGATCGGGCTGCGTTTGGGCAAAGAAGTCCGTGTCCCGGAAAAGGTCGGTATCAGGGAGGCGTCCGCGGACTCCTTGAATTTGTGGCGTCGCAGGGAGTTCAACTTTCTATTGACGGCTAATTTCTTTGCGCAGGCCACCCGGTATGCCACCTACACCTTCGCGGGGGCATTGCTCTTCACCCGGTTCGGCCTGGATACCGCCCAGCTCGGTCTTGTGGGTGCGACCGTGGGAGCAGGTTCCCTGCTGGGAGCCACGGTCGGAGGGCGTCTCGTGGACTGGGTTCGCGCCCGGCATGGCTCGCAACAGCTGCTGAACCTTTCCTTCGCCGCAGTGATGACCGGCTTCGTCATCCTGGCCACCGCCTCGGGTCACCTCTGGTTCTCCCTGGCAGGCTGGGCGTTTACGTTTGCGGCAGGATCGGCCTTCGTCAGTAACAGCCAAGAGATGCTGACCAACTCGGCCGGCAAGAACCGCGCCTACGCGCTGTCATGGAACAACTCCGCCCTCTATGCCGGGACCGCGCTGGGCACGTTTGCATTGGGGCTTGTCCCGTTGGGTACGACGCCGTTCATCTTGATGTCCTGCGGTTTCGGCGTACTGACCGTAGCTGCCAGCGCCCTCCTGTGGCGGCTGACAACTGGTCCTAGAGCGCCTGAGCCATTACTCAGCCCCCCGTCCCCTCAGCAATGACAGCCTCGGGACGTAGTCAATTGAATGCGTTATTAGAAGGAGAAGTGAAGTGAAGATAGTCGTATTGGCTAAGCAGGTTCCGGATACCTGGTCGGACCGCAAGATCGATTTGGAGTCGGGACTGTTGGACCGGGCCGCGTCAGATCCGGTGCCCGATGAGATCAACGAGCGCGCCTTGGAAAATGCACTGCTGGTCAAGGATTCCACCAACGACGCGGAAGTAGTTGCTTTGACCATGGGCCCGGAGGACGCCAATAAGGCGCTCCGGAAGCTTTTATCGATGGGCGCGGATTCGGCAGTGCTAGTCAAAGACCCGGCCCTGACGGGTTCGGACATGGTCCAGACGTCCCGGGTGCTGGCAGCCGCGATTGACAAGATCGGAAACGTCGACGTGGTGCTGGCCGGCAATGAGGCCACCGATGGGCGCGGCGGGATGGTCCCTGCCATGATTGCCGAGATTCTGGGCTGGCCAGTGCTGCCGGGATTGGATGAACTTGCGATCACTGCAAACGAAGTATCGGGACGGGCTCAGGTTGATGGAGGCACACTCAGGTTGTCCTCGGCGTGCCCGGCGGTGATTTCCGTGACGGAGAAAACCGCGGAGGCCAGGTTTCCCAACTTCAAAGGCATCATGGCCGCCAAGAAGAAGCCGCTGGAGACGTGGTCACTAGCGGATCTGGGAATCCAGGCCGGGCCGGACACGGCCTCCGTGCGTTCCGTCATGGTCTCGGCCACAGCGCGCCCGCCCAAGCAGGCCGGCCCGAAAATTACAGACGACGGCACTGCAGCAGCGCAGTTGGCCGACTTCCTGATCTCCAACCACCTGGTCTGACCGGGCACCCCATCCCCGTCCTGTCTTTAGTCGAATCCGGGCGGCCCCTGAACAGCCCCCGCAGCCTCCAGCATTCTTAACCGGTGCTGGCCAAGAGGTAAAGGAACCCATCATGGCAACTATTGGAAATGTACTCGTGTTGATTGAGACCACCGGCGGCGGTTCGCCGAAGTCGACGGCGGCATCCCTGCTCGGGGCGGCTGCCGGCATCGGCACCCCCGTGGCTGTCGTCGTCGCCGCGCCCGGAACTGGAGAAGACTTGCCTGCACAATTGGGCGCATTGGGCGCCGCCCACGTATACGTGGCCGAAGCCGACCCTGCTGCCGCAGGGCTGGGCACAGCGCAAGTCGGCGCCTTGGCTGACGCCATCCAGGCCTACTCCGCACGACTGGTGCTGGTACCGGGAACAAACGACTCCAAGGCGGTGGCCGGCAGGTTGGCCATAGTCGCTAACGGGTCGGTGTCCGCAGACGTGGTCGGGGTGCGCTACGACGAGGACGACCAGGAGGTCATCGCCTCACACGCGGTCTTCGGTGGCGACTACACCACCGAGTCCACCGTGGAAGGCGGGCTGATGATCGTGTCCGTGCGTCCAGGCTCGGTCGAAGCCCGTGCGCAGGCCATTGAGGCCCCGCAGGTCGCCACCGCGGCTGTCGTCACCCAAGCGGCTCGGGGAGCGAACATCGTCGAGCTCACGGATATCCCGGCCGAAAGCGGGCGTCCGGTGCTGCGTGGGGCCAAAGCCGTGGTTTCCGGCGGCCGGGGTGTTGGTTCCAAAGACGCATTCTCCCTCGTGGAAGAGCTCGCCGACGCCCTGGGTGCCGCAGTGGGTGCCTCCCGGGCAGCAGTGGACGCCGGCTACGTGCCGCAGTCCTATCAGGTCGGCCAGACCGGGGTAACCGTGACACCCCAACTGTATGTAGCCCTCGGAATCTCCGGGGCGATCCAGCACCGCGCCGGGATGCAGACCGCCAAGACAATCGTGGCGATCAACAGTGACGAGGACGCCCCAATGTTTGACATCGCCGACTTCGGGATAGTCGGGGACATTTTCGCCGTCGTCCCGCAGCTCATCAAGGAAATCAATAACCGCCGCAATTGACAGGCGCCCGGACGCAGCCGCGACGTATGCCATCCCCCGAACCTAGGACAGACACTTACAATGACCAGCGATCACATCCCAGGCAGGCCAACGGCCCCGCGCCGCATGGCAGGTTATAAGCCGCTGGACACTCCCCCGGGCGTGCCGGCAAGCGACCCTCGGCCGCCCGCATCAAGCCCCTCGGCAGCAACGCCGTCGGACTCCCAGGCCACGGTGGATGCACCCGTCACAGCGAAGACCGCGGCCAGGGCAGACACGAGTACCAAGCCACCGGCGGCAGCGGCACCCCCCGCACGGAAACGACGCATGGGCAGCACTGCCCCGGCACTCTCCGAGGCCCCGTCCGTCGCGGAGACCCCGGCTGACGCGGCAGCATCAACTCCCACCGCCGTGCAGATGGCCCCGGCGGCAACCCGCAAGGAGGGTTCCCCCAAAACACGTATGGGCAGCGCCCCGGCTTCCACACCGGCCGCAGGCCCGTCAGCCGCCCCGACCCCTGCGGGCGCCGGAGCCGCCACCCGAGCTCAGGGCACGGGGACCCCCGCTGCAGGCGGAACGGTCCAGGCACCGACCGCTCTTCCGAGGTGGGTGAAGCCTGTCGGGATTGTCGCCGGGCTGCTGGTCCTGGCTGCCACAGTCGTATTGGGCGCCCGGTGGCTGCGGACCCTCGAAGGAGTGCAGCAATTTATTGCCACCTACGACGGGCACGGATCGCAGCCGGGGTCAGCCCCTGAGGGCATCCCGTCCTGGTTGGGCTGGCAGCACTTCCTGAACATGTTCTTCATCGTCCTGATTATCCGTACCGGCCTGCAGGTCCGCACCGAGCGCAAACCCCCAGGCTATTGGACGCCGAAGAAGAACTCCTTCTTCGCTCCGAAGGGCAACAGCCCGAAGAAGGTCTCCCTCACCCAATGGCTGCACCAGTGCCTGGACGTACTCTGGGTTGTCAACGGCCTGGTGTTCGTGGTGCTGTTGTTCGCCACCGGACAGTGGATGCGGATTGTGCCTACGCACTGGGACGCTATCCCCAACATGCTCTCCGCAGCCGTCCAATATGCCTCCCTCGACTGGCCCTCCGAGAACGGGTGGGTGCACTACAACGCCCTGCAGGTCATGGCCTACTTCGTCACCGTGTTCATCGCTGCCCCGCTGGCTGTACTCTCCGGAATGCGGTTCTCCACGTGGTGGCCGGAGAAGGCCGACCGGCTCAACAAGGCCTACCCGGTGGAGTGGGCCCGCGCAGTGCACTTCCCGGTGATGCTCTATTTCGTGGGGTTCACCATCGTGCACATCTTCCTGGTGTTCTTCACCGGGGCACTACGGAACCTGAACCACATGTACACCTCCCGGGACGTTGTGGACTGGTGGGGTCTCGTAGTCCTCCTGGCATCGCTGGCCACGGTTACCGGCGCTTGGTTCCTGGCCCAACCTTTGTTCACCACACCCATCGCAACCCGCATGGGCAAAGTCACGAAATAAGCCGAACGCATACTCGCCTGCGGCCGTCCAGCCACTACTTCTTATCTGAGGACCGTTATGACTACGCGAAGAGGAACTCTCGCTATCCGCTCGGGTGAACACTGCCCCGAGACGGGCTGGTGGCAACCCCTGCAGTCCGAAGACTGGGACCGACCCGCGCCTTCCCGGTTTATGGGCCAAGGATTCGTCATGCCCAACGTAGACGGCGCCTCAACCGTGTGGGTGCAAAGCGGCAATGCTCGCTTGCAGACCGACTATTAGCCTGCTGACTCTCCTGTCCTGTTCACGTGAGCAACTTCCCCGAGGAAAGCTCCATGAATTGGATCTACCCGCCATTCTGCGTAGTTCTGCTGAATCGACCGCCCAACCAACCGAAGGTGTGACCCCGTGTCAATGACCGCTTCCGGCCAACAACCACCGCACGGCCCGGCGACTAAGGCTCGCACGGACGCTGAACCACCCACAGACGTGCCCCAACTGCCGGTCAAACGCCCGACCATAACGGGCCCTGTGGAGAAAATGATGAGGGTACGCCTGCTCACGGACTGTCCCGACGGGCTTCTTGGCATTCGTAAGGGTGTCATGGACACCGGCCACTGGGTCCTCGATATGGACGGGCGCCCGACAGGCGCCGCCGCCGCCGTCATCTTGGACAACACCCTTTCCGCCGCCCTCCGCACCAGCGTGGATGGGCTCAACTGGGTGGTCACCACCGAACTGCACCTTAACTTCATGCGCCCGCTGCCCGCCGACGGAACCGTCCTCGAAGCCTGGACCCGGGCGCTGGTGGGCGATGAGGCCGGCGGAATGGCCACAGGAACACTCCAAGGTCCGGACGGGACCGAATATGTCCAGGGCACCGGCTGGTTCCAACGCGCAGAGGGAAACACCTCAGAAGGGCTGGACCGTTTCGAGGCCCTAGCGAAGCAACCGCTCGGCGAGGAGGAAGGGGCCTCTTTGGGTGCCTTGCTCGCCGCTGGTCCCGCAACCCCGGTCCTGCCGGGTGGTCGCCCCGACTTCGCCCAAAGCTTCGTTCCCGGACTCGGGTTTGCCCGCAAAGACCTCCTCCGCAACTCCCAAGGGGCCCTCCACGGCGGCGCATTGATGATGATGGCCGCCTTGGCCGCCCAACAAGCCATGCCCGACAGAACCGGCTACGACCTGCAGTCGCTCGGGGCTGCCTACCTGCGACCGGCATTCGGTGAAATCGCCACCCGAACACATGTGTGCTATGCCGGTTCGTCACTGCGGGTCGTCGACGTCGAACTGTTCAGCGCCGAACCAGGCAGCACCGGCAAAGCCTTCGTTCAGGCCACCGCCTTATTCCGTCAAGCCCAATAGAGCTCGCGCGCCCGGCTTACTAAGCAAAGGTTCATGGTTTCCAGCGAGGCCTGGCATCGAACCGTGGGGGCCTAGCCGATGTGACTCCGGCACGCTGGTGATTTGTTGGCCGTGTGATTGGAGCGGACTACCAGATGCCCTTTCGCGGTTATCGGGGTGAAGCACACCCCATCCTGACGCCAGGTACAGCCGCGGAGCCGTCAGAATAGGGGTTGATTTCCCTTTTACGTCACCGTATTGAACCAGTCTGAGACCCAACGTGACGCTCGTGGCTCCAAGCCCGCGGCAATGAGCAACTCGCCGCTGCTGGCCCGAATGCCGCGCGCAACAGTTGCCGTATAGAAGGTGGAGGCCTTCGTCAGCAACAGCCGGTTCGGGAACCGCGCCGGTAGGGGCCGCAGTTAAACCTTTAGCTTTATCCATGTCAAGCTTTGTCAACAGCAAAAAGACAAATAGCCTTTGACCTGCGGAAACACTGTGCCCGAGGTGGGACTCGAACTGCATTCCCACCCCTACAAACGCTGGCAACTCCAGAAATCATAAGCAATCCGGGCCAGTCCGGCCGTCATACGACCCGATCGACACCAAAACTGTTGACAGTGTCAACATCCCCAATTTGCTATTTTCGGGACTACCCCGCTGGGGGTTGCATGCAGCTGCGCGCCGCTCCGGGCCGCATGTCGTTCGCTTCATGGCACGAGAAGGTGCAGCCGTCTCCTAAACTGATCGGATGCACAGGGCAATCGAAACTCTGTGGAACTTCAGAAAGGAACGGCTTGGACCCGCTTGAGTTTATTGCGAGCCTGGTTTCGTCCATTGCTTGGCCCGTGGCAGTGGTCGTGCTAGCTCTGACTTTTCGAAAAAAGCTCAGGAAGATTATCGGAGCGGTGGCTCAACGCATTGCGGACATGACCGAGTTTTCGGGGCCGGGAAGTGTCAACGCCAAGTTTGGAGAAC
>Ga0157375_10000266_pt1 | contig 47516 bp, 93 predicted proteins | sample M35metaG_FD_115311 | JGI IMG/M metagenome (GOLD analysis project Ga0157375, IMG submission 115311) | Miscanthus rhizosphere microbial communities from Kellogg Biological Station, Michigan, USA - M3-5 metaG | ecosystem: Host-associated > Plants > Roots > Rhizosphere > Soil | place: USA: Michigan...
CAGCGACGTGTCGGCGGTGTCCGGGTACAGGAACTCACGCAGGCCGAACTCGGCGTCGGTGAGGGTGATCAGGTTGGCGGCGGTGGGAATGCTCATGAGGTGGTGGTGCTCCGTTTCACTGAGTGGGTTCGTTCCGAGGACTTGCTCGATCTGGGTGTCGCTGAACTCCTGCCAGAAGCGGAGGTGAGCCGCTGCTGCCCTGCTTGGTCTCTCCGGGTTGATCCGCGTGAGCGGAACTCCCTGTAGTGAGAAACCTACGTTCTGTGAACCGGTTCCGTCAAACCGATTCCCCGGCGTGTCGTTCACAAGTTACCGGCCAGCACTGACAGTCCCTTGTCGGTCGCCCGCCATGCCATGCACGCGCGCCCGTTCGGGCCGGTCCGCGTGATGAAGGTGTCGCGCTCGTCGAGCACCGGGGCGATGTACCCCGCGTTCTTCAGGTCCGAGACGCGCTTCCAGCCGCCCTCGTCGAGCCCGGCGCGGGCCGTGGCCTCAGCAGCGATCAGCGTCTGCGGGTGAGCGTCGCAGAAGACCTCCAGCAGCATGAGGCACTGGGTGCCCCGCTTGCTCAGGCCTGCGGCTGCCTGGTGGCTCGTGTGGTGGTCGACGCTGCGGGCGAGAGTGGTAGCCGTCATGGTGTGTCTCCTGTGGTCTGTGTGGCTGGCGGTAAGTGAAACTCTTTCATGTGGAACCGGTTCCGTCAACCGGTTCCGGAAGCGTTTCCCAGGAATTTCAGCGGACCACCTACGAGAGGTGGACCACTGGAGCGCCTGGGTCAGCGGACCTCGACGTTCGGGATGATCGCCTCGGGCTTGAAGATGATCTTGTAGTGGTTCGGGCTGACGGCGCTCGTGTCCATCTGCTCGTACCACCACAGGACGTTGTCCGAGGAGCCGAGCGCGTCGCGCTTGTACTCGTTGCCGACCTTGCAGGTGACGGTCATGCGCCGACCGTCGCCCGGATCGACCGAGCAGAAGCCCTCGACCGAGAGGATGTACTTGTCGTTGATGGCGTTGTAGAACACCACCCGGCGTAGAACCTTGAAGTTGTCGGCGTCCTTGGACAGGTTGCCGTTCACGGTGGTGGCGTCGCTGCTGCACGCGCCGAGGCTGGCGACGAGCAGGAACGCGGCCAGGATGGACAGGACGATCTTCTTCGTGCGGGTCATGGTGGTGCTCCTTCAGTGTTTGATCTGGGAACGCAGGATGTGGATTCGGTTCAGGAGGTCGTCGGGCGCGGGCTCACCGAGGACAGCCAGAGCGATGACACCGTCGAGGCAGTCGACGAGCCGCTCCAGGGCTTCCTCGCGGGTCTCAGCCACGCCGGTCGGGGTGCTTGGCGAAGTACTCAGCCAGGCGACGGGCGTGCTCGGTCTCGGCAGCGGCCTTCCTGGCCTCGACCCAGGCAGCGAGCCGGTCGATCATCAGGCCCATCACGAGGGCACCGGGAAGGACAGCCACACGAAGGTGACGATCACGGCGCAGAAGGCGGCGAGCAGCACCGCCTCCGTATGAAGTCGGGGCCTCACAGTCCCAAGTCCTTCCGAAGGAGCGAGAAGTCCGGCATCCGCATCATGAACTTCTGCCAGTACTCCGAGCGCTGGTTGCGCTGCTTGATCTCGCCCGAGGTGGCGCGGAGGATGTTGTCGCGCGTGGTCTGGTTGACCCCCGCCTTCACCATCTCGTCGTCCATGACCTCGAAGAGGTTGACCGTGAGCCGCGCCTGCGCGTGGTACAGCGGGTCGTTGGTGAAGGCCTGCTCGTCGAGCGCGTCCTTCAGGATCTCTGCGGTATGAAGCCTCATCGGCTGCCTCTCTTGATGGCCGTCAGGCCGGTCCGGTCTGGGTTCTTGTACAGGTCGTAGGTCGTGCCGAGAACGGTCATCGTGTCGACGTGCATGGCGTAGCGGGTGAACTCCCCCATCGCCGCCCGTCCGAGCACGCGCGCGAACTCCTCGTAGTCCCTGTCGCTGACGACAAGGGGCTGCGGGTGGGTGGGGGTCTTCATCGGCGCGCTCGCTCGCGGGCGTAGGCGCTCCAGGTGTACTGCATCGTGAGCGCATCCCGCGTGGCGACCTGGAGCGCGCCGATGACCTCTCGAACACGCACCCGGTCGTACTGCGCGGAACCGTCCGGGAAGGCCTCGCTGTCGTCCAGCAGGAAGCCCTCAGCCTTCCTCAGTTCACCCACAGCGTCTTCCATCTGCCGCACCGCCCGGCAGAGTTGAACGCGGACCTCCCCCGCGCGCGCTGCGCTGTTCACTGCTCACGCGCCAGGTACAGCACCGCGAGTTCGAGGTCGCCCTCGGTCAGGTGGACGTCGAGTTGCCGCTTCTGCATCTCGGTGGTCGTGTTCCAGTTGCTCGCGTTCTTGCGAGCCTCGTGCCAGGCCTTCGCGGCCTCGATGACCCGCTTCTCCCTGGCCGTCATCAGTCGGTCCCCTCGTTCGTCATGACCACCACGTGGTAGACGAAGTTGCGCTCGGGGTCCATCGCGGTGCCGACGTAGGAGTCGAAGAGGGTGTCCTCGAACTCCTCACCCGTGGCGACCGCCTGGAGGAAGACCTTCTCGGTCTCGGCCTCGTCGACCGGGACAGCGACCCACACGGCCACGTGGCCGATGCGCGAGGCCGGGCCGATGCCGCAGGACACCGCCTGCGAACCGCGCGGCACCTCGAACTCGTGGGCCTTGTTGTCGACCGGCACCTGGAACTTCCACATCGCGCGCTTCGCCATGTCAGCCACGCCCCTCTCGGACCGCCACGAGCGCGATCTCGGCGATCTCCTCGTAAACGTCCTCCACGCGCCAGTAGCCCTCGGAGTGTCCCTGGTCCCAGGCGAAGTCGAAGACCTTCTTGGCCGTCGCCTGGAAGTTGAACAGCCCGTGCTCCACAGCCAGGTCGTCGGCGAAGTCGTTGCGGATCTCGCGCTCGCGCTCGGTGTGTGCGCGCTGCTGGTCCCGGTACTCCTCCTTGGAGATGCGACGCGGCCCTGGCGTGAAGGGGTGAGGGTTCGCTTCCTGGCGCTGCTTCGCTCGCTCTGCCGGTGTGGTCATCGGTTTCTCCTCGTGGTGGTGAGTGGTGCAACCGTACTGCACGATCCGCTTGCCTGTCTACCTTCTAACCGAACTCGGCCTGGAGGAATCTTCCCCAGTCGACGCGCATCTTCGACCGCACGGTGGTTCCCACGTACTGCTGGACGTCCTCCGAGGGCGGAACCTCGAACGTCAGCCTGCCGTCGCCCAGGTGCACGAACCGGATGTAGCCGGTCCCCTTCACCTCGGCCTCGGACCGCGCCAGGCGGATGGCCTCCATGATGTCGTCGGTCGTCTTCACAGCAGGGCCCTCGCCTTCGTCATGGCCTCCAGGCTCGCCTCACGAGCGGCCTCGGTCAGTTGATCCCCACCGCAGTGGAAGACCGCGAACTCGCACGGGTCGGTGTGCGCGTCGTCGACCGCGCACTCGATCTCCAGGCAGTGCTCGCAGCACTGGTACATCACGGCTCCCAGTTGTCGGGAGCGTCGAACGGGTCCGGGTAGTACCGGCGGTCCTCGGCGCGACCGATCTCGGCCTCGCAGAATCCGCAGTCGTCGCCCGTGCAGTAGTGACGACGAGCCATCAGACGGTCTCCTCGTACGACACGGTGAGGCTGTGCGGGCGGAAGTCGCTGGCCCGCTCCATGCCCAGGCGTCCACGGAACCGCTCCGGAACCGCGTTCATCATCTTGATCACGGTGTCGCCCGGCGCGTTCTCGGTCTCGCGGACCAGGGCGCGCAACTGGTCGAGGGTCAGGCCCGGCTCGTTGCACTCGGCGCGGATGCCCGCGTTGAGCGTGGAGGTGGTGACCGTCTTCACGTTGGTGCGGAACGTATGAACGTCGGACTTGCAGGTCGGCTCGTTGTCGAGTGCCCAGGGCGGCATGGTGTCTCCTCGTTGTTCGGTGGTGTGGTCGGAACCGTATCCCATCGGAACCGGTTCTGCAAACCGCATTCGGAACAGGGTTGTTGACGGGCTGTTCGGGAGGCCCTACTGTCATCCCTGCCAGACCCGGTCGAGAAACCCCGCCCGGAGACAACGTCGAGAGAAACCCCTCGGCCCACCTGAAGGAGCAAGACATGTTCGAGCGCACCCAGACCGTCAGGGTCCGTCCGCTGTCCTACGCGGATGTTGAGCGACTCGCCCGAGGCGAGACCATCGAGGCCTACCAGGCCATGTCGGATGGGCTGATGCCCACCACGCTGGCCACCGCCAGCAAGTACCCGCCGACCGCGACGCGTGACACCGAGCGCCCCTACGGCAGCCCCCAGTACGCAGCCGTCATCGACGAGCGGGTCAACGCCAAGCCGGGCACCTACATCGCCGACAAGGCGGGTGAGCCGGTCGGCTACAAGGTCAGCGTGCGTACCCGGACCCTCTTCGGCATGGAGAGCGGGACGACCCTGTTCACCACCCCCGAGGCGCGCGAGGCGTACTCGATCCTGAACAGCAGCGACCGGGTGCGTGACGACCGAGAACTGTTCGCGGTCGAGGAGCCCGAGGGCGCGGAGATGCAGACCGTGCCGATCTACGGGTCCATGGTCACGACCACCGTCTTCGTCAAGGGAGTCGACCACGAGGAGGCCGACAGGATCGTCGCCCAGGCGATCACCTCAGCCTTCCCCGACAACTACTCGAAGTTGCGGAGGCACCTGAGCCGCCCGGTCCACGACCGTCGGGTCAACGTGTACGAGTTCGGTGGGGGCGAGGACGGGCGAGGCAACGCCATCGCGCTGAACGTCCTGGCGGCTGAGACCTCCTACCTCGACGGCTTCGTCAGCGGCTGCCTCGTCGAGACCATCGAGTCGAGCACCGTCGAGATCGGTGGGCTGGAGGGATGATCCGCTTCATGTCCGTGCGGGTCGAGGTCGCAGTCGACGTCGAGCCCGGCACCGAGCGAGTGATGGGTCAGTACCTGGCCACGGAGGCGTCGGACGCGGTGCTGGCTGCCATCAACGCCGAGAAGATCGGGCCCTCGGGCGCGGAGGGCGACTACTACAACAACCCGCTGCACGCGGCGACCGTGGTGCGGCGGTAGCGTGACACGCAGGAGCCCCAGGTCACAGTCTCGCGGCTGACCGACCTGGGGCTCTTGCGTTGCCTAGTAGTAGTACGGCTTGGTGATCCCCGCGTGGCGCGCTCCACGGGTCATCATCATCGCGATGGGGACGCCGACCACGACGACCAGCACCCGGATGACCAGGCCGACGAGGAAGAACAGCAGCGGTCCCCCGAGGAACAGCCACAGCAGGAAGAGCAGCAGGCTGCGCTCGGGATCCCAGCCGACGACCGGGATGGGCTGGCCCAGGAACAGGCAGACCGCCACGATGGCCCAGACGATCCCGACGCCGATGCGCGCGGGGATCACGAGCGCCAGCGCTAGGCCCTGCTGGAACCGGTCGGCCCGCACGTACTGGTCTTCAAGGTGCTGCATGTCGCTCACGGCTGCACCGCCTTGGGCTTGCGGGACGGGAACGCCGCGACCAGCAGACAGGTGACCGTGCCGAAGACGGCTCCGCAGACCGCCGTCACAATGAGCACGTCGAGCCCGAACGCCACGAGGTCGCTCCCGGCGGTCGAGTACGTGCTTAGGCGGCTGAGCCCGAAGATCGCTCCCCACACGTAGAAGCACTTGCCCCACCGCCGCTTGTACCGCTTTCCGTACGTGTCCTTGTCCTCGTCCATCGCAGCCTCCCGTTCGTCGACCTCCCCGCTGTGGGCATCGTAGGGCTGGCAAAACCCCCGCCGCTGGAGAACTGGATAGTCGGTAGTCGGAAGCGCCGAAGGCGCGACCCCCCGGAGAAAAAGCTAAAATCGCGCTGCCCGCTCAGCCTTCGGTAGGACGGTGCGCCAGCCAGACCGCGTAGTCGTCGCGGGTCTCGGTCACCCGGCAGACCCAGCAGGCTCGGTAGAAGACGCCAGGTGCAGCCGCGAAGTTGTCGAACGAGTGCTCGCGGAACCGGATCCCCTGGCAGAAGCCCCGACGCTTCAGGTACTCCTCCTGCTCGCTGACCGCCTCGTTTACCCAGTCCTCAGCCATCGTGCTCTCCCTCCGTGGTGTCCCTACCTATAGAAGGCACGTCGACCACCCGCCACTTAAGGCTGCGTGGCACGTTTCTCAAAGTCATGTGGTCGCAGTAGCCACCCGACGCCATAGGGTTAGCAGCAGACAGCCCGGCACCTGGAGACTCGTAGGCGTGGATCCGGTGCCGGGCTGTCGCTACTGACGAGAAAACCGCGCAGGACTCCCTACTTCCAACGCGGTCTCGCTCGCCAGGTGACCCCGGTCAGCCGGTTGATCAGCCATCCCACAACTGACCGGGGCGCTTGCTGCCCGGCTGACCAACTAGCACGCGCATGTGCTTCCCCGCCAGCCAGCCGGGCTAGCCATCCACAGTACGCCCCTGGCCACGAGCCGCAATCTGACACTGCCCGGTTTCTCGGACCCTGATTTTCGTCGCGGCTCGCCGCCCCCTCGCCCGCCTTAATTCAGATAACCTGTCTCGGTGCCCGCCCAGCCGTCCAATTACGCAGCCACGAGGCCACTGTCACGCGCGCATAGGGCTATTTGCTACGGGAGTGTCCGGGCCACCTCCTCCGGGTGCGGTCGCGTTTAAGGGTGCCCCCCCTCGCATATTTATACTACGCCTCTGGCTCTTGACTCCGACGCATCCGTGTGAGCGCGATACGAAACTGGGGGTTGACAGCCGTGCGTCCGTGTGCCCCTCGTGCTCAGCCTGTCATAATATCCATTATCAGCGTGGAGAGGGGTGGACGCATGCCGGGCGCTCCCCTGTCAAGTAGCGCTGCGTGACTGCATAGCGTGTGACATGGATCACAAACCTCGAGAATTGCATAATCATGCACCAGGCCACTGCCCCTAATTCGCCACTGTGAGCGCGTCGCCGAATGTCCCGGACAGGGTATGTATTCGTAATTCATGAGTTGCTACGCATTGTTTATTGAATTGCTAGGTGGACATGTGAGTGGCATTGCATTGTGTGTTGTCTCCTCTCCTATGGTGGCTATGACTGGGAGGCCTTTAGCCCGGCGCGATTTCCTGCTCAGGGGGCTCTCCACAGGCCGCGTAGACAGGCGTACGGTGGTTGGCCATGGGGACGCTCCTGGAGCAGCCACGGGTCGCTGAGCACACGCACACGTGGGACGTGCAAGAGATCACCGCAGACGCCACCGGCAGGCCGAGATTCGTGCTGTACTGCAAGGGCTGTGGGGGTCACTACGATCCTCGCGAGAACCACCACGAGCCCGTCGTGCGATGGGTAGAGGAAGGGATCACCGAGTGACGTCACAAGCCGAGAAATCAATATCCGAGCCGATTTTCCTATCACCTGACCAACTGGCCGCTGCTGTACGTGGCAGGCCCTGGAGCATCCTCCCAGCCGCTCGTGAGGTGGCCGACTGCTACGGGCTCGACGACCACCTGATCGTCAGCGTCCTGGACAACGCCCAGGCTCGTGAGGTGGCACCGCAGACAGCCGACGCGGGCTACCTGATCAGCCGCCACAAGAGGGGCTCGGTCATCCTCGTGGTGGGCCACCTGGAGCCCGAGCACCCAGTGGTCATCGCGGCCTACGTCCTCACCGACCAGGACAGCCGCAGCCGGTACGCCGTGGCATCCACAGCCCGTGGCCAGGGTGCTGGCAAGTCGGCTCCCACCAGCCTGCGCCAGTTCAGCAAGCGCGTGGTGGAGGCGGGCTACCGGATGGAGCGCGGGGGCTCGCACATGCAGGTGGTCAGCCAGGACGGCACCTACGTGTGCGCGGTCCCCCTGACGCCCAGCGACCACCGCACCTGGGCCAACTGCTGGCGCACCTTCATCAAGGCGTCAGGCAAGCACGAGGCGCGTAGGGCGCTGGAGGCCTCTGAAGGCCCCTCTGACGCGCGCAACCCCCTGAGTGGGTAGAGGGACGCATATTCAGATATTGGCGCTCCTAGGCCCCCTGGAGCCCCGAATATCGGCATTACAGTGGACAGCAGCGAGCCCCTGACCGTGTGGGTGCGGTCAGGGGCTCGTGTCAGTGCAGGGGCGGTGCTCCTCGCTTGGTGTTCGTCACCGCTGCGAAGCGGATCGTGTAGGCCGAGTGCTCGTCGATCCAGACGTCTGGCAACTCCTCGACCATGGCGCGGATCTCCTCCCCCACAGCGGCTCCAGTGGACTCGACCGGCGTCCTGCCCGGCTCGGTCTCAGCGACGTCGAGCACCAGGCGCAGGGTCACCTCGACGTGCTTCACAGCCTGCACTCCCGTCGGGTGTGGCGCTGCGCTCGCAGGTGCTTGCCAGCCCGGATGCACGGAGCCTGGTCGTAGACGTCGGGCTCGTCCACGGGGTGGCCGAACACGGCCTTCACGTAGTCGGGCACCTCGGCAGCCGGGACGGTGCGGTGGTCGTAGCCCTCGCAGTCCTCGGTGGCACCGTGGCTGTGGACGGTGACGTCGCCGCTCTCCTCGAACGTGAAGACGGCGTACTCGGTGGTCGGCTCGCTCATGACTGGAACGCTCCCTTCTTGTGGATGACGACGTGGTCGACGGCCTCCCAGGAGAACTCGCAGCCCAGCCCGGTCTCCTTGTCTCGCACCAGGGCGAAGTCTCGCCGGTAGCCGGTGATCTGGGCGGGCCTGCCGTTCAGGGTGGCCTCGGTGGCGCACAGGCTGAGCCGGTTGACGTAGACGCTCTCAGCGCTCGTCTGCGGGGCGCTCAGCCCCTCCAGGAAGGCGTTGGCCTCCTGGATGCGGTCAGCGGTGGCCAGGGCTCGCTCGATGGGGTTCATGACCCGCTCGCAGACATCGCAGTGATCTCGCCGTCGATGGCCAGGCCCTCCACGGAGATCCGGGCGCGCTTGCCGCTCAGGGTGGTCATGAAGAACTGCGCGGTGCCCTCCTCCTCCTCCAGTTGGGCGGGGTCCACGGTGATGGTGATCGTCATGTGCTGCATGGTGTGCTCCTTGTGTGGGCTGGATCGTACGGTGCCGGGGCCTGTGCCCGCCCGGCTCGGGCTGTGCCCTCAGACCGCCTTGCAGCGGGTGAGGACGGTGCTCTTCATGCCCCGGAACTCGTCGTGGCCCTTGACCGTGCCGGTGATGGTGACCTCGACGCCCTGCTTGTCGCCCAGGGCCTCGCGGCTGGCGAACCACTTGACCTCGACGCCGGTCTCCAGGTTGCGGATGACGTAGAGGACCGTGGAGCCCCACTGCGACTCGATGAAGCGGACGTTGGTGATGGTGCCGGTGAAGGTGACCTTCTCCTTCTCGACGCCGAACCACTCGCTGGCCGGGATCTCAGCGGCCTTGCTGGCGAGCAGCGTGCGCTCGGTGTGCTTCGCGTGGGCCTGGGGCGCGCTGACCACGATGCCGAAGTGGCGCTCGCCGATGGAGTCAGCGGCCATGAGGGCCTTCAGGTTCAGGACGTACTCGGACTCGCCAGCGAAGTCGGTGGAGAGGATGAAGGCCTTGACCTCAGCCGCACGAGCGGTGATGTCCTCGGTGGCAGCCAGCGCCTCGACCTCGGCGATGAACTCCTTGTCGCGGGGGGCCAGGCGGCTCGGGGGGTTCAGCACCAGGGCGACCTGGCCACGGGTGGTGAACTCGTAGGAGGAGGCGGGCTTCCAGCCAGCGACCTTGATCGCGGCCCAGGCGACGGCCAGGACGGTGTCGACGGTGTAGCGGTGCTCGCCGTAGGAGCCGCCGAACGAGCCCCAGCCGTCCTCGACCTCCTTGGCGATGTCGTCGGCGTACAGGAAGACGATCTGGCCGCTCCAGCCGAGGAAGTCCTTGATGCAGGTGCTGCCGACCTGGACCTGCTCGCCGGTCTCGACGTTGCGGACGAGGTAGGCCTTGCGGCGGTCGCGGCTGGTGTTGCAGTGGGCGCAGGTGCCAGCGGTCAGGCCCTCGCGGTTGACGCTCTCGACGCCGGGGGCGGTGTTGACGATGAGGCCAGCCTCGGGGTCGAAGTCCAGGACCGCTGCCAGCGTCCAGCCGTTGTAGGAGGGGGCCTCGCCGCCGAGGGTGACGTCGTACGCGACCTCGGTGACCTCGATGCCAGCAGCCTTGCGGGTGACCTCGACGCGCTCGGCGGTGATCTCGATCCGGCCCGTGAAGCCCTTCTTCTCGGCGCGGGCGTTGATCTTGGCGATCTTCTCGATGGTCTCGCTGTACTCGGCGGCGGTGATGCGGGCCATGGTTCGCTCCTTGGGTGGGCGGTTGCTGTCTAGGTACAACCTAGTGCCCGGCAAGCGGTCCTGTCTACCCGATTGCGGAACCAGTTTCGTGTCCGCTTTGTCGTGTCCGTATTGTGCCTTAGTCAGGCTGCGTTGGTGGCCTCGATCAGGGCCTGGTCGGACTCCTCGCGAGAGGGCTTCCGGTAGGCCTTCTCACGGGCTCGGTGCTCGGCTCGCAGGGCCACCTGCTCGGGGCTCTGCATGGTGGCGATGAACCGCTCGATGGCGCTGGGCGACCAGGGTGCCAGCGTCGGGTTGACGTCGAACAGGCTCATCGTCCCCACAGGGGCTCGTGAGGGCTCAGGAGCCGGTGGGACGGCCTGGGGCCGAGCCGGACGTCGTGCGCCCTTCTCAGCCCGCGCGGGGGCCTTGTACCGGCCCGTGTAGGGCACGGCGGGGATCGGCGGGCGCTCAGCCATGACGCACCGTCCCCGGCTTGGCCTGGTGGACCAGGGCAGGCTGGTTGGCCGGGCAGAGGTCGTAGTTGCCGCCAGCGTCACCGCTACGCGTCTCGACCCAGCCAGGGCTGGACGTGGTCTGCTGCTCGGCGCGCTCGATCTGCTCGCCGCAGTGCTGGCACTCAGCCAGGAGCCAGGTGGCCATGTCAGGCCTCCAGGGTGGTGTAGGCGGTGGTGGCCTTGACGGCGACGAAGGTCGCACCAGGCAGGGCGTCAGCCGGGGGCTGCTCGTTCCACATGCCAGCCCAGCGCAGCGCAGCGGCGTAGCCGACGTGGTCGCGGTACAGGTACTTCGCGCCAGCAGGCTCGACGAGCCAGACCTGATAGATCGTGTCGGTGTACGGGGTGAGGTCGATGTTGGTGGCCATGGTGCGCTCCTTCAGTGGGCGTCGGTGTCGGTGGTGGTGCTGGGGAGGATCACGTCGCGCAGGCTGGGCCAGTAGAGCGTCCGGTAGCCGATGGCTGCCAGGGTCACGAGCCCGGCGAGGACGAGGTAGTCGCGCATGTCAGACCTCCTCGCTCATGATGGCCAGCCAGCCCTCGGTGACGATCTCGCGGACCTTCTCGGCGCTGACGCCGTCCTCGTCCTGGGTGGCTGCCAGCGCCAGGATCTCCTCGGCCAGCAGGGCGCGCAGGACGCGTGAGCCCAGCAGCCGGTAGGAGTTGCCCCACTCGCGCTGTACGCGGTTCTGCGCGTGCTTCAGCAGGCGCTCGCTCTGCGTGGCCATGTCAGGCCTCCTGGTCTTCGGTCACGCTGTCGGCGTAGCCGCACGCCGGGCAGTCGTAGGTGAACAGGTAGTCGTCGGTGGTCCAGGCCTCGGTGGTGAGGACGTGGGCCGGGACGTGGAGCGAGCCACGCTTGCCGTTGCTCGGCACCTTGACCTCCACGGTGCCCCGGTCGATGTTGACCTTGGTGGGCAGCGAGCAGTCCGAGCAGGTGGTGGTGATGATGGTGGCCATCGTGCGCTCCTTGTGTGGGCGGTGGTGTCTGGTTCCATAGTGGGGCCTGGACGGGGACACGTCAAGCGGTTCGAGCAACCTACTTGCGCGTGTCCCCGTCCGGCTCGTCAGGCCTTCGTGAACTCGACGTCGTCCAGGTCGCCGACCGACAGGTTGCCCTCGTGCTCCAGGCCGTCGACCTGCTGGATGCCCAGGAGGGCGTCGTAGCCCGCGCTGCTCAGGCCGGACTCGTCGGCGCTGTCCAGGAACTCGTCGGGCATGTTGTCGGTCTCGATGTAGCCGGTGACCTTGATGCGGGCCATGGTGGTGCTCCTTCGGGGTTGTGTGGGGCGTACAGGGGCCTTGCGGGGGTTCCCCCTGGCTCCCTGGCGCAGGGTCTTGCGCCAGGGGCTCAGGGTGGTCTGTGGCCGCATCAGCGGCGCTTCGCGGCGCGCTTCTTCGCGGCCTCGATCTCCTCGTCGACCGAGGTGCCCAACTTGTGGGCGATGGCCTCGGCGACGACCAGGACGTCCTCGGGGCGCTTGTGGTTGTACGGCCCGGTCTCCTGCGAGTCGGTCAGCCACTTCTTGGCCGCAGCCAGCGTGGTGATGATCTCGCGGCGCTCGTAGGCGGGGACGTGGCGGGTGCTGCCGTCACGCTCGCGGTAGTCACGCGCCGGGATGGTCCAGTCGTAGACCGAGATCTCGGAGCCGTCGGGGCTGGCGATGGCCTTGGCTGCCTTCTTCGCCGCGATCTCCGCGCTGCGCGCCTCGCGCTCCAGGCGAGCGGCCTTGCGAGCCGGGGCCTCGATGCTGCTCTTGCGCTTCAGCACGTCGACCGGGGCGCTCGGGTAGCAGACGGTGCAGGCCTTCTCGCCAGCGGCCTCGACGATGTCGGTCTCGGGCTGGCCGCTGAACTCGGGGAGCCAGACGAACTGGGTGGTGATGAAGCAGGTCTGGCAGTCCATCGTGTTGTGGACGTGGCCGTTGGTGTTGTCCACCAGCCAGGCGCGGGTCCAGCCGCCACGGCGGTCGAACTCCTGGTTGAACGGGGCGGTCTCGCGCATGATCTCCTGCGCGGCGGCGCGCAGGGTGGCGACCTTCTCCTCCTGCTCGGCCAGGCGCTCCTCGGTCCAGTAGAGGTAGCCGCTGCGGCCAGCCGCCTTGGCCTCCAGGCCCTTGCGGTACGACTTGGCGTGAGCGAAGGCGACGTCGGCGTCGTGCGAGGCCTTGTAGAACCGCCCGTAGATCTCCGCGATGGCGGTGTCGATCTCGACCGGGGTCTGGGTGGTGAGGTCCATGGTGCGCTCCTTGGGTGGGCGGGTGGTGCCGTGAGACCAAACCTAGGGCCTCACGACACCACCGTCAAGCGGATTGACCGAACTGGTTGCGCGTGTCGTCACCAGGCGAACAAGTCCTTCAGCGCCGGGACGATGCGGCCAGCCTCGTTGACCCACCTGGCCCGAGCCTGGGTCTCGGCGTCGTGCACGATGTTGGAGGCGGCTGAGGACGAGCGGCCCTCGGCGTAGCGCACGTTGGACAGGATCTCGCCGACGACCTCGCGACCGACGGCCTCGACGGCCTCGACGACGGTCGGGCGGTCAGCCAGGTCACCGGTCGTGACGCGGGACTCGACCTCGCCCCACAGGCGCTTGAACTGGACGGCGGTGGCGAGTTCCAGGGCTGCGCGGATGGTGTTCTCAGCGACCCAGCCGGTCTTCTCGGTGGCCTTGTCCACGACGGCCTGGCGGGCCTTGTCGACGGCCTTGGGCGCGTTCTGCATCGCCTCGATGGCCGCCTCCTCCCGGCTGGCAGCCTTGCGGATCTCGGCGAAGCGCTTGTTCATCGGGCTGTCCTGCCACAGGCGCTGGGCGATCTTGTCCGCCAGCACGGCCTTGGTGTCCGTGATCTTCGCGTCGTGGATCTTCAGCCCCTGGGCCTCGGCCAGCAGGTCGGACTTGTGCAGGGTGAGTCGGTCCTCGCGGATCGCGGCCTGCTGCTCGCGCTTCTCGGTCAGCCAGCGGTCCTCGGCGGCGTTCCAGGCGTCCTGGAGGGGCGTCGGGTAGGTGTTGGTCTTGGCGGTCATGGTGCGCTCCTTGTGTGGGCTGGTGATCAGGCGGATCGGGGGTGCATGACTGCGCGCTTCTCGCGGGGAGCATCCTCGCCCAGGTAGTCGCCCCAAGCCAGCATGTTGCGCTTGGTGGCGGCGATCCGGGTCCGGAGCGCGCGACGGTGGGTGGCGGTGGCAGCCTCGGCGAGCCGGGACTCCAGCACCTTCAACTCCTGGCCCCGCTTGATGAGCATCTCCGCAGCAGCGTTGGCGCGAGCGTCCTGGTCTTCGAGCCGGAAGGGGCTCTTGTGGGCCAGGCGCATCTCGCTGCGGCTGTCGCGGGCGGCGGGGTTGGTGGTCATGGGTCGAACCTAGGGCCTGGCGGGAGCCCCGTCAAGCGGTTTGGTCAAGTCACTTGCGACCGACTCGGAACACGGCGATCACGATGCCGATGACCAGCGTCAGGTCGAGCCCGTCAAACCCTGGCTTCAGCATCTCCCGCCACCCCTACTCGGGGCTGTACGGCCCGCTGAGCCATCGGCTGGGCCTGGTGGCCCTCGTCCTTGTGCAGGACGTGCCGGACGACGTAGCGCCCGCTCATGCGCTTGAAGCGACGTGTCGGTCCCCCACACTCGGCGCAGGGTCCAAGGGGCTGGTCCAGGGGCATCAGGGGGCCACCTTGCGGATGATCTGCCAGCCCTCGACCTCGGCGACGATCTCGTCCTCCTCGTCGGCCAGCAGGGCCTCGATCAGGTCGGCCATGGGGCGCACGTCCCCGCCGAACGTCACGCGGTCACCGGTCTCGACGTCGGTGCCGGTCAGCAGGACGATGGAGCCCTGGGAGTCCGCCGTGGCGGCGTCCTCGATGGTGAGTCGGATGTCCATGGCTCAGCCCTCCTCAGGCGTTCGTGAAGACGAGGACCACGCGGGACTCGTCGGGCTTGGTGAGGTCCACGACGGTGTAGTCGTGGGCCAGGTCGCGGGCGTATGCGTCGTGGTTGAAGTAGCCGCGCAGGTGCTCGGAGATCTTGCCGAAGCCCTCGTCCTCGGTGACCTGCTCGTAGGCGTAGTCGCTGAACGACTCCCACTCGCCCCGGAAGGCGTCCTGGAAGGCCATCTTGGTCGGCGCGTCCCACTCGTCCACGTCGATCTCACAGGCCACGTTCCAGGCCGTCACGTGAGCCAGCGAGACGTCCTCGTCGGCCTCGATGGCGGCGATCAACTCGGCGATGCGCTGGGCCTCCATGGGGCTGCACTCGCCCTTCAGCCAGCCGCCATAGTTCTCGTGGTCGAAGACCCAGAACTCGTCCGAGCCGCAGCGGGCGCAGATGGTCACGTTGACGTTGGGGCTCAGCGAGTCCGGGCGGGTGGTGAGCCGGACGGCCTTGCCCATCTCGTCGCTGGCGACGGTGCCGTCGAGCCAGCCGCCGTTCAGGTCGGCGTTGTTGTAGCAGCCGAGGCAGCCGACCCAGGCGTTGGGGGTGGTGGTCATGGTGCGCTCCTTCGATGGGCGTGGATGGTCGGTGGTGCCGGGCTCAGTCGCGGTACCACTCGCGCTGGATGCCGAGCATCTGGGCCTCGTTGACACCGAGCGCAGCCGGTGCGATGACCTTCAGCGCGTAGGCCGCGCCAGCCCGGCGACCGAGGTGCGCGTCCAGGTCACCGACGCGGATCTGGTAGGTGTGGTTGAGGTTGTTGTCGGAGTGCAGGACGCCGTACTGCATGATCTGGAAGACCAGGCCCTTCAGCGCGCGCTCCTGGGTCCGCTCGGCCTCCAGCATCGCGCCGTACCACGTGCCCACCAGGAACAGGAACTCGGTGTACGCGGCCTGCTGGGCCGTGCTGCCGTGGGTCCAGCGCATGCTGTGGTCCTCGCCCTTGGACCAGTCGGCCAGCGCCTTCAGGGCGGTCTCGACGGCCCAGCGGTTCTGCTGCACGGACTCGGAGTCCCGCTTGATCGGCTTCATGGCCTCGTCGATGCCGGGGGTCTCGTTCCGCATGTGGTTCGCGACCAGGGCGTCGAGCAGGGAGTCCTTGCTGGCGTTCGCACGCTGCTGGCGCAGGTTGCGGTCGGCGTTGGCCTTGGCCAGCGCGTCGCGCGTCGGGTAGGCCTCGGCGAAGTCGGCGCGGGCGTAGGTCTCGTACGCCTCGATGACCGCCAGAGCCTCGGCCATCCGGCCCTCGGGGTCGCGGGTGGTGTCGGCGGCGAGGGCGTTGAGGGCCTGGACGGTCTCGATGATCTTGGCGGTCATGGTGCGCTCCTTGACTGGGCGTGGTTGGTGCAGTGGGTCCAACCTAGGGGACGGGAACCGGTTCGGTCAAGCGGTTTGACCAACCCAGTTTCAACGGTTCGACTTGTACTCCTGGCGCTCCACCCGCAGCCGCAGCGCGTGGCCCCAGTCGACCACCTCGTCGACCGTGATCGACGCGTCGACCATCTGGACGAAGGTCACCGGGTTGAACCGCGCGCTGCCAGCGCACAGGGCCTCGGCCATGTCCAGCGCCAGGGCTCGCTGCTGGCCGGGCAGGCCTTCGAGCGCGGGGCTGTCGTGCAGGACGGCGGCGATGGTCTCGTAGTCGGCGACGGTCATGCCGCTGCGGTTCGGGACGGCGTGGGTGCTGGCAGACATCGGGTGCTCCTTCATGGTGGGCGGTTGTGGGGCTCTGCGTGCCCGCCAGGCCGGACTGTGAGGGCCTGGCGGGCTGGGTGTCATGCGATGGCGCGAGAGCCGCCCAGGCGGGCGTTCTCGCCAGCCTTGCGGCCCGCGTTGGAGGCTGCCGAGGACGAGCCAGCCGAGGCGCTGTAGCCCTTGTACGAGCCGCGCGCGGTGGAGGTCTTCTTGTAGTACGCGTCCCGCTCCTGGGCCTTGGTCTTCAGGACCAGCGCGTAGGTCTGCTCGACCTCCTGCTCGCGGTTCTCCACCGTCGGGCTCAGGCTCGCGGCCTGCTGCTCCTTGGCAGCCTTCTCGGCCTCGGCGCGGGCCTCCCACAGCCGGGAGCCGACCTTGCCCAGGAAGGCCTGCATGAAGGACGAGCGAGCCACCCGACCGTCGACCGGCTTCTCGACCCACTTCTCGTCGTACTCGTTCAGGTAGCGGCCCTTGTAGTAGTCGTAGTACTCGCCGGTCTTGACCTTCACCCAGCGACCCACGACCTCCTTCTTGTACTCGCCGGACTTGATGTAGGCCTCGGACGCCTGGCTCATCTGGACCACCAGGCTCATGTACAGCGCCTCGGTCATGTCGATGTCCGACGGCAGGCCGAAGGCGATCACGTAGGTGCTGTTGTGGGCGATGTTGATCCGCACGTCGTTCGGGCCAGCGATGGCCGAGAACAGGCTGACGAAGTGCTTCAGCGACGTCGGGACGCGGCGACCGTAGCCCTCGCTCAGGATGATCCGGCGGTGGGTCGGCTCCTCGCGCTTCTCGTTCTTGGCGGTGAACGCGCGGGCCATCGTCAGGTCGATGCCGTGGCGCTGGCTCTTCACGTACGCGGCGTGCATGTACGCCTCGCGCTCGTGCTCGTTGTCGGTGTTCTCGGCCTTGTTCAGGATGGCCGCGATGTCTGCGAGGATCTTGCTCATGGTGCGCTCCTTGTGTGGGCGTGGTTGGTGCTGTGGGTCAAACCTAGTGGCAGCAAGCGGTCTCGTCAACCCGGTTGACGGGACGGATCTTCGCGCCTGCCTCGTGCATGGCTCCCGTGAGCAGGAGCCCGACCTCCGGGCCGACGATCTCGCGGACCAGGAGCAGGAAGACGCCGACGAACTCCGCGCCGTGGGCAGAGCCGGGCGGGGTCAGGTGGTGGGCGATCTCGTGCAGGACGACGATCTCGCGCATGGCCCACTTGCCGCCGATCTCGCGCGGGGGCACGGCGATGACGTTGACGAAGGGCTCGTAGTGGGCCTTGGCCGCGCCCATGCGGGGCCGCACGGTGACCTTGCGGGCAGCCTGGGCGGTCCAGGTGGCGCGGACCCAGGGCAGCGCCAGGACGCGGTCGACGTAGCGCTGGACGCTGTCGATCTCGCCGAACAGCACCTCGTCCGGCAGGGTCAGCGTCGACCCGTAGGCCTCGACCGTGCGGACCTGGGAGGCGTACACGCTGTCCAGCAGGCGGCGCACGTGCTGCTCGGCCCCGTAGACCTTGGACTTGTCGTTGTCGCGCGACATGGCTCGCTCCTTGTGTGGGCGGTTGGTGGTGCTTGCGTGCCTCCCGGCCCGGCCTGTGAGGGGTCCGGGAGGCTGTCCGATCAGCAGGTGCTAGTCGTTCAGGCCGAGCAGGTCGCCGATGGCCGAGCGCAGGTCAGCGTCAGCCTGGAGGGCGAGGTGGGTGTAGCCGACCCGCTTGGCTTCGACGGACACCTTGTAGGCCTCGCGGACGGCCTCCAGGGCGTCGTTGTCCAGCGCGGCGAAGGTGACGCCCCGACCGGTCTCGACACCGCGCAGGTAGTTGCCTGCCGCGTGGAAGCCCTCGGTGAACTTGGCGGACAGGTGGTCGCCGTGGACCTTGGACGCGGCCTCGATCAGGGTGGCGGGGTGGTCCTGGACCTTGGTGAGGTCGGTGCTCATGGTGCGCTCCTTCGGTGGGCGGGTGGTGTGAGTCCATGGTGGGGCCTGGACGGCGGGGCTGTCAAGCACTTCGAGCAAACTGCTTGCGGCGTGTCTCAGAACACCTCCGACTCGTCGCAGCCCAGTTCCAGCGCCGTCAGCCGACGGGCCTTGTTCAGTGGCCGCTCGGGGCAGTCGAACCAGTGGTCGGTGGTCGCGCCACCGCACTCGTCGCACTCGTCCAGGTCGAAGCCGATCCCGTCCGGGACCGTGTCCTTGGGCAGCGTGAGCGGCAGGGGCCTGCCGGTGAAGGGGTCGTGGGTGAGCGCCATGTCAGGCCTCCACGTCGGTGACGGTGACGCCCATGGCGTCCAGCAGGTACTTCTCGGCAGCCTCGCGGGTGGCGAAGGTGTTGGCGTTGTGCATGCCGCTGAGCAGCCGGTTGGCCTGGTAGTTGGCCAGGTACGCGGCGCGGTCCTCGTCGTCCGCCGTGGTCACCAGCAGGAAGTGCTCGCGGTTGCCCCAGGGCTGCTCGGTGGTGGCCGTGGCGACGATCTCGGTGTGGCTGTACAGGTAGGCCGGGATCTCGCGGGCGTGGCTGGTGTTGACGACGACGTAGCGGGTGGCGGTCATGGTGGGCTCCTTCAGTGGGCGGGTGGTCAGCGGAGGGTGACGGCGCAGATGACGACGGCGGGGCCGAAGAGCCGCTCGACGTACTTCGCGCACGACACGTGGCCGATGCGGGTGCCCTGGGCGTCGATGATCTGCACCGACTCACCGAGGACGACGTCCTTCGGCGCGGCCCAGAACGTGAACTCCGCTGCGCGCTCGTCGGAGATCTCCTCCGTCGTCTCGAAGAGCCAGCCGTCGCTGTCGTGGTTGGTGATCATGGTGCGCTCCTTGTGTGGGCGGTGGGTGGTGCTGGGTCCAGAATGGGGCCTGGACCCAGCACCTGTCAAGCGCTTCACGCAAACTGGTTGCGTGTCTACTGGCCGATCTCGTGCAGCGGCTTGAAGCCCAGCGCGGCGCGGTGGGCGTTCTGGGCCGCGCGCCAGGCTGAGTACTCGGTGTCAGCGTCCTCGATGAGCGTGGCAGCCGAGCCGACCAGCACCATCGGTCGGAGCCGGTCGGGGTAGGCCTCCACGAGCACCTGGCGCGTCGCGCGCACCCACTCGTGGTACTCCTCCTCCAGCGGGACCATCGCCATGTACATGACCCGAACCTGCGTGCCCCGGTACGGGCTGGAGGTGCTGGGCGTGTCCTTGCGGACCGTGCGCCAGACGTTCACGCCGAGGGCGTACGGTCCACCCTCGTCGGTGATGCTCACGGGGATGTCCAGGTGCTCTCGTAGCAGGTCGGCGATCTCGGTCGTGGTGTTCATGGTGGTCATCCTCTCTCAGGCCTCGTACAGACCGAGGACGAAGGACATGACGGGCTCAGCGTGGACGCCCTTGGGGAAGGTCACCGGCTTGTCCTCGGGGACCGTGATGGTGGTGCCGAACTCGACGCTGGCCGCAGCCGCCAGGGCGCGGTCCTCCTCGCTGGAGCCACCCATGCTGGCCCGGTAGGCCCACTCGTCCGGCCCGTCCTCCCAGACGATCTCCCAGTCGCCCTGGCTGGTCTCGACCAGGGTCGGCAGGGAGGAGATGCCGTAGTTCCGGCCTCCGATGATGAGGGGCTCGCAGAACGCGACGAACTGCTGCGTGACGGCGGCGAGGGCCTGCTCGGCCTGCTGGCGGCTGATGCTCATGGTGGTCGCTCCTTCGGTGGGCGGTGTGAGATCAGGATGGGGCCAGCAAGCGACCCTGTCAAGTCACTTGCGCCGACGAGTTTCCTTGCGTGCCTGCTTCACCTGGCGGCGCTTGATCCGTGCGACGTGGCGGCGCTTGCCGTAGCCGAAGCCGAGCGCGTGGCGCAGTCTGCGGAACATGGGGCTCTCCTACGGGCAGTCGATCCGGATGAGGCCGAGCAGCGCTACCGAGTAGCAGTGCACGACCACCAGCGGAGCCGTGGTCACCGTCACCCTGGGTGCGCTGCGCGTCACCGTGGGGCCGGGGGTCACCCGTGTCACCGTGCGAGGTGGAGCGGTCACCGTAGCACGGGGCAGGGCCGTCGGCGCGCTAGTCACCGTTCGGGTGACCGTCGGAGTGGCGGCGACAGGCGCATTCTTGCTGGGAATTGTGACCGTCGGACCGGGCACATTCTTGGTGACAATCCGAACCCTTTCCGGACCGGGAACCACCACCTGCTGAATGACGGATCCGGCGAAGAATCCGACCATGGCCATCAGCAGAATTACGACCACGGCAGTGGCCTTGGTCCCGTCAGAAATCCGATTGCGAAATGTCATACAAGCATTGTCCCAAATCCGTCGCAGAACATGCAGTCAGCGCCGTCGCGGTCCTCTCCGGTGCCGTGGCAGCGGTGGCACTTGACCTCGCGGTCGGTGTCCACGTACTCGTCGACCTCATCCCACTCCGGGATCTCGTCGACAGTGGTGTTCCATGCGTTGCTCATGGGAAAGTAGTAACTCCGTACTAGTAGGGCTTCGGGACGTCGATGACCTCGGCGTCGATGACGTTCATGTCGGTGATGGCTCGGTCTGCGGAGATCGGCTCGGGCAGCGCGGTGGCCCGCTCAGCGGCGTCACGACCGAACAGGCGGGTAAGCATCCCGGCCTGAGCCCCGTTGCTGGAGCCCTTGGCCTCGATCTTCAGGCTGAAGGTGTCCTGCTCCAGTTCGGTCTTGGTCTTGATCATCTTCTGGAGCCGGTCGATCTCGTTCGACAGGTTCGGGTCGGCGTAGCCACCCTCCATGTCCTCGGCCATCTGCATGAACATCACGCGCTGGGACTGCATCTCGATGATGGCGTTCTGGAGCGCGAGCATCTGCGGTCGGGTCTTGACGGTGACCGGGATGTCGTAGGCGCAGTTGGTGTCGGGCTTGAACGCCGGGCACTTGTCCTTCAGGAAGCAGGAGTTGCACATCCGCATGGACTCGCTGCGGGTCTCCACCAGGGCGATCTCGACCTCGGTGGTCTCACCGTCCGGCCCGAGCACCTGCTCGGTCTGCTTCATGACCCCCATGACGGGCAGCAACTGGCGCTCGGAGCGCGAGCGGATGGCCACAGCAGTTGTTCCGGAGTTCCGTGTTTCGGACCCCTGCGTATCAACTGCTGTACCCAGCGTTTCCGCGTTTGCCTCGGAAGGGTCATCCGGGGAAGTAGCAACTACTTCGACGTCAGTGCTCTTGTGTCGCTGCACGTTCTCCACCAGTTGCCTCCAGGACCACACCGACAGGCGCAGCACCTCGGTCGAGTCGTCGGCCTCGATCTTCTCGGACGAGAAGCCGATGCTGTCGAAATAGGTGCGGTGACGCTTCCGGGCCTGATCCTTGTACTTCTTCGGATACCGCTTCAATTCATTTCCGGTCCACACAATGGTGTCACCGAATTGCGAAGGGGAAATCCAAGAAGTGGACGCCACGGAATCCCAGCGGACCGCCTTCATTTCATCCGGCTTGGTCATCGCAATGCCGTGCAACTTGGTCCCGTACTTCTGGACCATGGAGTTCAGCGTGGGCGTGAGGTTGCGACCACCGAGGGCCGTCTGCGGGATGCCGACGCGCGCGTAGCGCTGGCAGAGGCGGTCGAGTTCGTCGAGCCGCTCCCCGTGCCAGATGGGCAGGAACTTGCCGTCCGGCAGGTCGTCCCAGTAGTCCTCGCGCATGGCCTCGATGTACTCCGGGCCGAGCGCCAGTGCGTCGAACTCGGAGACCATCTCGATGCGGTCGAGGTTCTGGTCGACGAAGGCCATGTACTGGTTGGCGATCTCGCGCAACTCAGACAGGCTGTACTTGTCGTCCTCGGCGCTGTTGACCGTGTACGCGCCAGAGTCCAGGAAGATCTTCTGGTCCTCGGGGTACTTCTCAGCCAGCAGCCAGGGCCGGACGAACTTGGTGCGCCGACGCAGGCCCATGTACGACAGGGACACGTGCTCGACGTTCTCCTCAGCGAGCATCTTCCGCCAGGAGGGGACTTCGGAACCCCCGAAGTACAGGTGCATGAGTGAGTTCTCCAGATCAGCCGCGAATCGGTTTCACCAGCGTATCGGGCTGGCGCGCAGAATCCGATTCAGGAGCGACCGTTGAGGATGTCGTCGATCCGCTTGTTCTTCGGTGAGAGATCCGACTGGGTCGGTACGCGGAAGTCCTGTGTGCCCTCCACGGAGTTTCTGGTCGACGCAGGCTGGTCGGTTGCCCGGCGGTTCCGCTTGGCGTTGCGAGCCCCGGCGTAGCGGTCCCCACCCCGACCGGCGCTCATCTTCGCAGCCCAGGACGTAGCGAACTGGTGGACGTTCATGACGTGCTGGCTCATGCGGGACGCTCCTTCGAGATGTACAGGGCTCGGTGCAACAGGCCGAAGGAGAGTGCGTGCCCGGCCCAGATGATGGAGTCCGGGAAGACGGCGACGCGGCTGCCGATGATCAGTGAGACGAAGACCGTGACGTTGAGGCTGTAGGCCAGGAGAGCCACTCCCCAGGCCCGCTGCGCCCTGGTGAAGGTTCGCCAGCCGGGGATCAGCATCCGCAGGAGGTTGGCGGTGAACATGGCTGCCATGGTCATCGACGTGATGCGGGCCATGAAGATGATCCACTGGAAGGTGTTCACCCCGTCACCAGCCGCTCGTCCGTGGCCTTCAGGCTCTCCTGGCGCTCGATCTCGGACACGAACGTCTCCCACGGGGTGATCGTCGCGGTGACGTCGGGCCGGTGCTCGGGGTTGGTGAACCGAGGGTGGGTGAACAGCAACGTCGCCACACCCTGGTTGAGCAGGTGCAGCGCGACGACCGGGTCAGGTTCGATGACGAAGTCGATGACCGAGCCCGCCTGGCGCAGCCGCTGGATCTGGAGCGAGCGGGCGTCGGCGTCGTCGAGAGCCAGCGGGTCCGTCGAGAGCAGGTACGGGTGCTTGTGGAAGCCGTTGATCTTCAGCCAGTAGTCCGCCGACTCGATGGACGCCTCGTTGGTCACCACGGCCACGGACATGACCTCACGGAGCCCGTGGTACAGCCGGGCACCAGCGGGCAGCATCTTGTCCCCAGAGCCCCTCAGGACGCCGTCCAGCACGATCACAGCCGTGGCGGTCATCAGATCACCGGGGTGTTCGGGCTGGCAGCCTTCTTGGCAGCGTTACGGGGCGGGGGCGTCTTCCACGCCGTCTGGGCCGGGTTCATGTTGTCGGTGAACCCCTGCTTGGGCGCAGGAGCCCCCAGACCGCCGTAGGACGGCCCGTGGTTGCGTGCACCGTGGAAGTGGTCGTCCGGCTCGCCCTGGTGCAGCCTGGCGTGCCCTGCGACGTGCTCGGGGTACAAGTCCTCGACGTGCCGCGCGGGCACCTGATGGTCACGCACGAGGTGGTCGAGCACCTCGGGGCGGGGAGCCTTCTTGCCGATCTTGTCGACGACCGGCGTGCCCTCGTGCAACTGGTCCAGGTTGATCACCCGAGCCGGGAACGTCGCGTCGCCGCGACCACGGGCCTCCTGCATCCGGTGGTGCCCGTCAGCGACCCACGGGATGCCCCGGTGGATCAGGATGCTGGTCGGCGTCATGGAGCCCTTGGCGATGGGCCCGGCGATGTACGCGTGCGAGCCCGTCTCGTCCGGGTGCTGCATCGTATGAACGGCTGCCGACGTCGAGACGTCCTGCGGCTTGGAGTGCTTCTGCCACCACTCCTCGTGCACCGGGCTGTTGAACGGGCCGTGCTTCTCGAAGACGAAGCCGACCTCGCGCTTGGTGCCTGCGTGGTACACGTTGCCGTGCCGGTCCAACTCCCCGAACTGGGCCGGGTTGTGGGGCGGGCCCATGACCTGCTGGCCGGGCACGTTGGGGTAGTTGGTGCGCTCGGCGGGGTGGTTGCCAGGCAGGGTGTCCCGCTCAGCGCCGACCTCGTGCTGGCGCATGAAGACGCCGTTCTCGGTGGGCGTGGGCAGGGTGGGCTTCTTCTCGCCGGGGTTGCCAGCCAGGTGTGCCGGGACGTCCCGGTTGAGGTGGTACGAGGCGCGGGGCTTCGTGAGGCGGCTCGACGGCAGGCCGTCGTGCTCCAGGGGAAGTCGCATCTGGTTCATTCCACACTCCGATTAGGAAATCCGATTCGCAATCCATGGTATCTGGAATGCAGGAAGCCCCCACCATTCCGATGAGGGCTTCCTGGCAAATCCGATCTTGCGTCAGCGCTTCTTCGTCAGCGCACCCTCTCGGGCGATCTGCGCCTGGATCTGCGCGGCCTGCTGCTGCTGGGCCATCTGACGCTGGGCCATCTGCGTCATCTGCATCATCTGCATGGCCGTCTGCTGGGCGGTCTTGCCGCTGTTGATGTCCGAGATGGCGACCGAGGCACCGGCCACGATGTCGTCGACCGTCGCCGTCCGGGCGAGCACGTACTTGGTGGCCAGGTCGCCCTGGACGTCGATGCTGCCGTCGTGATGAAGGACGACGAGGAACGCGGTGGCGACAGCCTCGCCCTCCTCGCGGTCGGCCAGGTCGGCGAGCCGGGCCTTCTCCTCGTCGGACAGCGCGTCGTACGCCGCCTTGGCGTCCTCGATGGCCTTCTCGGCCTCGGTCTTGGCGGGGGTCTGGCCGAGGATCGGGATGTCGGGCATGTGGTTCTCCTTGTGAGTGATTCGAGTGGTGATGCGGGTTGTGGTCAGGCCTTGATGTGCTTGTCGAAGTACGCCGTCTGCACCATGGACTTCACGGGGCAGAAGTCACACAGGTACGTCTTGATCGTGGACGGGGCGAGCCCCAGGTCACGGCGCTCCCGAGCGGTGCCGGGCAGGAGGCGCATCTTCTCGCTCTTGTAGTCCCCACACGCCGGGTTGCTGTTGTGCTTGGTCTTCCAGCACGTCATGGCGTCTTCCTGGAACGTGTTCTTGGTGTCGTAGAACTCCGTGTCCAGGCCGGTGTGGCCCGCGCTCTCGCGGATCTGGTTCTCGATGGCCCGCCGGGTGCTCTTGTTGTCCCAGTGCTTCTTGTCGACCCGGAGCAACTGACCGAAGTGCTTGTTGCCGTCCGGGTACTTGTGGCGGTCCGTCAGGATCCGGAGTAGATCGTCCTGGCGGGGGTCACCCTGGTAGTCCGGCAACTCCTCGGTCGTCTTGCAGGAGTTGCACAGGAGCAGTCGAACCTGCTCAGCAGCCATGTCAGTACCATCCGTGTGATTGCGAGTGAGCCCAGGCGTTGCAGGGCGATCCGTAGCGGTCTCGAATATACCCGATCCCCCAGTCGATCTGGGTACGGGGGTTGGTTCGCCAATCGGTTCCGGCTGACCGCATCTTGGAACCGGGAAGGGCCTGCGGAATGCCGTACGCACTGGAGGACGGGTTGTCCGCGTTCCAGCGCCAGCCGCTCTCGCGCTCCCACAGCCGCTCCAGGCAGCCGAACTGGGTGGAGTTGACGAGCGACCTGGCGTACGCCTTGGGCGATCCAACGGGGCGGCGCTCCTCTGAGCGCGAGGGTTGATGCTTGTGCACCACCGGCTTCGGCTTCGGCTTAGGCTTCGGCTTCGGCTTGGGCTTCGGCTTGGGGTTCGGTGCTGGCGTGGCGGTCATCACATGCGGGGCTACAACGGGCCAGGCAGCGACGGTGAGGTTCTGGGAATGGCCCAGTTCCGGAGCCTGCGGAACAGGCGGGTTTCCGGAACTCTGGGTCGCCGGGACAGCGAGGACCAGGGACAGCGCGCAGAGCGCTAGGGCGGCGAGTCGGTTTCTGATTGCTCTCTCCGAACGTCGGGGACAAAGACAGAACCGGCGCACTGGGTAACCAGTACGCCGGTTCCGGTTCCGGTTACCGTATCAGGCAACCTTCCCCCATGTCTTCTTGCCTACCAGCCCGTCGGCCTTCAGGTGCTTGCTCTTCTGGAACTTGATCACCGCTGCCCGCGTCTTCTCGCCGAACTTCCCGTCAGCACTGATGTGCAGCGCCTTCTGGAGGTACTTGACGTCCGAGCCGGTGTCGCCGACCGTGAGGACGCCGTGCAGAGCGGGCTTCTTCGACTTCACCGGAACCGGCTTGGTGACCGGCTTCGGCTTGGTGACCGGCTTCTTGACCGGGGCCTTGGTGGCCGTCGGCTTCGGGGTGACCGTGGTCACGACCGGCTTCGGCTTCGGGGCGGGCGGGCCAGGGTTGGTGGCCGTGTTGACGCCGTACCCAGCAGCCGAGAGGGCCAGCACCGCGAGGATCGAGGCGATGGCCGTGCGGCTCTTGGAGCCCGTCTTGCCGATCTTCTTGGCGACCGCCTTGACCTGGGCCGGGGAGCCGACGATCTCGAAGTGCATGCCGTCGATGACCGAGGCCGAGGAGTAGTCCTCGCCCCAGCGCACGACCCCGTCGAGGGTCTTCAGGAAGGCGTGGATCTTGGCCTTCTGAGCGGTGGTCCAGGTGCCGTGGACGCCACGCCCATGGCGCACGGCGTTGATGTCGATGGCCGTGCCCGAGGAGTGGTTGCTGAGGGTCTTCGTCTGGCCCCGGATCGGGCGCTCAGCGTAGGACCAATCGTCGGCCACGTCGAAGCCACGGACGCCCGCGCGGGTGTCGATGTCCTCGACGTTCTGGTCGACCCAGGCCGCGACGTACAGCAGGACAGCAGCGACGTCGCCCTTGCGGAGACGCAACTTCACCTTGGACTTCGGGACCGTGTAGACCTTGGTCAGCCCGACGTTGTTGGCGACGTAGCCGTTCTGGCTGTAGACGGTCATCAGTACTGCGCCTCACCGGTCGGCACGTACAGCGGAGTATGAACGGCCTTGCCGTCGGGACGGATCTTGACCGGCTCCTCGTGGATGCCGTAGTAGTGACCGTCGAGGTCGACCCGGTTCTTGTAGGTGCTGGGCTCGACGACGCCACCACGGTTCGCGATGACCTTCTTGTACTTGCCGTCGGTCGCACCCTCGTTGAGTTCTGCGTTCATCGAACGCGACTGGGGGTATGCCATTACTTGACGCTCCTCTTGCCCTTGCCGTTGCGACCCTTGGACCGGTCGTTGAACAGGTCGACGAGCCGGTGGCCCGCGCCTTCGCCCTGACGGACGGTTGTCTTCACGTTGTCGCCGAGACCGGGGTTCCTCTTGTCGTCTGCCCGGTGCGGCTTGTGGCTCTTGCTCATGCGTGTCCTTACATCAAACCGAGAGACGGAGTCGAGGTTCCCTGGTATCCGGAATTGCTTCCAGAATAGTCGGTTCGGGAGCCCGGATAGATGGTCGAGACATTCACGACGTCTCGGATTCCGAATGCGTCCACCCGGTAACCGGTTCGAGGCGGGAACAACTGCACTCGCGGGAGCGGCGGTCGGATCTGCTGGATGACCGCCGCAGGCATCTGAGCGATGGCTCCCAGGGCCTGACTCGTGAGCCGCTCCTCGTTGCTCTGCCAGGGCCGCGAGTAGTCGTACTGCCCATCTGCTGACTGCATCTGATCGGCCCTTTCAATGTCGTGCGGAACGGTTAGGATGGTGCCTATGGAAATCTCTGATGAAGACTTCGAGACGATCTACCGGGCGCTGAAGCGGGCCAACGAGCCGTACACCCATGACGAGGTGGACGACGTCGTGGCCCAGGAAGCCATCGCCTGGCGGACCGTCCAGAGGATCAGAGGTACGGCTGACCCATCCGACGAACCCCGACCTTCCGAGGCTGCCCCGACGCCGTAGTGCCCGACCGCTCGATCCGCTTGCCCTGCTCCCAGGTGACCGCCTGCACGTCGTGCGGGTGGATCTCCTGGCCGCTCTCCTGCGAGATCGCGGAGGCTGCAGACCGGTAGACGTCGGCGACCCGGTTGTAGCGCACGTGGGCCGAGGTGACCACGCCCTTGGGGGTGTGCATCTGGCCCGAGATCCCCCGGTCAGCCGTCCAGGTCTGCAGCCGGTTGTGGGCGATGTCGTACGCCCGCCCGTCGACCGTGACCGGACCGCCGACGTGCGGCTCGTGGATGTTGTGGAAGAACGCGTTCGTCTTCGGGCCGGTCAGGACGTGGTCCGGATCCTCACCCTGCATGATCCGGTGGGCCTTCTCGATGCCGCTGCCGTACGCAGCCGAGATGCTGAGCCCCTTCAGCGAGGTGCGGTCACCCTTGTTGATGTTGGCGAAGTCCGCCGCCTTCAGCCGGTGCAGTTCCCGCAGCGCGTGGATGTTGCCACCCTCCCAGTCCATGTTCGGGGAGACAGCGGACACCAGCCCAGCACCCGCCCGCTCGGACGTCGAGGTGCCCTTGACGCCCTTGGCGACCGCGTCGTGGACCTGCGGATACCACGTGCGCCCAGCCTCCTGGGTGGCCGCGTCGGCGCTGTCGTGCACGTTGCGGACGTTCTGCACGGCCACCTTGAAGTGGCGCGGGTTGCTCATGTCGAGCGGCTTCTTGGCTGCCATCTGCCTACCTCCAGGAGGGCATCAACTTGGCCATCCGCTGCTGGCGGATGGGGTCTATCTCGTTCGGGGTGCCGGGGTCGGTGAGCCCGTACATCTGCCGGGCCGCTGCCACCTCTGCAGGGCTGGCCACCTCGGTCTTGCCCATGTGGGCCAGCCGCTCGATGACCGTGCTGCCCTTGGCCCGCCACTTCAGCCCGCGAGCCTCGTACTCCAGGCCGATCTGCGGGTTGATCTCGTCCGGCCAGTAGTAGTCGCTCGGGTCGATCCGCTCGCCCTTGTGCACGCCCCGCTGGTACGAGCGGTCGTTCAACTTCTGCTTGACCTTGTTCAGCACGCGGTCCTCGCGACGGGACTGGATCGTGCCCAGGTAGCCGTCGGGGTACTCCGCTGAGGGGACTCGGTCGCCCATGGCCGAGCGGGCAGCGTCGAGCCCGTCACGGAAGCGCAGGGCCTGCGTGCCAGCCCCACCGTTCGCGCGCACGTTCGAGCCGGGCTGATCCACGCCGGGCAGGTATGACCAGTTGCTCATCGGAACCTCTCTTGGACGCGACAGGGGCTGGAGGCCCCGGAGCCGGTTCGGCTGGCCGGGAGCATCCAGCCCCTAGACGGACTTGCAGGTGGGCTCAGGCCCGGCCCCACTCGCGCTCGGCGTGACGGGCCTGGGCAGCGGACTCGGGGTTGGACGCGGAGGCCCAGCCCTGGCCGAACTGGCTGGAGCGAGAGCCCTCGCTGTTGGCCTGGAAGCGCCGGTCGTCGGCGCGAGCAGCCCGACCCAACTTCAGCGGCTTGGCCTGACGGCCCTTGGGCAGAATGTCCATCAGTTGCTCCTTGCGGCCTCGAAGCCGCCTGCGAAGTTGGCTCCCCGGTGCAGGCCCAGGTACGCCTGAGCAGCCGCGCCCTTGGGATCCGACCGGTTGATCTCGTTGATGTTCCTCGTGAGAGGCGACGTGATCGCCAGTCGCTCAGCGTTCTCGCGGACCCGCGCGTTCTGGGTCTGCGGGAACTCCGAACGGTGACGAGCCATGTCAGGTGCCCTGGCCGTACTGGCGACGCAGGTAGAAGTCGCGGTTGCCGATGGCCGAGGGGACGGTCACGACGTTGCGCTGGGTGGCGCTGGCCTCAGCCGCGTTGGGCGCGTACAGCGTCGCCTGCGGGGCCAACTTCGCGCCGAGACGCTCCTGGACGTTCGCCTTGTGGGACGCGGTCGCGCCCTCCAGCATCCCGCCCTTGGAACCGCCACGCGGACGCAGGATGCCCTTCTGCGGGGCAGCCGACTGCGACTTCGCGACGGACTTGGCCACCGAGGTGCCCTGGGTTGCGAACTTGCCCTTGGGCTCGCTCTGAGTGTTCTTCGCCATCTCTGTCCTTATCCGAACGTCCGGTACGGGGAATCCAGCCACTGAGCCTTGGCGTCCGTGTCCACCGAGCGCCCGTTGATCGAGCCCAACTTGCCGCCCTTGTACATGCGGGCCCGGTCGGCCACGGAGGCCCCGTTACCCGACGGCTGGACGTTGTCGAGCACGGACTTGAACGCGAACGACTTGCCAGCGCCCTGCTGCTGGGTCTGGAATGACGGCTTCTTGACCTCGTAAGCACCACCGAGGAACTCACCACTACGGCCTTCACCGTTCATTTCACGCCTCCTGGCTGAATCAAATCCAGTCTAGGGCGGAAACCGGTTTGACTGAGAATCAGTTCTTGGCCGGGAAGACCTTGATCACGATGGCGGACATCTCCTCGCCGTTCACGTCGACCGTGTGGAAGGCGGGGATGCAGTGGAGGTCGATGCCTCGGGAGGCCACGAAGGACCGGGCGATGGCCACGGCCTTGATGGCCTGGTTGACGGCGGCAGCGCCGATGGCGCGCATCACGACGTTCTGGCCGTCGTAGACGCCGTGGGAGATCGCGGAGGCGAGGGAAGACGGGGCCGACGACCCCTTGACGCGGAGAATCCGGTCTTCAGTGTCAGTCGTGGCCATGTCAGTACTCCTGGTCGAATCCGATTTGTAATCCTCACCCGAGGGTAGGGGAAATCCGACCAGGAGTACTAACAAGAATCCGATTCAGGAATTGAGGCGTTCCGTGTGTCGGGTCAGGGCGGAAATGACGTCCCGCTCGTAGACCAGGCTGCCACCCCCGTCCATGGCTGCTGCGATCCGTGCCAGGGCGTAGGCGTCCGCCAGGTTGTCGTTGGCGAACTCCACTCCCCACTTCTTGTAGACACCCAGGAGCATGACGTTCTTGCCCGAGGCTGCCTTGCCGAGCACGTACTTCTTCAGGCCGGTCGGGCTGACGATGGTCGGGTAGTTGACGGGGTCCGGGAGGCAGTTACGCAGCGTCATCTTGACCGTGGCACCCAACTCCCCCGCCTTCTCACGACCGAACTTCGAGCCCGGCGCGTAGCCCTCCATGCAGACGTGGCCGGTGAGCGAGGGGCGACCCTCGTTGAGCCCGGAGATCTCCTCCTCCAGCCACTGGTCGATCTCGTAGAGCCTGTCGATCCCCGTGCCGTACTTCTTGGGGTCGAACTTGCCGAGCACGGCCTGGTGGTCCCCGGTCTCCAAGTTGTAGCCGACCAGGCCGAAGCCCGAGTACGACTGGTCGATGCCGATGTAGATCATCCGTGGACCCACCGGAGATGATCAAGGACCGTGGCGTGCAGGTACTCGATGGTGTCGTCGTTCATGACCGAGGAGTCGAACAGGTGGTTCGGCAGCGACCGGTCGCTGGAGTGGCCGTTGATCGACACCACGCCGGGCCGCTCCACCTTCAGCAGGTACGAGTCGGGCAGGTTGCGGACGGCCTCGACCTCGTTCTCGAACCGGACGTCGGTGAAGACGAACCGCTGCTCGGGCCGGGCGTTCACGATCTTCAGGGCCTGGTCGACCCAGAAGTTCTCGCCGAACATGTCGCGACCGACCTCGGTGCCGAAGACCTGGAGCAGCCGACGGGGCTCGCTGTCCATGGCCGTCTTGGCGTCGTCCCAGCCGATGTCGTCGACCACCTCGGCCAGCCTCCAGAGCCGACCCTTGGTGTCCGCCCCGATGATCATGTCCATCTTGTACAGCGCCCGGCGCATGGGGTCGGCGAACGAGACGCGCTCGTAGCCGTGCTTCGCCAGCCCCTCGCCGATGGTGTCCTTACCTGAACGCGCGACGCCGTGAACTCCGACGACGCGCGGGAGATGAATCTTGGTCATCCGATGAGGCTCCTGAGTCCTTGGGTGGTTGCGCCCTTGAAGAGATCCCGACCGTGGGCCTTGGTGAAGTCACGGATGCCGGGCATCTCGAAGAGCGCCTTGCGGATGTGCTCTGCCGCCTGGTTGCGCTGGTTCTCCAGGCGGACGAGTTCGTTGAACTTGCCGTGCCAGCGACCCGTCATCCAGTCGGTCTTCTCGACGAGCGGAGCCATGTGGATCAGCAGCGTCTCGGCGTGCTTCTTGACCTCCAGGTCGCGGGCCCTGAGTCGGACCATCTCCAGGCCCTGCGTCTCGACCACGTCGTCCAGGCGGTCGATCTCCTGCTGGGCCAGGCGCAGGACGTGCCACGCGAAGGCCAGGGCCCCGCTGACAGCCAGCAGGAGGATGAGGAGCAGGTAGGGGATCATCCGCCCACCGCCGGGGCGCAGGTGCGCCAGGTGCCCGCCGCCAGGAGCAGTACGACGTCCGCGCTGATGTACGCGTCCTCCTGGTCGTAGAAGTGCAGGCAGCCGTCGATGATCCGCACGTGCTGAGCGAGGACGAACTCGATGTCGTCGTCCGAGCGGCGGGCGACGGCCCAGCGCTTGGTCGGCGTCACGTGGATCTTCAGCGAGTTCGAGTTGATCCCGTAGCCGTTCGGGACGGCCTTGATCGTGGGCTCGGGCTTGCTGGGCACCGGAGGCTGGACGTCCATGGGGTAGTAGCCGGGGTCGCCGATGATGTTCATGCGTTCACCAGCGACTTGGGCTTCTCGTCGTTCTGGATGGTGACCTTGAACTTCTGGCCCGAGGCGACGTGGAAGATGATGATGCCCTCGGCCAGCGCACCCGGACGGGCGTGCGAGCCGAACGTCGCCAGGTCGGCGATGAGGTTCTCGACGACCTCGTTGAGGTTGGCCGCGTTGTCACCCTTGTGCAGGACCGGTACGACCGTCAGGTTCGGCGTGGTGAACGACGAACCCTCCCAGCGGTGGCTGTTGAACAGGGCGAAGTACTTCTCGTCGAGGCCGTAGCCCGAGTTGATCCCCTTGCCGAACCACTCGCCGTAGTGCAGGCCCTCGCCCAGGTCGTTCACGAGGGTGAGGGCGTTCTCCTTGACCCAGGCCCAGAAGCCATGGTTCTCCTGGCCGTCGCCGAGCCAGCGGGTGCGGGAGCCTGCTCGCACGAGGTAGGTGGCCTCCCCGGTCTGGACGACAACGGCCAGTCCGGTCGAACCAACGCTGGTCGGGTCGACGACCTCGATGGAGATCAGCCCGTTGGTGCCGTCGATCTTCTCGGTGACGATGTATCCCCGGTGCAGGCGAGGGGTCGAACCCCAGGCCGGATAGCCCTCCTGGACCTTGCGCGCCATCAGGCAGCCCACTTCGCGGCGACGACGATGAGGAAGACCAGGGCGGGCCAGAAGATCAGGTTGGCCAGGACAGCGCCCAGGACGATGGCGATGCCTCCCAGGGTGTGGCGGCGGTTCCGCTTGCGCTGGGCAGCGAGGAACGCGTTCCGCCGGGGGCTGGGGCTGACGTAGCCCCGAGTATGAAGGTGGCTCATGTGGTGTCTCCTAGTCGTGAAGCGAATAGAGATCCAGCGGGACGACCCACATCGGGCCGCGCGCTGTGTCAGCGGTGGTTCCGTACTTTCTAGCAGATCTGATTCCGGTTCGCAAAACCGATTCGGTATCCGGATCCACGAGTTCGAGCCAGCAGGCCTTTTCAGAAATCCGATCCCACTCCTCGGCGAAGTACGCCACGAAGTCCGATCCGGATTCGTCCTGCCAGAACCTGGACTGCTTGGTGGCTCCCTTGTGCTGGTAGAGCCGCAGCATCCAGTCGAACTGCCCGGCCACCACGCGTGCTCCCCCGAGAGACACGGTGACCGGGTTCTTGTGGTTGGACAGGAGCGTGCGGGGCGCTCCCTTGTTGGCCGTCTCTCGCCACTCCCACGGGGGCCGGGGCTGGGCGAGTCGTGTGTGCTTGCGCTGCTTCAGCCCCATCGACGCAGCCAGGCGACCTTGGACTCGCGACGGCAGCAGACGTGCACCCAGCGGCCCTCCAGGCAGGTGAAGGAGGGGCTCTGCTTGGTGCAGGTGCAGTACGGGAGGGTGTGCCTGCGGCGGACTACTGGCACAGCAGGTCCGCGAACTCGACGAAGGAGTTGACCCGCTGACGGCGGTCGAACCACGGGCCGTTGTGCGGCTGGTTCACGAGGTAGGTGTTGACCCCGGCTGCCACGAGCGCGTCGTAGTTCTTCAGGCTGTCGTCGATGAAGACGTCCACGTTGACGACGGTCTTGTCCTTGGAGAACGTCAGGGCGTCGTAGGGGATCTCCCAGTCGCTGAGCCACTGGATGGTCTGCTGGCGGATCTCCGAGCCGCGAGAGAAGCCCCCACGGGCCGTGACGAGGTGGATGGTGTGCCCGGCTGCCTGGAGCCGCGCCAGCGCGTCCTGTACGCCCTCGTACGGGGCCGCGAGGTAGGAGCCGTCGTCCACCATCGGGCCGACAGCGTCGAGCCACGACTGGAGTGGCACGCCGTAGTCCAGGTGCGCCTCCCACTGGGTGACCTGCTTGCCGTTGGTGATCCCGGCTGCCTTGCAGAGCGCGTGCGCTCGGTAGCCCCAAGGGAACAGGACGTCGTCCACGTCCACGCCGATCCTCATGATCCGAACCTTCCGTTGGCGCGAGAGTCGCGGTCGTTGCGGTTCACCCGGCGGGTGAGTTCGCGGGAGAGCAGCGCGGCCTTGTTGTCGGTCGCGGTGTAGATCGACTCGGTCAACTTCCGGAAGGCGTACGCCGCGTGGACGGCTTCCTGGGCCTCGATGAACGCCTGGTCCTCGTAGGCCCGAGCCTTGGCCGCAGTCACTGTCTTCTCAGCCATATTCGCCACGGCGGATAGGGCCTTGATCTTGTCAAGTGAAGCGTCGGCGTACTTCTCGTCGACCTGGGCCGCTGCCAACTGAGCCCCGATGTACTCCGTCCAGCGCGTCAGCCGAACGAACGTCCCCATCAGTTCCGCGTCCGACAGATCCGTGATGTCCTCGGGCAGATCGGGGACGTCGTCCCTCGGTCGAATCGGCACGTCGAGCCCTTGCAGTTCGAGTCGCCGAGCCGCCTCCAGCGAGGCTGTCCCCATACTCAGGGTCAGGTTCTTCATTGGCCGAACGACTCGTCGAGTCATCGGTTTCTCCTTCGTAGCAGAGGTCGAGGAACGCGCAGCCTCGACAGGTGGTGGTGTCTCGCCCCGTGAAGGACGGTCGTGCGGGGGGCTTGCCGGTCTTCAGCGAGTACTTGACGTCGAGCGCCTGTTCGAGCAGCGGCTCGACGATCTCGGGCGACCACTTCAACTCGAAGGCCTTGACCTGCTGGTTGGCCTTGTACTCGTAGAGGAACGTGACCTTGTCGTACGGAAGGCCCATCTCCCGGCAGAGCGCGAGGTAGATCATGGTCTGGCGGACGTGGCTGCTGAGCGGGCGCTTGATGTCCTTCCAGAGCCCGTCCAGGTCGTAGACCTTCTTGCCGTCCGTGGTCTCGACCTGCCACTTGCGAAGCAGGCTGGGCTCCTCGAACCGCAGCGTCCCCTGGCCGATGGACTTGATCTCGACCAGGCTGTTGGTCTTGTTGTCAGCGCCGTCCTCGTGACCGGCGATGAGGTACTTGGCCTCGGCCTCCAGTGGCACCTCGCGGTAGACCAGGACACCCTTGTCGCCTGGACACGAGCCGCTCGCGCAGCCCTGCGGAGAGGTGTCGTACCACTCGGCCCCACACATCAGGCACTTCCACTTGCCCCAGAGCCGACCCATGTCCCAGAGCCACTGCTGCCACTTGCGGTGGATCTCGTGGCCCTCGGCGAAGATCGTCTCCAGCGCGAACGAGAACTTGTCGTTGTCCGGGTTGGTGGCCGTAGCCCCCGACAGCCTGTAGAACGACTGTCGGGGGCACCAGTCCGCCTTGGCCATCTCGCTGGGGTGCAGGATGTCCTGGCGGCGGTCGGTGGGCTTCTGGTGCTCCTTCAGGAGGTGGGCCTGGATGTCGCCGAGCAGAGAGGCCTTGACCTTCTTCGCTGCGGCGAGTTCCGACATCAGACCAACAGGCTTGACCCGTCGTCGTCCACCGGGAGTTCGTGCTCGCGTAGCGTCGGCTCGTGCCATGCCCAGTCCTTCTCCTTCATGAATCGACGCATCTGCGTCCGGTCCTCTTCGTGCATGCCGCCCCAGATCCCGTCCCCGCAGTTGTTCTTCAGCGAGAAGACGAGGCACTCCTGTCGGAGCGGGCAGACCCGGCCTGAGTCGATGCCGTTGCAGATCTTCATCGCCTCGTCCTGCTCGGAGATGTCGAACTTGCCGTCGACCATCCCGAACCAGGGGTCGTAGGCCCGAGAGACCGGGAAGGAGTAGCAGTGCGCTTCCTTCAGCGGGTCGCCTCCACCGTGCCAGCGCGGCGCGGGGATGCGGAGGTGCATCACCATCAGGCGTCCCCGCCCTTCGTATGAAGCGCGTCGTGCAGGCGCTCGAAGTACTCGGCGGGGACGACGACGTAGTCACGCTCGCCCGAGAACGAGATCCCGAACGCCATCTCCCTGCCGTCGAGCAGCGCGTGCCGCTCAGCGAGGCGCAGGTCCGCTGCCTTCAGCGAGTAGGACTTGGCGTCGGTGTACTTCATCTCGAACGAGATGTCGTCAGTCCGCACGTCGTTCTTCCTGACCCAGCCGTTGCCCGACCCCGCGTTGACGGAGCCGCCGAATCGTTTCGCTGTTGCCTTCTCCTGGCGCTGGCTCTTCTTCAGTGACGTGATGGCCACGGTTGCGCTCCAAACGGTCGATGAGACGGAGGATCTTGCGGTGCTGATGGAGGATGTACGCGCAGGCGAGCATGAGACAGACCGCCAGCGCGACGTCCCCCCTCACGCGGCCTTCGTGCGGCGGGTGACCTTCTTGGTGCCCGCGTTCTCGGCAGCCTCGACGTCCTCTGCGCTGACTCGCTCGACGTCCTTGTTGGCGATGGCCTCCATGACGGCGGCGGTGACCTCGTCCTGGAGGTTCAGGTCGCCACGCAGGTACTCGGACATTGCCGGTGCGCCCTGCCAGCGGTAGCGGGGCTTGCCCTTGTCGTCGACCTCGCCGTTCTCGAACGAGAACCACGCGCCGGACTGCTTGATGACGTCGAACAGAACGCCCATGACGACGATCTCCTTGACCGTGTCGTAGTCTCCGCGCTCGAAGCCCTTGATCGGGGCGTCACGGAAGTAGAAGTCGATGCTCGCGACCTGCTGGGGCGCGTTCGACTTGTTCTTGATCGTCTTCACCTTGATGGTCTGGCCGACCTTGACCTTGCCCTTGCCGGGCCGGGCCTCCTCGATGAACTCGTCACGACGGACCTCGACGCGGGTGTAGAAGCCGTAGTTCTTGGCCTTGCCACCCGGCGTGGTCTTCGGGGTGCCGTGGGGGCTGAACGAGCCGATGGCGTCCCGGTACTGGTTGATGATCAGGCCGAGGAACGGGGCGTCGTACGGGTCGCGTAGATTCCGCTTGCCAGCCTTCCCGGCCTTGCGGAAGAACTTGCCCATCAGCCGAGCGCCGATAGCCATGACGCTCTCGTCCATCCCCTTGCCCTCCTCCTCGGCGGGGATCAGCGCCGGGTAGGAGTCCAGGACCACAGCGTCGACAGCGCGCGAGCCGACGAAGTCGAGCATCTTCTCCAGCGCCACCTCCATCTCCTGGGTGGGTAGAACGATGACGCGGCTGCTGTCGACACCCAGGGCCTCGGCCTGGTCCAGGTCGTAGTGCTCGGCGGCGACCCAGAGAGTCAGGAAGTCAGGGTCGAGCGCCTGGTTGGCGGCGATGGTCTTCAGGCACACGGCGGTCTTGCCGTGGCTCTCCAGGCCGATGACCTCGTTCCACTGGTTCGCGGGCCAGCCGCCACCGAGGGCGACGTCGAGGCTCACGGAACCGGTGGTGAACCGGCGGGGGATCGCCATGTCCGTGGCGACGACGATTGCGTCCGCGCCGAACTCCTTGTTGACCTTCGCCATCACGGCGAGGGCCTCTTGCATGTTACCCATGGGGCTCCAATGTGGGTGGTGGGAGGTGGAAACGGCTGGACTCAAACCGTATTCGTGAAACCGGTTCGAGTCCAGCCGCGTAGTTGCTACTTCAGCCTGCGAGTTTGAGATTCTTTTTCAGCAGGGTCTTCGGCTGTGCGCCGACCATCCGAGCGATCTCGTTGCCCTCCTCGTCGAGGTGGATCACGGTGGGGATGCCCTTGACCTCCCACTTCGCCGCGTCGGTCGGGTACTTGTCGACGTCGGTCCGCACCAGGCTGAGGGTGCCGCGACTCTCCTCGACGATCTCTCGCAGGATCGGGGTCACGACCCGGCAGGGGCCACACCAGTCCGCGTGGAACTGGAGGATGATGTGCTTGCTCATACGCCGCACACCCCGCTGACGCAGGCCTGGTCGTTGCCGATCTCCAGGTACTCGATGCCGATCTGGGCCTTGGCCTCGGAGTAGGGCACCACGTTGAGCGGCTGACCGCCTCGTGCGCCGTCCGGGTAGCAAGTCACGCCGCGCAGGTTCGGCAGGTGCTTCATGAGGAAGCCGCCGAACTCCTTGTGGGTGAAGTCCTGCTCCATCCAGCCCGGCAGGTTCAGGGTGCTGGAGATGCCGTGGTCGACCCACTGCTGCACCCAGGCCTGGAACCGGATCCGGCGCTCGGGGTCGGAGGCCAGGACGTACGCGGTCTCCAGGCTGTCCGGGTCCACGCCGTACTGGTCGGCCAGGCGCTGAGCGGTGGCGTCCACGACGTACTGGAAGTGCCACTCCTGGCCCTTCAGGTAGCGGCGCTTGTAGGCCGCTGCGAACAAGGGCTCGATCCCCGTGGTCGTCTCGGCCAGGATGCCGATGGTGCCGGTCGGGGCGATGGCCCGCGTCTTCACCGGACGGCTGATGCCAGCGCGGTCGGCGTAGCGGTGGGAGATCTCCGTGCTCTTGGCGTACTCGTCGAGCCACAGGCCCAACTCGTCGTTCGGCTCGTAGCGGTAGCCCCGCTTCACCAGCCACTCGTAGACGCCCATGATGCCGAGCCCGAGGCGGCGGTTCTTCTGCCGGGTCTGGGCCACGCCCTCGTAGGGGACCAGGGAGTACTCGGTGCCAGCCAGCAGGAAGGCGGTGCCGACCTCGACGAGGCGGGCGAACTCCTCGACCGTGTCGATCTTGGCCATGTTGAGCGAGCCGAGGTTGCAGATGTCGTTGTCGTCGTGGCTCGTGACCTCGGTGCAGGCGTTGCGGAGGTTCTCGCCCTCGTTCTCCCCGGCGTCGATGGAGAAGCCCGGCTCAGCCGTGGTGAGCATCTGCTCGACGACCGACCAGTAGACCTTCTGGGCCCAGTCGTGCATCTCGTTGGTCTCGTCCTCGTAGGCCGCGAAGAAGGCCGTGTCGAGGATGACCGAGATGTTGGTCATGTCCATCGGCGCGACGGCGTTGTAGTCCTTCTCCTTCATCGCCACGATGTCCGAGGACCAGTTCTTCAGGGTGATGAACTTGAAGACGTCGGGATGATTCCAGTGCAGCCCGGCCCAGATCGCGGCGCGGCGCGAGCCGCCCTGCATGATGTGGCGACCGATCTCGTTGACCATCTGCATGAAGGCGAGGGGGCCGGTGGACTCGCCACCCATGCCCTTGACGAGCGCACCCTCCTCGCGCAGGTCGGACCAGACGATGCCGACGCCAGCGCCGGTCATCAGGCCGCTGGTGACCCGGTTCATCAGGTCGGCCAACTCGACGCGGCTGTCGCCAGCACGCATCAGGAGGCAGTTCTGGGTCTGGTGGAACCGCTTGCCGGTGGCGTAGAGGTAGCGGCCACCGGGCATGAACTTCCGAGCCACGACGGCCTCGGTCATCTCGTCGACCAGTTCGGGGAACATCGGGCCGAGGACGGTGGGCACAACCCTGTTCGCGATGTCGCGCCAGGTCTCTTCGCCGGGGTGCAGGTACTTCTGCTTCATGATCGTTTCGGCGAACGGAGACATGGCAGTTTCAGGGGTGCTCAAAGCAACTCCAAAGGAGGGGGTGATTGTCAGATGGAAGGGGTACTACGGGGTCGTGCTAAGTGCTCAGCCGCCGACCTTGCCGATGACCTGCTGCGGGCGGTAGTTGCTCACGCCGCCTCGTCCGCCGGACTCGGTCTGTCGGGCTGCCTGGGTGGGGCCGGTGTCTCCAGACGGCATCCCACCCCCTGCGGTGGTGTGCCCGAAGCGAGGGTTGTAGCCGCACGTGTAGCACTGCGACATCGCGTTGGGGTTGCCCTGCGGCTTGAAGAAGTCGCCGCTCCCGCACTCGGGACAGGTCTCGGTGAGGGAGGCCGAGCGGGCCTTCTTCAACGAGCCCTCGATGGTTCCCCACTCGCCGTCGTTCTGCTGCGGCACCTGCTGGTGCTGCTGGACCGGCTGCTGATGCTGCTGCGCCGGGGGCTGGTAGAAGGGGCTCGGGCTGTAGCCGTTCGGGTAGCCCGCGATGCTCGGCTGCTGTGCCGGTGCCGGGGCGGGGGTGCCGCCCAGTTGGGTTGCCCAGAAGTTCACAGTTCGAGCGCCTTTCCAAAGGTGAGTACATCGAGGTCGATCAGGTTCGCGATGATCGCGACCGCCGCAGCCATGACAGCCGGGCCGGTCTCGTCGTCATCCGGGACCACAACCAGCGTGCTACCGGGGGCCGGATCCGATTCAGCGCGTCCCATAATCCTAGCGGCTGAAATCACTTCCGCCGAAGTGGTTGCCATGGCCATCAAGATGGTGGCGAAAGGCTCTAGCATGGCCCGCCGTAGGCCAGCGGAAGCGGCTTCGTAGGAGGCCACGTTCACGGACGGTCGGTTTATTCCCAAACCGGCTGCCCAATCCAGAACCTTGTCGTCGGGAACGAGATCCCAGACGAGTCGGCTGCGGATCGCGGGCATGGCCTCGGTCACCGGGGTGGTCTGGATGTCCAGGATCGGGCCCAGGTCCAGGTCGTCCCAGTCGACGAGCGTGCGGGGGTCTCGGTAGGGGGTGTTCACTTGGCCTCACTCCATCGGGATACGACCTTCAGGTCGCTGGTTACGGGGGTCTTCAGCAGCCGGGTGATGCCCTCGCCGAGCATGGCTTCCCGAACGATCTCGGAGCCCTCCTCGACCCGTGCGTCCGGGCAGATGGTGACGAGTTCGTCGTGCACCGAGAGGATCAGTCGCATGTCCTCGGGGAGCGCGTTGTTGAGCCGGATCATGGCCAACTTGATGAGGTCAGCCGACGAGCCCTGGATCAGGCTGTTGACGGCCTGACGCTCGGCGTAGCCACGCAGACCCCAGTCGCTCGACATGATCGTCGGGAGACGGCGCTTGCGGCCCAGCAGCGTGGTGATGTGCGGGGGCTTGCGGCTGCGAGCCCGAGCGATCACCTCGTCCTTGAAGGCGTAGATCTCCGGGAAGGACTCCATGTGGATGCCGAGGAACTTCTTGGCCTCCTTGCTGGTGATGCCAGCCATGGCCGCGACCTTGTCCGGGCCCGCGCCGTAGACCACGGCGAAGTTGATCGACTTGCCGTACGCCTGGCGCTCGGCGGGTAGAACCTCGGACGGATCCTTCCTGAGCACCCCGGCGGCGGTCATCGTGTGAGGGTCGACGCCCTCCATGAAGCCCTCGAACAGAGCGCCCCTGCCCAGGTAGTGGGCGAGGACGACCAACTCGATCTGGCCGTAGTCGGCGACGATCAACTTGTGGCCGGGCGGCGGGATGAACAGGCCACGGATCTTCGTGCCGAGTTCGGTGCCGGGGCGCGGGATGTTCTGGAGGTTGGGTTCGCGGCACGAGAAGCGACCGGTCACCGTGCCGTACTGGACGAAGTCGGCGTGGATCCGACCGTCGAAGATGCGGCGGGGCTTCTTCGGGTCGCCCTCGACGCCCAGGTAGCCCTGCACGTAGGTGCCGAGCAACTTGTTGACCTCCTGGTACTCCAGGAGCGTCCCGGCGAGCGGGTTCTTGGGGTAGTACTCCAGCGACTCGGCGTTGGTGCTGTAGTCGACCGGCTGGAGGCTCTGGCCAGCCTTCTGCTTCTTCAGGCCACCGTCGGTCGGCTTGCGGGGCTTCAGGCCCTGCCCGCCTTCCTCCTTCGGGCCCCAGAGCAGGTTGGCCTTCTGCTGGGTGGAGTTGATGTTGAAGACCTTGCCTGCGGCCTTGTAGACCCGGCCCTCGATCTCGACGATGCGCTCGGAGAGGTCGGCCTCCAACTCGTGGATGGCAGCCTCGTCGACCGGTGCTCCCTCGATGCCCATGTCCAGCAGCACCCCGAGGACGTCCATCTCCAGGTCGCGGACCTTGCTCAGGCCCTGCTCCTCGATCTTGCGCTGGAACCTCTTCCAGAGCATCCACGTGTACTTGGCGTCCATGAACTGGTAGTGGGCGACCTTGTTGAACGGGTAGGCCTCGACGCACTTGCCGACGTTCTCGTTGTCGTAGACCACGCCGTAGTAGCGCTTGACGAGTTCCTTCAGGCCCTTCTGCTTCATGTTCTCGTCGAGCAGCCACTGGAGCACGATGGTGTCGCTGTACTCCGGGGGTGCGATCTCGCCGAAGTACTTGGCCGTGGAGATCAGGTCGTAGGTGGCGTTGTGGGCGATCTTGATGCGGTCGCTGAAGAAGAGCGGCTCGACGATCCGGAAGACCTCGCTCGGGCGCATCTGCTCTGGCGGTGCGTCGTACCGAGCGGGGATCAGGTCCATCTTCTTGGTCAGGGGGTTCTTGCGCCGGGTGGCCTTGCTGATCAGGCGGTTGCCGTTCGGGTGGCCGAAGGGGATCGACACCGTCATGCCATGAGTCGCGAGACCCATCCAGGAGAGCGTGGCTCGGGACGGGACTCCCCGGTTCTCACCCTGCGCCTCGACGTCGAACGCGAAGGCGTCGTGCTGCATGAAGTGGTCGACCACCTCCTCCAGGCGGTCTGGCGTCAAGATGACGTCGGTGCTTACGGGCATAGCGGTGTCCTTCAAGTGGTGGGGGGGTGGCCCCCGCTGACTGGCCAGGTGAGTCAGCGGGGGCCGGTGGGGCAGGGTGCGGGCGGCGTATCCACCCGCGCCGGATCAGTCGTCCAGCACCTCGTCGGCGATGTCTCGCAGCGCCTTCTTGGTCTGGTAGGTGATCTCGCTGTCGTCGTACGCCTGCTCGTCGAGGGCCACGAACTCGTCCTCGGTCAGCGGCTGGGTGTCCCAGTCGTCCTCCAGGTCGCGCTCCTTGACGGCCTGGATGGAGTACGTGGTCGCCGTGCCCTTGCCGGACTTGGAGACCGCCCAGTAGAGGTCGTCGCGGTTGAGCGGCTTGGTGCGCTCCTCCTTGGCGAGGTTCTCCAACTGCGTGGCCACCTTGGTGCCGACGGTCCAGACGAGCACCTTCGGGTCGCCGTCCTCCGGGAACTCGATGACGTTGAACGCCGCCTGGAGGCGGGGCTTGTCACCGAGGCTGTCGCAGAGCGGGCAGCCCTTGCCGATGCAGTTGAACGACTTCTTGCCCTTGCGCTCGATCCAGTGCTGGGAGTAAACCGCGAACGGTCCCTCGTCCAGGAACTTGATCAGCGACTGAGCACCCTTGTCGTCGATCTTCAGGTTCTCGGCGTACTCGCTGCTCTCGGACTTCTGGCTGCTGAACGCGCCCCAGCCCTTGCCAGCCTTGGGACGGGGAGCCGACTCGTCCTCGTCCTCGTCACGGGCGCTGTTGCCCCGACGGCCACGAGGCTTCTCGTCCTCGTCACCGTCCTCGGTATGAACCCGTCCGCGTCGGCCCGAGGGCTTCTCCTCGGAGCGGGCGGATCCACGACGGCTGCCCCGCTTGGGGGCCTCGTCCTGGTCGTCGGCGTATCCCTCGTCGCCGGACTCGTCCGGGGTCGGGTCGTACTTGTCGTCGCTCACGGGGCGGCGACGTCGGGTCATGGTCTCGCGCGGCATCTAGTTCTTGCCCTTCTTGGTGGGTTCGGTGTTGAGCGGGTGCATGCCGACAAAGGACTTGTCGTCAGCGGTGGTTGCCCACGCGTCCTGGATGTCAGGAGCGAGGGCGTTCTGGAGCACCTCGTCGGCGAAGTCGAGCATCGACGCGAAGTCGGACTCGACGCCCTCGGGCAGGTCAGCCGGGGTGAGGGAGACGGTCGCGCCGTACTCCACCCACTCGTAGTTGCCCATCGAGACGTGGTGCTTCAGGGATCGTGTGACCTCAGCCATCAGACCTTGGCCTTGGCCTTCTTGGTGAACGCGTAGACCATGTCCACGAGCGCACCGTCGGAGGTCTCGTCCTCGGGCCACTCCTCCAGGACGTGGGACTGGTCGAGGATCTCGACGAGGGACAGGCCGGTCTTCTCCTGAGCCGCGACCAGGGCCTCGCCGAGCAGCCGCCCAGCGGGGGTGGCCACGCGCTCGACGGGCTTGGGGCTTCCGTGCATGTCAGGCTCCTGAGGTGAGTGAGGTGAACAGGGCGACGACCCGGTTGGTGAACTGGGTCTGCGTGATCGGCGTCTGGTGGGAGACCAGGACGCCCTCTTCCTTGGCGATCTTGACGATGCCCTCGACCTGCTCGCGGGAGTACAGGCGGCGGACGCCCTGCACGTGCTCGCTCGGTGCTCGGAAGGTGGCCTTGGGGATGATCCCCTCGCGCTCCCACTTGCGGAGCGTGACCGGCTTGCGGCCCAGGGCCTCAGCCAACTGGCCGATGGTGAAGAACTCGCGCTCCACGCCGCCGACGGGGTACGTGCGGGGCTTCCGGTCCCACGAGGCGGTGACCTCGGGGCCGGTGTCCCTGCTCCGGTTCGGGTGCCTGATGATCGGGCGCGACGAACCGGGGTAGTACTCCTGGGCGATCTGCTGGAAGGAGGCGAGGGCCTCCGTCGTCACTCCGTCACCGGGGTGAACGCGAAGGACTCGTTCTCGCCGAAGAAGGAGTCGATCTCCTCGTCGGTGATCTTGCCCTCCTGGTTCAGGACGTAGACCTTGTCCTGGTCCAGGTAGGTCAGCGTGGTCTGCGCCTCGGCCAGCAGGCCCTTGACCTCCAGCAGCGCGGTCGCCTCGTCCTCCTTGAAGAACTGCGACGTCTTGCGCTGACGCTTGATGGCCGTGTAGGTCTTGCCACCGGCCAGCAGCGGCTCAGGCAGGTCGATGATGAACGAGCCCTTGTCGTCCTGGTAGCCGTTGGCCTCCAGGTAGGTCGAGATCTCGTCGCGCAACTTGTTCTGGCGCTTCGTGGTCTCGGTGACCTCGTGCTTCAGGACGGCCCACTGCGTGAACTTGGCGATGACGCCCGCCTTGCTGACGCGAGGGCCCTTCGTATGAACTCGCCGGACCGGCTTGGTGTTCTGGTCAATGGTGGTGGTCACGCTGTTCTCTCTTTCGGTCGTTCTGGTATCAGGCAGGGGGTAGAAGCAGGAGGCAGGACGGTTCTGGAAGCGCGTTCCCGAACCGGTTCCCAGAACCTATCACACCTTTCCGGCTGCTAGCGACTTCCGACTGGCGAAGCGCACAGCGTCGGGATCCTTCTGGTCGGGCCGCACCTCGGTCTCCAGGGTGTTCAGGTAGACCGTGATGACGCTCTTCGTCGCCGGGTTGACCACGGCGCAGACGCTGCCCTTGATGTGGCGGAACTGGCCGGGGTAGCGACCGTTGGCGTACGTGTGGGAGGGCGTGTTCGCTGCTTCGAGCACCTGCTCGCGCGTGAAGCCCTTGCTCGCGGCCATCTTGACCGCGTGGGGTTGAAGTCGGTACGGGCCAGCCGGTACGCCGTCCCAGGTGATTCCGAGCATGGTTGCAACGTTCACGTGATCCTCCGGTGCTAGTGGTGGTGTGGGTCAGTAGCGGCGACCTGCGGCCTTCTCCAGGTCGTCCTCGGTCGGGTTCTCCCAGCGGTCGAAGACGGCCTTGAAGCCGCCAGCGTTGTTCCGGCTCACGTAGCGCAGCCGGTGGCCCGGCGTGGTGTCGTTGAGGACGGACAGGTGCTCCTCGGCGAGGCTCTGCGCCACGGCCTCGCTGTCGTCGCCGTACTTGGCGTCGCCGAGCATCTCCCGCGTGATCTCGAAGGACTCCACGCGGAGCACCTTGCCGACGCGCTCGGGGTGACCCGTGGTGAAGCCGCTCTGCTTGACACCCGCATTGGACAGCAGGGCGACGAACTGGTCAGGGGTGAACTCGATGTCCACGATCACCTCACCCGAGAGGCGGTCCTCGATGCGGACCCCGACGGAGCGGTTCTCGCCGACGGTGTTGGCCGAGTTGGTCATCCGGACGTCGAAGTTCAAGTTGGGCATCTCAGGCTCCTCACGAGTGGGTGTGAGGCAAACCTAGTTGCTACGTTCCGGTTCTGTCAACCGGTTCTGGGAATCAATTCCCGCCGTGCGCCAGACGGGTCAGCGGAGCACGCAGTGGCGGTAGATCCCAGTCCTCCTGCTCCTCTGGCGGAAGGGATCCAGCCTCGGCGAGGATGACTTCGAGCGGATCTCTCATGCCCCCAGGATCTCAGACCTGCTGGCCCTTCAGGTACTCCGTGAGCGTCTCTAGGTCGTTGTCGATCCGACCCTTATCATCCGCACCCTTACCGTCCATGATGGCGCTTCCGACCCGGCGCTTCTGGGCCAGAGAGGCGTACTTCCGGACCTCCGTGGTGCCGGTTGTCAACAGGTTGTGGATGAAGACGGTGGAGAACGTGGAGGCCGCTCGGGCGTGTCGGGCGTTGATCTGGTCCTGCTTGCCGGACGACCAGGCGAGGTCGTAGTTGATCAGGTGGTTGGCCATGTACAGGTCGGTGCCGAACGCGCCAGCGTGGCTGGAGAGGAACACCCGGCAGTCCTCGTCCTGCATGAAGCGGGCTGCGGAGGCTGCCTTGCGCCCGGCGTTCATCTTGCCGTGGTACAGGACGGCGAGCCCCTCGGGGAGCCGGTCGTCGATCAGTTCGAGCATGTCCGGGTTGACGCTGAAGATGATCACCTTGTTCTTGGGGTTCTGCCCCAGGATGACCTCGATCTCCTCGATGCAGACGTCCAACTTCGGAGTCGTTGTGATGTCGTCGAGCAGGCCGCTCTGCCACACCTCGTAGGCGTACTTGCTGCCCGGCCAGTTCTTCTTGGTGACCCCGGCCTGGCGCTGCTTCTCCGACTCCTGGTAGTTCATCCCCGAGTTGATCAGCAGGTCCGGGTGGTTCAGGAGCATGTCGATGGCCCCCATGCGCGCCATGATCTGGCCCTGCTGGGTGTTCTCGTCGAAGTCCCCGCTGCCGTGGTAGTGGTTGAAGACGTCGAAGTCACCGCCCGAGCCCGGCTTCACGGCTGCCAGTTGCTCCAGCAGGTCGGCCACCAGGACGTTGTAGGCCTTCTTGGTCTTGGCGTCCATCGTCACAGGAACCTTGCGAGACACCGACTCTGGCATGTAGGGGGCCACGTCGGGGTCCAGCGCCGTCTTGCGGACCATGGCGTCCTTCAACTTCTGGTGCAGCACGCCCAGGTTCTTGTAGCGGACCACTCCCCCGAAGCCGTTGCGGACGATGAAGGTCGAGTCGAACAGGTCGAAGCGGCCCAGCACCGAGTCGTCGATCCACTGCATCTGGGAGAAGATCTCCTCGGGCTTGCCGTTCTCCACCGCCGTGCCGGTCAGGCCGTAGCGGAACGGGGCCGTGAGGCG
>Ga0157375_10000267_pt1 | contig 47497 bp, 40 predicted proteins | sample M35metaG_FD_115311 | JGI IMG/M metagenome (GOLD analysis project Ga0157375, IMG submission 115311) | Miscanthus rhizosphere microbial communities from Kellogg Biological Station, Michigan, USA - M3-5 metaG | ecosystem: Host-associated > Plants > Roots > Rhizosphere > Soil | place: USA: Michigan...
AAATTTATTTATATTTTAGCATATTCTTAAATTTGTGAAAATGAAAAAACAGCTACTTTTATTTGCCTTTTCAGCATTGGCGCTTACTTCTTGTGAAGATGATGATATTCAGGGATATGAATTAGATATGATGAAGGGGGATTGGAAAACAGCGAAAACAGAAGTAATATCAGGAAAGGACAATAAAACTGTAATTAATACCACTACACCTTCAGGTTGTGGTGCAAAAAACAATACTTATTTCAGAACTGACTATTTTACATCTTATACTGCTTACACAGGTGTCGGAGCTGATTGTCAGGTAAGCGGAACATCTGAAGGTACTTTTACCTACGATACCGAAACGAAGAATCTGAACATCAAGTATAACAATGACACTGAAAGACCTTACAGGGTTGTAGTACTGACAAGCACAGAATTAAAAGTAATGGAACTTTTTGACGCAATCGACCAGGATGGCGACCTGATAAAAGACAACGTTTATATTACATACAAAAGATAAAAACTAAGCTCTCGAATTTTTCGGGAGTTTTTTATGAGACGTATTAATTAAAATTATTGAACAATGAAGAAGATGTTATCGGCATTTTTAATGCTGACCTTTGCCCTTTTCTTTTCACAGGAAAAAAAACCGATGTTCTGGCAAGACATTCAGAATTTCAAAAAATCAGACCAGGAAACAGCACCGCCAAAAGATGCCATTCTTCTGGTCGGAAGCTCGTCTTTCACAAAATGGACAGATGTTGCCAGCTATTTTCCGGACAAAACAATTATCAATAGAGGTTTTGGAGGTTCACGGCTGACAGATCTTAATTATTATGCCGATGATCTTTTACATTATCAGCCTAAGCAGATCATCGTCTATTGTGGTGAAAACGATTTTGCCGACAACCACAAATTAAAGGCAAAAACAGTGGTAGGCAGATTTAAAACTTTTTATAAGAAAATCCGTGAAAAATTTCCCAATATTGAAGTTGATTATATTTCAATAAAATATTCTCCAAGCCGCGAGCAGCTTTGGCCACAAATGAAAGAAGCCAACAAAAAAATTGCCGCATTCATGAAGAAACAACCTAATGCAGAATTCATAGACATCACAAAAGTAATGCAAGACTCCAACGGAAATGTAAGAAAAGACCTTTTCGTAGAAGATATGCTTCATATGACTCCGGAAGGCTACAAGCTCTGGACATCTGTAATGAATCCTTACATGAAATAATTTTTAAACATGATAAAAAAACAACTAACCATTTTAATTACGATTTTCATTTGTTCTTTTGCATTTGCTCAAAAAGAAAAAGACAAATTACCATCATCTGAAAAAATTCTCAAAGAAATTTCTGAAAAAGCATGTAAATGTATCGATTCTATTAATGGATATAATAAGGCGAAAGATGCTGTTAATAAAGAAATCAGCTCTTGTATTGACAAAGATGTACTTGTCTATTCGATGACCAAAACTTTCGCAAAAACAAGCGATGATATTGATAGCGGGAAAATTAAAGATAAAAAAATTGATATAACTATTAATTCTAATCCTCAATCTGACGAATATAAACAAGCTTATTACGAAATTGAAACGGCTTTAATGGATAACTGTACAAGTATTAAAGAATTGGTTTCAGCAGCGGAAACCAGTCATGATTTAGTATCAAAAGATCCTGTAGCTCTTGACTTTTACAATAAGGCAATTGAGGCTTCCGGAAAAGAAGACTGGAAGGAAGCAATAAAAAATTACGAACAGGCAGTGAAAAAAGATCCTAAATTCATCTACGCATGGGATAATTTGGGAATTTGCTACAGAAGAACAGGAGAATATGATAAGGCACTTGAAGCATATAGAAATTCATTAAAAATAGATCCAAAAGGTAAAATGCCTCTTCAAAACATTGGTCTTACCTATGTTTATAAAAAAGAATATCAAAAAGCAATTAATGCTTATTTAGATTTTGATAAAGCACATCCTAACGATGCAGAAGTCTATTACGGAATCGGCCAGATTTATTATGATCATTTAAAAGATAATGAAAAAGCCTTAGATTATATGTCTAAAGCTTATAATATTTATACTGAACAAAAATCACCCTACAGAACGGATGCCGAAACAATCATCGGATATATTTACAAAAAGATGAAAGATGAAGGTAAAACAGATAAATTCAAGGAAATCCTGAAGAATAACAAAATTCGTTTTGAATAAACAAAAAACTCCCGATTCGGGAGTTTTTTTATTTCTTTCTTTTTGATTTTGAAATAGCTTTCTGTTGCGCTCTGTTGGCTCCGAACTTTTTGGGAGCTTTTCTTTTCGTTGGTCCGCCCCAGTTTTCTTTTTTGTTTTTCTCCTTTTTTTCATGAAAAGCGCCTCCACCATCAAATAGTTTTACCTGATTTGGATTTTTCATAACGATCTGATCTTCTTCTGAAGCGATCTTTTTAGGATTAATTTTAACTGTTTCAGGGAAATCAATGAATTTTAATTCTTTATCCATCAATAATTCGATGTCAAGAATTAGCGGCTCTTCTTTTTTCGTTACAAAAGTGATCGCTTTACCATCCTTGTCTGCTCTACCCGTTCTACCGATTCTGTGAATATACTGTTCCGGAACTTCAGGCGTTTCAAAGTTGATAACATGAGTAATATCTGAGATATCTAAACCTCTCGCCATAACATCTGTTGTAATCAAACCTCTGATCTCTTCATTTTCAAAGCTTTTCATTGCTTTCAATCTGTAGTTTTGAGATTTATTAGAGTGAATTACGTCAAACTGATCAGGGAAAAGCTCATCAATTTTAGTAAATAATAAGTCTGAATTCTTTTTATTATTCGTGAAAATCAACACTTTGGACATATCCGTATCGCTTTTCAATAAATGTTCAAGCAAATTGATTTTTGTATTGAAATTTTCAACTTTATATCCTGTCTGATCAATTTTTTCAAGCGGAGTTCCTGATTTTGCCAATGAAATTTCGATCGGACCTGCAAAATACTGATCCAGCATTTCATCCACAGCATCAGTCATGGTTGCAGAGAAAAGAATGTTTTGTCTCTTGTCTCTCATCATTTCGAAAATGTGTGTTAACTGCGGTCTGAAACCTAAATTAAGCATCTCATCAAACTCATCGATGATCAGTTTCTGAACTTCTCTCAGTGAAATAGCATTATCAATGGCCAGATCCATAATTCTTCCCGGTGTTCCTACCAAAATATCGCAGCCATCATTAAACAACAGCTTTTGTGTATTGATATTTTTACCACCATAAATTCCGATAACTCTTGCAGTAAGATTCTCCGTTAATTTTTCAACAATTTCAGTGACCTGCACTACCAATTCTCTTGTAGGAACCAAAACTACAACCGTTGGGTTTCCGGTCTTGTTATATTTCCAGGTTTTAAGAACAGGCAGCAGATACGCCAATGTTTTTCCGGTACCTGTCTGTGCAATTCCCATCACATCTCTTCCGGAAAGTATAGGTCCTATACTTTTTTCCTGAATAGGCGTGGGTTCAAACAATTCAAGGTCTGCCAAAACATCCAGAACCTTAACCGGTAAATCAAAGTCTGCAAAAGTGAGTTTTTCCATTTTGCAAAGATAGGCAATTAATTTATTTGTTAAACTTAGCCTGAAAGTTTGAAGATGTAAGCCGGAAGTCTTATGGAAATATTAGTTAGTTTTCACACTTTTGCTGATAATTTTAATATCATCATCCTTCCAGACACTTGTCGTAATAATGACATAACCTTTCTTTTTCGGATCTTTTTTGATAGGAAATTTCTCATCTTCCCACTGCGAACAATGAGTAGAAATCGGTGCTACCAAAGGTTTCCAAACATTATTTTTATACGTATAAACATAAAGCGGATGCCAACAACTCGTACACCAATCGGGATAAAAACCGACATCATCTTTTCCGTCATTATTTAAATCTGTAAGATTGTACAAAGTTCCGTTTTTGGCAGGTGCAATCGTGAATGGTTTAATTTTTTTATCACTAAAATAGATGATTGTTTGGCACTTTCCGTCGCAGTCCTCATTGCAATCGTTTACTTTTGTGTAGGCGTATTCTTTTGTTCCGTTTCCGTCGTAGTCGCCTAGAATTCCTTCATCTTTTTGAGCTGAAATTAAGGAACTGCAGAATGTGAAAAGTGATAGTATAGATATTTTCATTTAGTTACTTTTGATTTTAACGTTGTATTTGTCATTCTGACCATAAACTGAAAGTTTACGAATAAAGTTCAGAAGCGGAGTGAAGAATTTCCCCCACAAATAATATTAGATTCTTTGAACTGAGTTCGCAGACCTTTAGTCTGTGTCAGAAGGACAAAATTGTGTTTAAATTTTAATTATTTTCGAGTAATTCTCAGCAAAATTATAATCACCAATAATATTGAAAAAATAAAGCCCAACACCGCAACCAATGACATCTCTCCTATTCTCGGTCCAGATTCTGAAACAAAAACAATGGCTGTCGCAATAATATTTGCCCCTAAAATCATCGCTAAAATCAGATTAACAATACTTGATTTTATTAATTGATTGGTCTTTTCAATATTCTTAATTTCGCTTGAAACAGTGAATTTATTTTCGTCTAATTTTTGTAAAACAGAACGCAGCTCTTTTGGAATTTCATCTACATTATCCGTGAAATTCATCATCCGATCCATTCCTGTTTTTAAAATATTCTTCGGATTGATCTTTTTACCAAGTATTTTTTTTGTGTACGGACTGAGACTTTTAACAATATCCAAATCAGGATTAATCGTTCTTCCGACTCCTTCGATTAAACCGATTCCTTTAAATAAAAGATAAAAATAATCCGGCATATGAAGTCGGTTGTCTTTTAAAACATCTTTCATTTTATTAATAATCGCTTGAGGATTAATCTCTTTCAGAGACGAGCTGTGAACGAAATTCAAAATATCCTCAACATCATTTTCAAACCTTCTTTCATCCGGAATATCATAGCTTATTGCCATTTTCTTGAGAGATCTTACAATTTTGTGGGCATTTTTAGCCACGAAACTCACAATTAAATTTTCAAGAATTTCTTTATCATTCGGTTGAATTTTTCCTACCGCTCCAAAATCAATGAAAACTACTTTTCCGTCTTTTTTCACTAAAATATTTCCAGCGTGGGGATCAGCATGGAAAAAACCGTAATCTAAAATCTGTGAGACAAAAAGTCTTAATCCGGTTTCTGAAATTTTAACCGGATCAATATTATTAGCTAAAAGCCCGGTTTTATCAGTAACTTTTATTCCATCGATAAATTCCATACAAAGAACATTGTTGTTGGAAAATTCTTCATAAATTTTCGGAACATATGTTTCTTTATTATTTTTAAAATTTCTGGCAAATTGTAGAATATTATCCTTTTCATTAATTAACGAAACTTCTTCCAGTAAAGATTTTTCAAAAGTGGAAATCGCCTGCTTTAAATTCAGCTTCTCTCCTATTTCAGAATATGAGGAAACTAACTTTTCAAGATCTTTGATCAACAATAAATCATCTTCAATAACTGTCTGTACGTCAGGTTTTTTAATTTTTAAAATCACCTCATTCCCATTCAATAATGTTGCCTGATAAACCTGTGCAATTGAAGCTGTTGCCAGTGGTTCTTTCTGAACATCAAGAAAATGATCTTTAACGGAAATATTAAATTCGTTTTCCAGGATTTCTTCCACATTCATTTCAACTTTGTCTACCTTATCCTGTAGCTTCTGCAATTCCTGAACAAGCTCAGGCGGAAGCAGATCTTCCCTGTTGCTGAATGTCTGACCAAGCTTCACAAAAGTAGGCCCCAGTTCCTCCAAAACCAGTCTGATTCTCTCGTAAACCGTGCCTTTTGATATGATCTCATCAGAATTATCGGAAACATCTTCTTGTTTATTTCCGCCATTCATCCTTGCCAACATATCCTTAAAACCATATTTACTTAATACGGAAATTAATCTGGCTGATCTTTTGAGTTTTCTGTGTTGTTTGTCAAACATATTGTATGAAATAAGAGTGCAAATTACTCCAAAAATTGTTCCTTAAGATAATATTTTACTTAAATTATCTAATTATACAACTTAAATTAAAATAGAATCCTAATGACTGAATTAGAATTAAAAAACATATTTGAAATTTGTAACAATGCAACAAAAGCTCCTTGGGAATCATACGTTGAGGGAAGAGATTTTACTTCAGGTTCTAGTTTTATAATGACTGGAGAAAATGAAAATCGAGATTATGATATAGAATTTTTAAAAATCAGACCTGAAGATCAGGATTTTATTGCAATGGCAAGAAATGTAATCCCTCAATTAATTGACGAAATCAAGAAACTTAAATCTCAACTATAAAATAATTAATTCATAAATTATTTTTAACTTTATAATCACAAAACATTAAAACCAACCTATAAAAAATATTAAAATGAAAAATTTAAAGAAAGTGTCGAGACAACAAATGAAAAACATTGCAGGAAGCGGAATTATCAGAAACTGCTCAAACAAATGCTGCCCGGATGACGGAAGACCAAGATGCCCGGGATTGATCTGTCCGGCTGTAGTTTGTCCGCAATACGCTTAATATCAAATTGATAACAAACAAAAACAGAATGCAAAATGCATTCTGTTTTTTTATTTTAAATAGGTTTCATATAAATCATTTCTTCGGTCTTTCATGACCTGAACCGAACCGTTATAATGAAGGTCTTTCAGAAGATTCAAATCGACGTCGACAATTAAAGTCATTTCCGTATTCGGTGTTGCCTCCCCTTTTATAGCATTCGACGGAAACGCAAAATCGGAAGGGGTAAATACAGCCGCCTGACCAAACTGAATATCCATATTGTTGACTCCCGGTAAATTTCCGACACAGCCGGCAATGGCAACGTAACATTCGTTTTCAATCGCTCTCGCCGCTGCACAATGACGAACTCTCATATAAGCATTTTGAGTATCAGTAAGATAAGGAACAAACAAAACTTTCATTCCCTGATCTGCCAAAATTCTTGGAAGTTCCGGAAATTCAACATCATAACAAATGACAAGACCAATTTTTCCGCAATCTGTGTCGAAAACCTTGATCTCATTTCCGCCTTTCATTCCGTAATATTTTCTTTCGTTGGGCGTGATGTGAATTTTTCGGTATTCATCAATACGACCGTCACGATGAAGAAGATAGCTTACATTATACAAATCATTATTTTCAAAAACAGGCATGCTTCCTGAGATGATATTGACGTTATAACTTATTGCTAATTCTGAGATTTTCGTCTTAATTTCTTCTGATAATTTCGCCAGTTCTATCATACTGTCACGTTCTGAAAGGTTGTTGAAAGGCGCTAACAAAGGCGTATTAAACAATTCCGGAAACAAGACAAAATCTGATTTATAATCTCCCATCACATCTACGAAAAACTCTACTTGCTCATAAAATTCGTTGATATCTTTGAAATGTCTCATCTGCCATTGTACCAATCCTAGACGGATGATGCTGTCCTGCATCGTATTTGGCTTTTTGCTGTAATAAATATTGTTCCATTGCAGCAAAACGGCATTTTCTTTTGAAGACTCATCTTCCGGAAGATATTTCTTCAACACCCTGATCGGCAAAAAGTTATTGGAAAGCTGAAACGACAAGACAGGATCATAAATTTCCTTGTCTCTCACCCTTCTTATGTATTCTCTTGCAGAAAGCTCGTGGCTGTATTTATGATAATTTGGAATTCTTCCACCTAAAATGATGGATTTAAGATTTAATAATTCACACAATTCTTTTCTTGCATCGTACAATCTTCTTCCCAATCTCAGTTCACGATATTCCGGATCTACGAAAACTTCGATACCGTATAAAACATTTCCGGTTGACAAGTGTGTGTTAAAAGTATAATTTCCTGTGATATCGCTGTAGGTGTGATCATCACCAAATTCATCATAATTCACAATAATGGAAAGTGCAACAGCTGCCAATTTTCCGTCTACTGTTATGCAGATCTGACCTTTAGGAAATATTTTGGTTAATTTTTCTATGCTTTTTTTAGACCAGACATATTCCGACATTTGAGGATAGGCGCGTCTCATGGTTTCGACCAATCCGTCATAATCCTGAATTGTCAGGGTTCTCGTTTCTATTTGCATTTGATGTAATTTTACTTAAATTTAGGGAAAATTTAAACAAATCCTATTTAATAGAATTAAAGATTTTATTAAAAAATTTCTTATAACAAATGAAAATCTACGCGTTAATTCAAACCATAAGTATTACAATTATTTTTGCCCTAAGAATTTTTTATGCTGATTCCACAATTAATGTTTCACATAATTTGAATTTATTACTTAATTCACCTATCAATACTGGTAATGCAAAAAGTTTTGTTTACTTTTATTTAGTATCGTCAATGATAGTAAACTATCTTATTTTTCATAAACATTGGATATTTAAAGCTATTTATTGTTTATTAATTTGTGTAAATATTTTACTGATTGTATTTTCATTAAAGCAATTTTAATCTTAAAACAAAAAATCCCGCCCAAAGGCAGGATTTATATGTAAAATTCAAGTCAAAATTATTCCCACTCAATTGTTGCAGGTGGTTTACTTGAAATATCGTAAGCTACTCTGTTGATGCCTCTTACTTCGTTGATGATTCTGCTTGAAACAGTATCTAAAAACTCGTAAGGAAGTCTGCTCCAGGTTGCTGTCATGAAGTCAATTGTGTTTGCAGAACGAACTACCGCTGTGTATTCGTAAGTTCTCTCGTCACCCATCACTCCGACAGATTTTACCGGAAGAAGTACTACGAAAGCCTGAGAAACTTTTTCATACAAATCATTTTTATACAATTCTTCGATGAAGATATCGTCAGCTTCCTGTAAAATTCTTACTTTTTCAGCGTCTACAGCTCCTAAAATTCTGATTCCCAAACCAGGACCGGGGAAAGGATGTCTGTGTACCAAATGATGAGGAATTCCCAATTCTTCTCCTACTTTTCTTACCTCATCTTTAAATAATTCTCTTAAAGGCTCCAATAATTCGAAATCCATTTCTTCCGGAAGTCCACCAACGTTGTGGTGAGATTTGATTACTGCTGAAGGTCCGTTTACAGACTGACTTTCAATTACATCAGGATAAATTGTTCCTTGAGCTAAGAATTTAGCACCTTCAATTTTATGAGATTCTTCGTCAAAAACGTGAATAAATTCGTTTCCGATAATTTTTCTTTTGGCTTCAGGATCATCAACTCCCGCTAATTTTGATAAAAATCTTTCAGAAGCATCCACCAATTTAATGTTCATATGGAAATGTTCTCCATAATTATCCATTACTTTTTTGCCTTCATCTTTTCTCAATAAACCTGTGTCTACGAAGATACAAGTCAATTGATCGCCAATCGCTCTGTGAATTAAAACCGCTGCTACAGAAGAATCAACCCCTCCTGAAAGTCCAAGGATCACTTTGTTGTCGCCTACTCTTTCACGGATTTCCGCGATTGTTTTATCTATATAATTGGTCAGCTTCCAGTTTTTCTCTGCATTACAGATTCCGAAAACGAAATTCTCTAACATTTTCCCTCCTTCTTCCGTATGAGAAACCTCAGGGTGAAACTGTACGCAATAGATTTTCTTCTCTTCATTCGAAATAGAAGCAATTACACCAGATTTTGCGTTTAATTCAAAACCTGCAGGCAATTCTCCAACTTCGTCAAAATGACTCATCCAGACAATCGAATTCTGAGTAACACCTTTTAACAAAGAACTTTCTTTAATGATATCTAAATGAGCTTTTCCATATTCACCTTTTACTCCTTTATGAACTTTTCCGCCCAAAAGATGTGCTGTCAACTGCATTCCGTAGCAAATTCCCAAAACCGGAATTCCCTGCTCGTATAATTCTTTTTTAACCAAATGAGCATTTTCTGCATTCACAGAACTTGGTCCGCCGGAAAGGATAATTCCTCTCGGTTGTTTTTCTAAAATAGTTTCTAATGGTGTATTGAAAGGCAAAATTTCAGAATATACCCCCATCTCACGGATTCTTCTCCCGATAAGCTGGTTGTACTGTGATCCGAAATCTAATATGATAATACCGTTGTTCATTTTTATAATTAATTATTAATGCTTTAAGCTATAGGCTATACGCAGTAGGCTCTTTTTGTTTATGTAAAGCTTACTGCCTATAGCTTAAAGCTTACTGCTAATTTTAAACGTTTTACAAAAAAAGACTTGGAAATTGCTCCAAATCTTTTTTCGTGATTTTTATTAAAACTTTCCAATGTCTTCTCTGTAGAAGCCGTAATCGAAATGTACGTGACTTGCATCTTCGTAAACTTTCTTGCGGGCATCGTCGTAAGTTGCTCCGGTAGCTACGATGTTTAATACTCTACCACCGTTAGAAACTACTTTGTCCCCTTTTCTGACTGCACCGGCATATAAAAGTTTGCTGTGTTTTACTTTATCTTCGCCTACGATTTCAAAACCTGTCTCAATGTTTCTTGGATAACCTCCCGAACACATCACAAGACAAACCGCTTTTTCATCTTTAAACTTAAGCTCGATGTCTCTTCCTTCCATACAGTCGTTGATCACATCTAACAGATTGTTTTCCATTAAAGCCATCAATACCTGAGTTTCAGGATCCCCGAATCTCATGTTGTATTCAAGAAGGTAAGTTCCGTTTTTCGTAACCATTAATCCGAAGAAAATGATTCCTTTAAAGCTGAAACCTTCTCCTTTAAGACCTGCTACTGTTGGTTCCAAGATATTTTTCTCGAAATCTGCGTAATGTTCCGTAGTAAATTCCGGGCTTGGAGCCACTGAACCCATACCTCCTGTATTTGGTCCTGTATCGCCGTTTCCTGCTTTTTTATAATCTTTTGCGGCAATACAAGGGAAAATCTTTTCACCGTTTGAGAAAGCAATGATTGAAGCCTCAAAACCTTGTAAAAATTCTTCGATAACTAAACGAATTCCCGCATCTCCATAAATTCTGCGAATCATGAAATCGTGGATCGTAGCTTCAGCTTCTTCCAAAGTATCGCAAATGACAACACCTTTTCCACCAGCCAAACCACTAGCTTTCACAACTAAAGGAAATTCCTGAGTCTGCACATATGCTTTAGCCTCATTATATGAATCAAATACCACAGCTTTTGCCGTCTTGATATCATAGGTCTGCATAAATTTCTTAGAGAAAGCCTTACTTCCTTCTAAGCTTGCTACTTTTTGATTCGGACCAAAAACTTTAAGATCGTGCTTCTTGAATTCATCCTTCAAACCAGCTACAAGCGGTGCTTCAGGACCTACAATCGTAAGATCTACTTTTTCCTTAATGGCAAAATCTCTAAGTTCTTTAATCTCTGATAAATGAACATTTTTTCCTATTACATCAGTGGTAGCGTTTCCGTTTGCAAAAAACATTTTAGAAACCCTGGAGTCGTTCTGAAGCTTTGCTGCCAGAGCAGATTCTCTTCCACCTTCACCTATGATTAATATTCTCATACTTTATTTAATTATCTAGTCTATACTTTACAAATATATAATTTAAAATTAAAAAATTGAAAGATTAAGAAATTAAGAAACCGGCATATGCATCTCTTAATTCCTAAATATCTGAATCTCTTAATAATTTAATGGAAAAAATGTCTGATTCCAGTAAACATCATCGGAATTTTGTGCTCATTTGCCGCATCGATGCTGTCCTGATCTTTTACACTTCCTCCAGGCTGGATGATCGCTGTGATTCCTTCCTGAGCGCAGAAATCAACTACGTCACGGAAAGGGAAAAATGCGTCAGAAGCCAAAACTAAATCTCCCGTGAATTTTTCTTTTGCTCTTTCAATTGCCTGTTGAGTTGCCCAGATTCTGTTAACCTGTCCGCCTCCGATTCCGAAAGCCTGGATCCCGTTTGAAACAACAATTGCGTTTGATTTAACGTATTTTACTACTCTCTGAGAGAAAAGCAAAGCTTTTTTCTGTTCTTCTGTCGGTTGCGTTTCAGTAACCACTTTAATATCATCAGAGAAGATACTGTCGTTGTCCTGAACTAAAATTCCGCCATCAACCTTCACCCAAGTCTGTTTGTCAGAAACAGGGTTAACGATTTTTATAATTCTTAAGTTTTTCTTTTTTCTTAAAATTTCCAAAGCATCCTCATCAAAATCAGGAGCCATAACGATCTCAAGGAAAGTTTTGTTTAATTCTTCAGCTGTTGCAGCGTCAACCTTATAGTTGGTAGCAACAATTCCGCCAAAGATCGATACAGGATCACATTCGAAAGTTTTCTGATAGGTTTCCAAAGCTGAAGTTCCGATCGCAACGCCACAGGGTGTAGAGTGCTTTACTGCGCAACAAGCCATTTCTTCTTTGAATTCATTTACTACTTTCCAGCAAAGATCCATATCACGAAGGTTATTGAAAGACAATTCCTTACCTCCCAATTGTTCGAAATCTTTCATCGCTCCATTCTCGAAAGTAGAGACATAATAAGCAGCCGTCTGATGAGGGTTTTCACCATATCTCAAATCGGCAACCTTTTTGTAAGATGCATTTAAATAAGTTGGATAATCTTCTTCTAAAAGCATTCTCGAAATAGCCGCATCATAAGCAGAAGTAAGATTAAATACTTTTCCTGCCAGTTTTTTACGTGTTTCGATGTACGTGTCACCGTTTTGCTCCATTTCGATTTTTACTGTTGCATAATCTTCAACGTCAGTAATTACCGTTACAGAATCAAAATTCTTAGCCGCCGAACGAAGCATTGAAGGACCTCCGATGTCGATGAATTCCACCTTTTCGTGTAGAGAAATGTCTTTGTTAACATTTTCAAAGAAAGGATAAAGATTCACGATCACCATGTCGATCAAATCAATTCCGTGCTCCTGAACCGTCTTCATGTGCTCTTCGCTTGAACGAACAGCCAATAACCCTCCGTGAACTTTCGGGTGTAAAGTCTTCACTCTGCCATCCAACATTTCAGGGAAATTGGTAACCTCATCAATCTGAATTGGATTTAAACCAGCATCTTTCAAATGTTTGAACGTCCCTCCTGTAGAAATTAATTCGTAATTCTGGGCTTCCAAAAACTGCGCAAATTCGATCAATCCGCTTTTGTCAGAAACACTGATTAAAACTCTCTTTTTACTCATTTTACTTTCGATTTTTTGCTTTTCTGATAGGATTTTCATCCTAGTCCCTGATCTAAATCGTCCCTTCGGAACTCTTTTGAATCAAGAACTTTTACTTACAATTTTTACTTTTTACAGCTATTTCAAACTGTAAACCGGGTCTTTCACCTCCGGTTTTACTTTATTTTACTTAGATTTTTCCTTTTTTATCGAAATATTTCAAAATCTAAATGTGTTTTTACGTTCTATTTGTCATGCTGGAAACATCTCAACGATGCTTAGATTCCTACGGAATGACACACTGAATGTTTTTCTTTAACGCAAAGAGCGCTAAAATTAGTTTCCTAATACTTTATTGATCGCTATTGGGAAAATTTCGTATTCAATTAAATGAACTTTTTCGGCTACCGTTTCAGGAGTATCGTTTTCCGTTACTTCGAATGATTTTTGAAGAATAGCTTCTCCTTCATCGATTCCTGAAGTCACAAAATGTACGGTGGCCCCACTTTCTTTTTCTTTAGCTTCAATAACAGCATTGTGAACATGATGTCCCCACATCCCTTTTCCTCCATATTTTGGAAGCAAAGCCGGATGAATATTGATTATTTTACCGTTCCAGTTTTCACAAAATTCAGGTTTTAGGATTGATAAAAATCCTGCCAATACAATTAAATCTGTATTTTCAGGAATGATTTTACTCAATTCGCTGCTGAAGTTTTTTCCTCTCGGAATCAGAACGTTGTCTATGTTATGGTTTTTTGCTCTTTCCAGTCCGTAACATTCTCTGTCAGCGACAACCAAAGATACTTTTGCATTCTGGATTTCTCCATTATCAATCGTATCGATAATTCTCTGAAGATTGGTTCCTGAACCTGAAACGAGTATAACTAAGTTTTTCATTAATTAGAAGTTAGAAATTAGAAATTAGAAATTAGTTTAAACCTAATCTCTAATACTAAATTCTATTTTTATTTAAAATTTCAAATCAATTTTTTCGCTTCCTTCTGTAATTTCTCCGATCTCGTAAGCATCGTCAAGAAGGTGTAATACTTTTTCTGCATGTTCTGCATCAACTACGACGATCATTCCGACACCCATGTTGAATGTTCCGAACATCTCTTCACGAGCTACGCCACCTCTTTTTTCCAATTCCAACATAATACTTGGAATTTTGATTTTTGAAGCATCGATTGAAGCACAAAGTCCGTCACCAATAATTCTCGGAATGTTTTCATACAAACCACCTCCCGTAATGTGAGCGATCCCGGCAACCTGTACTTCTTCAATTACTTTGTGAATATCTTTATAATATAATCTGGTCGGAACTAAAAGTGTCTCGTATAAAGGTTTTCCTTCGAATTCTTCTTCAAAATTCGGAAATACCTTTCTTACCAAAGAAAATCCATTTGAGTGGAAACCTGAGCTTGGTAGCGCGATAATTTTGTTACCCGGTTTGATTTTAGAACCGTCGATAATCTGATCTTTTTCAACAATTCCTACACAGAATCCTGCAACATCATAATCTCCAGGCTGGTACATTCCCGGCATTTCTGCAGTTTCACCACCGATCAATGCGCAGTTGTTGTCTTTACAAGCTTCAACCATTCCTAAAACGATCTCAGCAGCAATTTCAGAATCCAGTTTTCCACAAGCCAGATAATCTAAAAAGAACAATGGTTTTGCCCCGTGACAAAGAATATCATTCGCACACATCGCGAAACAATCTACCCCGATAGAATCATATTTTTTTGAGTCTAAAGCTACTTTCAGCTTCGTTCCCACACCATCAGTTCCTGAAACCAAGACAGGATTTTTGTACCCTCCGATTTCATAGAAAGCTCCAAAACTTCCCAAATGATTCAATACATTGGAATTGTGAGTTTCCCCAACCGCTTTCTTGATCTTGTCAACAGTTTTGTATCCTTCTTCTTTGTCTACTCCTGCAGATTTGTAAGTGTTGCTCATGCTTTATTTAGATTTTTAGATGCTAGATTTCAGATTACAGATCATTTATAAATCTAATATCTGGTATCTGATGTCTCTTATCTTTATATTACTTTATATTCAAATTAAGAAAACAAAAAAGCCGACAATCTTAGTAGATTATCGGCCAGTATTTTATCTCAGAATTTCAGAGTCCACAATTTTCCCTTTCTCGGAAAAATATTCTTTATGGGATGTCTGAATTTTCATCTTCTTTTCTTTTTGCAAAGATATTAATTTTAAATTAATATTCAAACCTATTTTTCAAGGATAGATTCAATAGCCGAAATTTTCTTAATTTTATCTCTTAATTCGCTGTCTTTCTCTTCATTAGAAATCTTTTGAGCTGCTTTGTCAAAATTATCATTAAAGAAAGGAAGTGAAAAAGTTTCTACAATATTTCCTCCGTGTAAAGGAAAACGCTTTTCTGCTGCCTCCAAAACGCCTAAACCACCTCTTCCACCAGGAGCTGTAGCCATTAAAAGCATAGGCACTTCATTCCAGACTGCTCTGTTTTTGATTCTTGAGGTCCAGTCGAAAACATTTTTGAATGCTGTAGAATAAGTTCCGTTGTGCTCAGATAAAGAAACTAAAAGTAAGTCTGCCGAATCGATTTTTGCAGCAAAATCCACAGCTTGTTGAGGAACTCCGCTTTCCACTTCTCTTTGGTGTTTGTAGATAGGCATTTCAAAATCGTTCATATCAACGATTTCAACTTCTGCATTTTCTATTAATGAAGCTCCATAAGAAACTAATAATTTATTGATTGATGTTTCGGAATTACTTCCAGCTATTGCTAAAATTTTCATTGTATATTATCTGTTTTAAAGTAAATTTTTGTTTATTATTGATACAAAGGTCGGCAGTTTTTTTATTAATCTGAATATTTTAACCACCCCGTCAAAAATTCTTTCTGAATTTTCGCCACCCCTCCAAAGGAGGGGAATTTTTACTCTGCTAAATTATATGTTTAAAATTATTAATTATCTTAAATATGACGGTAATTCCATTGGAACTTCCATTAAAAGGATTTCTGTGTCTTCAACCGCTTCGATATTAAAGCTCTGAGTATCCCAGATTCCTAATCCGTCTCTTTCATTTAAAACTCTGTCACCAACTTTTGCACTTCCTTTTAATACGAAGGCATAAACGCCGTTTCCTTTTTTGTTAAGTGTGTAATTTTTACCATTTCCTTTGGTAAAGTTGGCTAAATTAAACCAAGCATCCTGATGAATCCAAACGCCATCATCGTTTTTGTTTGGAGATAAAATCTGTTGAAATCCGTTGATTTTTTCGCCTTCTTTAATACTTTTTTGGTCATATCTTGGTTCAACATTCTCTTCTCTTGGGAAAACCCAGATCTGTAAGAATTTTACGGCTTCGTCTTTATTTTTGTTGTATTCACTGTGCATTACACCAGTTCCTGCGCTCATCACCTGAATTTCTCCTTTTTTGATTACGGCAGTCGTTCCCATTGAGTCTTTATGTTCCAAATCGCCTTCCAAAGGAATGGAAATAATTTCCATGTTTTTGTGAGGGTGCGTTCCGAATCCCATTCCCTGAGAAACGGTGTCGTCATTCAACACTCTCAATACTCCGAAATGCGTTCTTTCCTGATTCTGATAATTCGCAAAACTGAATGTATGGTAGCTATTTAACCAACCGTGATTGGCGTGACCTCTTGTATCTGCTTTATGATATACTGTTTTCATATTGTTAATTATTTATGGTACAAATTTACGGCTTGCAGACTGGGAAAATGTTGACGTAGGATAAGAAAGGAAAATGGGGTTTTGAGTTCAAGGTTTTGAGTTTCGTGTTTAAAGTTTTTTAAAATTAACCGTTCTGTTTGTCATCCTGAAAGGATCTGGACTGAGCTTTTTATTACATTGTTAAGATCCTTTCAGGATGACAAACAGAGTGGTGATTGGCAGTTATAGATTGCTACGTCGCTTCTGAGCTACGTTCGCAGACTTGAGTCTGTTCGCAATGACAAAAAGTAATGATGGTGACGAATATCCTAGCCCCGATCACAGCATTTGTTTGAGCTCATTTTTTTTGGATTCGGCGGCGGCTTTGCCGCCGCCGAATCCAAAAAAATAGCGAGTGCGGAGAGCGGGAAATAGCTTCGGAGAAATGAATTATCATTAATTTATATTCTTCGGCAGCTTCGCGCTCAGGATAACACTGCTATTACTAAGTCAATCAAATCGTTTATCTATATGATTTCGTTATTCTTTTCAACTTCTGCAGGACTTCCGAAAATATGTTTACGGTGATTTTCACCCCAGTTTTTTAACGATTCGACCACAGGGAAAAGTGTTTTTGTATGTTCTGTTGGTAAATATTCAATGGAAACGGGATAGGTATCTTTTACCACTCTATCAACTAAGTTGTTCTGTTCCAATTCTTTTAATTCTTTAGCTAAAACTTTTGAGGTAAGTTTCGGGATGCTTCTTTCAATCTCTGTGAAACGTTTGTTTCCAGCATTTAACGAGATAATAATCTGCAATTTCCATTTTCCATTGATAACATCTAATGTGTCCTGAACAGGTTTTAGAGCATGCATACAGTCTTTATGATTGTGTTGCTTTTCCATTTTTTTCACTTTCCTTTAGGTAACTACTATACTTTGGAAAGTAAATTTACAATAATTTTGTCAGTAATAAAAACAAAAAATTTAAAACAAAATGGCAAACATTTTAAATATCCAAACCAGTATCAGCGGAGAAAATTCTATAAGCAACAAACTTTCTCAAGCCGTTATCAATCAATTGTTAGAAAAAAACCCTGGTAGCAAAGTTGTTACCCGTGATTTGGCAGCGAACCCGATTCCGCACTTGGAAATTCATCATTTTAGTGCTTCCAGAGTTCCGGATGAGGAAAAAAATGAGCAGGAAAAAGAAGCCGGAAAATATTCGGAAGAATCATTGAAACAAATTCAGGAAGCTGATATTATTGTGATCGGGGTTCCTTTTTATAACTTCACTTTTCCATCAACATTAAAATCATGGATCGACAGTATTGCAGTTGGCGGAAAAACATTCTCTTACGCTGACGGAACTCCAAAAGGTCTTCTACAAAACAAAAAAATATATTTAAATTTTGCAATCGGCGGTGTTTATGAGAACGGACTGATCGAAAATATGGAGCATTATTTAAAAACTTTATTCGCTTTCATCGGAATTACTGATGTGGAAGTTTTCCAGTCTCAGGGATTGATGGTTCCTCAATTAAAAGATGAAAATTTAGCGAAAACAGTGGCGCAAATTGAAGAGTTAGTATAATTCAATAATGAAATTTAACCGGTAAGATTGAATTTGTTTAAACTTTTTTAACCACAAAAGTCAAAAAAAAATTAGCAGCTAAATTTTAAAAATGCAATAATAGCTTTTGTGACTTTTGTGGTTAAAAAAGTTAACAAATTTATTCTAAAATGCTTCTTTTATTTTAGAATTTCTCTTTAAATAGAAAAGTAAAACGCAAATGAGAATCATGCAAACAATTAAAAACTGGAAAATAATATTCGTTTGATTAGAAAAATTTCCTAAAACATTGGTGATAATCCCAGTTCCGATCTGGTTGGCTGCCATTAAAAATCCTGATACCAAAACAGACAACATAGGAAATTCTACCGTTCCCCAACCGATAGATCCCGGAAATATACTTCCCATGAAAAACCCGATCAAAAACATCATTAATACGATGAGACTTACGTTTGGAAATAGTATTAATGATAAAAGTAATCCTGCGACAATTAAAGGTGAGAACAAAAATACGTAAGACAGATCATGATTTTTCGAGAAGATCCCGAAAAGTAAGCGGTTTAAAGCAATTCCGCTCCAAAATAATGACAAGCCTAAACTTGCTTTATTGTTATCCAATCCTTGGTTTTTAAGAATTATTGCTCCAAAACTTCCGAATGTTCCTTCAATAAATCCATACAAAACGATTGCAGTAAAGAAAATCCACAATTTTGAAGGAATTTTAAAATGTTTCGGGAGTTCAAAAAATGTTCCTTTTTCCAGTTTTAAAAATAAGAAAAGGATAAAAATTATTGAAACCAAAACAAAGATACTTGCCGGAACGTACATCCAGTTTTTTATATTTCCAATTAAATTCATCATCATTGGAGAAGTTGAAGTCCCTAAACCGACCAAAAACTGTAATATTAAAATCGCGGAAGATTTATTTTTATCAAATAAACTTGCGGCTAAAGGGTTCAAAGTCGTAATCGAAAGTCCAAAACCTAAGCCTGTGAATGCCACCAAAATCATTAATATGGGAAACAGCGATGACTTATCATTCATGAAAAACTGAAGCATCCACAATATTCCTGTTGAAATAATCATTAATAATAATCCGGCTATCAAAACTATTTTAGGACCAAATTTATTGACCAAAAACGGAGCTCCCAAACATGAAATGATAATACAAATCACCTGTGGAATAAATAAATTCCCAAACTGTGACGATGAAAGCCCAAAAAACGAAGCATCCGTAAAAACTGTTCCCAAAGCAGGAAATATGACAAAATTAACTCCCGTAAAGAAAGCCAAGAAAAAGATAATTACGATTTGGACTATTCGGGAATTCATGATGTTAAAATATGATTTTTAAGATGATCTCCTACTCTCAATGCCATTGCAATGATTGTCAATGCGGGATTTACCGCACCGCTGGAAACGAAAAATCCGCCATCGACGATATATAAATTATCGAGGTCATGTGCTTTACAATGAGTGTCTACGACTGAAGTGTTAGGATCCAATCCCATCTTTGTGGTTCCGTTTTGATGGGCAGGAGAAGCGATGTCCATGCCCTTACTGAAATAAATCCCTTTAAATAAAAACGATTTGAATTTTCCGGAAGCTTTCAATGCTTTGATCAGTTCTTCTTTTAAAAATTCATGTCCCTGCTGGTTATTTGAAGTATAACTGATTTTAATTTGTCCGTTTTCTACCGTCACTCTGTTATCAGGATCAGGCAAATCTTCCGAGGTCAACCAAAAATCTACAGCATGTTCTGCCATTAATTCAAAAGTAAAGCCCGGTGCAGCTATCGGACTGTCGGCTTTGATCTGATGTTCGTCTGATTTTCCCAACATCTGAATGTGTCCCAAAGGAAATTCATAGCCTTTATTGGCATGGTAAAAATCATTGATTCCAAAAGTTTTTCCGAATTTTGTATGATTGGGTTCTGTATATAACGCGACCAATGCTGTATTTTGGTGAAACATATAATTTCTTCCTACCTGATCCGATGAATTGGCAAGCCCATTGGGGAATTTTTCACTTTTACTTTCCAAAAGAAGTGCCGCAGAATTGATTGCTCCAGCCGAAAGAATAACTAAATCAGCAGTCAATGTTTTTGTTTCCCCGTTTTGTTCAACAACGATTTCAGTGATTTTGGTTCCTTCTTCATTTGTATTCAACCTCAACACTTTTGTATTGACCATCAATTCAACATTCGGATATTCCAATGCCTTTGATAATGAACAAAGATGAGCGTCGCCTTTTCTCTCAGAAGCATCAGGAAAACCATCAAAGCGGTCTAAAATGTAAGGTGCATTGGCTGTTTTGTGAGGTTTAAAATTAACTCCAATCGGCAAATTGAACGGATGCCATCCGTAATCCACCAACTCATCCACAACTTCCTGAATTCTCGGCTCGTGCGGTAACGGTTCATGAGGATAAGGTTCAGAATCAAAAGGTTCCGTCGGATCAGATCCTCTTTTGCCATGAACATGAAACAATTTTTCTGATTCAAGATAATAATCCTTTAAATCCTGATATTGAATGGGCCAGGCCGGTGAAGTTCCGCCATAATGCCGTATTTCTTGAAAATCTTCTTCTCTTAATCGGAACAGTGCTGCTCCATAAAATTTGGTGTTGCCGCCAACGTTGTAATGCATTCCGGGGCGAAATGGTTTGTTGTTCTTATCGAGCCATAATTCCGTCGTGGTATATCTGTTTTTCTGGAAAACTTCTACAGAATCCCAATTTTCTTTTTCTACAGGTACATAATCTCCTCTTTCAACAATGAGAATTTTTTTTCTGCTATCTGCCAATCGATATGCCATTGTTGCACCTCCTGCTCCACTTCCTATTATAATGATGTCGTACATTTTTAAATTTTAGTTACTCTAAATTAGAGATTTAAAACTTCGACTAGCTTAATAAAAAATTAAAATTCAATAGATTGTATAAATAGATATTAGATTTTAGATGCCAGAAATTAGATTTACATTGGGAGTGTATAACTCAGTAAGTTTTGGCTAAAGCCTTCGTTTGGATTATATAAAAAAAGCGGGCTAAAGCCCGCTCCTATTGATGTTTATTGTAAAATTTTGATATTCATCTAAAAGATAATTCATAATTCATAATTCATAATTAAAAATGAACCTGCTGAATTTCCTCTTCAATCTCTTTCGGAGTTTCGTCTTCTGATTTAATGAAAATCATGGTAAGAACCGCTCCCAACAACATACAAACACCTCCAACGACAACATAATCCATTGCCTGATTTCTGAACATATTGCTTACAATCGGACCACCGAAAACCCCGTTAATGATCTGTGGAATTACAATAAAGAAGTTGAAAATCCCCATATAAACGCCCATTTTCTTTTGCGGAATCGAGTCAATTAACATCGCATAAGGCATCGCTAAGATACTTGCCCAGGCAAAACCTAATCCTACCATTGAAATCCAGAGATTGTTGATGTCTTTAATGAAATACATTGAGATTAAGCCCAATCCGCCACAAGTCAACGCTAATGCATGAGTCTGTTTTTTACCTATAAATTTCGCAATAGGCGTCAAAGCAAATGCAAAGAAAATAGCATATAAATTATACCTTCCAAATAAATGTCCTGTTAAATCCCCTGCTTTATTAAACTCTGCAGAATGTGTATCATTAGGCGAAAGCCCGAAATGGTGAGTCGCCAAAGCACTTGTTGTGAAAACCCACATCGTGAATAATGCAAACCAAGAGAAAAACTGTACAATTCCCAATTTCTTCATTTGAGAAGGCGCATTTTTGAAATCTTTAAAAATATCTGAGAATTTTGATTGATCTTTTACCATTGGTTTTCCACCTTCAAATGATGCAAATTCTTCCGGTGAATATTCTTTAGTGGTAATGATTGTATATAAAATTGACAAAATCAAAACCGCCGCGCCAATGTAAAAAGCGTAAATAACATTATCTGCTACAAAACCTTTTGGAGCTTCATTGGAAATCCCCATTTTTGTTAACCAGTTCGGCAACTCAGAACCGATAACTGCACCGATTCCAATTAAAATGGTCTGAACAGAAAATCCGATTGTCGCCTGATGCTTCGGAAGCATATCACCTACCAAAGCCCGGAAAGGTTCCATTGCCACATTGATTGAAGCATCCATCATCGCCAGAAAAATCACCGCCAACAATAAAACATTGGCAGCCATCATTTGCGTTGCAGAAGCAGCATTCGGAAGCATGACCAAACCGATCGCACATAAAACCGCACCAATTAAAAAGTAAGGTTTTCTTCGACCCAACGGACTCCAAGTGTTGTCTCCCATGTGGCCAATAATCGGCTGAACAATCAATCCTGTGATCGGCGCAACCAGCCAAAACCATGATAATTCGTGAACATCCGCCCCGAAATTAGCCAAAATTCTACTCGCATTTCCGTTTTGCAAACCAAAAGCCATCTGAATACCCAAAAATCCCATGCTCATATTAATAATTTGAGCCATAGAAAGATTCGGTTTTTTCCTTCTTGAAAGTGAACTGTGTGGAGGCTCCATTATTCTGATCTCAATTTTTCAATTAATACATCTTCTATTGGAGCTTTTTCTACAACCACTTTATCTACAATCTCGTTCGGAACCGTTACTGAAAGAACATATTGCTTCACTTTCCATTGTCCGTCTATTTTTTCAACAACTCCGGAACCGCGACAGATTTTCATTTGCGTATCCAATAATTCATCGAACCAAGCCAGTTTCCCGTCTTTACTGAAGTAGATGTTTCTTTTTAATGAAGTAAAATTCCAGGTTTTCTTTTTATCGAAATAAGGTTTTGCCCAAACCATAAATGCTTTTTTATCCCAAATTTCGGTTGCATCCGTTCCGATAAAAGTAGATTCGTCGGCATAATAATTAAAATAAGCTGTAAAATCAGCTTTTGCTGCAGCGGTGTTAAAACCGTCGAGCATTTTGCTAATTTCCGTCTTTTCTTTTTCAAATTTTGACTGAGCGGAAATAGCTGTAAAGCTCAGTACACATAATATGAATGTGAAGAATATTGTAGTTTTTTTCATATTTAAATTATTTTGTTGTTTCTAAACACAAATAGCTCTAATTTTTTCACGAATGACACTAATAATTTTGGAAATCCGTGTAAAAATTTGCGTTTTTATGTTTTATTTTAATTCAATAATCATCGAAGTTTTTGCAGGTATCGTTAAGTTATTTTGTAAAGAAAATTCTTTTCCTGAAATTACTTCCTTACCTTTTGTAAATCCATTTAAAGATTCTGCGAAATGTTTTAAATCCAATGTCTGTTCTTTTTCATTATTGTTTAAAATTACCATCACACTTTCTTTTTCATTATATCTAAAATACACAAAAACATTATTCTGAGGAACGAAATTTTTAGTTTTTCCGGTGTGGATGACTTCTTTTCCTTTTCTCCAGTTCAATAATTTTTGTGTGAACTGATAAAATTCTTTCTGCTCGGCAGTTTGAGTTGACGGATTCAAAGCATTTTGCGAGTCCGATTTCCAACCACCCGGAAAATCTCTGCGAATATCTGCATCACCACCTTTATTTTTATCACCTCGCATTCCAACTTCAGAACCGTAGTAAATTTGCGGAATTCCTCGAACGGTTGAGATTAATGTTAAACCTAATTTATATGCTTTCGGATCATCATTAAAAATCTCATTCCATCTTTCTGTGTCGTGGTTTTCAAAGAATACCATGACATTATTGATATCCGGATACAAAAAATCACTGCTGAAGCTGTTGTAAATCCGGTTCATTCCCGTGTCCCAACTTTCTTTTTCTTTCAAGGCTTTTGGAAGATCTCCGTACAGCATAAAATCCATTACAGACGGAAGATAAGAATTGTAATTTGCCGCTTCTCCCGTTTTTGAATCCTTTTGCCACGCTGAAATTTGTCCTGCCGTACTCAACCATGTTTCCCCGACAATATTGAATTTCGGATATTCATCGGTAATTGCTTTCGCCCATTTTGCCATTGCTTCTTTATCGTTGTATGGATAGGTATCTACACGGAAACCACCCAATTCGGCGTATTCTATCCACCAGATTGCGTTTTGGGTTAAATATTTTAAAACTAAAGGATTTTTTTGATTAATATCGGGCATTGTCGTATCAAACCAGCCATCCAAAGCTACTTTTTTATCAATTTCAGAAGCATTGGTATCGAACTGAGTTGTCGTTTTGTAATTGGAACGTTTAAAACCCTTTTCGCCATCATCAAACCAGTGGATCCAGTCTTTTGTCGGCAGATCTTTGATCATCCAATGCGAAATTCCCCAGTGATTGGTCACGTAATCCATCACCAGTTTCATGTTTCTTTTATTTAATTTTTGGGAAAGTTCTTTGTATTCTTCGTTGGTTCCGTAACGACCGTCGATTTTATATAAATCAGTTTGAGCATACCCGTGATAAGAGTAGACTTTTTCGTTGTCTTCATTCACCGGCGTTAACCAAACTGAGGTTGCTCCTAAATTTTGTATATAATCAAGATTGTTGATGATTCCTCGTAAATCTCCTCCGTGACGACCGTTTGGAAGTGATCTGTTGGCTTTCTCCGTTAAATCCGGCATTGAATCGTTTTTTTCATCACCATTAGCAAAACGATCCGGCATGATCAGATACATCACATCTTTTGAAGTATAAGATTCTCTGCTTGCAGAATTTGGCTGTCTTTCTTTTAATTCATAAGTATAAGAAGCCATATTTTTTTTACCTTTTTTAATATTGATCTTAAACTTCGGAACGTTGATTTCGTTTGTATTTAAGGTAAGAAAAATATAATTCGGGTTTTCAACTTTCTCGATGTTTTTAGCTTTAATCCCATCCGAAAGTTCAATTTCATTATTGGCAATATCTTTTCCGTAGACCAAAATTTGGAGTTCGGGATTTTTCATTCCTTTCCACCAAAAGGCAGGCTCCACTCTGTCCAAAGGTTTCTGTGAAAAAGCAATTGATGCCACCGATAAAGCGATTATTGAATATAATTTTTTCATTGAAATTGTATTTTTTTGATTTAAAAACCTTACAGATAAAGCTTTTCTGTAAGGTTTTTTAAGTTTTGGCTAAAGCCACTTTTATTGATCTATTTTGACCTTAATAAAGATTAAAATAAATTATTTTACAGGCTTAATAGAAACAGCAAAACCACCACTTCTTACCATTTTAAAATTAATCTTAGACTTGCTTGTAATCTCCTTTTTGTAGATGTTGTAGCTTTGAGGATTGTCGATATAATCGGCGTCTTTTCCATCTTCGTAGATTGTTGCTTCATATTTCTGACCTTTATTTAAGAATGAAAAATCTACCGTATAATCACGTTTGTTTTCGTCTGTAATTCCGCCAATAAACCAATTTTCCGTACCTTTTGCTTTTCTGGCTGTGATGACATAATCTCCGGGTTCTGCCGATAAAATTTTCGTATCATCCCAATCAGCCGCTACATCTTTGATAAACTGGAAAGCATCCATGTGCTTTTTGTAGTTTTCAGGCAAATCGGCAGCCATCTGAAGCGGCATATACATTGTCACATACAAAGCCAGCTGTTTTACCAATGTAGTTTTCACAAAACGCTTATCTCCAGGGAAATAATAATCTAATTTTGTCTGGAAAATTCCCGGCGTGTAATCCATGGAACCACCCATCCATCTTGTGAATGGCAAAATCGTCTGATGATCAGGATTATTTCCTCCGAAAGCTTCATATTCCGTTCCACGAGCAGCTTCTGCGGAAATATAGTTCGGATACGTACGGCTTTCTCCCGTTGGACGAACAGATTCATGTGAATTGACCATGATTTTATACTCGTTTGCTTTTTCAGCAATTCTGTAGAAATGGTTGATCGTCCATTGAGAATAATGGTGTTCTCCTCTTGGAATAATATCGCCAACATAACCTGTTTTCACGGCATCATAGCCATATTTGTTCATCAATTGGAATGCTTTATCTGCCCATCTCTCGTAGTTCGTTGCAGAACCGGAAGTTTCGTGGTGCATGATTAACTTAATTCCTTTAGAATGAGCATATTCATTCAACATTTTAATGTCAAAATCCGGGTAAGGTGTGATGAAATCGAAAACAAATTCTTTTGAATGACCGAACCAGTCTTCCCAACCGATATTCCAACCTTCGATCAATAAGCCCTGAAAACCGTTTTCAGCTGCGAAATCAATATATTCTTTAACTTTTGTATTGTTTGCTGCGTGTTTTCCGGTTGGCGTTAATTTTGAAAAATCAGTTTGCCCGATACGAACGTTTGACTCAGGTTCTGCGTATGCCCATTGAGATTTTCCGATGATCATTTCCCACCAAACGCCCATGTATTTTGTTGGGTGAATGTAAGAAGTGTCTTTGTATTTTGTTGGCTCATTAAGATTAAAAATCATCTTTGAAGCCATTACTTCTTCTGCTTTTGGGGCAACGATAATCGTTCTCCAAGGCGTCACAGAAGGTGTCTGAATATATCCTTTTGCTCCTTGTCTGTCGGCTGTCAAATGAGTTTTAAATTTAAAATTCTGAGCATCAACTTCCAAGTGGGAAGCCGGATAATCCAAAACGGCAGCTTCCGCAACATTGATATATAAAGGTTCTTTTCCTTCTTTTTTCAACATTAAAGGAGACTGAACTGCATTTTTAACTAAAGATTGAGAAGCATTGGCATCAAAAGCCTTGTCCCATCTTGCAGGAATTTCAGAGATCTTTGTTTCCTGATACTGGTATTCCTGAGAATCGTAATCTGCAACCATCCACCAGGCTTTCATGTCTGTCGGGAAATCGATTTCAGAATCTTCCTCACGAATGGTGAAATAATTCAGGTTTTTCTGCTGCGGAAATTCGTATCTGAATCCCAATCCATCATTAAACAATCTGAATTTTACAATAATACTTCTGTCAGCCGACGCCTGATTAAGCGTAACCGCCAATTCGTTATAATTGTTGATATAGCTTTTCTTTTCGCCAAGAACAGGCTGCCAGGTTTCATTTTTAGAATCTCTTTTTTCGTCTGTTTTTGTAAAACCGTTGTTCAGATCAAATTTTGCATCTTCAGGTTTTGCAATTTCGGAAGCGAATTTTATAGAGGTATCTTTGAATAGTCTTAATCCTAATTTAGAATCTTCAACTACTACATTGCCGTTGTATTTCAGGTTGTAATAAGGTACTCCCTGTTTCAGCTGGAAATTCATTTCAAACTTCCCGTCCGGCGATTTTAAAGATTGTGCATTTACACCTACAAACATCATTGCGAGCAAAAGCGCTCCACCTGTAATTTTCTTCATATTGACAATTTATAAACTTTAAAAATAAAGAAAGTGCTGCCGAAAAGCAACACTTTGCTAAGTAAATTCGTTAAATTTTACAATTTTGTAACTGTTAACTTATAATTTGCTGAATTATGTACATCCAATTCGATTTTATAATTCCCTGCAACATCAACTTTGTAGTTTGGATCTCCGGTAACTGTATTTTCAGAGCTTAAATAAGTCACAACACCTGCCCCTGAAGTCAAAGTCTGATCCGAAGCCTGTGGCTGGAATTTTATTGCCCAGTCGTCGTTAGCTCTTAATTTGAATAATCCTGTAGTATTTAAAGCAATTGAATTAATCACATACTTTTTCGTAGCCGGATTGTAAACAAAATCTGTATCTGATCCCCAACCTGTAGGCGTAGCATCACCAATAATCCCGAAATTGGCAACTATGGAAGAATAAGTATTTGCAGCCCAGTCAACTTTAATATAATAGGTTCCTGCCGTTGCAGCTTTTACATTCACTTCTCCTGTTTCCAGTAGTTTTCCGGTGAAAGTTCCATCATCTCCTTTGTCTCCAGCCCAATCCTGATTAATCGCAAATTTATATTCGCTATTAGGAGATGTTACAAAAATAAATCCTCTGTACTGGTCATTTTTTGCAGGTGAGAATAAATTTGGAGAATTCCCAGGAGTCCAATCTGCATATCCTGCTGCTCCAGCATAACTTCCAGGTACGTTGATTTTAGGATAAACCAAATCCGGATTTGGAGTGTAGGGAGTTACAGTCAAACTGATAACGTTAGAATAAAAGAAACCAGAACCAACGCTTGTTTTTAATCTAGCTTCAATCTGATTAGTAATGTCTGGTGTAGCACCTAGACTATACATGATAGCATTTAATTCTGCGTGGGTTATTGATTTTGTAAGTCCAGTTCCTGCATCAACTCCAATACTGTTTTTAAAATTGGTTCCTTTAATTCCAAACTCAATTTGCTGTGTCGGAACTACTGCAATATTAAATACAGGTTTTACCCATGTGAAGCTTATCGCTGCATCTCCAGAAATAATTTCACTTAAAACTACTGTTGTTTTATCAGAAGAAACCTTAGCTTGAGTTACTTCGTTTAGAATAGCCTGATCTTCATCTTTCTCGCAAGAAATCACCAAAAGACCAATGAAAGCTATTGTTAAAATTCTAAATAATTGTTTCATTTTAATAGTGTTTTTAAGAATTAATACCCAGGGTTTTGTACCAGATTAGGGTTCGCTACAATATCTTTTGCAGGAATCGGGTAAAGATTTCTGAAATTTTCTACAGCTTTACCATCTTTTATATTTCCTTTCCAAGGCCAAACATAATCTCCTGTCGTGTATTTGCCAAATCTGATCAAATCAGTTCTTCTGGTCATTTCCCAAGATAATTCTCTAGCTCTTTCATCTAAAATGAAATCTAAATTAATTGAACTTACATTTCCATTTGTATTTCCGTAAGCTCTTTGTCTTAAATCATTTACATATGTAACAGCAGTTGCAATATTTCCGTTTCCTCCTCTAAGTGTTGCTTCTGCATACATTAAATAAATATCTGCTAAACGATACAACGGAATATCTGCTTCTACCCAGTTATTGTTTGAACCAGGAGTTCCGTCGCTTTTAACATTTTTAAATTTAATGAAAGCGTAACCATCATTAAATGATCCCAAATCATTGATTTCTAGGTTTTGTCCGCTTGTATAGAAATTCCCTCTTTTGTCAGTCCCATTTGCCGGGAATTTATCTACAAAGGCTTTTGTTGTTCTAATACCACTCCATCCACCATTGATACCGAAATCAGCAGCAGGCATTGTACCTCCAACCGAAGCATGTACTAAATAAGTTGTTCCACCGTTTGTCTGAGTATTAACTCCATCAAAATTAACGGTAAAGATCGCTTCAGGGTTATTTACATTGTTATCTGCTAAGAATAGAGAACCATAACTTGGTTTTAATGAATATCCTGCGCCAATTACTTTATTACAATAAGTGATAACGTCGTTATTTCTTTGTGTACCCGAATATACACTAGCATTTAGGTATAATCTAGCTAATAATGACCATGCAGCGGCTTTATCAGCTCTACCGTAAGCGCTGGTTTTTGGATCTCTTAAATCATTTGCACAAGCCAACAACTCCTGTTCAACATAATTAAACAAAGCTCCTCTTTCAATTCTCTGAGGAGGATTAATAGATCCGGGAAGATAATTTTCATCCACAAATGGTACATTTCCAAAAAGATCAAGAGCGTGATAATAAGATTGAGCTCTTAAAAATCTTGCTTCAGCACGCATATATTTAGCTTCGGTAAGATTATCACCTGTGATATTATTTGAAGCTAATTTTTCATCGGTTACATTTCTAAGAAATTCATTACAAAAAGCAATTTCTGTATAAATTCTGTAATATAAAGCTGCGATAAATTCGTTTGAAGAATCCCAGGTCATTTTATGAATCGTATGCAAATTTCCATCGTTCCAGCCAATAACAGCTTCGTCTGTAGAAATCACCTGCATGGTGTACATTAATCTTGTGTATTGGGAAAATCCTCCATTGATTCCATTGATGTCACTGTCGGGATAATTACCTCCATCACCGCTTACCTGCCCACCCATTGCCAAGCCACCATATAGTTTTGCCAAAGCATTAGGATAATTTTTAAAATCTGTGAAAACACTTGCAGAAGTAACATCTGTAATAGGTTCTCTTTCAAGATCCTTAACACATGAAGCCACAGATAACAACCCTACAATACCGGCTGTTAAAATTATATTTCTTGTTATTTTATTTGATATCATCTTACTTACTAATTAAAATTGAAAATTAAAACCTAATGAATAAATTCTTGGCATTTGATAATATCCATTATCAATTCCTCCGAAAACTTCAGGATCAATCCCTGAATATTTTGTGATAACAAAGACATTCTGAGCCATTGCATATACTTTTAAGTTACTTCCTTTAGTAAATATTTCACCAAAATTATAACCTATATTTACATTATCCAATCTCAGGAAAGATGCATTTTCTACATATAAATCTGAAAAATATTGAGGAACCGCAAATTGATAAACCGGAGCTGTTGCGTGAACATTCTGTAAATATTCATTTGTAGATGCAGATTGCAATGAGCTATTAGAAGCTGCATTATTATAAACATAATTTCCTAATATTGCTCTTGCACTTAATCCAAAATCCCAGTTTTTTACAGATAATTTAGTTGAAAATCCTAAAATAGCATCCGGCGTTGTAGATTTATAATAGTATTTATCAAAAGTATCTATTTTGCCATCACCATTTCTGTCAACATATGCCCCGTCTACTGGTTTTCCGTTTGTATCATAAACTTGTTGATACACCCAGAATGCATTAGGAGCATAGCCCACCGCATGAGCCTGAATGGTATTTCCGGAACCTCCTTCAATCCCACCAACAGGAATATTGAATGTTGCATCCGCTCTTTCCAAAAGTTTTGTCACTTCCGGCTTATAATGAGTTGCATTAAAATTCAGCTCCCAGGTTGTTCTTTCATTTTTTACAGGAATTACAGTAATACTACCTTCAATCCCTTTATTTTTCATATTTCCTACATTCAGTAAGTTTTGATTACTTAAATCTCCGGCTGCAATAGGAGAAACTACCAACAAGTTTTTAGTGTCTTTTTGAAATACATCTATTGAACCTAAAATTCTGTTGTTCATAAAACCATAATCTATTCCAAGGTTTTTCGTTGTTGTGGTTTCCCATGTAAGATTTGGGTTATAAATATTAGGTCGGTACATAAAGTAATATTCATTACCGAATTGATAATTAGCGCCCGGCGAGCTTGGGTTATAAGCTGCGTACGCAGGATAGTTGTTCGGTCTGTTTCCATCTAAGCCCGGAAGCTCTTGCTGACCGGTCTTCCCCCAACCTGCTCTTAATTTTAATGTACTTATTGCAGAAATACTTTTAATAAAACTTTCTTCATTTAATTTCCAAGCAACTGAAACACCCGGGAAATTACCCCATAAGTTATCTCTTGTTCCGTTAAAAAATCTTGAAGAACCGTCTCTTCTCAATGATCCTGAAATGATATATCGATCAGCAATTGTAAAAATTGCTCTTCCGTAGAAAGAGATCAATGTATTTTGAGATTCAAAATCATTACTTATTTGTGTTGGTGCATTTCCTTTGTAATTAATAGTACCCGGAATAACTGTTTTAAAATCCTGATAAGAATAACCGGCAGTAATGTCTACTCCTGTATTAATTGCAGAGATATTTTTAACATAATTAAAATAAGTTTCTAACAATTTGCTTTTTTTCTCCATGCTATAGCTGTTAGAACTTCCCTGATCGTTAAATCCAGCTTTATACCTTGCGTCAATGGTTTTCTGCCCGTCGCTTTTCGTATAATCATATCCGGCATTTACATTAAAATGCAACTCAGGAAGGAAATGGAATTTATAATCTAACTGTACATTTCCTAAGCCTCTTGTTACCGAAGAAACATCATGAATAGCCATTAAAGACGCCAGTGGATTAGCATTGGAATTCACATTTAAACCGCCATTCAGTAACCATTCATAGTATCCTCCATAATTTGAATTCCCCGAATATACCGACTGAGTTGGGTCAAAATACGTTGCAGATTTAATAACTCCCGCATCTGCAAACCTGTTGTCTGTAAACGTTCCTTTTGCGCTTACGTTCACAGATAAATGATTATCAAAAAACTTGGGATTTAAATTTAAACCTACAGAAGTCCTTTTAAAGGAGTTTGTTCTTACGATACCATTTTGTTCGTTATAACCAACTGATAATCTATAAGGTAAATTCTTGATTCCGCCTGAAAAAGCAACATTATTGTCCGTTCCCCAAGCATCCTGATAAATCAGGTCTTGCCAATTGGTGTTTGCAGTTCCTAATTTTGCTTTATAAGCATTAGAAGCATACGTATTAACAAAATTTCTAAATTCATCAGCATTAAGAACATCCACATTTCCCATTTTACTGGAAATAGAGGCTACTGTTGAAAAATTGACTTTAAATCTACCTGCGCTTCCTTTTTTAGTTGTAATCAAAATAACCCCGTTGGTTGCTCTGTTACCGTAAATTGCAGTAGCAGAAGCATCTTTTAATATATCAAATGTTTCAATATCATTCGGGTTAATTAATGATAATGGATCTGATGCTCCGTTTACCCCAACAAAATCTTGTGGCACACCATCGATTACGATCAATGGAGAATTATTACCATTCAAAGAGGCTGTACCCCTAATTCTTATAGCCGTTCCGGATCCCGGAGCACCACTATTATTAGTAATCTGCACACCTGGTGTTTTCCCCTGAATTAATTGTCCGGCAGAAGTTGCACCTCCATTGAAGTCTTTTGCAGAAACAGAAGTAATAGATCCTGTAACATCCGACTTCTTCTGCTTCCCATACCCAATCAATACAACCTCTTCTATTTTTTTCTCTTTCGTTGCAGAGTCTTGTGTTTGCGCGTGTATCATTGTACTTGCCAATAAAAATGCAGGCGCAATTTTTAATACCGTTGTAAAATTTTTCACAATATCGTTTTTTTAGTTTCGTTTTTTTATAAGAATTTAGCAATAAGCCAGCTTTGCAATTTATAAAAAAATTATAATTATCATAAAATTATTATAAATTTAGATAATTTTATGTACATTAAACGTTTATTTTTCATTAAAAATCTTAAATTCAATGATTTATGTTAAATTATGCAAAACATAACAGTGCAGAATATTTAACAATAAGTTAAACATTTGTTTAACTAAATATAATATTCCATCTCTTGTTTAATATTTAAAAGTTTTAAAAACGACAGAAAGAGGGGTTTTCAGGAGAATTCCTTATCTTTGCAGTTAAAACTTTACTATAAATGTCAAACAGAAAGATGATTACGGCAGCTTTGCCTTATGCAAACGGACCGGTTCATATAGGGCATTTGGCAGGTGTCTATATTCCTGCGGATGTTTACGCAAGATTTCAGAGAAGATCAGGAAAAGATGTAGCGTTTATCTGTGGTTCAGATGAGCACGGAATTCCTATTACCATAAGAGCAAAAAAAGAAGGAGTTACTCCACAACATATTGTAGATCAATATCATGAAGTCATTAAAAAGTCTTTTTCAGATTTGGGAATTTCTTTTGATGAATACTCAAGAACGACTTCTAAAAAGCATTATCAGACAAGTCAGGATTTCTTCAGAACCCTGCATGATAAAGGAAAATTTACAGAAGAAGTTTCTGAGCAGTATTTTGATGAGCAGGCTAATGAATTCTTGGCCGACAGATATATTGTAGGAACTTGCCCGAATTGTGGTAACGAAAATGCTTACGGAGATCAGTGCGAGAGATGTGGTTCTACCCTTTCTCCGTCAGAATTGATTAATCCAAAATCAATGTTGAGCGGAAATGTCCCTATTTTAAAAGAAACAAAAAACTGGTATTTACCATTAAATGAATACGAAGATTTCCTAAATGAATGGATCATTGAAGGGCATAAAGACGACTGGAAACCCAACGTTTACGGACAGGTTAAGTCTTGGTTAAATGACGGCTTAAAACCTCGTGCCATGACCAGAGATCTTAACTGGGGCGTTCCTGTTCCGCTTCCGAATGCAGAAGGAAAAGTACTTTATGTTTGGTTTGATGCGCCGATCGGATATATTTCTTTCACTAAAGAATGGGCTGAGAAAAACGGAAAAGACTGGAAAGATTACTGGCAGAGTGAAGAAAGTGACTTAGTTCACTTTATCGGAAAGGATAATATTGTATTTCACTGTATTATTTTCCCTGCGATGATGAAGGCTCACGGAGATTATATCATGCCGAAAAACGTTCCTGCTTTTGAATTTTTAAACCTTGAAAACGATAAAATTTCAACATCAAGGAACTGGGCGGTTTGGGCACATGAATATGTTGAAGATTTCCCGGGACAGCAAGATGTTTTAAGATATGCTTTATTGTCTTCCGCTCCGGAAACAAAGGATAATAATTTTACGTGGAAAGATTTTCAGACAAAAAACAATTCCGAATTGGTTGGAATTTTCGGAAATTTCATCAACAGAGTTGCAGTTTTAGTTCATAAATATTATGACGGAGTAATTCCACAAGGAGATATAAATTCACCTGAATTAAAGGAAATTAATAAGTCTGCAAAAGAAATCTCAGGATTCTTAGAAAATTATGAATTCAGAAATTCTTTAACGTCGTTAATGAATTTAGCTCGTTTCGGAAATCAATATCTTCAGACGGAAGAACCTTGGAAAACCATTAAAGATAGCCCTGAAAAAGCAGCACAATCTTTATTTGTCGGAGCTCAGATTGCTGTTGCTTTAGCTCAATTGTGTGAGCCATTTTTGCCTTTCAGTTCTGAGAAGCTATTGAATATGTTCAATGTTGAAAAAGCAAACTGGAGTGATGTTGAAACTAAATTTGTTTTAATTGAAACGGGTCATAAGATCAACGAATCATCTCTTCTTTTCTCAAAAATAGAAGACGACGTCATTGAAGCGCAGATTCAAAAACTAGAAAATACAAAACAAAACAATAAAAAAACAAACCCTAACGCAAATCCTATGAAAGAGGAAATTTCTTTTGATGATTTTACGAAAATCGATCTCAGAACGGCTACCATTTTAGAAGCTGAAAAAGTAGAAAAAGCTGATAAACTGTTGAAACTTAAAGTAGATACGGGCGTAGACGTAAGAACAGTCGTTTCAGGGATCGCAGAAAGCTTCACTCCGGAAGAAGTAATCGGAAAGCAGGTAATGATTTTATTAAATCTTGCGCCAAGAAAAATCAGAGGAATTGAGTCTCAGGGAATGTTATTATTAACGACAAAAGCAGACGGAAAGTTATCTTTTGTAACACCTGATGAAACTGTTGAAAACGGTATCGAGATTGGATAGTATTTCACTATTTCAAATAAGAAAAGACGCATTTCTATGCGTCTTTTTTGTTTTCTTGTCATTGGGAGGAGCAAAGCGACGAAGCAATCTCTTAATAATCTTAACACTTAAATTATTCCTTGATATTTAAAATTTTAACCAATAAGGTTTATTAAGATTTTAAGGATAGTTAAGTTTAAACTTATTTTTAAATTAAGATTACTTCGTCGCTTCTGAACTACGTTCGCAGACCTTTTGTCTGTTCGCAATGGCAGTTATTTCTTCATAAGCTTTGCCAGATAAGCATCTTCATCCTGCAATATTTTTTCGATCGTAAAGCTATTATTTTCGGCAGCATTTTTCAATGTATTAAAATCAAGATAAAGCCATTTTATAGGATCTTCGGATTCTCCTTTGTAATGCACGATATAATCCAATTCACCGTAATATCCGTCTGCCGGAATGTAAACTCCACCGTCTTCATCGCGGTCGAACATATACAAAATATCGGTACTGTCAATTAAAATCTGACCGTTTTCGTTTAATAATGAATATAATTTTTTAAGATAAAGATCAATCGCAGTAAGACTTTGGAAAATACCTGTTCCGTTCATTAACAGTAAGATCGTATCAAAAGTATCCCCTGAAAAATCAAGGATATTTTTGCAAATCGTCTTTTGAACTCCTCTTAATTTGGCAACTTCAATAGATTTTGGTGAAATATCCAGGGCTAAAACATCCAAATTCATTTCATTTTGAAGATACAAAGAATGCGATCCTGCTCCAGATCCGATATCCAGTGTTTTTCCTTGGGATAATTCGAGGGCTTTTTGTTCGATCTCATTCATTTCTTCAAAGTCCCGGAAAAGATAGTCTACAGGAAGCTCATCCAGTTCGGAAATTGAAGTTTCAGTTTGCAGATCTTCTGGATTTTCGTTGTGAAAATAATCCCAGATTGCCTTACCCATTAAATCTTTCATAATACTTTATAATAACGCAAATATAAGTGTTTGAAACTAAACTTTCATTTATAGCTCTAACCCTTATCCTAAATTCATAATGTTAAAAATCAATTAAAATCTTTGTATATTTGGTATTAGGCAATAACTATTGATCAAATTAAATTTATAAATATGAATAAAATTTTCATAAGCCATTCTAAATTAGATTCTAAATATGTTGAGAAAATTATAGATCTTTTGGAAACAATCGGTCTTCCAAGCGATAAAATATTTTGTTCATCTTTTGAAGGATATGGAGTTAAATTAGGTGCAGACTTTTTAACATATTTAAAAAATGAGCTAAATAATGATATACTTGTAATTTTTATACTTTCAAATAATTTTTATTCAAGTACCATTTGCTTATGTGAAATGGGTGCTACTTGGATAAAAACCAATGATCATATTCCTATACTAATTCCTCCTTTTGAATATAGTGATGTAAAAGCAGTTATACCCACAATTCATGGAATGAAAATTGACGAAAAGGAAAAATATAATAGCCTTAAGGAAATTCTTGAAAAAAACTTTAATATCACCCCTATTAATCAGTCAGTCTGGGAAAGGAAAAGGGATAATCATTTGAAACAAATTAAACAAATAATAGAATCTTCACATGTTTCTAACATCGTTTCACAAAGCACAAACATTACTCCTAATAATGATAATTATTATTTAAATTCAAATGATATAATAAAAAATCGCAGCAAAATTGAGTGGCCAAATGATTTTGAAATGCAACTTCATTATATAAGTAAACAAAGAGAAGCTGTAGAAAATTTAAAGCAACACAATCCTTTGGATATTGATAAACACCAATTTGAATTAATCCGAAAAAAGGCAAGAATCGAATGGAAAAATGATTACGAAATGCAATTAGATTTCGAAGAAAGACAAGTTGAAAGTTTGAGAAGACTTAATGAATTATAAAACATAAATTATTTAATGTGAAAATTCATGATTTCTGCAAATTGTGAGTGTGCAGAGCGGGAAAAAGCTTCAAAAACAAGACTGCAATTCGATGTAGTCAAAAAGCTCCTGAAAATATAATGTAAATTCTGATTAATCAATGTGTGAAGTTAAAACAAAAAAAGACAAAGCCCTGTCTCAGCCAAAAAGAACAGGGCTCCGTCAAATGAAAAACAAGGTTTCTTTACATTACAGAACCTGCGGCATCCTTTAGTTCTTCTGCTAGCTGTTTATTTTCTTTTACTCTTCTTTTTGCAATGACGGATTTTCCGCGTAAAGCCCTTATGAATCTACCATACTTGAAACGTTCTTCTCCGAAATGGTGTGCCATCACGTATCCTAAAATCGCAAACCCCGCCCAAATTATATAACCGAAAATCTTCTTATTGGAAGCGATAATTGCATTGAGCTGAATCGTTTTCATATTGGAAGCTACATTTTGCGGACTGACTGTTAAACCATCCATGTAGACCGCCAAATCTCCCAAACTCTCGATCTGAAACTGGTATTGAAACCATGAAAATAAGGCTGAAAAAAAGCCGATCGTCCAGAAAGTCCGCCATACCAGAAACAGTCCGATCGCAGCCAACATATCGTTTAATTCAAGCTTATCTAAGGTGTAATACCAAACTCCGATGAACAAAGCTGCCATTCCGTAACCCTTTAAAAACATGGGCAGATACCAGCTTTCATAATTAAATTCCAGCACCATCGAAAAATACATGATGATCGAATATCCCAACATCGCGGAAAATCCTGAAAAGATGTAAATTTTTAACGGAATATCTTTTTTAAACCAAATTACCGCAATGAAACCCGCCAAAATAATCCCGGGAATCATAAGCATATTTAATTGTGCGTTGGTCAGCTGATCATAACCTAAAACTCCGACTGCATAAATATTCTGAATAGATGTTGTTCCCATAAACATTCCAAGGCAGAAGAGCATAAATAAGCCATTCAAAACATTACTTCGTGAAAATATTTTAAAAGATAAATAAGGTCTTTTTAAATGAATCTGACGGGTCACCAACAATGCAAAACTCACGAAAGCCGCGATACTTGCATTAATAATTTTATCTGAATTCAGCCAATCCTGCTGTTTCCCAAAAGAAAAAACATACGCCGAAAACATAAATGTCGAAACAAAAAACAGAATGCTCAACCAATCAATATAATATAACGGAACTTTAAGCGCAAAATATTTATTATGCATAAAAATCCATTGTATTAAAGCCAAAATAAAGCACAAAATTGAAATAATAATAAAAAACTGCTGCCAATTATATAAGATTGAAACCTTCACCGCATAATATCCTGCTACTTGGTTCATGACTAGAATAAATGTGTAAAATACTCCATAAAACATTCCCCGGTTTCCGATCATTGCCATCACCGGCAAAAATAATTCTATCGCCACCATCATTTTTAAAAATCCCATAATCAAAGCGGATGCAATGATTACTGTAGGCTGTAAAGTCGTTGCGCTGGTGTAATTTAATATTCCTAAAAGAACTAATACCGTGGTAATTTTATTTCTCACTTTGAATCTCATTTTCAATCTGAGAACGATCGGCATACACGCTCCCATGCCAATTGTAGTCGCATAATTCGCAAAAATATAATTCTCCGAAAGCGCGCCCGTTCCGCCAACCATATAGCTGATATTTCCGGTATAAACCCCACCAATAGGCATCACAACCGTCATCAATAAAACTATTAATAAAAGCTGTACGGGTTTTGGTACCCAATCGTGAAATAATCCTTTGTTGTACATTTTGTTACATGTTTAAATTTGTGAATTTTCAATAAGTCAATTGTGAATTTTCCCGGTTAATATTGACAATTCACTTTTCACTATTAACAATTAATTTATCTGCACATTTATGTTCATTCCAGCGCTAAGCTTAGCAATGTTATCTTTCTTGTTGGAAGCTGTAAACTCGATTCTTACAGGGATTCTTTGCTGAACTTTGATAAAGTTCCCTGTCGAATTATCCGTCGGAACGTTTGAATATCTCGAACCTGTCGCTGCGGAAATTGCCGTTACGATACCTTCAAATTTTTGTCCACCCAGTGCATCTGCAGTCATCATCATTTTTTCTCCGACTTTGATATTTGGCATTTGGCTTTCCAAAAAATTGGCGGTTACCCATTTTTGTCCGTTTAAAACAATGGTTGCCACTTGTTGTCCGGGTTGGATCAATTGCCCATCAGAAATTGCTCTTCTCCCCATCACACCATCGTAAGGCGCTGTAATTACAGTATAAGAAAGGTTGATTTTTGCCATATCCAAAGCTGATTTTGTTCTTTTGATTTCGGCATCGATAATTCCGAATTTGCTTTTTACTTCCGTTGTAGAAAGATTGGCAGATTGCTTTTGATTAACCAACATTTCGTAGGCTGCTTTTTGAGCGTCATACTCAGTTTTCACCTGATCGTATTGCTGTCTGGTCACTGCTTCGGCTGTCAAAAGGTTTTTGTATCGGTTTAAATTCTGTTCAGCATTCCAAAGCCGTGCTTTTGCTCCTGCAATATTGGATTCCATTACATTTACGTTGTTGGAAACGGTGTTTACAGACGAACCTGTCGCCACACGTTGAGCCAAAGCGTTTTGATAAGCTGCTTCCGCCTGACCGATTTGCGTTAAAATTTCGCGATCATCCAACACTACCAAAGTGTCGCCTTTTTTAACGTTTTGATGTTCAATGAATTTAATTTCTTTGATGTAAGCCGAAACCCTTGTGTTGATCGGATTAATAAACTCCTCAACCTGAGCCGCTTCCGTATAGGTTTTATCCCCAATATGGAAATATTGACGAACCAGCCAATACAATCCAAAGCCAATGATCAGAAAAACAACAATATTTGAGATAATTGCCTTAAACTTATTCTTTTTGGTTTGTTTTTTCTTTGCTTCGACACTTGATGTCGTTGGAGTCGACTGTATATTTTGAGTATTTTGTTCCTTGTTTTCCATTGTTTTGTTTTTTAGTTTTTAAAAATTAAAGAGTTCCCGTAGATTTCAAAAGATTATAATATTGATACAAAACGTTGATTTCTCCATTCGCATAATCCAATTCTGACTGTAATTTTTGATTTTGCGCGTCAATCATTTCCGCCTGTACTGCCAATTGATTCAAATACTTAGCTTCTGTAATCTTGTAGTTTTCTTCGGCCAATCTTTTGGAATCATCCAGAATTTCAGCCTGTTGAATTGATTCCTGATATTTTACATACGCTGCATTTACTGCCATATTAATATTATCCTGAACCAGAATCATGGCATCACTCGCCTGTATTTTCTGAAGTTGACCAAGCTTTACTTTTTCCTTTGTTTTAAACAGATTATCAATATTATAGCTCAAAGAAACACCCGTTTGCCAACCTCCTGCATACATATCCAAAACAGGATTTCTGTTGGTGATCGGCCTTTGTAGGCTATATCCTCCGAATCCGGCTACAGTAGGCATTTTATCGGTTTTAATGATTTCAATATTCTTATCGGCAACATCGATATTTGTTTTGGCGGATTTCATTTGCGGATTGCTGCTGTGTGCGAGATCAATATAATAATCCATCCCGATTCCCGATTCTTTGTTGCTTAAATCTTCAACCGGAATAATCTCAGTATCAACAGGTAAGCCCAAAGCAATACTTAAATTATAATTAAGAATCTTTTTATTATTGGCTAAAGTTAAAATTCCCTGATCTAAGTTTTTGATTGCCAACTCACCACGAATAACTTCATTTCGAGTAACCATTCCTTGCTGATAAAATTTCTGAATATTTTTTAATCTTTCCTGAGCCAGTTTTTTGTTGTTTTGAAAGACAGATTCCTGGTTTAAAATTTTGTAAATATCTAGATAACTTGAAATTACCAGGAATTTCACGTCCTGTTTATTCTTTTCAAAATCTAATTTTGTTAATTGCTCGCGAAGTCCCGCCAGCTCGATAGATTTATTCACCAATCCGCCTTTGAAAATCAATTGAGTGGCCTGTACAGCGTATGAACTTCCGTAATGCGGCATCGGAATATTGGTTGAATTTGAAAAATCTTTATCGATCGCAATTACATCACCTAAATAAAATTGGCTCATAGATGCTGTAATCGTAGGCAGTTTCTGAAGTTTCGTAACATTGATATTCTGTTTTGCAATATCAATATTCTGCGAAGAAACCTTTAACTGCTGATGATTCTGAACCGCCAGTTCGGCGACTTCATTCGCTGTCATTTTCCTGATCTCCTGTGAAAAAAACAGCGCGGGAAATAAAGCTAACACGAGTGATATTGCTGCTTTTATATTGTGTACCATTTTACCTTGTTTTACATAGGCAAAGTTAGGATAGCACAGAAACCAATCAAATGATTCAGAATTGGAAAAAGATGTTCAAATGTAGGATTTTAGTTTTCATATTAATTCCTGTATTGAGTCGGGCTTATTCCCAAATGCTTCTTAAAAAAGTGAGAAAACGAGTATTGATCGCTAAAACCAAGCGAATTTGAAATCTCCGAAACAGGCTTATTTGAGGAGTTTAAAAGCATTTTCGCTTCATTAACCACAATTGAAGCAATGATCTGACTCGCAGACTTTCCCGTAATCATCTTGACCACCGACGAAAGATGTCTGGTTGTAATCGACTGTCTCTCGGCGTAGAACTCGACAGTCCGGTTTATCTGATGAAGCCGGGCAAGATCAGTTAAAAAAAGGAAAACAATCTCTTCCTGTCTCGACATCTGATCCATCGGATTATTATCTTCTTTAGAAATAATCCCAACCATCTGATAACAAAAAACAGAAAAAAGATGTTCTACAACTTCTTTTTTAAATAAAACTTCTGTTTCAGTGTCTAAGATATATTTAAGGAAATTCACACTTTTCCAAACAACTTCCATTTCATCCTGCTTAAAGGGAACCCCGCGGTTCATTTGTTGTCTAAAGTAACGATAGCCTATTAATTTATTGAACCTCAATGATAAAGCTGTAATAAATTCTCTTTTATAAGCCACCATTCTCGATTGGAAATCTTCACTTACAGAAACGATTTCGTAAACCGTTTGCGGATCTGTTACCATAAACATATTCGCAGAAACTTCCAAATCGCTGAAATGTTGACGAAGTATTAATTTCCCGCTTTTAACGAAGATAAACGCCGGATTATCAAGACGAAAAGGCTTTCCTACAGCAACTCTCTCGAAAAGGCTATGATGCGTAAAAATCTCAACTCCGTATTTTTCTAAGACAGACATAGTACAAATTTAACCAATATATCCAGCGATTGCAAAAATTTATTATTTTAGTATTTTACAAATTTCGTATTATGAGAAAGATTGATTTATTATTTGCAGAATATAGCGAAAGTCACAGAAACGCGACAAATAAATTCATTCACTGGATTTGTGTGCCTTTGATCTTTTGGACAATTTTAGGTTTTATCTCATATATTCCGACACCAAATATTTATCTGAAATACTTTGGTTTCCTGAGCGTTGCGAGCTTTATTGCTATAATATTGGTAACTGTTTTTTATTTCCGCTTATCCTGGAGAATTGCAATAATTATGGTTTTTGTAATGCTTTTAATGGAACATTTTGTATCACTAGCCAACGTTACTTTCGGAAAAAAATCATGGATATTTTTCCTTGCTGTTTTTGTAATTACATGGATTTTACAGTTTGTCGGGCATAAAATTGAAGGCAAAAAGCCATCCTTCCTGAAAGATCTACAATTTCTTTTGATAGGACCAATCTGGCTTTTAAGTTTTATTCTTAAAAAATTAGGAATCAAATATTAATCTTCCAAAGCATAGACCGCGAAACTCGCCAGCCAATGATCTCCACCGTAATTCCCCTGGAAAAGTAAGGGAAGTCCGTTATTTAAAAAGACAGTTGCTGTTTTCTGAAAATCTCTTTTCAATGGATGGTTATCAGGAAGTGACTTGGCAATTCCTTTCATACACCAAGCTTTTGTAAAAGATAGTCCAACCAAATGGACGGTTTGATAATCGCTCAGATCACTTACAACCGGAATCTTTTCAATATTCTCCAAACTGCGTTTTTCGTAGAAATTATTTAACCACTTAACAAATTCTTTTTGAGGAAGAACTCTTCGCATCAAATCTGCAATTTCTAAGCTCGGAGAAAAGAAATCCGAGCCATCCGGCTCGAGATAAGCGGGAGTTTTTGTATTATTTAAATAAAAATATTTTGCCCTTTCTATCAACTGATTTTCAAAATCCTTATCATGATTTGCTCTTGCCCAATCAAGGGCAAATACCATTGCAAAGGCGGTATTTGGATGAACTCCCGTTCTATTCGGATAGGTTTGTTTTGGCAGATAGGTCTTCCATGAAGCTAGAATTTTATCCGTTAAAGGCTTCAGATTCTGATGCCAGATTTTCGCTTTTGGATTATCCCAGGTTAATAATTCTTCATCAAGCTTTAACAGCCAAGCCCAGCCGTAAGTTCTTTCAAATGTAGTGGTTAACTGATATTTTGTAAAATAGTCCGCCTCAGTTTGAAGATTTTCTTTTTTAAACGAATTATCCAGAATATTTTCAATGTCTTTAGCAATTGATAAATTAGGTTTCGTTTTTAATAAGCGAACCAGCATCCAATGACCATGAACAGAGCTGTGCCAATCAAAACAACCATAAAAACTCGGGTGCAAATCTTTTGGACTTAACGGAACTTCATGCGCCGTATTGATAATATGCGCCGTTTTATTCGGGTACTCCTGATTAATGCAGTGAAGTGGCTTTTCGGATAATTTGATCGCCATTTCGTCCGTCAGTTTCGGAACTTCCTGAGCATACATCAAAAATGGCGAAAATATAAGGGCTAAAAGACTCTTTTTCATTCAATAAAAATATAAAATTATTTGATTTTTTAACGACTTAAACAAATAAAAACATCAATAAGTAATTTTTTTCCATGAATTTGCATTAATTATTAAAAATATCACATAAAATATCAATTTTGAGCATAGTTTTTGATAAGATTCAGCAAAACTTATTCATGAGAAAATTACTTTTACCATTATTTTGTCTTCTACTTATTCATTGTAAGAAATCTGAAATGATCGCTAATGAATCACCACAAGCGATGATGGTTTCTGTCCCTAAAGAGGAAGACAAAGCAATTTCGGCTGCTACAGCTACCGATGATGTTCCTCCCCCTCCACCAAATGCAATTTCCGAAAAATTAATGCCTGAAAATAAAGCTAATAATACTTCTGATCCATCGAATAAAATCGATACCATCTCCAAAAAAATCATTAAAAACGGAGATATGACGATTCAGGTTGGAGATATTAAAAAAGCTCAGAATCAGGTCAATGAAGTTCTCAAAAAAAACAAAGCTTACATTCAAAAAGAAGAATTCCATAATACGGATAAAGATGAAAATTTAAATTTAATCATAAGAGTTCCTCATGCCAATTTTGATGCTCTAATTAATTCTTTTTCAGATGGTGTAGGTTCTGTTCTAGCGAAAAATATTTCGTCAAATGACGTAACGGAAGAATATACTGATGTTTCTATCAAATTAGCAAATAAGAAAATTTATCTTGAAAAATATCGGGATATGCTGAAAAACGCAGCTACGACAAAAGATATTTTGGAAATTCAGGAAAATATTCGTGAATTGGAAGATGAAATTGACATTTCTGAGGGAAGACTTCGTTTCATCGATGACCGGGTGAATTACAGTACTTTGAACTTAAGTTTATATAAAGAAAAAGTCAGGAGTTCCGCAACATCAAAAATAGGTTTTGGAAGCCGTTTCGGTGATTCTTTAACAGAAGGCTGGAATAGTTTCGTTGCTTTTTTCCTTGGAGTAATATCTTTTTGGCCATTTTTATTATTAATTCCTTTGATCATTTTTATTTGGAGGAAATGGCGAGCAAAAAGAAAAAAATAAATAAAAATCCGAATATTGATTAAATATTCGGATATTTTTATTTTACATCAAATCTTAGGCATTAAAATGATTTTTCACTTTCTCTAAAACCTCTTCATCAGACATTTGCTGTGCTGTATCCAACGTGATATCCAAATTTTTGAATTGAGCCGTATCATGAAGATAATGCTTCAACTCTTCCTGAATTTTTCCTGGACCAGTAATATACACTTCCTGAGAATTGGTTAACAAATGCTCTACTTCTTTAAAGAACTTTATTTTGTTCGTTCTTTCCGCGTTGTTTCCTGCGTTCTCACTCGAATTCCCATGTTGGATTTCCGCTTTTACAGGGCTGCAAATGAAAAATTTAAATGCATTTTGAGCATCGTGATTTTTTACAACAACAGCTTTTTCACTGTCGATCCACAATCCTGCTAATTTTTTTTCAGACATAATTTAATTTTTTAAAGTTATGTTTGATAACAGACAAGAATGATGCAAAGGTTACGTTAACGCATGTTAAAGTTATTTACCTAAAACGAATACAGCCGGAATTTTATGCAGTTCAGGCTTTTGTTTCTGCCATTCTTTGATGGTTTTTGTTTTGATAAATTCGTGTTCGGGATCATTGATATTTGCGGCGATACAAAGTTTTGTATGAGGAGAAAGAAATTTACATAAGTCTTCAAAAAGCGGATTATTTCTATAAGGTGTTTCCATGAAAATCTGGGAATAGCCAGTCTTCTGAACCATACTTTCCAAATGTAAAATCTGTTTTTTCTTTTCACCTTTCTCAATCGGCAGATATCCGTTGAAGGTAAATTCCTGCCCGTTGAAGCCACTGGAAATCAATGCCAAAATAATCGAAGATGGTCCTGAAATAGGAATAACTCTAATATTTTTCTCATGGCACCATTTTACGATAAGATTCCCGGGATCGGCAATACATGGCAGTCCTGCTTCAGAAAGTAACCCGAAATCCTGACCTTTCAACATCAATTCCTGAGCTTCTTTTATATCCACATTTTCCGTGTATTTATCTAATAAAAATAACTTTAAATCTGCCTGCTTTTTTTCCGGTGCAAAAAACTTAACCACTTTTCTGGCAGTTTTTTCGTTTTCCACAAAAAAATAATCAGTTTGCATGATGTAATCTTTTATCACAGGTGAAAAATGAGTGATAGAAGTATTTTCAGATAAATAAGCAGGGAGTAGAAAAAGCATTTTTTAGTTATGAATTATGAGTTATAAGTTATAAGTTTGTTGATAGTTGCTAGTTATTGATTTTTAGATGATTGAGAATTGCATCACACCCTTTGTCCAACAATTGGAAAACGTCTTCAAAATCGTTCATATCACCCCAATACGGATCCGGAACTTCAGCATTTTCATGATCACCAAATATTTCTAAAAATAAGAAAATTTTCTGACGCTGTTCTTCATTTTTAGCTTTTGAAATAACATCTTCATACACATCAATATCCATGCAGTAGATCTTATCAAAATTTTCTAAATCTTCATTAATGATCGGTCTTGACCTTTGTTTTGAAATATCAATTCCGTGGTTGGCAGCTGTTTTAATTGCTCTTTTATCAGGATGCTCACCTTCATGCATGGAAATCGTCCCTACAGAATCTACAAAAAAATTACCAGGCACTTTTGTCTTCATAATTCCTTCTGCTAGAGGACTTCTGCATATATTTCCCAGACAAACCATTAATATTTTCATTTGAATAAATTTAAAGATTGAAAATTTAAATAGTAAAAGATTTCATTTCTACTGACAAAACTAAATAAAAAATGAAGAATAAAAATTATTCTCCATTTTCAATATTTTAATTAATTATTTTAATGTTTGATTTTCTCCGTAAGCTCTTTTACATACTTCTTAACTTCTTTATCGATCTTAGAAACATCTTTGATCGTTTCACAAGCATACATTACGGTTGAGTGGTCTTTACCTCCCATTTCTTCACCGATTTTCGTGAAAGTAGCATTGGTAAATTCTTTAGCGAAATACATTGCCAATTGTCTTGGTAATGCGATTTCTCTTTTTCTTGTTTTAGATAAAAGCTG
>Ga0157375_10000269_pt1 | contig 47326 bp, 42 predicted proteins | sample M35metaG_FD_115311 | JGI IMG/M metagenome (GOLD analysis project Ga0157375, IMG submission 115311) | Miscanthus rhizosphere microbial communities from Kellogg Biological Station, Michigan, USA - M3-5 metaG | ecosystem: Host-associated > Plants > Roots > Rhizosphere > Soil | place: USA: Michigan...
GTTTAAAGCATGAAGGCTATAATGCTTTAGCCGGGAATCCTACATACAATTATAAATATAATGGCAAGGAATTACAGCAGGAATCTGGGATGTATGATTATGGAGCAAGATTCTATATGCCGGACATAGGACGTTGGGAAGTGGTGGATCCACTGGCGGAACAATATCATGCTTGGTCACCTTATAATTATGTTTTTAATAACCCTATTAGTAATATAGATCCCGACGGTAGAGCCCCTCTTACTGATTTTAAACTATTAAAAGATGGAACAGTTACAAGAGTAGATCCTAATGACGGAAGTGAAAACAATAAAAATGACAGATTATTTGTAACTGATGATAAAGGTAAAATTACTAATAATTCTCCATTTGTAATAAAAAAAGAAAAAGCTACCGATACTACTATGATTACTGATTTATCCCAAGTAAAAAGCAAAACTCGAAATGGTGATTTAAGATATACTGAATCGGGTAAAATAGCACAAGCATTAGATTTATATCAATTTGTAGCATTGAACTCAACATCTGAATGGTCGTTTGAAAACCACGGAAGCAAAGCAATTTTTGGTACTTTTCAAAATGATGGATTAAGCCCTAATTTTTCATCAGGTAATTACGCAATAAAAGGCTATAGTGAGAGTACCTTAATATATGATATACATTCCCATGGTTCTATTTTTGGAACTAACGGCCCTTCCTCTGCTTATTCAAAAGATATAAACTCTGACTTATCTAATGATGTTACAAAGACTAGAAGAAGATATCTTTTTAGAACAAATGGTGATAAGCCCGGTGAAAGAGGTACTATGTGGAGATATGGAATAGCCCCAGATGGAAGGCGTATTAATGGAAAACAAAAAGTTCCAGGAAATTACTTAAAAAATTATATTTCTGAAAACCCAGAATTTAACAAATAATTTATTATTCTTTATGAAAAATTCAATAACTCTTTTTTTTATTATTTTTTCTTTCTTTTCAAATGCTCAAGAAAGTGACAAAAGACTAACACCATTTTTAAAGGATGTGAGGATTATTCCTAAAGTTGCTAATGTTTTGGATTTTGTTGACAGTTCAACAACATTAAAATTAAGTGATAATCCAACTTATTTTATTTCTTTAGGATTAGGAGATTTAAAATATATAAATAACCCCAAACGAGGAAGTATAGAATCTGAAGGAATACTAAGTTTTAGTATTTCTAATCAAATGCCTACATATAAAGATGAATTGAAATCCATTAAATGTTATAAACTTAATGATTATAGATATTTAGTTATTTTTTTAGGAAATAATACCAGTAATATAGATAAATATGTACTTAATGATAATGCTATTCAATCCGATTGTAGTAAGTTAAATTCAATTAACGAAAATATACAGCCACTTCCTCAAAGTACTTTCTCTTATTCTGTTCATAATAGTATACCATTACTATTTGAAGCTGCAAGTTTTGATGCTTTAGAATTTCTTAAAATAGAGTTTTTAAATGACTGATTAAATAATAATTTCAATATTATTAGTTTTAACGTTTAATCAGGGTACTCTCAATATTGAAACTGGGCACGCAGGAATAGCTATAGATAACTACAAGACCATAACAAAAAGGATGCAAATGGAAAAACAATGTTGGATGAAAATGGAAAGCCTATTACAGAACAGGTTAAAGATGGAACAATTACATATTATGATTTATGGCCAGAAAAACCCGTTGGGCAAACAAAATTACAAGATAATGTCAAAGAAGATTATAATGCTTGCAGTAACAATTGCTCTACTTTTGTACAAAATGGCATTAAAACTGTTTTCCCTAGTTTTGACTCAAGTCAATTGGTTAAACCATCATTTCCATTAAACCAAATGTATAATGACGCAAGAGTCGTTGCCCCAAACAATCTTTATAATGGAGCATTAAAAATCAAGGGTGCTTCAAGTATAAAAGGTCCTAAGCAGGTTCAAGCTAAGCCATATCTAGAATATTTTGGAAAATCAAATAGACCATAACTATGAAAATAATATTGTTATACACATTCTTTATTTTTATTGCTTTTGCAAATAAATTTAAAGGTCAAGAAACAGCTTTAATTACAGTAATAAAATTAATTTCAGCTGAAGAACAGGCTAATTTTGATATTGCTCAAAATTTTATTGATATAAATAGAGTTTATAAAGATATTCCTGAAAATAAAAGAAAAAGTAGTTGGAACGAATTTGTGCTTTTTAATAAAAACTTAGGTAAAGATAAAAAGTTTACTAACTCTTTTAAATATTATGATTACGAAATAAACGAAAACATTAAAGCAAATCATGCAGAAGTTATATTTACATCAATTATTCTTTCCTCTAAAATAAAAAGTATTGTCTATCATTTAGAATTTGAAAAGAGGCATTGGATAGTTACAGGTATAAAATATATAAAAAGATAATGTTTCAAACGTGTTGGTTTCTTTTATTATTGGGATCTGATGTAAACAAATTTCAATAAATTAATCAAAAAGCGGATAATCTAAAATAATTATCCGTTTTATTTTTGTCTATAAGGAACATTTAAATGGAGTTTAAAATTTATAAATGTTTCAATTGACTTTATTATTACTGTTTTATTAATACAGAAAATCTCCATCTTTTTTGATGGAGATTAAATTAAATAAGAGTAATTGTTCCCAGATAAGGACTGTTACAAGCCAATGTTTCTTTAGCATTATTCAGATACATCCAGACATGCACTTCTTTCGGCAACAGATTCATCGATAAAAAACGTATTAAGTTTTTTACAATAACAGACAGCATTCACTTGATTTGTTGAACAAGCACTTCCCAAAAGCTGAATTATCTTCCCATGTTAAATTAATGATATTTCCGGTTTGTGGGGTTGCTGTAACATTTTGAAAACTTGCTAAATCTCATTTAGTTATAAGGATTTTAGTAAAAATTAATTCAGGAATTTATGCTACAACCTGCACTGTTATAATACGTTGAATCGTTAACCTGTGTTTTTTCTAAAGTTTCTAAGATTTTAGAAAGATAAGTAATAACAGTTATATAAACTGATCACCCTCTGGTTGAGAATTTGTTTTGTTATTCATCATTTAATTGTGTTTTTTTGTGTGATATTATCAAAAATAATGCGTTGTTTTGTTTAATTAGAATGGATTTGTAAACTAATAAAAAAACTTGTTGAACTTTGTTAAGTAGAACGTTTTTGCGAATCTTAAAAACAGTTTAGTCAAAAAAATCTTTGTGAACTATGCATTAAAAATTTATTATTTCTAAAAGCATTTACTTTACAATAGTGTAATTTAAAAAGACCATATTTATTTTATGAAAAACTCTATTTTTGAGCATGAATAACAGAAACCGTGGCAAAAATACTGGCGATGACATTTTGTTTGGCTCAGAAAAACAGCTTGATAAATTAAAGCTGGCTGTTCAGGATATGCTGTACTTATTGAGTAAAGGATATGCCGAAAAAGCGTCTGCCGAATTGGTGGGAAATCGTTACAAATTAAAAACCCGACAAATTCAGGCGCTCCGTGGGGCTTCGGCCTCGGAAGATCAGATTCAGAAGAGAAAATCAAAGCAATTGAAAATCTCGGATTTAAAGGATCAAATGATTTATTTGGATGGTTTTAATGTGCTGATTCTATTAGAAAGTATGCTTTCGAATGCTTATGTTTTTCAAGGACTGGATGGTTGTTACCGTGATCTTTCCGGTGTTCATGGTACTTACAAAAGAGTTAATCAGACACAGAAATCTATCGAATTGATTGCCGGATTTTTCCAAAAAGTAGAACTTCAAAAACTGATCTGGATTTTTGATAAACCTGTTTCCAATAGCGGAAGAATTAAACAGATTATTTTAGATTTTGCGCAGGAAAATAATCTCACTTGGGAAGTTGATTTACAATATAATCCCGATAAATTTTTGGCAGAAAACGCTGAAATTATTGTTTCTTCCGACGCCTGGATTTTGGATAATGGTAAGAATTGGTTCAATGTGATTGAGTTTCTGATCAACGAAGAAAATCTTTCCATTAATTTGGTTAAAATGTTTTAAAAAATGAATGTCTTCGAAAAATACATCCTTTTGTTCTCAGATTCCTGGAAGCAAAAATTTCATGCGATTTTAGCACAGGAACATCTTGAAAATCTGAGTGATAACATTCATCATTTTAAAAATAAGATTTCAGATTGGGATTTACCTTATTTTAATGAAGAAATAAAGCTTGATCGAGCTGAAAGCTTTATTCTTTTTATTAATGTCATTGAAAGTCAGGATTCTGATGAGGTTAAGGCAAATAAACTAGAAGAGATTCCTTTTGAACATTGGTTGAATATTTTAGGGCAAAGACTCACTTCTGCGAGTATTCGTGATGAAAATGCCATTCCGCCACTCAAAAATATTTTAATTGAAAGCTGTCAAAAACCTTTTAATAATGAAATAACCACTGCCCAAAGAGCTTGGGAAAAACACGTTGGAAGAACGGACGATCAGTTTTGGGGTGAAGTAAAAGGAAATAATCAACAGAAACAACAAAAAGTTATGGAAAAAATTAATTACATCATCGAAAACAAAACGTGGTGGAATGTTTTCTTTCATTACAAGCATGAACTTGTCTACGAGATCAGAGAAAAAAACGGTCACGGAATTCGCTGGAGCCATTGTGGAAATCAATTAATAGGGTTTTTGGAAATTTTTATTAATGAATAATTTTTTAACTACGTAAAAAGATTGCGTATTGTATATGTAATTTTGTATCATCAAATTTAAAGCAATGGATTTTTCTAATCAAAAATTTTCAGGAAACGAATGGGAATCATGTCTCAAGGTTTTGAACGCATTGAAAGACGAGCCTTTTAAAAATCCTGACAACAAAATATTTTCAGGACTGATTACAAAAATTCATAAGAGTGCCAAAAAACAAAGCCGTCAGGAAAATTATTTTCAGATGAAAACTCAGGATTTGGAAGTCAATTCAAAATCTGTATTGCTGAAAAAAGCTTTGGCAGGAGTTTCTGCTTTTTATGATGATCAAAAAGATGAAACAAAACTTACAAAACTTCAAATCCCTAAAAATTGCTACTGTTGTAATCAGAGCTATACATATGCACATTCATTTTATACACGATTATGCCCGAAATGTGCAGAAGAAAACTATGAAAAACGTTTTGAATCGGTAAACTTAAAAGGAAGAAATGTAATTCTTACAGGAGGGCGTGTAAAAGTAGGACTTGCAACTGCTTTAAAAATATTGCGAAATGGTGCTAATTTAGTTTTAACGACCCGTTTTCCAGCTCTTGCGCTGGAACAACTCCAGCAGGAGGAAGATTATAATGATTTGAAAGACAGGCTTTGGGTTTATGGATTGGATCTTAGAAATTTAAAGGCTATTCAGGAATTCATCAATTTTTATAAGGCTAAATTTGAAACACTTGATATTCTGATCAATAATGCTGCGCAGACAATCAAATATCCAGATGAATATTATCTTCCGATTGTAAAACGTGAAAATGAAATGTTGGTTGAATTTAAAAATATTCAGAATTTAATTCCCAATCAAACAGAAATTTCAAACGAGATTGGGAAACTGGAATATGCTCAAAATGAAGAAACAACAGTTGCGTTGACCCGTTTCGGGCAGCCAGTTGACAACCGTGATAAAACAAGTTGGAACTCTACTTTAGAAGAAGTATCAATGTATGAATTGGTGGAAGTTAATCTGATCAATCATATTGCCCCTTATTTTCTGATAAAAGAACTGAAATCATCAATGAAAAATTCAGTATTTAAAGAAAAATTTATCATTAATGTTACATCTTCAGAAGGGATTTTCAGTTATGAAAATAAAACAATTTTTCATCCGCATACAAATATGACGAAAGCGGCTTTAAATATGATGACGCTTACTTCTGCAAAGGAATTTGAAAAAGATAAGATTTATATGAGCGCAGTTGATGTGGGATGGATTTCAACAGGAGCAAAAGAAAGTTTAAGAAAGAAACAGTTTGAGCAGGGATATATCCCGCCACTGGATTCTGTAGATGGTGCTGCTAGAATTTTGCAGCCTGTTATTGAAGGAATCATAGGAAATTATTTTAGTGGAGTTTTATTGAAAAATTATAAAATTCATACTTGGTAAAACATTTTTTTAAAAGAAAACTATGGCACATATTGGATTGAAACCGTCTTTAGAAGTTAAACTTGATTTTGATATTAATAAATCTTTGAGAAATATAAGTGATTCGGAAAATAAAAAAAGAATATTACAATCATATATTGATTCTAATAATTTTGCTGAACATTATGATTATGACTTGCTTCTTCAAACAAATAATTCTTTAATTGCAGGATTTGAATATTTATTTGAAGGAAAAAAAGTAATGATGCAAGAAATTAATCCTGTGACAATTTATTATTCAAATGCTGTAATGTCTAACTATTTAATTGAAAGTTATAAAAATATTCTTTTAGAAAAGAATATGAAGGGAATAATAAGTAGTCATGCATTTGGAAATTTTTTTCAATTGGCTTTTAATTGTATAATTAATCTACAAACATGTCTTGAAACTTTTTTAAATAACATTTTAAATGAAAATGAATATAAGTTCTACAATAAAAATAATAAAAAAATAAGAGGTTCAATTCTTGAAAAAATTGAAACCGCATTACCAGAAATTTTAAATAAGACTTTTAAAAATGATTATGAACCCCAATTTATATTTATTAAGAATCTTATTAGTATTAGAAATGAAATGATTCATTTAAAGCCAGACAAACAAGAAACAAATTCTAAATATAAAGTTCCTTACAGAAAAATTCTTGACTTTCAGTTTGACAAAACGGTAGAAGCAGTAAAAACTTTTATTAATTATCATCAAAAAGATTTGATTGAAGAATGTAATTGTGGTAGAGATTTTCATTTTGATATAACAGGAAAAGAATAAAAGAAACGTTAGTTCAATACAAAATCCCTGACCATCCAAGTCAGATGTTACGGGTTCGAGTCCCGTACGTTTCACAGGAGTACATAGTTGAAATTGGAAAAATACTGCTCTTCCAAGGCAAAGTTGCAGGTTCGAGTCCTGCTGTACTCCCAAAAATGGAGATAATAGTAATAATGGAAAAATACGTCTTGCTAAGACGAGTTGCAAGTTCGAATCCTGCTTATCTCCCAAATGAAAGCAATAGTTTAAGGAAAAATGCCTCAAACCTAGAGGTGTTGCGAGTTCAAATCTTGCTTGTATCCTTTTTTAATTCAAGTTCTATGAAAAATCTTTACAATAAAGGAACTTTTAGATCCTATGAATGGGGCAAAATTCCACCCTATTTAAAAAAGTATGGAAATAAAAAATGGAGAAGAACCGAAAAGTCTGCCGTTGAAGATCAATTGAGTGAAGAAGTGAAATTTCGAGCAAAAAGAAGGCAAAAACAAAAATTGATTTGGGTGAAAATTACAAAAGAAATCAATGGACGAAAATATTCAGATTATAGAAAATATGCTACAGAGAAGTCGTTCAAAAATGCAATTAAAAGCGCACACGTAATAACATATTTTAAATTTAAATAATGAAAAAAATAATAATAAAAAATGAACACATTTATCGACATTGGTATTAATCTTACCAATAAACAGTTCTACAACGAACACGACGAAATCATCAATCGCGCTTTGGATAATGGAGTAGAACACATGATCCTCACAGGAACAAGCGTCCGCGGCAGCAAAGAATCTGCAGAGATTGCAGAAGATTATCCCGAAATTTTATTTTCAACGGCAGGAATTCATCCTCACGATGCAAAATCTTTTAATAATGAAAGCAGCAATGAACTTCGAAAATTATTAAAACAAAACCAAGTCATTTCGGTCGGAGAATGCGGATTGGATTTTGACCGCGATTTTTCGCCAAGACCGATTCAGGAAAAATGTTATCGCGCCCAACTCGAATTGGCAATTGAAGTTGATAAACCCCTTTTTCTTCATGAAAGATCAGCTTTTAAAAGATTTAACGAAATTACAGACGAATATTTATCAAAACTTCCAAAAGCTGTTGTTCACTGCTTTACCGGAACTTTGGGTGAAGCAAAAACGTATCTGGATAAAGGATTTTATTTGGGATTTACAGGAGCAATCAGCGATGAGAAAAGATTTAAACATTTGGAAGATGTCATCAAATATATTCCTCTTGACCGGATGATGATTGAAACAGACGCCCCTTTCATGCTTCCGAAGAATATGCCGAGAATACAGAATCGGAGAAACGAACCGTCTTTTCTTCCGTATGTTGCGCAAACCATTGCGAAATTAAAGAAAGTAAACATTTCCGAAGTTGCGGATGAAACAACAGAAGTCACCCGAAAATTTTTCAGGATATAAAAAAGAGCTCTACAGATGATGTAAAGCTCTTTTTTTATTTTTATAAATTGATTAAATACTCTTCCAAGCCGATTCCAAAGCCAATTCGATCATTGGTTTCAATGCTTTTTCTCTTTCGTCAGCCGAAATATTTTGATGAGTCGGGATAATGTCAGAAACAGTAAGAATAGTTGCAGCATTTTTACCCAAATGTTGGGCATTGGCAAATAATCCAAAAGCTTCCATTTCTACAGCAAGGCAGTTATATTTTGTGGCAATAGCAGGAATATTCTGATCTTTTCTGTAGAAAATATCACTGCTGTGAACGTTTGCAGCTTTTGTTTTTAATGATAATTCTTCAGCTGTTTCGTTGATTATGTTAAAAATATTCCCTTGTGGAGCAAGTACTTCATCTTCAATTTCCCATGCATATTTTGCATAAGTACTTTCACTTGCTGCATTTTCAACATTTAAAATATCAAAAAGTTTCAGATCTGTGGTGTAAGCGCCGCAAGTTCCGATTCTGATGATCGTCTCGACATCGTATTCCGTAAACAGCTCAAAAGAATAAATTCCGATACTTGGGAAACCCATTCCGCTGGCTCCTACGGTGATTTCTTTTCCTTTATAAATTCCGGTATAATAAAAAATACCTCTTGTTTTGCTTACCAGTTTTGCGTTTTCCAAATAATTTTCAGCAATATACTGTGCACGAAGCGGATCTCCCGGCTGCAATACTACTTTAGCAATTTCTCCTTTTTTGGCACTGATGTGAATACTCATAATTTTATTTTGAATGAGCAAAGATAGCAAATATGTGAAAAGTGAATGGCCAATTTGCGTTGCTCATCAATTTATATGAGACAATTATTATCTTTAGGTAAAAATTTAAAATAGAGCATATCGCTATTTGGGTTAAAGATTTAGAAAAAATAAAAGAAATTTCTCATCAATTTTAATTAACAATTAACTTGCGCCGCAAAATTCATAATTCACAAATAATATTTCTATTTTTGTTACATGATGGAAACCCAATCCCCATTTTTAGACACGCTTTTTCTGCTTCGGAAGGATGAATGTATCACGATTTTTTCAGATTTAAAAGAAATTTCAAAAAAGGAAGAACAGGATGCTGCAGATTATTTTGAATCGGAATTTGAAAAAGAACGACTTGAATTTTTGTCGGATCAGATCAGCTGCAATAAAGAAACAGCGGTTTGGGCTGCAAAAGTGCTGTATCACAGTACGCAATTGTTGTTGATCAGACAAAATACGGCGAAGGATTTAAGTAAATTAATTCCGCAGTTTAGAGGAATTAGAGATGTTTCTTCAATATTGTCAGTGGATTTGTCGTTAAGATTTTTACCGCAAATCATTGCTGCGTTGCAAAATACGGATCCTGAGGACCCTTTGATTAAGTTGCTGGAAAATATTTTACATCAATTTCATTATTCGGGCGTTGGTTTTGATCTGGATTTGGAGAAAATCGATTGGGAAGAAGAATTAAAAGAGAGAACATATAGAAAATTATACCTTGAAAGAATCGTAGAAAAGAAAGCTTATAAACTTGCTGAAATCCCATACATCAATCAATTACTGATGGCTGAATTTGGAATGTATAAAGATGTATTCTGGAGAGAATTAAAAAATGCAAACATTTAAAAAAATTTGACATCATTGAAAAAAACTCTGTGTTCTTTATTAAGTGAAACGCCTTCGCGAACTTAAAAACAGTTAGTAGTTAAAAAAACTTTGAGCACTTGCGTTAAAAAAAGGACCATTCAAGAAAAAAAGCGCTCTTTACATTAGAAAAAACTATAAAAACGAAAATTAATGACTCAAAATATCAATAAATTAAACACCGTCCTTAACTATGTAAAAGACACATTCGTTGGAAAAAATGATGTGGTCGATTTATTGGGAATCTGCCTTTTGGCAAGAGAAAACGCCTTTTTGTACGGACCTCCGGGAACGGCAAAATCTGCGATTGTAAGAACGTTGGCAAAAACCGTAAAAGACGGAAAAAATTTCGAATATCTCTTAACTCGTTTTACGGAACCGAACGAGATTTTCGGTCCTTTTGATATCAGAAAATTAAAGGAAGGCGAACTGTTGACCAACACAGAAGGGATGATGCCTGAAGCGTCAATGGTTTTTCTGGATGAGATTTTTAATGCCAATTCTGCGATTCTGAATTCGCTTTTGATGGCTTTAAATGAAAAGATTTTCAAAAGAGGAAAAGAAACGAAAAATCTTCCTGCGCTAATGTTTGTGGGCGCGAGCAATGTGCTGCCCGAAGATGAAGCTTTGAATGCTTTGTTCGACCGTTTTTTGATCAGAATTAATGTAGACTATGTGAATCCTGAGCTTCTTCAACAGGTACTTTTGGCCGGAAGAAAGCTTGAAAATAATATCGAATCAGAAACTCCTGGAATCTTTTCAAACGAGATCCGGGAACTTCAGAATCTGTGCAGAAGCATCGATCTGAAACCAATTTACGAGGTGTATTTAAATACAATTATCAGCCTTAGAAATACCGGAATTGCGATTTCCGACCGTAGAGCCGTGAAATTGCAGAATCTTATCGCTGCAAGTGCTTTGATTTGTGGGAGAAATGAGGCAATTCTTTCCGATTTATGGGTGTTAAAACACATTTGGGATACGGAGGAACAGATCGAAATTCTGGAAGGAATCATCAACAGAACCATTGAAAAAGATGACAGTCCACAATCGCATCCGCAGGCTTTGCAAAACAAAACGCCGAATCCGGAAGAAGTGATGAAAGATGTAAAAATCCTGATCGATAAATGGGAAAGCGGAACCTTGAGCTTTGAGGAGCAGAATGTGATCAAAGATAAATTAAGATATCTTCAAACGCGTTGTGACTGGATCAAAAATCCTGAACAAAAACAATATATTCAACAAGAAATTGAAAGTCTATGGCAGAAGATTCTTCAAACCGTATAAAAGAATTTTGGGCAGAGCTCCCCCGAATGGATGAAGATTTTCTGGGCGCGATCCGTGACTGGAAAAATGTGCAGATTTCATTAGATGATGACGTAATCTGGCTGAAGAATTTTACCGAAGAACAGGCTGTTTCTGCGGAAATTCAACAGTTACCCAATTTTTTATTATATGAATTGAGAGACGGATTGTTGTTCCGGAAAGGGGCGTTAGTTCCAAGTAAAAAAATGAGAACAGCATTGCTTTGGTCACCAATTGACAAGGCTTTGAAATTAACTTTTCCGCCATCGAACCAGAATTTTTTTGGAATTGACGAAAAAGTTGGAATTAAATTAAAACCAAGTGAAAACGAACAGCCCGCAACCGCTTTATTAAGTTCATTTTCTGAAATTAAAGCTCAAATTATCGAGCTGCCAAAATTTAAGCTTGAAAAAATCGACTGGATTGTCATTGACGATAAAGCTTTGTTTCTTGGAACGCCTTTATTGAGCTTTCCTGGAAAAACATATTGGTCTAAAAACGGACACCTTTTGCCGACAGGTTTTGATTTTGAGTTTAAAAATGTAAGCATTTTGCTTCAAAAAAAACATAATGAAGAGCTGGACAAATGGCTTGTATGGAACGAAGATGGAAGTTATTTAAGTATTAATAAAAACGATTTCCGAAAACTGTCTGTAAGTTCATTTCGCCTCACGGAAAAAGCAAGAGAATGGAATTAAAAGAATATTTCCAATCCTATAAAAATTATTTCTGGGAATGGGTAACCGATGAAGACATCAGCGACGATTCCGGATATAATGAAAACAACCTTATTTCGATTCCGAATGTAGGGGCGATTACGTACAGACCTTATCTGATCGGAGTTTTGAAAGAATTGCAGCAACAGGGTCTACCGCCCTTAGGCTCTTTGCTGTTGGTTTTATATGCCACACAAAACAGTTATGTCAATCTAGATGGAGTTTTTTATCATCTAAGAAATTTAAAAACTAGGGAAGCAACCCAGAAAAATATTGATATTGTTTCTGCCTGTAATTTTTTGGAAAACCTGAAAAATGTGGGAAATTCTTACAAAAAAGGACAGAACAAAATCAATCTTATTCAGACTATTTTTAAAAATTCTCATAATCTCGTTTCGGGAAACAATGCAGAATTGATTTTAAAAGTACTTGAAAAAAGACCTTATAAAATCGAAGAATCCGCAATAAAAGAAGAGTTGACGGATTCTGTTATTGCGAAAGATATTCGCGCTTTGTCGATTCTTTACGAAAAATTTCCGACCACAGAATCGATCATTGAAGCCATGAAAGGTATTGTTGATGAACCCGTTTTGGAAGACGAAGTCGTTGACGAAGAAACAACCGTTGAAACCGATAAAGATTTTATTCAGGAATTGATAGATGATCCGAAAACATTTCAGGTTGGAAGTCTAATTAAAAGAATCTGGAGCGGGTTAAAAATTCCGATGCGACATCTTTCTCCCGGCGAGCAGCCGATTGGAGGAATTTCTGATATGACCAATAAAGGTGAGCTTCACAGAATGCTTTTGTCTGAATTTGCCAATGAAGATGAGGTTTTTATGAACCGTGTTGCCAATAATGAAGCACTTTTCATTCAAAGAGAAATTCCGCCGGAAGAAAATATTTTTGAAAGAATAATTTTAATTGATACTTCGCTTAAAAACTGGGGAACTCCGAAAGTTTTGGCGTTTGCATCAGCAATTGCGGTGATCAAACATCCGAAAGCACATTCGGAATGTAAAGTTTTCGCTTTAGGACAAACAAGTGTTCCGATTTCTTTGAATAAGGTAGAAGAAGTGGTTGAAAATTTAAACCAAGTGAGCCCTGTTTTGGAAGTTTCTACTGCGCTTGATAAATTTTTGCAGGAAGAACACACAGAAAAGGATCTTGAGGTTTTCTTTATTACAAATCAGGAAAATCTTGCCAATCAGAGTTTACAGAAAGTCATTCATGAAAACAGAGATCGACTGAAATTTTTGGTCACAACGTCTTCCGATGGAGAACTGAATTTTTACAAGCATCATAAAGGTACAAGAAAACATCTTCAAAAGATCATGCTTCCTTTGCAGGAATTGTGGTCAAATCCGCCAAAAAATAAACAAAAAGGAGGTCGAAATGTTTCGGCAAACGGCAAAAAGACCGATTTACCTTTAAATTATCCATTATTGTTTCCTGCGCCTTCGCATAAGATTGCAACGTTCTTATTTGAAGGAGAATTTTTTATTTTAAGCAATAAAAAACAATTGTTAAGAACTTATTTATCAGGAAATTACTATGATAAACATAATTATGAATATTTCAAAATTCATCGTGGTTGTGAAGTTTTGTTTGAAGATATTTCCGTAAAACCGAGGGGTGAGTTTGCGTTAGCGAGGAATAAACAGCAGCATTATATTCTTTGTCAGTATCAAAAGGATAAAAAGTTGATTTCTAAGCTTAATATCAATACAAAAGAATATTCTGAACTGAATTTGACAGGATTAGATATTCCTCCAGGTTATCAATTGATATATTTTAATAAAAATTTTTATTTGTATCAAACTGAAGTTTCTCAGGTTTACAAAATAAATGTGGATGGAAATATTTCACTTGAATCAATTGATAATAAAACTTATGATATAGAAAAAAATTATGCAAAAGCCGAAGTAGAAATTGCTAAGCTGAACCGAAGCGGAATAAAGATTCTAAGTAATTTTAATAAGATCGGAATCAACACCGAAAATAATTTGGTGATTTCTGGAAATGCATTGACAAAATTATATGTAAACTCATTAAGATTAGAAAAAAACAGATATGATTTCAGGCTTTTGGCAGAACAGAATAAAAATAAGTTTACCTTTTCTGACGGAAGTGAGATCATCACAGATTCCCGCGGAATGCTGACTTTTAATAGCAGCAGCAACAGTATTCCGACATTCTATATGCCTTCTACGGAGTACGGTTATTTGTCTTTGGCGACCAATACAGAATTTGGCGGCTCAGAATACTATCTGCCGGAAAATTCTTTGCTAAAGGTGAAAAAAATGGAAGATATGTATTCCGAATATTTAAAAGCGTTTATTGATCAAATTTTGAATTATGCAGTTGAGGATTAAACCTTTTCCAAAAAATAATTACCCTAAAAAAGGACTTTTAATAAAAGGCTTTTCACCTTTGACGTGGCTTCATGAGATGGAAATATTGGGAATTGATTTAAGTTTGGTAAAATCATTTGCGATACCATCCAACGAACCGAATATTTTGTATGGCTGTTTTTTGATCTTTCAAAACCATGCTCCAGGCGAGATTGGTAAGAACTCTTATTTTCAATGTGTTGATGATAAATTGTTTATCCCGGAAAATACCATTTTTTATCCTAAAGTAAATCTGGAAGACTGGCAAAATGTTGATTCTGAATATCTTGTCATGCATCCTGAATTTGGTTTGGTGAAATTATCTGAACCAATCGATTGGATTTCTTTACTACAAGATCCGGAGAAAAGTAATTTATCCGTGAGAAAACCATTAAATGGTGTAAAAATTCCTCAAAAAATAGAAAGCTATACCGTAGAAATAGATGATGAAAAGATCTTAGAAGCGCTGCAAAAGCCGCAAACCGAAGAAGAATGGATGAAAAACCTGCCATTTAACATGAAAAAAGTAATGGCGGGAAATAAGAAAGAAATTGAAAAATATTTAGCTTATATAGAAAAATATCCCGAAAGGGCAGTTGACCTTGGGGTGCCGTTGGATGTCATGGGAACTTCCAGAGGTGATGGTTTTGGAAAATTTAAATTTGGCGGAAATTGGTTGGAGAGAATCTTCGGTGGAAATTCAGGTGGTGGTTTCGGTGGTTCGGGAAAAAGAGATTACCGATGGATTTTATTTGCATTCTGGATTGTTTTTGCAATTGCAAGAATGGGTTTTAATTTTAATAAAAATGAATCAAAATCTGCGGTTTCTCAACCGTCTTCGGGAAGTATCGTCTCTGATGACGTGCTGAAAAATCAACCGCCCACTTCATTGGCATTTCAGTCCGGTATTACAGATATTGATCTGAAAATTGATTCAATGTACCGAAAAGAAAGAGCAGGATTGATGCATGATTATCAGATGGCCAATTTAAAAAATTCAACAGGAAAATCATTACCTGAAGTTGAAAAACAGATAAATAAATTCAGTATTAAAGAAAATAATTCAAGAGATTCTCTTAAAACAATTTACAATGGTAAAATTTCAAAATATATTGAAGAGAAATCTAAAGTTTACCGTAAAAAATTAATTGATTCACTCGGTAAATTAAAACCGGGACAGCCTATCGAAGGCGCGATTGTACAAAGCGTATGGAATAAAAAGCGACTGCTGATGCGGGATTCATTAGGAAAACTGTACGGAACTCTTGAAACCCCTTCTGACCCTACGATTATTTCAAATAAAAATATTGGCGAGGTGGGTACTTCCCAGGATTCTTATTCCCCGAAAAATGTTTCTTTTTCAGAAATTATTTGGCTGATCATTTTTATGGCGGGTTCTGTGGGACTTTATTTGTTCTTTTTCAGAAAAAAATCAGTAAATATTGGAGGAGATAAGGTTCCTGGGGGAATTAAAATCTTTCTGATCATGGTACTTGTGGGTATGTTGGCTTATCTTTTCTATCCGCTGATCACGATGTTTGGATACAACTGGTTTGTCTGGTTACTTGTAATTTGCGTCATATTGCTTCTTTACCGTTTGTTCAGTGAAGATAAAACCATTTTAAACTCCGATAAAGATGAATAAGCAGAAGTTTATAGATAAATTCATGGCGGCATTTTTCATTTTGGTGATCCTTAAAGTCATCGGGATGTTGACTGAACTTTTCCATGAAACGTTTTGGAGTGTGATCGGAAAACTGGTGATTTTCATCATTGTGGCGGTGATTATTTTCTTCGTCATTACGGCTTTAAGTAATAAAGAAAAACAGAATCAATGGTCAGGAGGAGTTCGTGGTAGCGCTGGTGGTGGAAGCTTTTATATTGAAAATTCGTTATTCAATAAACTTCTAAACAAATATGAAGAGCTTGCCCAAAAATACATCGATGAAAAAGATTACAGAAAAGCCGCAAAGGTTTATATGAATCTTCTTCAGGATAATTATCGCGGAGCAAAAACCCTTGAAGACGGGGGCTTATATAATGAAGCCGCTGTTATTTATCTTAAAAAATTAAAAAATAAATCGGAAGCCGCCAACTGTTTCGAAAAAGCAAAACAATACAGAAAAGCGATAGAATTGTATAAAGAAATGGAGCAGAAAGAAAAAGTCGGGGATTTGTACAAAGAGATCAACGATGTAAAAAATGCCCACACCTATTATCAGATGGTTGCCGATGATTATGTGAATAATAGTCAGATGGTAAAAGCTTCTTTGATTTACCGCAAAAAAATGGAAACTCCCGATGAAGCACAGAAAATTTTGTTGAAAGGCTGGGAGGAAGATAAAGATGCATTTAATTGTCTGAATAATTATTTTGCCAATATTTTCGATGTGAAAAAACTCGAAGGTGAAATTCAGAATTTGTACGGAAAAGTACCTTCTCACAAAAAGATTGCTTATCTGCAAGCGATGAAACATGAGTTTAGCAAAGATCAAAAATTACAGGCTACAACCAGAAATATCGCTTACGAAATTATTGCTGAAAAGATAGAAACCCGTTCAGAAATTGTTAATGAATTAAAGCATTTTAATCCCCAAGATGAGGTGATTTTGAAAGATATTTCGAGGTATAAAACTGGGCGGAATAAAATGTTTAGGTATTAGAAGTTATTAAAGGATTTAAAAATTGCAAAATGGATAATACAATCAAATATCTTCATTTAAAATATGGAGGGAAAAATGCATACGAAATTGTGGATGAGATAATGGAAAAATATAAATCGCCATTGTTTACAATAAAGAAAATAAGAGAGATTTTTCCTGATCTTGGGCTAGCAGAGGCAAAAGAAATTGTAATTATCAGAACTTCTGAACATAAAAGTTTAGATGATTATCAAGAAAGTTTGTTTGTTGATCTTGAAGAATTGGATAGGTTAATGAATGAAGAAAACGAAAATAAAAATCTTTAAAAATAAATTAGTTTCAAAAGCTTCAGCCATTAGTTTTTTATTTATCAATTATAAAATAATAAGAAAAACATTTATCTTTGCGCCAATAAAATTATGACAAAACAAAGAGCACATATCAGTTTAAATCTATGCGATCGACCTATAGTAAAGGGATCGTTTGGATATGAATGTATGATATGGAATGAGGCGAAATGTGCTGACTTTGGAAATTATTTACTGTAAACTCGTAAAAATTTAATCAAAATACTGCAAAAACGCCTCGATTATCGGGGCGTTTTTTGTGTTTTTAGGGCAGAAATTATTTAGAATGAAAAAAAATAACCATACAAGTGAAAATTATTTAATCAACAATGAACAATTAATTAAGAAAATAAAGCGTGATCAGTAACCCGATGAGAGACAGTCATTTAGGTAATTAAGGTATCTGTAAAATATTACGGACAAAAATTCTCTGCGCTTAAATTTGATTATAATCAATTGATTTACAGTTGTTTGAATAAAAAATAAATTTGCGAGTTTAAAAAAATCATATTTACTTTGCAACCGAAAATTGAAAGCAACACGATTTCAAACTTTCAAAAAAACTTTTTAAAACAAAAAATAAAATGAAACAATTACATAACATATCTAATCAGTATTCAAGACTACACGGACAAGAGCCGAAAGGGTATGCATGTATACTTGATAGTGAATTTGCGAATAAAAGGTGCTTATATAAATGGGTCGGCTAATGTAACGACACGTCAAAATATATAAAGCGCCTCCCTAAAAGAGGCGCTTTTTTTATGGTTTCTTTAGCTTATTTGGTAAAGCGTCGGTCTGTGGAACCGGAGAACAGGGTTCGATCCCCGGAGATACCCAAAGTGTGATGATTAATAGTGAATTGTCCAAAAGTAAATTTTGTTTCACAAATGAATTTTAAAAATTGACAAGAAAGCGAACTGACAATTCATCATTCACAAAAAACAATCTCATAGCTCAATTGGTTAGAGCACCGGTCTTTTAAACCGGGGGTTGAAAGTTCAAATCTTTCTGGGATTATAAAAATGTGAAATATGAATGGTGAATTTTGTTTCACTAGTGAATTTTTGAAATTGACGAGCAGAGCGAATTGACAATTCATAATTCACAAGAAAAAGGTCTATTGAGGTAATGGCTAACCTGCCTGACTGTCGCTCAGGCACTGCGAGTTCGATTCTCGCATAGACCGCAACTGGTTCACGGAAAAATTCCGATCCGACTGTCTCTCGGAAAAGAATTTTGAAGTGAATCTGCAAAACTGGAAAGATAACGGTGGTTGTTTACCCGCCTTGGACGCGGGAGGTCGCAAGTTCGAATCTTGCTTTCCAGACGAAGAAAGTGAAAAAATTGAATTGTCAGTTTTACTTCGTAAATGAATTACAAATTCTATAAATGAAAATTGACAGACGAAACGAATTGACAATTCACCATTCACCAGTTAATTGTTTCAAAAAAGAGGAAAAGAAAAGGTTTGTAGAGAGCAGAAGATCTTACGCCAAAAACACAAAAAAGACAAGCTTTTCTTAACTCAATTAAAAATAGAAAGGTGAAAGTTAATTAAACATAATATAAATTTTTAGGTAAAATAAAGTTTGTCAAAGCGCAGAAGTTCTTATATCAAACAAAAAATTAAGACAGGCTTTATTTTTAATGAAAATTTAGAAATTATAATTGATAAGAAAAAAAGTATCAATGATCATTTATCTCTTATCAATTATGATTTAAATCTGATGGTTCGCCGAAGTGGAAGAGTCGGGGCGGTCTGCAAAACCGTTGCGTAAGCTGAGTGGGTTTGACTCCCATAACCATCTCAAATAACTAAAATGAGATTAGTTCCGAAGAAAAAATAAAAGTTTGTCGAGCGTAGAAGTTCTTATATCAAACTAAAAAAATAATGACAAGCTTTATTTTTCTTCACAAAAAAGAAGTTAGAATGAAAATCATTTATCTCTTATCAATTATAATCTATAAAAAAGGAAGTACGCCGAAGTTGGAGAGTCGGAGCAGACTGTAAATCTGTTGCTTCATTGCTGAGTAGGTTCAAATCCTACTACTTCCACTAACACCGCTGATAATGTAATGGCAGCATGCAGGAAATGTACTCTTGTTGTTCAGGTTCGACTCCTGGTCAGATGGTCAAAGAAAATGAAATGTGAATTGTCAATAGTGAATTTTGCTTCTCAAGCGAATTAAAAAAACTGACAGTAAAACGAATTGACTATTCACTATTGACATAATAATTAATAAAAATTTAGACAAACAAAACATGTAGAAAAAATGGAAACGCAACAACAAACATGGCAGAACATGACCGGGAAAATTTTCCAACATTCTATCACAGAGCTGGTAGAAGAAGCCATCATCCGCGAACAAGCAAATGGACACCGACTGAAAGTGTGTGTGGGCTCAGACTCCCACGTGTATGGTGACGCCATTAATTATGCTACGGCAGTTGTCTTTATTCGTGAGGGAAAAGGAGCGTTTACCTTTATCAGAAAAGAAAGAGAAATACAGAATATCAGTATCAAAGAGCGAATGTTGAACGAGGTCAACAAATCCGTAGAAATTGCCTACGCTATTTGCTCTATTCTGGAAACCTATGATGTGGAAATGGAGGTACACGCAGACATTAACACCGACCCGGATTTTAAATCCAACATCGCTTTGAAAGACGCCATGGGATATATTCTGGGAATGGGTTATATATTTAAAGCAAAACCTTACGCATTCGCAAGTTCAAATTGTGCTGATATGATGGTGTAATAAAGCCGGAGGAGGGATGAGGGTGGGTGTAAATTTTCTATCTTACTAACTCCATCCAAAAAAATAAATAAAACAATGGAACTCACAAAAAGATTACTATTTCTGGATGATATAAGATATCCGATTGAGGCGTATCAATATACAAAACAGGATGTTTTCCTCAGAAAAGATTGGCATATCGTTCGAAATTACGAGCAGTTTGTCAACAGGATTTTGGAAAAAGGACTTCCGGAAATGATCTCTTTTGACCACGACCTTGCTGATGAACATTATTTACAACCAGATTCTCAGGAATTTGTAGAAAAGACAGGTTACGATTGTGCAAAATGGCTCATAGAATATTGTATGGATAATTATTTAGAATTACCCAAATTCTACTGTCATTCAATGAATCCTGTTGGAAAGGCAAATATTGAAGGTCTTTTAAAAAATTTCAAAAACTATTAAAAAACAATTGTAAAAGAGGAATTAATGACTCTGAAATTTAGTTTCGGTATTTATTATCGAAACTTTTTATATTACGTAAATAGAATGCGTACTATTGGTTTTATCTTTGCATAGCCTTAGCAGCAATTCTTTTTTAGGGTATTTCTTCCCGCTTTCTTCTTCAACTTTTAAAACCGAATGCAGATGAATGAAAAATTTAGAATAAAATATTAAAAATGAAAACAACAAATCAAATATTAGTCGTCGATTTAGAAGCCACTTGCTGGGAAAATGACAGAATCCCACCTGGTCAAAAAGTCGATATTATAGAAATAGGAATTTGCGAATTAGATAGAACAACAAAAGCAATTTCCAGGAAACAAAGCATTTATGTCATTCCTGAAAGGTCTAAAATCAGCAAATTTTGTACTGATCTTACAGGAATTACGCCGCAACTGATAAAGGAAAAAGGAATTCATTTTGAAGAAGCCTGTGAGAAAATCAGGGATGAGTACGATTCAACTTCGCTTACCTGGGCGGGTTTTGGAAATTTTGATAAAGAGCAGATCATGGAACAATGTGATTATCTCGGTATTGAAAATCCTTTTTCAGAAAATTATATCAATGTGATGCATCAATTCAAACATTATAATGGACTTCATAAAATGATGGGTTTAAAAAGAGCCCTGCGTGCTATGAATATGGATTTTGAAGGAAATCATCACAGCGGAGCAGACGATGCTTACAATGCAGCCAGAATTTTGAGAGAAATTTTGGAATAACCTTGGGCTGGAAGTTTGAAGCTGGAGGCGGGAAGTGAATGACGTACTGTAAAACTTCCATCTTCCCGCGCCCATCTTCCAACCTTTTAAAATACTTAAAAAAGTGAAAACAACAGACAACATATTAATTATAGACCTCGAAGCCACGTGCTGGGATGACCGCCCGCCGAGAGGTCAGGAAAGTGAAATCATAGAAATCGGTGTTTGTATCATGGATGCAAAAACCGGTAAGGTTTCACAAAATGAAGGAATCCTAGTGAAACCTCAATACTCAAAAGTAAGTCCGTTTTGTACGGAACTGACTTCCATTACTCAGAAAATGCTTGATGAAGAAGGCATTTTGTTGGAAGATGCATTAGATATTCTACGAGCAGAATACAATTCTGAAGACCTGACTTGGGCAAGTTATGGAAACTATGACTTGAATATGCTTCAAAATCAGGCAAGAAGATTCAATGTCGATTATCCTTTGAGTGATGATCATATTAATGTGAAAACATTATTCGGACAAACGCATCCGGCCGTCAGAAAAAGTGTCGGAATGGCAAGAGCTTTAGGCGAACTGAATTTTAAGCTTGAAGGCACGCACCACAGAGGTGTGGATGATGCGAAAAATATTGCTAAGATTTTACATTGGTGCTTGCAACAATAGTAATTGTAAAATATGACAATTTAATATGGGCTTCCTTTGATAGAGGGAGCTTTTTTTATCGACATAGGAAAATGTAGCGTTAAGAAAATTAAAAATTAATCCGTTAATAAATTCCCACTGTTTGAAGCGCGAGACGAATTTTGAATTGAAGAACAAATAATCAGTTCGCGCGAGTTTTGGGGATTTTAGGATTAAATTTTAATTTTTAGCGAAAGTTTTCAAGTCTTGAACTTTTGTTTCTTTTGTTTCAAGACAAAAGAAAATTATAAAAAAATCACACTAAAATGTTCTACGCAAAAACACTGCGTAATGACCTATTTACTTTGCATCATCAAAACAAAACAACACTAAAATTTTGAAAAACAGATTTTAGTCAAAATATCAAGCAAGTCTTGTTGAGTGTTTCTGTATAGCGCCATTGCAGAAGATTTTGTTGAGTAACATTATTTTTTTCTGTTCAACTTGACTTGAAGGTTTCGGAATTTTCCAAAAAATTTCAAATCGCTCTATAGGTTGAAGGTTCGAGTCCTTCTATTTCCAAAATGGAAATATAGTTCAATTGGTAGAACAATAGATTTTAGCACAGGTTCGAATCCTGTCTTCACTTCGGGTGAAGTAGCTCAGTCTGGTTAGAGCACTACACTATTAATGTAGGTTGAAAATAGACTTAAAATCTATTTTTTATTAGAGTTTGAATGTCTCGTTAAAAATATTCACCATAGGAAAATTTGAGTTTTTTTCAGTTGTTGAATCAACGTTTTGAAAAAGCTTGTAAGAAAGATTTTTTCTGAAAATAAAATTCAGGTGATGTATAGTCAATAATTGGACTGAATTTTCTAAGAAGGACGATTTTCCGCGTGAGCGATGGTAACGGATACCCCGCAGTGAAGAGCCGAAAGGCAATGAACGAGGAGTAGAAGTGAACGTAGCGACCCGAGTTGTTGCTTTCAGCGATGGCAAGGGACACGCCCAAGATCTGATTCATTAGAAAATAAGTTTAAGAATACTATTCTGAAATGAATGGAATTTTGTGAAAAACTTTCCTTCCGCCATTTTTGGAAGAGAGAATCTCGATTTTCCTTTTTTAATGAAAATTAATAACTATTAAATATAAAACGATGATAAATAATGTACAAATTAAAGCGTATCAAATTGGTTTGGTTTTCAAAAACCGAAACCTGATTGAGATTTTGAAAGAGGGTAATTACTGGTTTTTTGGAAAAAAATCTGTAGAAATTTTTGAAACAAAAGATCAGTTTAAAACGGGAAATGATCTTAATCTTTTACTGAAAAATGAAAATCTTAAAAACTTACTAGAAGTTGTTGAAGCTAAGGACGGCGAGTTAGCTCTGATGTATGAAAACGGAATCTTCAAAGAAGTGTTGAATGTTGGTCAATATGCTTTCTGGAAAGGTGTTTTGAACAGAGAGTTTCAAAAAGTTGACTTAACGAAAGTTGAGATCACAGAGAAAATCTCTAAGACAATTCTTGAAAATACGAAATTGAAAAATTTCACAAGAAAGTTTGTTGTAACGAATCAATATAAAGCATTGTTGTTGATTGACGGAAAATTAACCAAAGTTCTGGAAGCTGGAACTTACTACTTCTGGAACAACGAAATTTCTGTTGAAGTAAAAGCTATCGATATGCGTATGCAGCAAATGGAAATTGCAGGTCAGGAACTTTTGACGAAAGATAAAGCGATGCTTCGTATCAATTTCTACGTACGTTTTCAGGTGGAAAACATCGAAAAAGCGTTGATGGAAAATAAAGAATATGATAAGCAATTATATATTTTGATGCAATTGGCTTTGCGTGAATTCGTTGGAGCCTTAACGCTGGATGAATTGCTGGTGAAAAAAGATTCTGTAGGAAAAGAGATTCTCGAAAATCTTGGAAGCAAAGCCGAAGATCTTGGTCTGAAAGCTTCTGACGCCGGAATCCGTGATGTGATCCTGACCGGGGAAATGAAAGAAATCATGAATCAGGTTCTGATCGCCGAGAAAAAAGCTCAGGCCAACAGCATCATGCGTCGTGAAGAAACCGCTTCCACAAGAAGTTTGCTGAACACCGCAAAATTAATGGAAGAAAATGAAGTCCTCTGGAAACTGAAAGAAATGGAATATATGGAGAAAATCGCCGACAAAATTGGAGATATCACTGTTTCCGGGAATAGCAATATTCTTTCTCAGCTGAAAGAGATTTTCGCAAAATAAAACTAATAACCGACATTATATTGTAGGCAAATCTAGAAATGGATTTGTCTTTTTTATTATAAATGAAATTTTTTTTATTTTTTCTCCAACCATTCTTCGTAAGAGAGAACTCCCAGCTCCGGTTTTCCATCACCTTCCAAAATAGAAATAAATTCCAGTTGATTTCCATCCGGATCATTAAAATAAATCGCCAAAGCTGGCATCCAGGCGAAAACCATAGGTTTATCAATCCCGTCTTTTAAAAAATTATAAGGTTTTAAATTTTTGTTTTTTAAAAATTCAACGGAATAATTTAAAATATCTTCTTTGTCAGCAGAAAAAGCAAAATGTCTTGTCTGTAAATTTTCTTTTTGTTCCCATAAACCAAGCATGGATTCTTTATTTTTTCCAATCCATAAAAAGGAAATCGGACGGGTTTCGTCATGATGTGCAAACTCCAAACCTAAAACTTCAGTATAAAATTGTATTGAGTTTTCTAAATGGCTTACCTGAACATGAGTTTCATATAATCCTTTTATCATAGTTTAATTTTAATAAGACAAAGCTAGAGAACGTATTTTCAAAAACCCAGAACTGTTGATTCCTTTATTTGAATGAATGATAGATAGATTTTATTTATTGCAGGATATTATTGGAATCATAAATTTAATACATAATTCATGCTGACGTGATCTAAATGAAAAAAGAATCTGATAGTTTCGCAAGCAATTCAAAAACTATTAAAATACATTAAATTAATCATGATTCAAAGACAAAAATTTCTTGGATGGATGTTTATGCTGGCAGTAACAGGTATCGGATGCCAGAATAATGAAATCACTTCGGCTTCAATGGAAGAAGAGCTTTCTTCAAAAATTAACGTTAGTAAAGCGGCTACGGACGTAAGTGTCAATGCTTATGTGGATACAAGTACTTACATCAATTCTGGCTTTAGCTTTCTAAACCCAACTCAGGTTGATAAAAACCGCCAGGCTATAGGTGGAAATTCATACACCGAGGTCTATGGATTCAATATTCCTGAAGAAAACAGAGTAAGAGGAATCCGTTGGAATACCGATGATGAAACTACGTCGATCTGGAGACCCCAAGGAATTGCAGGTTTCACCAAAAACGGTGTTCGTTATCTTTTGGTGAGCTGGTATGCAAAAGATGATGCTGAGTATAAAGGTTCCCGCATTACTCTGATTGACATCAGTCCGAGTTCAAGTACTTATCTTACATATCGTCATATTCTGTTGGTGCAGCCTGATATTCCGGCAAATACAACAACCTATTCACAATATGGCTCGTACGCTCCATTGAACGTGCATGCTGGTGGGATTGCTTATTTTAAGGATAAAATATATCTAAGCAGCACAAGTTTAGGTGTTCGTGTTTTTGATTTGAATAAAATAATTGAAGTAAGTACAGGTGATACGACCAATGAAAAATGCGGTAAAGATGCCAATGGTAATTTATACGCCTTCAATTATCGATATATACTGCCTCAGATAGGGTATCAAAAAATCAATAATGCCAGTCCGTTTTCCACTATTCAGGTCAATGACGAAGGGACTCAGTTCTGGACGGGACAATATTATGCAGGCAGTGCTGATGCTTCCATTGTTCCTCAGATATTTGGTTTTCCTGTTGACACGAATGGGACACTTCAAAATACAGGAATTGTCGCAGTAACTCCAAAGAATAGTCTTTTCACAAATAATCATGCTCATGGAATCCAGGGAGTATTCCGAAAGGGGAACAGAACGTGGCTTTCGTGTACGGGATCTCCAAGTGAATCTTATGGCTCGACTGCAAGATTGGCCCGTTATACTGATGGAGCCGATGATACTGTACGTTACCGATGGCCATATGGATCTGAATCTCTTTACTATGAATCTCAATATGGTTATCTGTGGAGCTTGACGGAATTTGAGCCCAATGCCGGAGCACAGAATGGAAGTCAGGTCAATCGATGCATATTTGCGGTTGATTTTTCTAAATATGAATAGCAGAAAAGAAATGCTTAATAGAAATTAAGAAACAAAAAAGAGGCTGTCTCCAAAGGACAGTCTCTTTTATTTTTAACATATATAAATAACAAAAAATAAAAGATTTTTAATAAAAATTTAACTGCGCAAAAACATTACGCAATAGCATCCTTACTTTGCATAAGAAATGAGAGAGGAAGTGCTCATCTTCCAAAAATGTTTAACAATAAAAACAGTAACCATGAAATTTAATTTTTTAAGAAAAGAAAATAGAGTAGTGACCAACTACGAAGGTGCAAAAGCGTACACAATGACGTCTGCAGAAGAACTATACAGTGCTGTTGTTACAACAGGATTATCAAACACTTCCTATGAAAAAGGAAATGACAGATTGACGAGAATTCAATCTTTGATTCTGAAAAACGATCCTGAATTCGTTGCAAAATTGGCGGTTTATGCAAGAAAAGATATGTACTTGCGTTCAATTCCATTGGTTTTGACAACCGAATTGGCAAAACAAACTTCAGGGACAGACTTGGTAAGCAGAACCGTTGACGGAGTCATTCAAAGAGCAGACGAAATCACAGAATTGTTGGCATATTACCAATTAGCCAACGAAAGAACAGAAACAAAAAAGCTGAACAAGCTTTCAAAGCAAATCCAAAAAGGTTTGGTAAAATCTTTCAATAAATTTGATGAATACCAATTCGCAAAATACAACAGAAAAGCTGAGGTAACTTTGAAAGATGCCTTGTTTTTGGTTCACCCAAAAGCAAAAGATGAAAATCAACAGGCAATTTTCAACAAAATCGTAAACGATGCGTTGGAAACTCCATATACTTGGGAAGTTGAACTTTCAGTGTTGGGTCAGACAAAATTTGCTGATGAAGCAGAAAGAAAATCAGCTTTCAAAAACAAATGGGAAGAGTTGATTTTCAGTAACAAACTGGGTTATATGGCAACGTTGCGAAACTTGCGAAATATCTTAGAAGCTAAGGTTTCTTCAGATGCAATGTACAAAGTGTGCAACTATCTGTCGGATGAAAAAGCGGTGAGAAATTCAAAACAATTGCCATTCAGATTTTTGGCGGCGTATAGAGAATTGAAAACGATCGATTCACCATATTTGTCATCAATCTTGGAAGCATTGGAAGATGCCGTGATGGTGAGTGCGAAAAACATCAAAGGTTTTGGTTTCGATACTTCGGTAGTGATCGCTGCAGACGTTTCGGGTTCTATGCAACAGCCGGTTTCTCCGAAATCTAAAGTTTTGTTGTATGATATCGGTCTGTTGATGTCGATGATGTTGCAGTCACAGTGCAAAAATGTAATCTCAGGTATGTTTGGTGACACCTGGAAGAGAGTTCCGATGCCTAAAAACGGTATTCTGAGAAACGTAGATGCCTTCTATAAGCGCGAAGGTGAGGTGGGTTACTCCACAAACGGTTATTTGGTGATCCAAGATTTGCTGAACAGACGTGAAAAAGTGGATAAAGTAATGTTGTTCACCGATACTCAGCTTTGGGATAGCAACGGAGGTAGAAATTCTTTTGAAAATTCATGGAATCAATACAAAAGTTTCAACCCGAATGCAAAATTGTATATTTTTGATTTGGCAGGTTACGGCAAACAGCCGTTGGATGTCAGAAAAAATGATGTATACCTTATCGCGGGTTGGTCCGACAAGATTTTCGATGTACTGAATGCTTTGGAAGACCAAAAATCAGCGGTGGAAATGATAAAAAAAGTAGTGCTGTAAAAGGCACTGCTTTAATTATAAATGATGAATGATGAATGATGAATGATGAATGATTTTCAAGCTTAAATACTTTAGGAGCTATTTCCCGCTTTTCACTATATCTTTTTCGCCAGCGCTTTTTTCAAAGCCATTTCAGAAAAAGGATGCCGTTGCAATCGGGGCTAGGAAATAACAAACTGCATAAAATGATACAACTTTTTAATGTTATTGAAATCAATCCTTTCAGATATTCGACGGAAGAATACGAATTACCGGAACTTTCTGATTCACCAAGCTCTCAAGCTTTACATCAAAGATGGCAAAAAGCTATAACAACATTAAATCTGAACTTGACTCCTGTTAAAAAAGGTTCTTATTTTGTAGATATTGAAACTGTGGATGATGAAAATTTAAAAATTATTTTAAAAGTAGTTTTTAATGATGCTGAAACTGAAGACGAAGATTATTTGATGTTATTTAATGGTGGGTTGATTTTAAAGGAAAATGATGAGATTCTTCTTGAACCAACTTGCTGTGTAGATCTTGCAGATTTAAAGGAGTGGGAATATATTTTTGAAAACGATTCATCAGGCTGGTCACAATTATGGATTGGGCATCCTTATGTTTTTTATAGAAAAAATAAAGGTAAAATTGAATTTTCAGAATATACGGAGCTATTGTTAAGTGAATTAGAAAATATACAACCTGTGTTTGAAGTTGATGAATCAGATTTAAAAACAGAAGTTAATAAAATGAAGACACAACAAATAAATTTCAACAATAGAGTTATTGAACTATTAAAAGAAATATAATTTAAACATTCTTATTGTCATTCAGAACAAAACGTAGTGAAGTGAAGAATCTATCAGAGATTGCTTCGTCGCTTCGCTCCTCGCAATGACCTAAAAAACAACCGATGCCGTAAGAAAAGAAATCCTTCGACTTTTAATTGAATATGAGTCTTTTCGCAAATTGCTCGGTTTAAATAACCAATGTCGTAATCATAATAGATCCATCGTCATACTTAACATTTGAATAGATATCAAAAACTCTTATAACTTGTTACTTGGTTTTTAATTTAAAAAAAATTAACTGCGTAAAAAGAATGCGCACTAATGCAATAATTTTGCTCCAACAAAAAACAATAACCATAAAAATTTAAAAAAGTAAGTGTCGTAAAATAGAATTTCTTCGTTTAGGGACAGTAATACAGGTTCAAATCCTGTTTCCGAAATTCGGAATGGTGTAATGGTATCACTCTGTCAGTAAGTATCTATTTGAATTTTTTACCTTACTTTAAAAAATAATCGATGCCGTAAGAAAGAGTTCCTTCGAATCCAAATTGAAAAAGCCTCTTTCAAATTTTTGCTCGATTTAAAAAACTGTAAATATTTAAACTATAAACATAAAAATCAAGTGTCGTTTTAGAATCATACTTCGTAAACATTGTGTCGCAGGTTCAATTCCTGCCTTTTCTAAGAAAAAGTAGCTCAGTTGGTAGAGCAAATATTGGATTCTATAATTTTTTACCTTGATTAAAAAAAGAGTGCCGTAGAAAAGGCTTACTTCGGATAATTTGGTTCGACTCCAGAATAAATCAGAAATGATTTATATTAAAGTTTTCTCATTTTTTGCCTCTTTTTAATCTTTATCTATGCAAATAAGTGCCGTAGAAAAGGGTTTCTTCGAATTAACGGTCCTAAGGTAGCGTAATTCGGGAGACCGAACTAGCGAGGTTGGGTTGAAAACCAACTGGGCAAAAGTTTTCTACGGAAAATGTAAGTCTCCAGCAGATGTAGAATTGCCGGCTCACTGCCCAAAATGGGTAAGAGCGACGCTCATGAAAATGAGCAAACTCTTTTCGCCTGTTGCCTTATTTGTATTTAAATTTTAAAGAAAATTATAAATAACAATCTTGTAATAAAATGATTATACCTGAAAATTTAACTGATTTTCTGTGGTGGGCTAAAGAACGCACAGAAAATTTATGGTCCAGTGAAGATTGGCGTGAACATGAGTTTTATGGTGCAAAATGGCAACCACTTACAGACCATCAAATTGATAAGATTGAAGAAAAATATGTTGTAAAATTTAATGACGAGCATAGAGAATTTTTAAGAATTCTTCATGCCATAAATAAGAAAGAAATTATAGAATATGAAGGTGAAAATGATGAAATAATTTATGAAGAAAATATATGGTTTTACAACTGGTTAGAAGATGAAGACGAAATTAAGGAAAGACTTCACGGTCTTTCAGATTGGTTATATTCTGATGTTGAAGGACTTAATAAAGTTTGGTTAAAATCATGGGGTAAAAAACCTTTGTCTAATGAAGTAAAAAAAGAAATTTTCCAAGATTGGTTTTCTAAAATTCCGCAGCTTTTGCCTATTTATGGTCATCGTTTTGCGGTAAATGATTCTAGTCTGAAATGGAATCCTATAATTTCTGTTTGGGGTACCGATATTATTGTTGTGGGATGGGATTTTAAAAGTTATTTATTAAATGAAATAGGGAGCCATTTGGGGATTTTTGAAGATATTTTTGATGAAGAAGATCAGATGTTTTATCCCGAACGAATACCAGAAGTAGAGAGATTATTAGAAGAAAGTTTTAAATATGATGAAACAAAAGATGTTCCTTATCTTAAAGAAATGATGCTTTATTGGTCTTCTGGCTGGTCTAGTTTCGGAATGAAATATTATCCTGAAGGAACAAAAGTTCATCCTATTATAAAAACATTTATTGCTGAGGAAGAAAGCTGAAAATAAAAACAAGTGCCGTAGAATAGTGTTACTTCGCTCATCACGACGGGGTCGCGGGTTCGAATCCCGCCTCTTCCACATTTTCAAAACACAAAAATTATATAGGAAGAGTAGCTCAATTGGTTAGAGCACGACAATACGCTTTTTGATTGTTGCCTTGGTTTAAAATAAAAGTGTCGTAGAGAAAAGTTACTTCGTCACCAAATTTGGGGAGGAATAATGAAGTCGGTCAATCCGGCAAAATTATCCGGTTCGATTCCGGCAGAGACACAGCCCTGTTCTTTTCTCTTTTTTACCTTTTTTAAATAAAAAGAAGGCGATGGATTGCTCTTCATCGCCTTACCTTATTATAAAATATTAAAAATGTTTTTCGTTCATTAAAATGAAAAAAGAAAAGGCAATACATTACAATATTGCCCTGTTCTTCAAATAATTTTTCATTTTGTGTTATTCGTTTTGAAATTAGAGAAACGTTAGGTCTGCTCAGAAGTCAAAACTCATCATGTGTTTTTAGTAATTTAAATCAGATCTCAATAGTTTCTGTACGAATATTTTTTCTCATTTTGTGTTTTGTTTAAACTTTATACCAGAAATGGGACTTTGTTTACTGGTATGAAATTTTTCATCGGTTGTGTCTTAGTAAATTACTTTATTGAGATGTCTGGTAAATTTTACTGATGCAAATAGAAGAAAAATCGATACAAAAAACAAAAAATTGGGGTACTATTGATATACTATTTTTGTTTAACTTTCTGAAAATTAGTATTTTATTTTTTTTACAATGATTGATGAAGATTTTATATTTCTTTAAGTAATTGAATTTTTTTCATGTCTTATATGAAGCATTAGAAAAGCTGATTTAAAAATAGATATAAAGCTTAAACGTAGATAAAAAATAAAAAAGACTCTAAATAAATCATTTAGAGTCTTTGATTAAAAATCTTACTATGTTACAATTGTTTTACTCTTAGGGTTTTATCTTCAGATCTGAAGATAATAACAGCAGTAAGGGTAATACTAAGGATGAGATTACCCTTTTCTGCCATTAATTTTTCCATCATTGTGTTTAAAATTTTGTATCAGGCGTTGGGGCATTGCCGATACCTTCATCATTTGTGTTTGAAAAAAATGATCGGATAATCTTGGGGCAAAGTTACCCGATGTCATCTTTTTCGTTCATTTGTGTTTTTTTTGTAAATCTTTCAAATCAAATGATTTTCATTTGTGTTTTTCATTTTTACTTTTGTTATCATTTGTGTTAATTAATTTCATCAAATGATTCGTTTGACTTACTGGTACAAAGAGAAACAAATTTCGTGAAAACACAAAAAAAGCAGTATACTATTGATATACTACTTTTGTTTAAATTGTTGATTTACAGAAATATAAATTATTTATCTCTCGTTTTTTCAATTAAATTTTTTAACCAAATTCCCATATCCTGTTCAGTTGGAATGTTGAATTTTTTTCTTAAACTCTGTTTTCTGTTACGAATAGTATTCACTGATTTGTATGTGTAATCAGCAACATCTTTGATGGTAAAGCCTAAAAAAGTATAAGCACATAGAATAAGCTCGGATGTTCGCAGACCCGGACTGATTTCCAATAGTTTTTTCTGAAACTCAGGATACATTTCCTGGAATCTGAAGTAAAATGAAGGATCATTATTTTTTGCAAGTTGCATAACTTCTTCGTAGGCGTTATTTACTTTTTGCTTAAGTTCTACGGTTTCTAGGCTTTTCTTTGAAATAATTTCTTCTTTTTGTTGTAATTCTGTATTTGCTTCGCTAAGAAGGTGTTCTTTATGATGCAAATTCTTATGTAAAAGCTTGTATATTAAAAAAAGTATGAGAAGAAGAAACAGAACGCCAGTTAATATAAAAAGATAATTTTTGTTTTGAGAGCTGATAAATTCTTCATTTTTGTCTTTTAAAATGACATTTACCGCATGGTCTATATTTTGGCTTTGTTGGGCAATTAGTTTTTTTTGAAGCTCTGAAAATTTATTTTTATACTCGGTTTGCTTCTCTTTGTCTCCTAATTTGCCATATAAATCTGAAATTTTTTGATAAAGCTCATTATTTAAAAAATGGTAAGGTGCAATAGATTGGTCCTTTATATTTTGTATTGCTTTTTGATAATAGTCGATGGCCTGGGGATATTGATTCTTTGCAGAATAATAATCTCCCAGCTTGGTAAAGTCTTGAAAAACAATAGGATCTCGGTACTTTTGATTGATTAAAAGACTTTTTTTGAAGTAAAACAATGCCGAATCAGATTTTTTCTCCAAAAAATGGGTGCCTAAATATTTATATAAATCTGATAATTCTAAGTGGACATCCTTTTCAGGGATTTTTTTTAATGTTTCAGAACAAAGTTGTGAATAAAATAAGGCCGAGTCCGGCTTACTGGAGCCGAGATTTAAATAAGTTCTTTGAAGCAGTTTTAGTGAGCCTACATCTTTTTGATCTTTAAGAAGGTTAATAACGGCAGGCAATTCTTTGTTAAACTGTGAATTAAGCCCTAAGCTATAATAATTAAAAGCTTTAATTTCTTTAAGCTCCGCCTGTAGAAGCTTACTTTTTTTGGTATAAGGCTGTTGTGAAGCTTTGTTGATATACTTAAAACTTTCTTTCTGTAGTTCTAGAAAGAACAGAGCCTCTGCAATTCTATAATAACTTTCAGCCATTTTTTGTGAGTTTTCTGACTTTTCAGCCAATAAACTTGCTTTTTTTGCATATTCCAGCTGATCCAGATTTTTAAATTTTCTGCGGCTGTCTTCAGCTTTTTGTAGTAAATTATCTATTTCCTTAAATGAAGAGTTTTGACAAATAACAATATTTGAAAATAAAATAAACGATAAAAGAATGATATTACGTAAAAAAGAAATTATTTTGCCCATTTCACTTTTGCCCCTTAAAGTTAGTAGATCATTTTAATTTAAAATATTAATATAGTAAAAATAGGACATTAGTTAAAGAAAAGATTCAGTTTTTTCGTCACTTGTTAATTATTAAAAAAAAATAACAGGAAGAACAATTTTGTTTTTCCTGTTATTAATTTTCATCATTTGTGCTTAGTTACATCATTTCTGTATGATGTTTTTCATCAATTGTGTTTTAAATACCAGATAAGTTGGGGCAAAATTTACTGGTATTATTTTTTCCATCATTTGTGTTTGGTAAGTCGTACGAATCATTCGAATTTTCATCACTTGTGTTTTTATTGTGTTTTTTTCATTTTTGCTTTTTACGTCATTTGTGTTAATTAATTTCATCAAATGATTCGTTTGACTTACTGGTACAAAGAGAAACAAATTTCGTGAAAACACAAAAAAAGCAGCATACTATTGATATACTACTTTTGTTTATTTATTTGATTTTCAATGATATAAATTATTTATCTCTCGTTTTTTCAATTAAATTTCTTAACCAAATTCCCATATCCTGTTCAGTTGGGATGTTGAATTTTTTTCTTAAATTCTGTTTTCTGTTACGGATTGTGTTTACTGATTTGAAAGTATAGTCTGCAACATCTTTAATTGTAAAGCCTAAAAAGGTATAAGCACAAAGAATCAGTTCAGAGGTTCTTAATGTTGGGCTAATTTCCAGCAGCTTTTTCTGAAAATCAGGATAAACTTGCTGGAAACGTGGATAAAATGAAGAATCATTATTTTTGGCTAATTCTATAATTTCATTATAACCATCATTTACTTTTGACTGCAATTCTTCTGTTTCAATATGTTTTTCTGAAATGATTTTTTCTTTTTCCTGAAGATTATTGGTTACTTCAGTGATCGTATTTTCTTTACTGTGTAAATTTTTTCTTAAAAGCTTATAGAAGTAGAAAAATATCAATAATAATATTACAACTGCAATAGAGATCCATGTATATTTTCTTTTTTGAGATTCTGCATATTCTTTCTGTTGATCATTTAAAATGCTGTTTAATGCGTAATCTATATTTTTACTTTTTTCGAGAAGAGTTTGGTTTTCCTTTTCTGTAAATAAATTTTCGTACTTTTTTTGAAGATCTTTTTGGTTGAGATTACGATAGCATTCTGCAATAGATTTATAAATATCTCTCTGAGGTCCCATTACTACAGAGTTTTCTTCCATTTTTTTTATAGACTGTAAGTAATAGTCTAAGGCTTTCTGGTAATCCTTTTGTTGTTTATAATAGTTTCCGTAAACCCAGAGACTCTGAAATTCTAGTGATGTATGGTTATATTTTTTAAGTATTTCATCAGATTTTTGAAAATAATATAGGGTAGAATCGTTATTTTTTTTCTTTAAATAAAAATTTCCCAGTGCTAAATATTTTGAAAATAATCCTCTCGAGACATATTTTTCAGGTAAGGTTTTGGCTAAATTAAGGCTTAATTTATAATAAAAATATGCAGAATCCAGCTTGTTATTGTCAAAATAAGTATTTCCAATATTTGCATACGTTCTGCTTAAAATCTTTACAGAGGCAGTATCTTTCCTTTTGGAAAGCAAATCCACTATGTTTGATCGCTCTTCATTTCCCTGTGATTTTAATTCTAAGGTGTAATAATTATAAGATTTTATTTCTTTTAACAAGGCTTGAAGTATAATATCATTTTTTGTGTAAGGTTGCTCTTCTGCCTTTTTTATATAAGATAAGCTTTGCTTTTGTAATAAAATTGCAGCTAACGGATTGGCTATATGATAATAACTTTTTGCAATCCTTTCTGAATTTCCTGTTTTTTTAGATAAAGCATTTGCTTTTTCAGCATATTTTAAAGCATCAATATCATTATGCAGCTTAAATTTGTTTGATGATTTGTTGAGTAAATCATCAATTTCTGAAAATTCTTTATTTTGGCAAACGGCAAGGTTTGACAAAAACAAAATAAACAGTAAAAAACTATTTTTAGTAAAATTAAATTGGATCATAGTTAACTTTCGCCCCTTAAAGCTATTTTATGATATTATTCGGAAAATGATAATACAAAAATAAGATAGTTATTTTTAAATATGAACAAAATACTGCTGTTTTAATTATTTTATGATTAATTTAAAATAATTTTCTGCAAATAGATGTAATTAACGTGAAATTTTAATGGAAATAGTAGAAGTGAGAAATCAACAGCAGAAAGGTAATAATATAATATGAGTATTACCTTTTTCCGCTATTAATTTTCATCATTGTGTGTTTAGGACGTCATGAATTCGGAATGTTTTCCTGCATCATATTTTTTTATCATTTGTGTTTTTATAGTAAATCTTTCAAATCAAGCTGTCAAACCAATTTTGAAATATCATTTGTTTTCATTTTTATTTCTTTTTATCATTTGTGTTAATTTATTTCATTCAAATGACTTGTTTGATTTACTGATGTAAAGGGAAGCAAATTTTATGAAAAAACAAAAAAAATAGTATACCATCTGTATACTATTTTTAATTAACATTTTGAAATTCAGTATTTTAAATTTAATTATGGCTTTGTTTCAAAAAGATTTTTTAGCCAGCTTTCTATATCTTGCTCCGTTCGAATATTGAATTTTTTTCTTAAGTTCTGTTTCCTGTTACGGATTGTGTTTACAGATTTAAATGTGTAATCTGCAATATCTTTCGTAGTAAATCCTAAAAATAAATACGCACAAAGAATAAGTTCAGATGTTCTCAAATTTGGAATGATCTCCAGCAGCTTTTTTTGAAACATTGGATAAACCTCCTGAAAACGAAAGTAAAATGTTGGATCGTTGCTTTTGGCAAGTTCTACCACTTTATGGTAAACATCATTTATTTTTAACTGAAGTTCTTCTGTTTCAATATGTTTTTGGGAGATAAGTTCTTCCTTTTGCTGCACTGTATTATTTACTTCAGAAATAAGACTTTCTTTATGCTTTAAGTTTTTTCGTAAAACAAAGTATATGATTAAAAATATACTGATTAGTAAAAAGATTCCGGAGAAAATCCAGATGTATTTTTTTCTTTCATTATGTTTACGTTCAGTATTTTCATCATTTAAAATAACGTTTAATGCATAATCTAATTCATTAGTTCGTTTGATAAGCAACTCTTTTTTTAGCTGAGAATATAATTTTCCGTATTCAGAATGTTTATCCTTTTCACCTAAAATATTATAGATATCGGATATGTTTTTATACATGTCTAATAAATAATCCTTCCTTAAAGAATAGCTTTGTATATTTTTAGCTCCTTTCAGATAAAAGTCCAGTGCATTGTGATATTGTTTCTGCTGATAGTAATAATCTCCAAGATAGTAGTATTGCAGATACAAAACAGGATCTTTATATTTTTGTTTTAGCTGATACGATTTTTTTAGGTAATAGAAAGCTGAGTCATTTTTTTTATTTAATAAAAACGAGCAGCCTTTGAATGAATAATGTTCACATATAGCAGAAAAAAATTTTTTTTCAGGTAATTTTTCTAATTGTTTTTTCTGCAGGTTTAAGTAAATAAATGTAGAATCTGCATTTGCATTTTTTTTATAATATTGATTATGATTAGCAAGATTTGCATAGCATCGTGATTTGATTTCCAGAGAAACATAATCTGTTTTATCTTTCAAGAGTTCAATAATTTCCATCTCTATTTTAGCATATTGAGAAGGTAATCTCAGAATTTCGTAATTGGCTCCCTTTATTTCTAGCAATAATGCTTTTGTAATGATGTCTTTTTTTGCAAAATCCTGCTCTTCCGCTTTTTTAACATATATAAAGCTTTCTTTTTGCAATCCTAAATTGAGTAATGATCGGGCCATAAAAAAATAACTTTTTGTTATTCTTTCAGAATTCCCTGATTGTAGAGCTAAAATATTAGCTGCTTTTCCATATTCTAATTCTTTTAAATCTTCATATTTTTTATTGCTTATATCTGCTTTTTTTAATAATTCATCAATTTTTTTTAATTGTTTGTTTTGTGAAGCTGCCTGGCAGGATAAAAAAAAGATAATCAATAAGAATAAATTTGAAATAATTTTTTTGATTGTACACATAATTTGCCCCCTTAATAATGATGATGTTGTTTATTCAAATAATACTGCTGAAGATACCTGAAAATTCTTTGAAATTTTTTTAATTAATATCCCAGTTATATTTCAATTTTTTTTTCAAGTTAACAATAATAATGAATTCTTTAATCTCATTGTTTTGAATATTTTTATGTAAAATAAATAATTTTAAAATAATTTTATTGGTAAATTGATTGTTTTAAGGAGTTGTTTAATACTTTGTTATAATCATGTGAAAAAAATCCAGATTTAACTGTAATTTATTTTTAACAAAAATTTAAATAAAAAATCCGGTAAAATTTATTTACCGGACATTGTTTCGATTTCTTCTTCAAAAGTTTTCTTCCACTTTGCAATTGTGGTTCTGCTTATTTTATACTTTCGAGACATATGGCTTGTAGAAAAACCATGCTTTTTCTGATACTGGAGCAGTTTAAGCATTGTTTTTTTATCATAGGTTTTCAATTTTTGATTATTTTTTAAACTTTCTTTCGATTGTTTAAATATTTTTTCATTAAAATTTAAAACATCTTCAGTTGTATTAAGATTCTTTAAAAGCGCTACTATTTTAGGATCTTTAAGTTTTTCAGGATGATCTCTTTTTAGCATATCCTGATAAATTTTAGCATAATTTGGTCTCATGAGATATTGCTTTAATTAATATCGTCTATTTTTTGCAGCCAACGGTGAAGCGTGCTTTTTGGGATAGAATATTCCCTCACTACATCATTCTGACCCATTTCTCCTGTTTGAATTTTTTTAATAATAAATTCCTTGATCTCCTGAGTGTAGATGTTTTTCCTGAAATATGGGATTTTTTCAGATTTTTGAGTATTTTTATTAACCGCAGCCGGCGGAGAATATAAAATAAGATGTGAGCTGTAAAGCCTGAAAAAATCATACTCTAATAGTTTACTCCATCGTAAGAGAACCTCAGTGTCTATTGATTTCTTTTTATAAGTATTTTCAATAGTTTCTTCATCCTGACTTAAAAAATTACAGATTCTTTCTATGGCAATTTCTTTTTCGTCAACTCTCTCTTTAATAAATTGCCCAATATGTATTTCTTTGTATAACATTTATTAAAATCCTTAGTGTGTTTAGTAATTAATTGTTTTAAAGAGAAATAGGCTAAAATTATTTAAAAATTAAAACTTAGTTTAAAAAATAAATTCATTTTATAATTAACCTGTATATTTTACTCTTATTGAAAAAATAAGAATAAGTCCTAAGGTCAATTAATGATATATGGTTTCGATAATATATTACCGTGATAATGGCGATATCTTGCTATTCTTAGATGATAAATATCTAAAGATTTTGCGTATTCATATTACTTTCATCAATGCTTTTGCGAATTTCTCGCTTAGTTAAACCCTTATATTTCAAACTCATTTTTGCCACAAGTATGAATAATTATTACCTATTTAAAGCTCTTTCATGCAATTTTCTTTATATAATTTGTTGTATATTTTGTTAGGTTAAATATTTTTGAAAAAAATTATACTTTTAGTTAAAATTTTTCACAAAATGATCCATTTATTTACTCCAAATATAGAAAAAATAGGAATTAAACCAAAAAATACAATTAGAAAATTTTGTTAAAAACAATATTTGGTAAAGATGTGAATAATAAATGGATTAATCTGTGAAATATAATTTTCTTATTCATCCATAATAATAAGGGATTTTTTGATTGAATTTTTGTCTGATAATTGTAAGAAATTTAAAATTGTATAAAACGGTTCAAGTCCATACCTTTGCAATTAATAAAAATATTCAGTTCCTATGATAACAGTAGGAAATTCACATGGAAAATATTCTTAAAATATTTGATTTCTCAAAAAAAATAAATTATAAAAATGAACTTCTTGCAGGTTTTACAGTCGCGATGACTATGATTCCTGAATCTCTTTCATTTGCAATCTTGGCAGGACTTTCTCCATTAACGGGGTTGTATGCTGCTTTCATGATGGGATTGGTAACCGCCATTTTAGGTGGTCGTCCCGGAATGGTTTCCGGTGGTGCAGGAGCAACAATCGTGGTTTTGATCGCATTAATAAAGTCGCACGGAGTAGAATATCTTTTTGCAACGGTACTTCTTGCTGGTATTTTCCAGGTGTTGGTTGGTGCTTTCAAGCTTGGGAAATTTGTTCGTTTGATTCCCCAACCTGTTATGTACGGTTTTTTGAATGGTTTGGCAGTCATTATTTTCATGGCGCAGGTCGAACAATTTAAAATGACCAATGCAAATGGTGTGGTAAGCTGGTTACAAGGAACGTCATTATATGTGATGTTGGCTTTAACGGCTCTGACGATTGCTATTGTTTACTTTTTTCCAAAAATAACAAAAGCAGTTCCAGCTTCATTAATAGCTATTCTAATTGTTTTTGCTGTGGTTTTAGGTCTTAATATTAGTACAAAAACAGTTGCAGACATCGCTCATATCAGCGGAAGTTTACCGGACTTTCATATTCCTAAAGTTCCTTTTTCATTAGAAACTTTACAAATTATTTTTCCTTATGCTATGATTATGGCAGGAGTTGGTTTGATAGAATCTCTTTTAACCTTATCAATGGTCGACGAAATCACCAATTCAAAAGGTAGCGCCAATAAAGAATCTGTCGCTCAGGGAATTGCCAATATCACCAACGGTTTTTTCGGGGGAATGGGAGGATGCGCGATGGTTGCGCAGACTTTGGTTAATTTAAATGCAGGCTCAAGAGCCAGATTGTCGGGGATTATTGCATCAATAATGATTTTAATAATCATCTTAGTGGGAGCGCCTTTTATTGAAAAAATTCCAATGGCTGCGTTGGTTGGGGTGATGATAATGGTGGCGATCAGTACTTTTCAATGGGTTTCAATTAGAATTGTCAACAAAATGCCCAAATCAGATATTTTTGTTGGAATGACGGTGGCTTTGATTACCATTATTCTACATAATTTGGCTTTGGCGGTTTTGGTTGGAGTGATTATTTCAGCATTAGTTTTTGCCTGGGACAATGCGAAAAGAATTCGTGCAAGAAAACATATTGACGAAAATGGTACTAAATATTACGAAATTTTCGGACCATTATTTTTCGGTTCCGTGACAGCATTTACAGATAAATTCGATCCTGCAAACGATCCTGACGAAGTAATCATCGATTTTAAAGAAAGCCGAATTGTCGATATGAGCGCCATCGATGCTGTAGATAAATTATCAAAAAGATACGCTCAACAAAACAAAAAATTACATTTAAAACATTTAAGTGAAGATTCTATAAAACTATTAAAAAACGCAGAAGCAGTTATTGAAGTCAATATTCAGGAAGACCCTACCTATAAAGTGATGCCTGAGAAGTAGGAGAGTGGGAGGTTTTTAAAGTTTGAGAGTTGGAGTGTTTTAGAGTTTTGGAGACTGAGAACTTGTAGTTCTAAAGGGACGATTTAGAAAAGGATCGTATAAAATGCGATCATCAATATGATTCAAAAAAATCTGCGCAATCAGCAAAATCAGTAAGAAAAATTCACCATTCACGACTAACAATTCACCCTAAAAACCCAACAAGGACTGCAAAATAAAATTTACAGCCCTCGTTTTTTAGGTTATTAATGTATTCGAAATGAAATCAGGCACCAAAGCATAGTGCGACAATTTCATGCTGATCGAAGCTCTTCCGCTCGTCAACGTTCTCAGATCAGAAATGTAGCCGAAAGTAGAAGCCAAAGGAACTTCCGCTGTGAAGATTTTTCTTCCTGATTTTTCATCAATCGAAGTGATCATTCCTCTTCGTTTATTAATGTCGGCGGTCACGGCTCCGGTATATTCTTCAATACTTTGAATCTCAATCTGCATGATTGGTTCTAAAATTTTTGGCTTACAGGCTTTTGCAACTTCTCTGAAACCATCCCTTGCAGCAATTTCAAAATCTAAAGCATGAGAATCATTACTGTGAGTCGAGCCATCCAAAAGAGTAATTTTCATACTTTCCAAAGGATTTCCACTTATCGGACCGTTTTCCATTGCATCTCTGAAACCTTTTTCAATCGAAGGAATAAACTCACCGGGAATCACACCACCTTTAATTTGATTAATGAATTCCAATCCAATTTCATTATTCTCACGAGGTCCGATTTCAAAAGTGATGTCAGCGAATTGTCCGCTTCCTCCGTTTTGTTTTGAAAGTTTTTCTCTGTGTTTTCGGGTTTCGGTTAAAATTTCTCGGTAAGAAACTTTGGGTTTTCCCTGATTGATTTCAATGCCGTGATTCAATCGGATTTTTTCTAAAGTAACTTCAAGATGTAATTCACCTAAACCGCTCAACAAAGTTTCTCCTGTTCGTGTGTCTCTTTCAACAATCAACGACGGATCTTCTTCCTGAATTTTCGCTAAAACCAAACCGAAAGATTTTTCATCAGCATTTGTTTTCGGTTCAATAGAAACTCTGATAACCGGCGCCGGAATTGTGATGGATTCTAGCAAAGCAGGTCTTTCAACGGATGATAATGAAGCTCCTGTTTTCGCATCTTTTATTCCAGTTAAAGCAACGATATCACCTGCTTTTCCTTCTTCAATCGTTAACGTTTTGTCCGACTGCATTTGTAAAATCCTCGAAATCCTGAAATTTTCACCCGTTCTCACATTCAAAACTGTATCTCCGGATTTTATGTTTCCTGAATAAATTCTAAGCATCGCCAGTTTACCCATGTGTTTGTCAATGACTACTTTGAAAACCAATCCAGAAAAAGTTTCTTCTTCATTTCTTTCAAGTTCGATTGTTTCTTCCGTTTTCGCATCTTTTCCTTTAATAGAAGGCAATTGATTCGGCGCGGCAAAATAACTTACAATCGCGTCAAGCAATGGCTGAACTCCTTTATTTTTAAAAGCAGAACCACATAAAACAGGAACGATAGCTCTTGATTGACAAGCTCTTTTTATTGCTTCAATAATCATTTCTTCAGAAATGTGAATTTCAGAATCCATGAATTTTTCAAAGAAATTTTCATCAAATTCAGCTAATGTTTCCATCAATTTGAATCTGAATTCATCAGCTTCCGCTATATAATTTTCAGGAATTTCCCTTTCAACAATGGTTTCGCTATTTTCATCAATCCAATACAAAGCTTTTTGTTTGATCAAATCAATAATTCCTTCAAAATTGTCTTCAGAACCGATCGGAATTTGCAAAGCCAAAGGAACTGCATTTAGTTTGGTTTTTATTTCATTTAAAACAGCAAAGAAATCAGCTCCGATCCTGTCCATTTTATTAATGAAACAGATCTTTGGAATTCCATGTTTTTCCGCCTGAAACCAGACGTTTTCCGTTTGTGGCTGAACTCCCGAAGAAGCGCAGAAAACCGCAATAACGCTGTCTAAAACTCTTAAGGAACGCTCAACTTCTACCGCAAAATCAATGTGTCCCGGAGTATCAATAATATTGATATTGAAAACATCATCATTTTTTTTCCATTGGGTGGAAATCGCTGCGGATGAAATGGTAATTCCCCTGTTCTTCTCCTGAATGTCTTTATCCATGGTAGTATTTCCTTCGTCTACGTTTCCGATTTTGTGGATCATTCCGGTGTAATAAAGCAATCTTTCCGTGAGTGTGGTTTTTCCGGCATCGACATGTGCTATTATCCCTATATTTCGTGTGTTGTATTTCATTTTGTTAAATTTAAATTGTTGATTTTTAAGGTTGTAATTTTAATTTTTAAACACAAAAATTCCTTGATCTTACATTTTGTTTCAGTAAGAAATTGAATTTTATTTTCGTTAAAAATTTTAGATAACCTTTTCGAATGTAAAAGCTGAAAAGAGGGTAGCAAAAAGACCTATCTGGATAGACAGGCCTTCAATATGTTGTTTGTTTTATAAAGGGCGATGCTATTCAGATAAATATTCAGTGCTACCAAAGTACACAGCTCTGATAGGATTGTTTGTAATAATAATATTTACCATTTTTGTTGACATTGTTGATTTTTAATCGGTTGCGAAATTATAAAAAATATTTAAATGACAAAAACTTTTTTAGAATTTTTTGATTTAAAGGAAATTTCCTCTTCATTCGTTTATGAATATGAAATCATAAAATATCATAAAACAAAGAACCAACACTTTGGATTTATGATAAAAATTTTATCTTTGGAAGGAATTGAAAAATTTAAACACAATTGAGGATAATAAATACTAACCATTTAAAAATCTTTTTCAAGAAAAAAGCTAAATAAAACTTTTAACTATACCGTTTTGAAAACAGATATCGACATCCACAATCACTCACATTTTTCCTTTGATTTGTGGCTTACTTTAATAAAATCTCATCCTGAATTTAAAGCAAAAAGAGTTGAGCTGTTCTCCTCATTTTTTGAGGTGAGCAAACCGATTGAAGAGGTTGCAAAAGTCGTAAAATATTACGATGATCTTTGCAATACAATTAATGAAGTTATTGGCGAAAATGTTGACACATTTGAGATTTATTTATTGATTTTAGGCGCTTTAAATGTTGATTTAAAACAATTAAATAAAGAAAAATTAAAAGAATTTTATTTAAAAAGCGAACAGTTATTTTTAGAATATAAACCCGTTGTGATTTTCGAAAATTTACATCAGTTTTTTGATGAAATTAAAAATCAGGGGAAAACGATAAATATTTTAAGCAATACAGGTTTCATCAAAGGAACAACAATGAGAAAATTTCTTATTGGCGAAAACCTTGATCAATACATAGATTTTCATATTTATTCCGATGAACTGAATTGCTCAAAACCAAATCCTCTTATTTTTCAGGAGGTAAAAAACAGAATTAAAAATCAGGATTTGCTGCTGGATCAGATTTTGCATATCGGAGACAATCCGATCGCTGATTACAAAGGCGCAAAAGATTTTGGTTTTAACGCACACTTACTTAAACACTAAATTGATATGAATAAGAGGTATAGTCTACATCACATTCATTCGGCGGAGGAGTTTACTTTTTCGCCTGCAGAATACAGCTATTTCAAGTATGGAAATAAGTCGTATGCTGAAAAATTCGCGAAAGAATTATTCGAAGGATTTATTTCTGAGCACGAAGATATTTTAAACACAGACAAAGAAATCGTGGTTTTGCCAAGTCCGTACATGGCTATCCCGACGGCTTCTAATTTTTTGTGTTTTTATTTTAAAAAGCAGTTGGATTTTTATTTATTTCAAAAAGGAAAAAAATCCAGTATTTTATCAAAAATTAACAGAAATCATACCTACACAACAGATTACGGGAATCTAAGTTTTGAAGATCGTAAAAATCTGATTGCCAATGATACTTATTATCTTGATAAAGATTTTTTAAGAGGAAAACTTTGTATTTTTATAGACGATATTAAAATCACCGGAAGTCATGAGTTTACAGTGAATAAAATTTTGAATGAATTCGATGTAAAAGCAGATTTTTTATTCATGTATTACGCTGAATTGATGAATTTTGATATTGATCCTAAAATTGAGAACTTTTTTAATTATCATGCCGTGAAAAATGTAGAACACGTTGCAGAGGTAATGGTAAAACCGAGTTTCCAGTTTAATACAAGGATTGTGAAATATATTTTAGGCCTGGATTCAAGTAATTTTGAGTATCTTACGTCTAAAGTAACAAAGGAACATATGGATAAATTGCTGGAGCTGGCAATCAGCAATAATTATCATTTAATAAAAGAATACGAAAATAATATTAACACATTAACGCAAACTGAATTATATTATGGCTATTAACTTACAAAAAGGACAAAGAGAAAATATAAACGCCCCTAAATTCACTGTAGGTTTAGGTTGGGACATCAACAATACGTCTACAGGAACAGGATTCGATTTAGATGCTTCTTTGTTTCTGTTGGGAGAAAATAAAAAACTGGTTTCAGATAACCATTTCATTTTTTACAACAACCTTGAGTCTCCGGATAAATCAGTGATTCACTCAGGAGATAATTTGACAGGTGACGGTGACGGAGATGATGAGCAGATTAAAATTGATTTAACTAAAATTGATTCTGCAATTCAGGAAATTACAGTGGTGGTAACGATCCACGATGCTGAAGCGAGAAAACAAAATTTCGGACAGGTAAGAAATTCTTTCATCAGAATTTTCAATACAGATACGAATGAAGAGATCTTAAAATATGAATTAGACGAAGATTTCTCAATCGAAACAGCGGTAGAATTCGGAAGAATCTACAACAGAAACGGAGAATGGAAGTTCGAAGCTGTAGGAAGCGGTCAAAGAGATGGTCTTGAGAAATTTGTATCAATGTATCAATAATTTATTATGGATAATCAACCCAATCAACCAATCGATCCACTTCAGGAAATTGAACCTCTTAAAACATTTGAGCCAATTCAGCCGAGCCAGCCGGTTCAAAATACAGCTCCTGCAGTTCTTGTAGACAGGGACGGAAATGTAAATCTGAACCAGCTACAAGTAGAGGAACGTCAGAAATATGAAGCTCTTGCCAATTCTATCGATGAGACCAATCCGGGATCAATCGTAAATTTCGGAGCTGATCTTCAAAAAACACTGGCAAATCAGAGTGACAGCTTCTTAGGGAATGTAAGAAGATCAAATTCTGGGGAAGTAGGAGAAATGATCAATAATTTATTGATCGAATTAAACTATGTAGACGTTGACGAAATCAACAACAGAAACCCTGTAAAAGGATTTTTGAGCAAATTACCGTTTATGAAAAAGGTAATGACGCAGGTGGAAAATCTTTTCGCTAAATATGACAAAATTGTTAATAATATTGATCAGATTTCACATAAAGTAAATGCAGGAATTATCACTTCTTCTAAGGATAATGCTGTTTTACAGACGATTTTTGACAGCAATGTAAATTCTATCAAACAAATTGAAGATCTTGTGATTGCAGGAAATTTAAGAATGGAAAAAGCAAGTCAGGAATTGGCCCAGATGGAAACCAATGTTCAGAATTTTGCCGATTATCAGATTGCTGACAAACGTGATTTCATCAACAGATTAGACAGAAGAATGGCGGATTTGAAGGTCGTTCGTTTAATTATGATGCAGTCTCTTCCGCAAATCAGATTGGTACAGAACAACAACGTATCGATCGCTGAAAAAGCGCAGACAATTTTGACAACGACATTACCAGTTTGGAAAAATCAGCTTTCGTTGGCGGTTGCGATGCACAGACAGCAGCAAAATATTGAAATTCAGCAGAAAGTATCTTCTACAACGGAAGAAATTTTAAGAAAAAATGCAGAACGTTTAGGTCAAAACTCAATCAATGTTGCTAAAGCTAACGAACAGACAATCGTATCCGCTGAAACATTGAGAGAAACGACCAATATGCTGATCAATACATTGAATGAAGTAAAACAGATCCAACAGCAGGGTACAGAAAACAGAAGAAAGCTGGATCAGGATTTACAGACGTTGGAACACGAGTTAAAAGCAAATATCAGAGGTTAATAACAGGGTACAAAGGTGGATGATGAAGCTGTAAGCATACTGTCACAAAGCAAAAGAAGATTAACAAAGCTTAAGCTTCTTTCGAATTTTTTTGAAAATGTTGATATAATATCGATTTACATTAAAACA
>Ga0157375_10000271_pt1 | contig 47060 bp, 70 predicted proteins | sample M35metaG_FD_115311 | JGI IMG/M metagenome (GOLD analysis project Ga0157375, IMG submission 115311) | Miscanthus rhizosphere microbial communities from Kellogg Biological Station, Michigan, USA - M3-5 metaG | ecosystem: Host-associated > Plants > Roots > Rhizosphere > Soil | place: USA: Michigan...
AAACCGCGCCAAATAGCCCATATGTTGCGGCATTTGCGTGCGGCTTTACTTTGCCCCCCGCTAGATGCACCATGTAGGGTAACGCTGACACAAGGGGAACTAGATGAAATCTGATGATGAAGTTATACCAGCAGTCGTAGTCGCTGCGGTGAAAGCACGACCTGCGAAAGCGGGGGCTGATCGTCTTGTTGCTATTCGCAATAAGATGCGTGAAGCACGTGCTTTGCAGTTGAGTATAGAAGATGCGCAAGAGAGACTAACTGCTTTGCAACGTAAGCTGTATGAAATCCAAGGTGGTGGCAAGGAGCGCGGTGAACTTGTTGATATGATGGAATCGGTAGGTATGCGTAATTTTACACTTGAGGCTGAAGGTAACTGGCCTGCGTACAGTGTGACATTGCAGCCGTACTACAATGTTTCGTTTCCAACTGATGAAGACAAACGTGCTGATGCAATAAATTACATTGCGAAAGACATGGGCGTACCAGATATTGTGAAACATAACTACGCTATTGGATTTGGTAAAGGCGAATCAAAGATGGCAAAGCAGCTGACAGCACTTTTGAAGAAGGCGAAGATGTTTGATCGTACGACTATTGCCATGACAGTGCATTCACAAACATTGAAAGCTGAAATCCGACGACGTTTCGAGAGTGGCAAACCATTGTCCCTGACTGCATTGGAAACGATAGGTGCGACAGTTGGTAAAGTTGTGAAGATGAAACCAGTAGAGTGAGATTAGTCGGGTTGCCGGACTAAGTGGTGCACCACATAAGCAGGCATGGCATCGAGTGCTCAACGTCGGCAAAGCCAAAACAAGACGTGACAGCCGGAGAGTTACGGTGAAAAATGTAACTATGAAACGAAAGAACGGAAAAATGGCAGTCTCTAAAAGACAGACAGTAACGAATGTTAAACGTCCTGCACCAGTGCAACAGCGTGCAATACGTCCTGAAGCAAAGCAGGAGACACGTGAAGTAGCTGTGCGTGAAGTAGCAAGTGCGCCAGCGCATCTGATGAGTCGAATGGCAGAAGACGCAGGAAAGGGCGTCAGCAAGGATCAGGCAGATAATCTCGTACCACTGATTTATGTGTTGCAGGCAAATAGTCCGCAGTGTATGCCTGGACACCAGAGCCGGATTGAAGGTGCAGGACCCGGTATGATCTGGTTGCGTAATGCTCCTTCTGAACTTGAACTTGTAGATGGTGAGGAAGGTTTTGTTTTCCAACCGTGTTACTTTACCAAGGATTGGGTTGAATGGATGCCTGACCGTGGCGGCTTTGTGGGTCGGCACGCGGATAGACCAGCAGTAGCACAACTTGAAGATATTGAAGGTGATGATGGGCAGACACGTCAAGTGTGGGTGATGCCCAATCAAAATCGCGTTGTTGAGACACGTTACCACATTGGTTTCGTGTTTATTGATAACAAGCGTTTGCCGTACACGATTCCATTGTCGAGTACAGGGCACAGTGTAAGTAAGGCGTGGATGTTCTCGATGAACCAAGAACAGATGCCTGATGGTGGTACAGCGCCGTCATTTGCGCTGCTGTATCGCTTGCGTACGTCTTTGCGTCAGAAAAACAACAACAGTTGGTATCAGTTCACTGTTGAAAAAGAAGGATGGGTGCAAACCGAACAGGATTATGAACGCGGTCTTGCATTGCATGATGCGTTCGTAACTGGTACAAAACGAGTAGCCGAGGAGACCGACGAAGTCAGCGGCGTACGGTCCTCTGGCGAAGACGACAGCAAGATTTAATGTTCCCCATTAGTTTTGTTGTTGTCGAAGGGTCAAGGCGGTTGCCTTGACCCTTTTCGTCACTAATTAAGAGGGGCCGTAATGGTGAAAAAAGATTTAGACAGGCTGATGGCCCTGTTTGCTGGCTTTGCTGGTGCACACGGTACACATGGTGAACCTACGCAAGAAGGTTTAAAATGGATAATTAAACCAACAGCAAAAACGTTACGTGAACCGATAACTAAAGAACATTGGAAACTGCATCTGCAAGGTAAAAGACCACTTGGAGTAATGCCAATACGTGAAGATTCAATGTGTCTGTGGGCGAGTATAGATATAGATGAATACGACATAGACATAATGAGCATTGTGATGAAAGTATATGATTCAAAATTTCCTACGGTGCCTTGCCGCAGTAAGAGCGGGGGCTTGCATCTGTTTGTGTTTTTTGAACAAGCGTATCCTGCGACAGACGTACAGAATGTATTAAGTGACGTAGCTGCAAGCCTCGGTTTATCTGGCAGTGAAATCTTTCCTAAACAAACTAAAGTGGTCATGGAACGTGGTGATCTACCGAATTGGATTATAATGCCGTACTTTGGTGGCTCATTCGATGGTAAGTTACAGATGCAGCACGGATTGAAGAAATCCGGCACCGACATGGCATTGAGTGAATTTTTAAAATATGCAGAGAGTGTGAAATGTAGTGTAGAGGATTTAAATGCGTTGTGCGCAGCACGACGTTCGTCTACAAAACACTTGAACGGCAAGAAACCACCTAGGGAACATGGCAAATCTCCATGTGATTTTACTGATGGACCACCGTGTTTGGAGTACCTATCAACTAGTGGGTTGAAAAATGAAGCACGTAAACGCACACTATTCATGGAAGCTAACTATCTGAAGCGTGCTGATCCAGAAGGATGGAAATCCAAGGTGGAAGGTATGAACCAAGCGTTTGATCCACCACTACCTTCATCTGAAGTAAACAGCGTGATAAATTCAATTGAGAAAAAGGATTACCACTACGAATGCAAAAAAGAGCCATTCGTATCGCATTGTAATTCACGTGCGTGTCGTAAGCGCAAATTCGGTGTTGGTAGTGGTGGTGAACTGGAACCAGTCTTTACTAGCATGAAACGTATAAACTTTGAAACGCCGTTATGGGTTATAACGATTGAAGATGTCACGCTTGAACTTAATACACATGAAATGCAGACGTACAAATTGTTTCACGCAGCGTGTCTAGCACAAAAACTGGTCTTTCCACCGATGAAAGAAACTGCGTGGTATGCACTGCTGAATGAAGCAATGGCAAAGTGCGATGATGAAGAACCACCACCAGATGTCGGACCACACGGTCAGTTTCTTGTATTGTTGAGTGACTTCCTAACTAATAGAGCACCAGGAGAACGTAAGGAAGACCTGTTGTCAGGCAGACCATGGGAAGATGTTGAAAATAATAGGTGGTACTTCAAGATAGAAGCGCTGATAAAGTACTTCAGGATTGAAGGTTATAGAAAATATGACGGCAGTGAAAGTAAACTGACGCAAAAAATACGTGAACTAAGAGGTGGTCCATATCAGCACAATATCAATAATCAAGCTGGTGGTTCTGTGCGGTGTTGGTACATACCTGCTGACGTCATAAAGAAAATTGATGCATTGGAAACACCAGCACGGAAAAAGGATGTGATTTGAAATATTCAGTTGTACTAACAACACTGCTATCAGAACACGACACTGAAAAAGCCGCGCAACAAGCTGCATCAAAGTATACCATAAGGCAACGCGAAAAAATCTTGGTGATTAGGCATGAAGATGACAGAAGAAAACAAGACGTTGCGACAGATAACAATAATAGTAGAATTGTTGAACGTGGACTTGATAGCAGCAAAAAAGGAAGGTTGGTCAATAAGCGAAACGATAGAACTAACAAAGCATCTGCTAGAACATCTAGTGATGGAAGTGCCAAGAAATCAAAGGGCAGTAGCGTGGCACGAAATAATTCAAAACGTGGATGACGCAATAATAGGGAGAACTAATCGTGGAGAATAACGGTTGGATTGGTGTTGACCTAGATGGCACACTTGCGCACTACGATACTTGGGAAAAATGGAATGTATTTGGTCCACCAATTCGATTGATGGTGAACCGCGTACGTAAGTGGTTAGATGAAGGAAAAACAGTTAAGATATTTACAGCGCGTGTCACTGTCTATAATCCGAAATCAAACTGGACTCGCTGCATCTACTGCTATAAGTCAAATGAAAAATATAGTCGTCAAGAAATCTACGCAAGGCTAGAATGGCGGCGGAAACGCTGCGGCAGTGGGCGGCGGCGCTTGAGCAACTTGGTCTCTGGGCTCGAGTTCGTGCTCAAGGAGGTGATGGGGACGGCGCGGGGACTGGCGGGCCCGAGGTAGCCGGCAATGGGCAAAGCACAATTGGGAGGATCGATATGGTAAAGCACAATTGGGAGGATCGATATGGTAAAGCAGCAGCATGAAGTGATGGTGATGGGAAAAATCATCGGACATTGCAACTGGTACATGGCACAGGATATGTGCAATGAAATGAGTTGTGATTACGATGACTTCATATCGATATACCCGAATGAAATACCATCTTGTAAGCGTCTGGCGTTTGATCCAGTCAACGGCACGGTAAGGTGTCTAGATAAAAACTTTAAAGAACTGAGTGTAGTCACGCTTTTACCGGTACTAGCCAAGTTACCGTAAGTTATCCAGGAGAGTTTGACATGACACATTCTGGCGGCTTACCGCACACCAACGTTGGGGATCGCGGTCAGCGATATGAAATACGCACGACCGGCTATCCAGCGGCACATCAGGAAGAAAAAGTAGTAGGCTGGGCAACCACTCTTGAGGGAGCGGGCGAAATGCTGAACGCCTTTTTGCAGCATCCAAATTGTTTAAGCGCTGTGATTTACGACAGACAGGAATCCAAGCAAGTTATTCGGCGTTTTGGCGGGATCTTGCGATAGTCTAGCCAACTTAGAACCTGGTTCTGGTTTACAACTGAACAACTGAGAGGTATTGATAGATGTCAGGATATGTACGTAGAGATCCGTTTCATGACTTCCATAAGAAGAAGTTGTCCCAACACGCTTGGGACATCCTATGGTCGAGGCAATACAGGATTGGTGCAGTGCTAATGTCAAAGAAGGTTGGCGTCCAGGTGTCACTTGTGTCAAAGATTTAAGTATGGTTGAATTATGGGATGATCGCGCTGTTGGTGTTGAAACAAACACTGGTAGAACACTGGCTGATGCAGCGTTGGAAGAGGAAAAAACGTTAAATGACTATTGAAATCATCTTAGGACCTCCTGGAACTGGTAAGACCACGACACTTATTAATCTTGTAGAAGAAGAATTAAACAACGGCACTAAAGCAGAACGCATAGGTTATGTCAGCTTCACACGCAAGGCAGCCGGCGAAGCCACTAGTCGAGCACAAGAAAAATTCGGGCTAACTAAAAAAGATTTCCCATACTTTTCTACACTGCATTCTCTTTGCTACCACAGCTTGGGAGTAAAAGATGGAGATGTACTTGAAGGTAAGAGTGCTGTTGAATTTGGTAAGTACGCTGGCGTTCTGGTCAGTGGCAAGACCTACTCCAGTGATGGAAACCGTATGGGTTTCGATTTTGGTGATCGTATTATGTTTATGGAAAATCTTGCGCGTATACGTGGGGTCAGTCTAGCCGATCAGTATCGGCTAGATGACGACGGCTTGCCTTGGTCAGAAGTTGACCGTGTGTCACGTGCATTGAAAGAATACAAATACGATCAAGGCTTGATTGATTTCACCGATATGTTAGCAAATTTTGTGAAATCCAAAGTGCGTATACCTATTGACGTGTTGTTGGTTGATGAAGCACAAGATCTGAGTCTTATGCAGTGGCAAGTCATAAGTCAGTTGGCGAAAGGTTGTCGCCGCGTGGTTGTTGCTGGCGATGATGATCAGGCAATCTACAGATGGGCAGGTGCAGACGTTGATCATCTGATCGATATGGACGGTACTGTGCGCGTGCTGGGACAGTCTTACCGCGTCCCCCCGGCTGTGCAACAGGTGGCTAACAATGTTATCTCGCCTGTGAAACACAGGCGAGATAAATTATGGGCACCTCGGCCGGGGGCTGACGGTAGTGTGGAAAAGGCGATCCAGTTTGGGCAGGTGCAATTGCCGAAGACTGGTAGCGTTTTAATATTGGCGCGTAATGACTACGTATTGCGTGAGCAGGTTATAGGTTTGCTGCGGCATAGAGGCGTGGTGTGGGAACAGTACGGGCGTAGTAGCATAAACCTACGGCTTATAGCAGCTGCGCGCATGTGGGAGCGCCTGAGGCGCAATGAAAGCCTAGCTGCGGCGGAAGTACGCTGTGTGTATGAATTCATGACTAGTGGGCGTGGTGTAAAGCGCGGCCATAAGACCCTACCAGGTATCGAGGATGACGTAACGTTTAAGGAAGGCGACTTGCGTGCTCTTCATGGTCTAATCGCACCTCGTGCGCCATGGTTCGAAGTACTAGACCGTGTACCACGTGAAGATATTCAGTACGTACGGGCAGCATTGCAGAGTGGTGAAAAGTTGGATGGCAAGCCGCGCGTCACATTGTCAACGATACATAGCGCCAAAGGTGGTGAAGCTGATCACGTTATTATACTGAAGGAAATGGCGTCACGTACTTATAATGAAATGTTGAGTGGTAAAGAAGGCAAGCTGGATGATGAACGGCGCGTTTGGTACGTAGCGACTACACGTGCACGTGAAAAGTTGACGTTGGTGGAATCGAAAACAATGAGGAAGTGTCCATGGCTGTAGTTTGGAAAACAGAAATAGAAATAACTGCAATACAAGAAATAGAGTTTCCTGTTGGTGCAGAGTTACTTTGTGTGAATAATCAAGACGAAAAGTTGTGTGTTTGGTTTAAGTGCAATCCAAAAATTGATGAGAAAGAATACCGCACGATCATCATAGCTGGCACTGGTCACAAAACTGTGGATGATACTAAATACATAGGAACAGTTTTAATGCGTGGAGGCACTCTTGTGTGTCATGTGTTTGATGCTGGGAAAGCAGACAGCCGGATGCGCTTGAACCAGGATTAAAAACAGATGCAAGGTACAGGTGTTCATCGTTTGTTTAGAAAAGGAGGTATATAGTGGACATTACAATAATAGGGTGGGCACTTGCTATTTGGGCATCAGCAGGTTTTCTTGCTTGGTCACTAATTCTTATAAAGTGGTTTGACTTGTTCATGTTGGTCGTCTGCTTGTTGTTAGGACCAATAGCGCTTTACTTGAAGTTTACTATGAAATGAAAGAAAACCTCGAACGATGGCACGCACGACTTGCCGCTATCTGCGGTGATTTGTCTTTGTCCATTGTTCGAAGGAGAATAGGCAAGGGAAATCTTCAGGACTGGTCGGGCGCACTAGTCGAGGTTGCAGAGGAAATGAAAAATGAGAATAGCAGTAATCGACACGGAAACGACCGGCCTGACGACCGAGGACCAGGTGTGCGAATTGGCAATAGTGCAACTAATTCAATTTCCAACAAAGACTTGGGCGCTAGATCACCAGGATACGTTCTACACGAGCCTTATCAAACCGACTTGTTTTATGACAGTAGGTGCGAGATCAACGCACCACATAACAGACGAAGAACTAGCGAAAAAACTAACGACACATCAGATGATGGCAGACGAAATGTTGCCGTTTCTAGACAACATAGACGCGGTAGCGGGACACTTCCTAGCGTTCGACAAAAGGATGTTGATTCAGTCAGGGGTACCGGAAAGCTGGTTTCCGAAAAAAGAAATCTGCACGTGGAGGTGTGCGATGCACTTGTGGCCAGAACTATCAACACACAAGAACCAGACACTAAGGTACGAATTAGAATTAAACGTGCCAACAGTGGAAGGAATGTTACCGCATCGAGCGCTACCAGACGCGCTAGTGACAGCGACACTGTTGCAAAAAATGCTGGAACAAAAAAGCCTAGAAGAACTGGTACAGCTGACAAAGGAAAAACCGTTGCTACGAAAAGTAAGTTTCGGAAAAAACATGGGAAGACCTTGGGCTGACATGGACTTAGGTTTTCTCAATTGGGTGCTAAGTCGTAACTTCAATGAAGATGTGCTGTTTACTGCGCAACATTGGTTAGAGGTGAAATCGAAAAGGAAGGTACCGTGAACATTGAAAAAGCTGAAACAACTAAATGCGCCAAAGGCAAACCACTACAACGTTTCTTTGCTTATGCACTAGAGCGCCATAAAATCTATCTACGACGCAAAGCACAGCAGCCAGCACCATACACGACAGATGAAATCCTGCAACGCTATCGTTTCACAAATGTGTTCAGAGAACTAGACAAAACGACAGTGTGGTTCCGTGAAAATGTGCGCGACAGGATGCGCGATGAAACGGACGTGCTGTTGGCTACAGTGGTGTTTCGTATGCTGAATAGGATTGCGACAGGTGAAGCAATCTTCAATCAGACATCACTGCACCCAATAAAAGCATACGAATATGTTGAAAATACAACAGCATTTGACCTGTTTTGCGAAGACGGTGACGTACGGCACCTGAAACGTGCCATTAAAGCGTACTGCGGCAAAGGTCCATACGTCACCGGTGCGTACATTATTACATCACCCCCCGGCTATACCAAGTTGGACGGCATGATGCAGGTGATAAAGCAGTTCTATTCTATACCTTGTCCGGATAAACTGTGTGGTTATGAAGATTGGGAATGTGTAGCTAAATCTCTATTAAAGACAAAAACAGGAACATTGCAACGTACTTGGGAATGGCTAAAAGATCGTTCTTACATAGGTCCATTCCATGCTTATGAAATAGTGACTGATTTACGTCACACAGCATTGCTCTGCAATGCTGTGGATATTTTAAGCTGGGCTAATCCGGGTCCGGGGGCTAGGCGGGGGCTGAACCGTATTCATGGTCGCGATGTGTCCGACCATTCTGCAAAACGTGAACAACTGATAGAAGAAATGCAAGGTGTGCTTTCTGCATCTAAAACTCTGTGGCCAAAAGGTAAATTGTGGCCAAAGTGGGAAATGAGAGAAGTTGAGCACACACTTTGTGAGTTTGATAAATTTGAGCGCGTCCGGCTGGGACAAGGTAGACCAAGGGGAGTATTCAAATGAGCAAGGTAAAACTGTTCAGCTTTGTGAAATGTTCAGAACGAAGCATGATAGCAAGTGTTCGCATAGCTCGATTTGTCAGTGAAGAACTACAAATTCCTATTGTTACAGGAGACGATATAGCAGACACAGAACTTGAAACGTTGATAATAGTGAACGGTGCTTATGCTTTTTGCAATAATTTGGAGGCCTTGGGAACAGCTATATTTGAAGCGAAAAATGTTGTGTGGATACAGAATGATTATACGATAATTCCACCGAAGTCTGACGCTAAAGCACAGTCACCATTTCGACGTGCGTTTGTTAGACGAAAAGAAGAAGGTAAGAGTGATACGATGTTCTGGTCTACGTGTGAAGATTGGGCGAAATTGCCTGGCAGTTCGTATGTGAATTGGAACTGTTTGACGTACGATCCACTCGATAAGAAAACAATCGTGAAATCACGTCAGACACGTAAAAAAGAATTGCTGTACTATGGTTCATGGCGCGCTGCGAGTGGTAAGTCTTCTCGCACCATGTACTTTGATAGGTACTTTCAGTCTCCAGTAGTGCGTACAACGATCAGTAGTCCATCGAAGAATTTCTCTGAAAAGTATGGGGAACACGAACTACTTAGTTATATACCACCTATTAGAGAAAATTTTCGCGAAGAACTAGCTTCGTATGGCTTGGGTCTGTACATCGAAGATCGTATGTCACATGAACGATTTCATTCACCTGCAAACAGGTTCTATGAAATGTTGTCGGCAGGTTTGCCGATGGTGTTTCAACCTGAGTGCGGTACATCACTACGAAAAGGAGGGTACGATACTTCAAGGTGGTCTGTAGCTAATGGAAAAAATGTTGTGAATATGTTGGCACGTAGTGAAGAAATAGGTGCTGAACAACAAAGTGTATTCTCATTGAAGGCTAAAAAAGAAAGAGATGGTTTATCTGGTAGATTGAAAGAAGTGTACGAGAGTAACAGATGATGGAGAAAGTCATGAGACGAAAATATAGAGAACAAGAACCACCTTACAGTGTTTCTATAGAACTGACAGAGGGATGTAACCTGTACTGTAATTTTTGCGGACTTCAAGGTATTCGTGAGGAGAAGCCTAAGATATACAAGTTTATGGAAATAAGTACCGCTAGTAAAATAGCCGAGCAAATAAAAGAACTAAACTGGAACTGTCGAGTTGGATTTGCTATGCGTGGTGAACCGACTATGCATCCAAATTACATTGGTGTGATACGTGCTATACGTGAACACTTACCTAAAGCGACTATGTTGATGCTGACAAATTCTGGAGGCTTGTTACGATCTCCAGGGCCAGTAAAAAATATACTAGGACTATTCGATGCTGGTCTTAATATTCTTGGATTAGATCACTATCAAGGTGTTGCTTTGGTTCCTAAAGTATTGGATGCAGTTGAAAAATACGGAACCTTGCGTTCAGGTTTTAAACATAGTCTAGGATTTGAATTTTATAAATACCCGGAAAATAAAGATGGAAACCCTCATGTTCGTGTAAAATCTAATGTGAAAAGACTAATTCAAATTCGTGATATAGAAGTAACTGATACAACAGATAAAAAAGGAAACCATAATAGACTGTCAAATCATGCAGGAGCAGGTGGCGAGCTTAATGAACGTATGGCTGGCAAACGTTGCGCATTGCCTTTTCGACAATTAGCTATTCGTTATGATGGGTCGGTGCCGTTATGTTGTAATGATTGGCGTGGTGAGTACAGGTGCGGTAACGTGTTGACCGATGGTATAGAAGCTATTTGGCAAAGTGATGCAATGGGTGCTGCGCGTGAAATGTTGATAAAAGGACGAAGAGAATTTCGCCCCTGTAAAGGATGTGATCATCGATCGTACCGTGTAGGGTTGTTACCAGATTTAAAGGGTCGTAAACGTTTACATCGTCCAGATTCACAAACTGTTGCTGATTTGATAGTATCAACTAAAAGTGGACCAATGACAGCACCAGTACTGAGACCATGGGAGAAGAAATGATAATTTCTATACGAGGAACCAATGGTGCAGGTAAATCGACATTAGTGCGAAATGTGATGAGGCACTATGTAGAAGTGCAGCCAGACTATCGAGTTGGTAGACGTAAGCCAGTTGGCTATTTACTCGATAAAAAGTTATTTGTGATTGGTCACTACGAAATAGCTAATGGCGGTATCGATACATTGAAAACTTTGGATGAAGCGTACGCTTTAGCACAAGAGTATGCGATAAAAGGTTACGATGTACTGATGGAAGGAAAAAACCTAAGCGACACACCTCGTAGGTTATTAGCGTTGCGAAATCTTACCAAGATACGAGTTGTTACGTTAAGTCCAGCACTAGAACACTGCGTTGTTTCAGTCCGTAAACGTGGACATTCTATCAGTGAAGAAACTATCTCGAAACTGCATTCTAAATCTCGCCGTGATCACTACGAGTTTGAAAAATTAGGTGTCATTTGTTTAATGACACGAAAACGTAATGAAGCGAAGCGCCAAGTGTGTGAGTGGTTGAATATCTCTTTTCCCTATAGGAAAAATAGTGCTGCACTTTGTTCTAGTTACGGTGTAGAATAAACAATTGATTGAAAGGGAGAACTATGAGCACAAAACGAAAGTTCGATGTATGCACTGCGCGGCCAAAGTATGCTGAAAAGGACGCAGTGTGGTGGCATAGAGTTGGTAATGCTGTTGAAAACGATAAAGGTAGCATCACAATATATCTCGACAGTGTACCTGTACCAAATCCAAAGCATGAAAATAAAATCGTCATGATGTTATTTGAACAGCGTGATGAAGATGGGAATGGTGGCAGAAGGGACAATGTTCGCAACACTACTGCCGAAGGCAGTAGTGCAGCAAGACGTGGCGCATCACGCCGTGAAACTGAAAACGATGATGATATACCGTTTTAATTGGAGAATACTGAGATGAAAACTATTGAGGCGCGCAACGTAAATCAAGCACTACAGATGGGTTTGAAATATCTGATCGAGGAAGGAAAAGAAGAACAGTCTCGCGCTGGCAATGTTCTAGTTGCACCCGTACCAGTGATGACTGTTACACGGTTCCCACAAGAGCGGGTACTGTTTTCATCTGTACGAGATGCAAATCCATTTTTCCATTTGCGTGAGGCAATGTGGATGTTGGCAGGTGGTAATGAAGTTAAAGCATTGACACCATATGTCAGTAGGTTTGTGGAGTTTGCTGAACCTGATGGTGCGATACACGGTGCTTATGGGTATCGATGGCGTCATGCGTTGGGATTTGATCAGTTGGAGCATGTTATTGACGTGCTCAAAGCTGATCCAACTTCACGTCAGTGTGTAATACAAATGTGGGATGCACGTGAAAATGATGTTGGACAAGATTTCAGTGAATACGGTATGCACGATCTACGTGGCAAATGGAAAGATCGCCCATGTAACACACATATCTATTTGCGAGTGAAGCCTGAAGAACAACAAAATTACTACCGTACCTTAAATGGTGTGAAAGAACTCGTTGAAATGACACCAATTTCAGCATCACTCGATCTTACCGTGTGTTGCCGCAGTAATGATGCGATATGGGGAGCACACGGTGCCAACGCTGTACACTTCTCGATCTTACAGGAATATCTGGCCGCACGTATAGGTGTCAGCGTGGGAAAAATGTACCAGTTGTCAAATAACTATCATGCTTATTTAAGTGAACTCAATCGATTGGCAATACGTGGTGAATGCACTTTAGAAAAACTACCTGAAATAATAGAGGCTGACCATATAACAGAAACACCTAGACCACTGTTCGATAAGCCTGACGCAATCGATAAAGACATTCAAATATTTGAACAATGGTGTTCGGATAGTAATGTTTTGCTATCTAAAAACGTGTATGAAAATAACTGGTTTAGTGACACATTGGTTCCAGCCATGAGAGCTCACGCACTGTATAAACTGAATGAAAAAATAGCTTTTTCTGAAGCAAATATAATAGCTGCAATGGATTGGCGTATCGCGTGCACTGAGTGGCTGCAAAGGAGGAAGAAATGATACCGGACTACGACCCACTGTGTCTGGCGTTTCTCAATGCCGTGTCACTACTGTTAGTGGCTGGCGGACTTGGGTGTCTGTTACTGATCATTATTGGAGAATGAAATGATACAGAGAGAAGCTGTTCTAGCTTCACAAGGTATGGCCACGCGCGTGAAACGATGGCATACGTGGCCAATGTTGTCTGCCGATACTGTCGGCAGACATAGTTGCCGAGCAGCGCTGATCTATCTAGAACTTTGGAACATTCCACGTGCAGAGGTCCTAGTGTGGTTGTTGCGTCACGACTTGGGTGAATTGACAGCAGGTGATACACCAAGCTATGCTAAACAACAGTGGCAACCATTGAAAGACGCACTTGATGAAGTTGAAATAATGGGACGTGCTACACAGAGTGCAGGACTACCGTTATTGTGTGGTGATGAACCTCTGAAATGTAAAATAGCTGATGCACTTGAAACATGGGAAACAGCTTTATTCGAAACCAAAATGGGAAATCAATACGCTGAATGTGCAATGGTTCTTATGTCTCAATCTATAAGAATTCTGATAGATGACTCGTACTGTAGCAATGATGAAAAATATCATCTTCGGACTGCGGTTGGTCTGTTTATGAATGGAAAACAGAAATGACTGATATGGAACACATGAAATATATCGACACTGTAGCCGATAACGATTGCCATCACCTTCGGATGAAAGAGAAAACATACCAAGGCAGCTGGAAAAAGGGTGGAGGTCGTAGCGCGTGGTTCATGTTGCGCCGCAAAATAGACCGGCTACTCGTTATGATGGGACGCCCCCCGGTTCCTGATGGTTTTCAAATTGAGTATAAAGATTGTGTATTCAATGTGCTATCAGGTGAAGATCGTCAGTATATTTATCGATGTTTTAATGCTGAGGACATCTTTGCCAAGATCGAGGAGGAACCGGGGGGTGAGGACGGTACGGTGTTGGCTGAAATACGTGACTTGCGTAGATACCTGTTGCTGGTCGAGGCTGAGATGGTGTCGCGCGATGTCGTTGCCGGGAAGCCTGTGAAAATGGTTCTGACTGAAATGCAGGATGAAAATATTCGGTATCTTGCTGAACTAAATGAGCCTGGAACACCAGAAGACGGCGGACACCACGAACGAGAACAAACACCTGATGAAAGGTATATCAAGAAACCTTGGGTGATTCCAATGGAGTTTTTTGTACGTGTAGATAGACCTGTTAGTGAAGGTGCATTTAATGATGTGTATGAAACAAGAGGAATTTACAAAATACTATCACCATCGATCACTAAAGCTGAGTACGCAGCGTTGAAAATGTTAGCTGGGTTAAGAGAAAATCGGACACTCCCAACAGCAATAATGAGAAGACTGGCTGATAATATTGTGAAAATGTATAAAGACACTTTCATGTTCGATCACACTTACGTCCTTGATATCAGTAAGGTGCCAGCAGACGAACGCGACAGGTGGCCAGTCGTTCCACGTGAACAGAATAATCATGAAATGATGGGTCGTGAGAATTGGCAGAAGACATTCTATAAGTGGCATGAGACAGAATCCAAGTGGATATTAGCTAAAGAGTGGAAAATGTGGGAGAAGCAAACATGAATGATAAACCAATTTTATATGGTCTTGTTCGTGATAATCCAAAAACACCAGAAGGAAAATACCTTGTAAAGCGTCGCGATGGAACAGTTGTAGAGTGGCCTAGTTTTGTTTTAGGTGCACGTGATCCTGCGTCCGCTCCAGCTTTACGAGCTTGGTGGTGTTACTTTTATAGATGAGGAGGAAGACACATGATATTACCAGCACAACACATCAGAAGCAGGTCCCTTGATGGGACCTACCCTCTTATTTCACCGTTCGTTGGTGAAAAGACACTAGTTAATGGAATGTCGTTTGGGTTGTCGTCAGCATCATACGACATTAGAATAGCACAGTCGTTGACGATAAAACCTGGTGAATTCAAATTAGCGTCAACGTTAGAGTATTTCTATATCCACGACGACCTGTGTGCAATTGTCCACGACAAATCATCGTGGGCACGGCGAGGTCTTGCAGTGCAGAACACACTGTTTGATCCAGGTTGGAATGGCTATGCGACTTTGGAATTGTCAAATCATGGTCAAGAAATCTTCGCAATCTATGCTGGTGATCCTATTTGTCAGATAGTATTTCACTTGTTGGTGGAACCGACTGAACTACCGTACAGCGGTAAGTATCAAAATCAGATCAATCAACCTGTGCCAGCTATAGAAGAAACAGGTATGCAAAAAAGCTGGCTAGGTTATGAAGAAACTACGAAAAGTTAGGCTTTGTAATTCAGAGTGGAGAAGTGAAACCAAAGCCAACATCACTGAAAGATGATCGAGGTGTTACTGAACAATGAAAAAAGCAAAAAATCCACACATAGGGGGCGAACAACAAATAATGTTCGCTCCGGATAGTGACTGGAAACGTCTTGACGTTTTGCCGGATCTTCGCAAACACAAAGTGATTGCGTTAGACCGTGAATGCAAAGACAACGGCCTGACAACTGGTATTGGACCAGGATGGGCTTTCGGCAGTGGTGGTGGTCATGTGTGTGGCACTTCGGTGGCATGGCGGGACGGATCGGAGATCCATTCTGCTTATTTCCCTATTCGCCATCCAGACAGCAACTGTTTCCAAGCGGAAACAGTTGCTGTCTGGGAACGCGATCACATAAAAGCTGGTGTGCGCTTTGTCATGCAGAACGCGCCGTATGATGTGGGATGGGGGGACACCGATTTAAAGGTGGAAGTTCCACCTTTAATCGACGACACGACCTGTATGGCCTACATGGTTGATGAAAATCGATATTCGTATGGTCTTGATGAGTTGTGTAAATGGCGTGGCATTCCGGGCAAAGATGATAAGCTGCTACGCGAAGCCGTAGCAGCTTATGGCTTCGCTTGGGACGGCGCAGCACAAAAACACGCATGGCGTTTACCAGCACGTTTTGTGGGAGGCTATGCAGAGCAAGATGCTGTTGCAACGCTGCTGTTGCGTGAGTCATTGTTGCCTGAAATAGAATTGCAGGATGTCGGAAAGGCATATCAACTTGAAATGGATCTGTTGCCTGTTGTGCACCAGATGCGCAAGCGTGGTATTCGTGTAGACATGGAAGTAGCTGAACAGACACAGCTGTTGTTGTATAAGAGATCACAGAAAATATTTGAAGAATTGAGTGAAAAGATGGGTGTTACTGTCGGCATGGATGAAGTCCGCCGCACAGAATGGATGGTTAATGCATTCAATAAATGTAAGCTGCAAATACCTATAGAAGAAAAAAGAAAAAGTGGTGTTACATTTGATAAGAAAATCACATCACGTATAGATCACTGGTTGCCACAGCTGGTGATCAAAGGCAAAGCTGCGTTTGAAGCTGCTGAAAAGTTTATCGGCACCTATATCATGAAGTATGCGCACTATCGTTCCAATGATGGGTCGAGGCTTCATGCGTCAATTAATCAGTTTCGTAGTGAGGATGGTGGTACAAGAACCTATCGGTTTTCGTATTCCGACCCTCCGCTTCAACAGATGCCAAATAGAGACGATGAAATAGCGCCACTGATCCGTGGCATATTTCTACCAGAACCGGGCGAAAGCTGGTTGGCTGCTGACTATTCACAACAAGAATATCGCCTGATTGTACACTTTGCAGAGTTGCTTGGGTGTTCCCGAGCAACTGACGCTGGTGACAAATACCGCAATGATCCTCGCACAGACTTCCACAGCATGGTTGCTGAAATGACTGGTCTTGATCGCAAACCTGCTAAAGATGCCAACTTTGCAAAATCGTATGGTGCAGGCATCAGCAAATTTGCACTGATGATACGTAAGAGCGAAGATGAAGCAGCTGCAATCATGAAACAGTACGATGAAAAATTGCCGTTCAATAGTGAGATGAATGAACGGTGCCGTAAGAAAGCAGAACGTGTTGGCTTCATACGATTGCTGGATGGCGCACGTATACACTACGATACATGGGAACCACGTTGGCTCAGCAAGGAAGAGAAATCACGTGGCTGGTCAAGTAACGGTTTGTATCAGATGGGTGATTGTAGGATTGAAGAAGCAAAAATCAGGATCGAAAATCCTGATCATCCCTGGTACGGTAAGAGTTTGAAACGTTCACTGTGTCGCAAGGCAATGAATGGGCTAATCCAAGGCAGCGCAGCACGACAAACGAAAGCGGCGATGCGCGCGTTGTGGCGTGAAGGCATCTGTCCGCTACTACAAATGCATGACGAATTAGATTTCAGCGTAGCTACTGAAGCACAAGGTGCACGTGCTTGCCAAATAATGCGTGAAATAGTGCCCTTGCGCGTGCCTATGCTGGTGGATGCTGAGTATGGTCCCACGTGGGGCAAGGCCAAGTACGATTGGGCAGGTAGGGCAGGACCGCCCCCCGGTTGAAGCCGGGGGCAGCCCTGCCGGGCAAGCCTCACAACGCAATAAAATTTCACAAAAATTCTCATTTTATTCTTTGCATTTGTGAGAACTACGGGTAGTGTTCAAATCAAGACCGGCGCAAGTGCCACCCTCCAAAAGTGGCCCCGTCAGTCCCTGGTACTACCGGCGCACAAGCCAAGCCCCATAAGATAAAAAGACGGGCGGCGGAACAAAGTGCAGGTTTTAACGGCGGTGAGTCGTTAGCCGACAGCTGGTAGTGGTTTCCGGGGCAGCTTTAATGTGCAGACAACAAGCTGCACACGTCCACCAGGGCACGATGTTGGCGACCACACCCAACACGTTAGTATGGTGCACGCAGGCAACAGGGACATCAGGACAAGATAAAAATTTGGGTTGTAAAGCTATAGCTGCACGCTGGCACCAAACTGGCGCGCGGCTATGCCGTTACAACTGGCAACTGAGGAGACTGTGATGACTGATCACCTAATAAACTCACTGGAAAGTTTTGTACTAAACCCGCCGCAGACAGACTTTGAGCGTGGGTATCTAAACGCTTTGTATACAGTCGGCAGCATTGCCGGTGTAGATAAGGTGTCTGATCGTGGCCACGTTGCGTTGCACGTGGCGCGTCGTTTGTTGGGACTGTGTCGCTAACACTTTAAACACTGGGAGCTAAACATGAAAACATCTAAAGTCTTTGCCTATCTTAACTTCGGTGTGGCTATGTTGCCCGGTAACATCTTTGCGCCACTCAATATCGTGGCTGGCATTGTGTGCCTGTTTGCTATGGCACGTGACACTGACTAACAACTGCAAACACTGTGAACATTGGGAGCTAAAACATGACCAAGCAAGTTGAAATCCAAGGCGTATCCTACCGTATGATCAAGACACGGCGCGGTTGGCAACTTGAGCAACCGTCCTATTGGACGGTTGACCAACTGGTTGAACTGGCGATGCAGCCGTTCAATGGGCCGCAGCTGTGCACGGATAACCTGTCGCAACTTTTTCAGATGGATATTGGGTGAACGCAATGGAAACGCGCGGACAACTGACCAGTGCACACGACATACGAACCTTTGTGCTAGGTGGCAATGCCACCTTTACAGCTGTAGGCAAAACGGCGCGGTACACTTACAAGGTTACAGCATGTGACGGCAAAGCTGGACTTTGGTTCGTGAGTGTGATGTATGGTAGCGATAATGAAAACGAGTTCGCCTACCTTGGCACCTTGCGCACACTTGCATGGAAGAACATGGAGGTGGAGTTTAAGCATGGTGTGAAATCCAAGATACCAGCAACCGACAAGCGAGTGCAGGCAATTGCCTGGATTTGGGCAAACTTGGAGGAAGGCAAGCGCCTTCCTCCCGGGTGCGAAATCTGGCACGAGGGGCGCTGTTGTCGATGTGCACGTAAGCTGACTGTGCCATCGTCAATTAAGCGTGGCATTGGGCCAGAGTGTGCTGAAAAGTTGATGTGTGCAGCTTAAACCATTGGGGAGCTACTGTGATGACTGCTAACACTGTAACGAAACTGCCGCTGACCACTAAGCAACAAAAGGCAAGTGCAGCTGTGGCACGACGTGCCACTGCCGAAGTGCGCCGCCGCAATGCGGCTTGCAGCTTTGTGGGCACCGTTGCGCTAACCCTTACAGGGTTAAGCCTGATGCACTTGAGCAAGGGTATTGCCCTGGTAACAGGTGCACCGACATGGGAAGCACTAGCCATGGCAATAGGCATAGACCTCGGCTTTGTTGCCCTGGAGCTTGCCATGCTGGTGGAAACCGACCCTAAGCGTAGGCACGCTGCGGAGCGTTGGGCACGACCTGCTATCGTAGGCACGCTGGCCTTCAGTGCGCTGCTTAATGCACTGGCATTTACATGGGCAGCAACAGGCTGGATGGTGTACCCTGCTGCGGCGCTGGGGCTTGCTGTGCCTGCCATGGTGTACGCTATGACACGGGTTGGAAGTATCATGTGGATGGGGAAATAACGTGGCAGACATAAACGAGGAACCACCGTATGTTGCGAAATATCTGACCAGCAAAATGTTGTTACTGCTGGTTTATGAGCTTCAATATGGCTACGTGGTAATGGACGCATCGATACCATTGCCTGAAAAGATGACAGATGAAATCTGGCGCAACACACGAGCGTACACAAATCTTAGTGATGCTGAGCGCGACTACCAGTCGCGTATACCTGTAAGGAAACTGTGAAATGCAGATCAAGCCTCACGCAAAGTGTCGTTCCTACAAGTCATACACTATGGCTGAAGAATCAGCTGACCAGTTTTTCAAGAGTATGGGTGAAACAGCCTACCAGCGTATTTCATGGGCTGTTGTACCAGTAGATATCGGTGCTGTTGGTTTGGAAGGGCACCGATGGACCATGGTACGTGAAATGTCAGAGTACTTGATCAAGACAACGTTGCGGCTTTCACGAGAATGGAAAAAGAATACAGGTATGCCGCAACGCGAAGTTATTGATTTCCGACGTGGTTGTATGGTGCGCCTGACTGAGCGTGTGCGTGAAATGTGGCACGCACAATCGCGTGCTAATGCGCCAGTGTATACGTCTGCTGGAAATCCAGGCAACCTGCCTGCACTGTACGGTCGTGAAGTTGATCTGATCAAAGCGTACGGCAGCAAGCATTTCAACTTGCGTTGGGTTGCCAGCAACACGAAGATCAAGATGGGTGCAGCTGCGGCCGAAGGGCGAAGGGCTGCTGACATGGTGTCGTTCAGTAAGCAGGTAGGTGCTGCGTCCCGCAGTTCCTACATGATCGGGAGTAAGTGATGTTTGCAATTGTTGAAATCACGATCGAACTGGTCACAGCAGTGTATGGTCCGTACAACAACTATGAACATGCTGTACGGATCAAAAACAAGTTGGCGAACGGTAGCCATTCAACATTCACAGTTTACCGCATGGTGAAATCATGAATATCACACGAGATATAGCAATCAAGGTACGAAACACGGTCGATATCGGCCTCGTCAGTGGACTAGGTAAACAAGTTCCAGGTGAAATGTGTGTCGAGGCTGCGGTATGTTATGCACTTGGTCTACCACATGGCGATGATCCAGGATGCGTAGCACCAGCATTACGAAACCTCAAAATCCGACTAAATGACTCGCGATGGTCATCAAATAAAGCACGGGCTAACGGTCTGCGACGGTTAGCTGTGATTCAACTCGGAAGTGTTGGCCTTGATGAGCAAGAGTTTGTACGGCGTGTCGTCGAGTATACAATTCGGACGACGATCCCGCGCGCAATAAGGGTTGCGGCGTCGATTATCAAAATTCCAGAGCACAAAGCTGCTATGATAGCAGCAGCAGTGCAATGTGAACGAAACGGAGACAAGGTATCCACCTTAAAGGCGAAGAAGACTACTAGTGCTGCTTATGCTGCTGGTTATGCTGCTGCTGCTGCTGCTGCTAATGCTGCTGCTTATGCTGCTGCTTATGCTGCTGCTGATGATGCTGATGCTGCTAATGCTGCTGCTTATGCTGCTGCTGCTGCTTCTGATGCTGCTTATGGTGCTGCTAATGCTGCTGCTGCTGCTGCTGCTGCTAATGCTGCTGCTGCTGCTGCTAATGCTGCTGCTAATGCTGCTGCTGCTGCTGCTAATGCTGCTGCTAATGCTGCTGCTGATGATAAGCGCGACACCGAACTATCACTGTTTGCTGAAGCAGTCGTTCAAATCCTCATCGAAATGCAAGTGCCTGGTTGCCAATGGCTCGATTTAGTTGAGGTAGAAAAATGACCACACTGACAAAGCTGACGCATCCCGTAACGCTGCTGGCCGCAAGCACACTGACAGATAGTAAAGTGTCAGAAGCTGAGACACATCACAATGAAAACATCACACTACACGTCGAGCGGCGATTAGCCCATATGACATGCGACCAGTTTACTGCGGTCGTAGAATTCCTTATGGGTGAACGCAATATCAGCATATACGAACAGGATGAAATCGCACTGCTGGTGCAAGTGTTGCGTTCGGTGGAACGCAGTGTTGAAAAAGCGAGGGTCAGTGGGCGATGAAACAGCCGTACGCTAAGACAGCACAAGGTGCAGCAAGGCGCAAAATGCGCCTTGCTGTGCGCCAATGCAAAAACCGCTTCGTATTTCACAACGACCACGAACAAAGGGGACGATCATGGCTAAGAAACAATCGCGACCAACACTCCGAGAATTTCTTGATGGAGCTATTCTCGAATACCGAGGATACAAAAACCAGCTGTTAAGGTGTGCGTATCAATTCGGAGTGGGTGTGACCGTGCAATCTCTGCGCGGTCACAAGCTCTGCACCGCAGCTGTTACGGACGATATCTCAGCCAAGCGTTTGTATTGGAACCTGACGCGAGGATAACATGCCAAGAATCTATGAAATGAAAGGTAAGGTGTTTGGTAGACTAACTGTGATTAATCGTGCTGTTAGCTGTGGACGTGATGCTCGCTGGAACTGTCAATGTACATGTGGAAATATTACAACAGTACGTGGTTACAGTTTACGAAGAGGTGACACAAAGTCCTGTGGGTGCTTTTATCGCGAACTTTCTCATAAAAAGAATAGAGCACGCACCATACGCAGATCAAGATATAATGCACTAGATAAAATCGATCCAGACATACTGTGAAAGTGGCGAAAATGGCGCAAGCAAAACAATCTGATCCTTACGAAATACCAAAGTTCTTGCGCGTCAAGCGTGGCGTAAAGAAGCTGGCCAGTCTCGTGTCAGTACCAACAGTCGCGGCCGAAACGGCCGTGACTATAGATCCACTGGCCACGATACTGAATAGCGGTCGGTACGCGCCATCAGCTTTGACCGACCCTATGGGTCGGTCATTGCTACAGGCTATACACGACGAAAAGGTGCAGGCACAGGCAGCGCGGCAAGAGGCACTAGCCAAGGCTAGGGAAGCCCGTAAGGCGGTTTGGGCTGGCCATGTGGGCATAGGCGTATTGGCCAAGGAACACGGCCTGCGGCGTCCGCAGGCAGTTGCAGCGCTGGCAGCCGCGTGCATTATACCTGTCAAGGGTATGATCGACCCCATGGACATTGCCAAGGCGCGAAGCACCTTGGCAGCGTACACGCCCCCGGTTAAACGGGGGGCAAGCCAGCGAGGTCCCGGGGGGCAGGAGAAGGCTCAATTTACGTGGCCTGCGGGTGCGGTGGTGGCTCCTGTGAAAGGAGCTACCAACCCAAAGCGAGAGGGCACTGGTGCGTGGAAGAGGTGGGAAAAGGTGTTGGGTGCAGCAAAGCAAGGCTTGCTTGTGGCAAGCTACTTACAGGAGGGTGGAAATCCTGAGTCACTGGCTAACGCTGTGAAGGCGGGCGTGGTAGCAATAAAGGAGTCAACAGGTGAAAACACTGGCGGACAAGACGGCGCTAAAGTATCGAGGGAGGAAGGCGGAGACATACGAAAGCGTAAGAAAAAAGCAGCTAAGGTGGCGGTTGGAAAATGAGATAGTTGAAAAGTATCTTGAAGAGTCTAATGTGCGTGGTGCACGTGTATTGGATGTACCGACTGGTACTGGCAGATTTTTGAAAATGTTTACAGTGTTAGGTGCTTCATCAATTGTTGGAATTGACAGTAGCAATGAAATGTTGGCACTTGCACGTAAGAAGAAAATTCGAAATGCTGTACTAAAGCAAGGTGATATTCGTAACTTGGGTGATGAAAGGTTTGATATCGTTGTTTGTGTGCGTTACCTGGACTTGATTGACCAGGAAGCTATGCGTACAGCTGTGCGTGAAATAACGCGGGTCGCCAGTAAGGCGGTCATACTGACAATTCGACTTGGTGATGAATACGTGTTGAAAAGTAATACCGCAACGCACTGTGAAAAGGCTTTTCAACAGTTGGTGCAGAAACTGAAATGGAGGGTAGATAGGTCAGAAACTATATTTGATGCTGGTTGGCGTGTGTTAAAACTGATACCAAAGGGAGACAACAAATGAATGAAGATGTGAAGACTGAAAATACTGAACAAGAACCTGTTGCGGCACCGAAACCTGTACGGAAGAAGGCTGCACCCAAGGCAGAAGCTGCACCGAGGTCGGAGACAGCTTCTCCAAAAGATCCTGACTTTGCACAGCTGCGTACGATTGAAGAATTGTTGGAAGCCTATAACGATATGGTTCCAACTGGTGTAGATTTTGGGATGGTGATTGAACCTGCTACTACATTCAAGGATGTGAAAACTGGTGTGCAGGCTTGTGAGCGGCTGCACAGGTTGATTTGTGACTCACGTAATCGTCATGAAAAAGCAAACATGAAAAAGGAAAATAGTGAAATGAAAAAGAGTGCGAAGAAGGCTACTGCGAATGCTCGTACCAAGGTGACTGGCAAGGGCAAGAAGGCGAGCAAGAAGGTGGCCACTAAGAAAGCGGCCACTAAAGCTAACGGTGCTGCACCACATATGAAGTTTGATGAAAAGGCCAAGATAGCCTGGATTGCTGAGGGTAATCCTTTCCGTGAGGGTAGTGGGCGAGCAGAGCGCGTCAACATGCTCATTGCTGCAAAGGGCAAGACAGTGGGGCATTACCTGGAAAACGGGGGCAGGAAGGGTACGCTGGCCTATTGTGTGAAGAATAAGATGGCGAAGGTAGGTTAAACAATTACTGTGATGGTGCAGGGCACTTGACCCTGCACCAATAAAACTAAGGGAGTAGAGAAATGACAGACAAAATCGCAACGTTACACAGCGCGCATAATAGAATTTCAACATCGTATCCTTACTTGTGGGCAGCACGTGCGGCACGTGCTGACTATGGTGACGTGCTGCACTACGTGGGTACATTGAAATGTACTGACGATGATGAGTTTGTTGGTACAGAAGACACACCATTGGTTGGAATGCAGAAAGCGTGGGTACACTACGCACACGCTGTTGAAATGTACAGACGTAATCAGTTGGAGATGAAACCATGAAAAATACAATCATGCTGGCTTTGGTAGCGTTTGTGCTGACATCCAGTGTCGCATTCAATGTGACAATGGTGTATGACTTTGTGAAAATACATGGAAGGTAAGGGAGGCTGACTGTGGCTACTAAGAAGATTGAAATACGTGGGTATGGTAGCAAGGGGGCGTATCGATTGACGGAGTATAGGAGCGAGAATGCGTTCGCCGCTGTGAATAAACAGCAGCGCAGAGCGCTGCTGTTGCTTGCACTGCGTCAATGCGAAATGTGGCGTCGGCAGGTGTTGCCGGAAGATGATGTGTTTGTGACTGAAGGAGGGAGGAGGAAATGAAACCTAGAACATACTCTGGTAGACAAAAATTGTGTATCGAGTGTGGTAGCCAATTTTTTGTCAATGCAAGTGTTCACAAGTTTTGCTCAATGCCATGCCACGATATCTATAACAAACGAAAAGCTAGGCAGGCGCCACGATTACCAAGACCGTTACGAGTAGCCAGATGTTTGACGTGCGATAAACCATTTACTGCGTTAACGAGACGAAAGGTGTATTGCAGTAAGACATGTCGATACGGTGATAAAGTAGAGTATCATTTGAATCGTTGCGCTATGAGAAAACTAGCTCTTGATCTGTTAGGTAGACCGAACGCAACAGGATTGTATGACAGTCAAATGAAAGATCGAGCTAGAATAAAAGCTGTACGTGAAATCTTGAAAGGGCAACTGATATGACTATGATCGATGAAAATAACATGACATATGTGGGACCATATATGGCAAAGACGCATGAGGAGAATATAGATAACATAGTGATCGAACTCATTGATGCCTACGGTAAAGACATCAAGGTGTTGAAAGCTGAATACATTTCAAGGTCAGAATCTGATCCTGATCTGGCTAGATTGAATGCAGAAGCTAATTTCCTGTACGCTTATAAACGAATTATGCGTCGAGGATTTGAGGCTAGAACCAAGCCAGAACGTAAAGAAAAACGAGTGGCGGCTATCAATGAGATTAGCCGCACGATGAAAAGAAAAATGCAGGAGGTGTGCATCATGGACCTGATCCTTCCTTCCGGTAAGACTGTCCGCGATAGCACGTTCGCTGAATGTAAAAAAGCTGGTGGGTTTTTAGGCTTCTTAGCCACTAAGGGAAAGCCTAGCCAGATTGTCGGCAAAGTGTTTAATGATGAACAGGTCCAGAAGTTCTGGAAGGGAGTGCGGAAATGAATAGGATTGAACGAGCTGTGTTCGATACGTTGATACTGATTGGAGTGGTAGTGTTGCTTTCACTGTGCTTTCAGGCATATTCACATGAACGAGAGAACGTTCATGTAAAAGGCAACAAGCAACAGTTAACCTTCGAAGCACGCTGGTGGGAGTGGGAATAATGCAAATGACGGCTGCAACTGCAATGGTGCTAGTTGCTGTAGTAATAGGACTGATCCTTACTGTGACACTTTGGGAGATTTTGCAATGGCTGATTTACCGATGATGCCTGCTGGTACGGAAGACACATGCGACAAGTTCGGGGTGCAGTACGCTAAGCTTAGTGATCTTGCTGTTGGAAGTGTTATAACTGATCAACGTATCGAGGCTACTGTGCGCCGTAGTAATGATGGCGAATTGTATATAGGTGAAGGTAGGTATGGAATTCAGTTAGCTGCAATGGTGAAAACTGGTGGTGACTATCTAAAAGATTGGTATCTGGTGCGACATGCTACACCAGCAGAAAGGCGGCTGATACTGGCAGATTACCTGGAGAAAAGTGTGTCTGATAAAATGTTTGACATGCTCACTTATTTCAGTACAACTCCTGCAGAGTTAAGAAAACATGTGTGCGGAACAGTCGGCTGTGTTGCTGGCTGGGCTGTAGCTTTATTTACTGAACGTGAAGAAGGACTAGATTGTGAGACAGATGGAGCTGAAATAGCTGCTATGGCTGCAGAATTATTGGAATTAAGTATGGACGAAGAGTACCAATTATTCTATGATTTCAGCCTCATACGTATTGAAGCTGTTGAATATCTACGAAGTCTGCAGGAGTGACTGACGTACTTTTATCCAGTCCCAGTGTGTGGGACCACCGCACGTATGTAACAGCGCGTTGGATGCTGCTGCGGTCAAGCCTCCTACCTTCAAGTCGCGAATATACTCGCCACTGAAAATCCAGAGGTCGTCACAACGGGGGCGGCGCCTGTTGCCTTCGCAAGTTTGCCTGACGGCAACGAACACGTTGCCGCCAGTGCGTATGCGTCTTTCGATCCAGCCGACCTGAGCTGGTTTAACATGGACGGACCAAGCTTTGGTCTGTTTAAACTCAACCCAACCTTCGCAACCTGCCAGACAGTAATTACTGTCTGGCACACCTCCACCAGTTATAGCTGTCTCAACAGACTGCCAGTGGAACATGGGCAGGTATTCACGGAAGAGTGGGCGTAGGTTGCCGTCACCACTCATTTTCTTGTCCTCATGTACCTGCGGACTTCATCAGTCCAGAATTCTTTTTCACAACCATTACAACGACGATGTCGAAGCACGGAGCCCCATTTAGTGGGACGCCGTGTTTCGAGAACGCTTGTGATACTACCGCACGTGCGGCAGAGCATCGCTGCTCCGCCGCGTGTGCGTTTTCGTTTACGTTTTTTCATCTATTTTTATCCAACCACGTTGCACAGCTATGCGGATGTCGCGACGTGTGACTCCGCGGGATGATACTTGTTCAAGAGTCATGCCGGGTTTCACCAATCCAAGTCGTCGGTACAAATCAGTGCTAGTGAGTGTGCGTCCACCGTCTGGTTGTTTGAATATTGGAGCGATGTGTAGGATACGACGCTGTGTAGTTGTCCTGGTTGTCCTGTGCGCTGGCACAGGCAACCGCGCTCGCGCGCTATAGGATTTCATCACGTTAATCGGCTTGCCGATTAGTGCGCTCACTGCTTTGCGGCTTTCTTCCGTATCCAATAGCAAAAGAGTTCGCACCAGGTTTATGTGCATCACCAGGTTAGCGGAAAGTATGGAGTACAAGGACTGCCGGGGGCAGTCCTTTATGGACATTGTACGGAGCAAGGTTGCTCGCGTTTTGGAGTCGATATTGTCTACCGTGCTTCGGTGTTTTCGTATCACAGTGGTCCCCCAGTGGTCAGCATTTTAGGGTAGTTTGGCACTACAGGTAGTGGTTAAGCGTACAGGTGTAATTGGTGTTTGGTGCTAAGGCAAGTGTTTGTTTAGTTGTGTGAGGTTTGTTTGCTTGTGTAGGTAGTGAGGCTTTAGGTGCTAGGCAGGTGCTAGGATGATGCTAGGAATGCTAGTTAGTAAACCTATGGTACGTGTTTTTTGAAATGCTATTTTTCGGACAATGTGGCTTTTTTGTAAATCATTGGGTTTTTTGCCTTTTCCTAGCACCTCCTAGCATCATCCTAGCATCATAATCCGGGGGAATGTTGTGTAATTACAAGCACTTTAGCATGTATAGCGCAATTAACTAATAGATACGCGCGAGCGCGAGCACACGTATGTGTGTGTGTGTAGGTGCTAGGGCTGCTAGGAATGCTAAGTACGTTTTTTGTGTTTTGGGGCTTTACAAAGCAGCGCTTTGCAGCGTACACGGGCAAAGCTGTGGTTTTTAATTGGGGTATGAAATTGCCAAAGCGTTCTCGACATTACTGGTCACTTGCCGCAACGCATCGCGGTCAGGAGGAACGTGCAGCTTCAAATATTGAACGACAGGATTTTGAATATTGGTTGCCGAGAGTTGCGAAGTTGTTGGAAAACGGAAAACAACAAAGATCGATAATGTTTCCTGGTTGGATTTTTTACAAAGTCCGTGATGGTTGGAAGAATCTTGCTGCGACACGAGGTGTTCGCAGATTGATTTTATGTGAGAATACTCCTTCACGTGTTCGTGAAACGGATTTGCAGTATCTTCGCAGCTTGGAGCGCGAGGATGGGTTGGTTCATCTCACCCCCCGGTTATCGTTAGGAGTTGAAGTCTGCGTGGACAGTGGTCCATTCGCAGGTGTTTGTGGAACTGTGAAATCGATAGTTAATTGTGAGGATGCGGTTCAGCGAATTCGTGTCCTGATGTCCATGATGGGTAAGACTGTGACTAAAGAGTTTGATGAGCGTCAGTTGGTGTTGCGCTAAGTTTAGTTTTAGCTGAAGGCGCAATACGTGAGCATTTCGTGCTCTAGTGCGGTAGCTATGTTTTAAAAGGATAAACGGACTAAGACCGTTTCACATGACAGGAAGAGATAAACGAGGGTATTTTGCACCAGGAAATAAAGTTTCAGTAGGAAACCCTGGTCCTCATCAGGGAAAGACAAAGTTTCTAACTCAAGCACTGATTAGTCAACTAAACGAATATTCCAAGTCTCGTATCATTACGGAAGTTAAATTAGTAAAAGGAATTCCAACTAAGACGTATCGCTATGATACGGAAACGATGACTAAAGTTCATTTAGTTATTGAGCGTTTGATAGCTAACGCAATTGACGATGGTGACATGGCTGCAATCAAAGAAATCTTCGATCGTGTTGAAGGCAAGGTCGTGCAAGCAGTTGAAGGAACAGGCGATCAGAACGTAATTAATATCAGGTTGATTCCTGGTGATGATAAGATATGATAACTGATGTTAGCGAAAGTAGACGATTGGCGAGGACTGACAGCGAGACAGTCAGCAGCTTACAACTTGATTACTGGACCCCATACTCATTCGTGTTTAGTTGGTGGTTCACGCAGTGGCAAAACTTTCTTAATTGTTCGTTCTGTTATTATGCGTGCGATCAAGGCAGCAAACTCCCGGCACTTGATGGTGCGCTTTCGAGCAAACGCATTGCGAGCGAGTGTATGGCTCGACACATATCCAAAAGTGATGCGTCTCTGCTTTCCAGAACTAAGAGCGATAGCACGAAGGCAGGATGGCTTTGAAGAATTTCCAAACGGTAGTCAAATATGGTTTGGCGGTCTTGATGAAAAAGATCGTGTTGAGAAAATTCTTGGGCAAGAGTACGCAACGATCTACGCTGGTGAATGCAGTCAGATTCCTTATTCTTCAATCCTTGTACTTCGAACGCGACTTGCGCAACCGGGAACAGGTTTGAAATTGCGTGGTCTGTACGACCTTAATCCAACAAGTACATCGCACTGGACAAACATCGAATTCGGCGATAAGCGTGATCCGATTTCTTTGTTGCCGTTACGTAGTCCTGATAATTATCAGCGGATGTTTATAAATCCGTACGACAACGCTGAGAATCTTGATCCTGACTATCTTAATGCTCTCGATGATTTACCAGAATCACATCGTATTCGATTCCGTGATGGTATCTACACTGTTGAAATTGATGGTGCGTTGTGGACTAGTGATATGTTGGAGCTCTGTCGTGATGAACCAATTGTACCGGATTCAGCTGGTAGGAAGCTAGGACAGTTTCAACGTATCGCTATTGGTGTTGATCCAAGTGGTGCGCAATCCAATCTTGATATCAAGAGCGATGAAATCGGGATTGTAGTTGTTGGACGCAAGCACGATAGGACTGGCGTCGTACTAGAAGATGCTACACTGCGTGGTGGTCCAAAGGAATGGGGACAACGTGTTGCAGCCATGTATCGTAAGTGGAAGGCTGATGTGATTGCAGCCGAGCGGAATTATGGTGGTGCGATGGTTGAAAGTACTATTAAGGTTGCTGATCCCAGCTGCAAGGTGATTCTGGTTAATGCTTCTAGAGGTAAGGTTGTTCGTGCTGAGCCTATCGCAGCGTTGTATGAAACTAAGCGTATGACGCACGCTGGTAGGTTGCCTGAGCTCGAGAATCAGATGACTAAGTTTAGTAAGTATGGATACAAGGGCGATAGGTCGCCTGATCGTGCTGATGCTATGGTGTGGGCAGCGACTGAATTGTTCATCGATAATCAATCGACATATACGTTGGCACATGTTCACTGACAGTGAAAGAAAACGTATCGCAATGGAAATAGCGTTGTTTGCTATGTCACAACGCGATAACGTCAATATGTACTCTGCCGTGTACGATAAGATGATAAGTCTGTTTGCGCTGGCAAAGGAAAACACCAATGGGTCCTAAAGCATTACTTATACGAACGATCATGATCCTGTTAGCAGTGGCCATGGTTGTGCTGTGTTATTATGTCGTGGTCTATGTTCTCGGTATGCTAGGTATCCACATTCCTGGTAACATTCTCACAGTTATCTTCGTCATCATAGGATTGTTGTTGGTCCTTTGGGCATTGACTGGAAAACTGGATAATTGGTTTACGAGTTGAGCGATGATATCGGATCACATGCTGCAAACAGCAATAGAACACCCTACTGCTGTGCTGGTTGTGTGGGTAACATTACTGACATGTAGTTTTGTTATGGTAGGTTATGTTGGGTTTCGCTTAGGTCGTAAATAAGGGAAGCACACATATGTCGTTGTTTCAGAAGTTTATCGCAACAGTCTATTTGTTAGTCAGTGCAGGTAGATGGAGCGATCTGCAAGAGTACTTCGCGCTAATTCGGGAAGTACTGAATACACCAGTAGCTGAAATCACTGTAGGTAAACCACAAGATAAGGAGATCTAATCATGGTTGATATCACTACCGAACAACATGTGTCGTTTGTATTTCAGGTTAAGGATGGTCGCGGTAGGCCAAAGCCTGTGGAGGGTACGCCTACCGCAGTATCAAGTGATGAAACGGTTGCGACAGTTACGCTTACGGCAGGTGACGGCACCGCGTGGAATGGGGATGTTACTTCAGTTGCTCCAGGAAGTGCGCGTATCGCAGTCAATGCTGATGCAGACCTAGGTGAAGGTGTGCAGGACGTGATTGGTACGATGGATATCGTGGTTACGCTAGATGAGCGTACTGGTGCGCGTATGGTTGAACTTACTGCTGGCACGCCAGAAGACAAGCCGGTCTAATACGTAAGTGGTTTTACCCCTACAAAAAGTCTCTGCGAAAGTGGTGTCAAAGAGCGAGAAGAACGTAATGAGTAACTTTACGTTCGACTCGCTCTTTAATTTTGTCGCTGGTTTAGGTACAGCTAAAGATAAGAGCACTTCTTCTCGTTACGTTATCAATCAGTTGTCAGTTGAACAACTATCGACAGCATACCGTAGCGATTGGGTTGCACGTAAAGTAGTCACTGCTCCTGCACAGGATGCGACACGCGAGTGGCGCGCGTGGCAGGCAGATGAAGATCAAATCACACTACTTGAAAAAACAGAACGCAGTCTAGATATTCAACGCAAGTTGTTTCGTGCATTGGTCAAAGCACGACTGTACGGTGGTGCTGCATTGATCATGGGAATTGATGGTGCAGGTGAACCAGATGAAGAATTAAAGTTAGAGCGTGTCAAAGAAGGTTCACTGAAATATGTACACGTATTGACACGTCACGAAATCGCAATCGGTTCGATAATAACCGATGTGATGAGCGACTTGTATGGTGAACCTGAGTATTATACAGTTTCATCACTTTCTTTGCCAGCACTAAAGATTCATCCATCACGTGTCATACGTTTGTTGGGTGCTGAAATTCCAATGCTGTCTGAAAGTGATGGGTGGAGTGACAGTTGCCTGCAAGCTGTAGATGATGCAATCAAGAACGTTGGACTTTGTAGTGGTGGTATCGCTGCGATGGTGTGGGAAGCCAAGGTCGATATCATCAAGATTCCAAACCTTATGGAATCTATGGCAACTGCAGAATACCAGCGTACGTTGATTGAACGCTTTACACTTGCTAATACTGCTAAGTCTATGGTGAATGCACTGCTCCTAGATAAAGAAGAGGAGTGGACTAGGATGCAGCAGAGTTTTAGTGGGATGCCTGAAATTCTGCAAGAGTATTTGCACATTGCCAGTGGAGCGGCTGATATACCTGCTACTCGTTTGCTTGGACAATCACCAAAAGGTTTGAATGCAACAGGTCAAAGCGATACACGTAATTATTATGACATGGTGCGTTCAACTCAAAAAACAGAACTTACACCAACGTTATCACGTCTTGATGAAGTGTTGATCCGATCTGCACTTGGTGACAGGCCAGAAGAAATCCACTATGAGTGGCGTCCACTCTGGCAGATGAATGAAACTGAAAAAGCAGCACTTGCTTATCAAAAGGCGCAAGCGCATAAGATCGATGTTGATAATGGATTGATCCTCGAGGATGCACTGGCACAAGGTCGCATCAATCAACTTATAGAAGATGGCTTCTATCCTGGTTTCGAACAAGCGATTGAAGATGCTAAGGAAGCTGCGGCAGCGGACCTTGATGAAACTGATCCACAAATCATAGCACAGAATAAAGCACTTCGTGGTGTGGAGGTTGCTAATCCAGCACTAACACCACCTCCAGTTCCAGGTGCAAAGCCTGGATCGCAGCCGGAGGGCACCTCCCATAGCCCAATCCCCAGCTCTCCGGCTGCAACCGATTCTGATTATGAAGAGTGGACAACATGGACTAATGGTGGTCCCGGTAGTGGTCCTCTTCTTGCAGACTATAATCCTGATCAACCTCGAGATCCTTCTGGTAAATTTGCCGAGGGCGGCGGTACTGTAGGAAAAGAATTTAAGAATGAACATGGTCGCGTTATCTCTGAGAAAGAATACCATACGCATGGTGCACAGAAAGCAGTAAGCACAAAAGAGTTAGCAGCTAGCCATATTAAGATGGCGCAGATCATGCAAGAGAAAGCAGCGGGAGGTTCGTCTTTTCATGCTGAGATGGCTACACAATACGAAAAGTCTAGTCAGTATTTGAATGCTGCTGCGCACCACTATAGTAATGGCCACCACGAAGCAGGACGCGCGTCTGAAAAGAAAGCCGAAGCTGCATTCTATGATTCGGTGACTGATGTCGTGGGAGATGGTGGCCCTGGTAGTGGTCCTCAAGGTGGTGTATTACACGCAGAAAAATCTTTTACAAACTACGATGAATTAAAAGACCTGTATGACGCAGTACAGAATGGTACGTTGACTGATGGTGTAACATTGACTGAAGATGAAGATAAAGCTATACGTGCTGTAGTTGGTGGCACTGCGTCGTGGGATATAAACAATGTGTTGCGTGGAGTGAATGAGGCTGGATTTAGTGGAGAACAAGCAGACATTGTAAGTAATCTTGATTCAGCTATGGGTCGTTCATCACTTTCTCAAGATCAGACACTGTTTCGTCAATTCGGTTATGGCTTCGATATGGAAACGGCAGCAAAAGGAAAGGATATACAAAATCAGATTGAGAATATGAAGCCTGGAGATATTTTTACTGACAAAGGTTTCATGTCTACCTCTGCTATTCAACATCGGCCTGACGATATGTTGGTGAAAATACTAGCACCAGCAGGAACAAAAGCATTAGTGGCCAAACACACGTTCAACGAAATGGACGATGAAAAAGAAATCATACTGGATCGTGGCACACGTCTTGAATACTTGGGTAAGAATGACAGAGGCACGCATGTTCTGCGTGTGAAAAGTCAGACGCACGATGGTGGTCCCGGTAGTGGTCCTCACGCTGGAAGCGGTGGTATAGCTTCAGAGTTTGAAAAACACTTTTTAAACAATGAGAAGTTTGATGAACTCATTAGTAAAATCTCAGAAGATAAAACTGTAACCAAGGAAGATGTAAAAGAAATAGCGCAACGTCTTGGTTACAGTACAAGGGGGAACACTAAAGCTGAAATCATTAAGACACTTGTTAAAATGCAGACAGTAGCTGCACGTGGTGAAGCACGTGCAGAAAATATAGCTGCCCACATGAATAAGTGGGGAAATGATGGTGGTCCTGGCAGTGGTCCTCGCAGTAAGGGTAAAGCAGTAGTTTCTAAATCAGAAGCTAAAGCTATAAAAAACTACACGTTAAATGATTACAGAAAAATTAACAATGAGTTAAGAAATGGCGTGTTAGATAAGAAAACAAGTTTAGCAGTGAAAAGTATTAACTCAGGTTTATCTAAACTGCCACCACATGAAGGAACGGTTTTTCGTACTGCATTTCTTAGTGATAAGATAGCATCACAGTATGAAGTAGGAAAAACCATAGAAGAAAAAGGATTTACAAGTACGAGCAGTGCTGGATTTGATCCTAGTTCAGCTCAAGTGCGTCCAGGTGAAAATATTCGTGTAGAATATCACATTGATAGTTCAGGTGTCGGTAAAGATGTTTCTAAGTTAGCCGAGTTTGAAGACGAAAAAGAAGTTTTATTTGGCTCAAGCACCAGGTTTGACATTACAGGTGTTGAAAATAAAAGTGATACACATCGTATAGTGCGCATGAAGGCACGTTCTGGCGTTGTCAAGGACAGTAGAGATGGTGGTCCCGGCAGTGGCCCTCAAGGCGGCGGAGGGAGTGGAGATAAAGAAAAGCACAAAGGCGTTTTGAAAAGTGCCAAAGACTTCTTGACTACTGAAGGTGCCAAGGCAGCGATTAAATTAGCTGCAACAAAGATAGCAGAGAATAAGCACGAAATAGTTGCAAGTGCTGTGCTTGCTGGTGTTGCGCTGATGAAGGCAAACTTGCCGCCTGATGTGTCTGACCAGTTATTTGAAATAGTTACTGAGATGTCTAAGAATGCTGGCGTTAACTTTGGTGTTGCAAGGCAAACGTTGCGCAACACTGTTGATAAGCTGATCACACTGCGACGCACAGCTAAAGACGGTGATATCGTGACTATCTTCGATGCAAAGGATGAGGTGCTAGAAAAGCTATTGCAGTTGCGTGACTTGTTAGATGAATTGGAAGACGACTCAATAGACACGGAAGATGGTGGCCCTGGTAGTGGTCCACATCCTGGTCACGGGAAAGTAAAAGGTGGTAGTGCAGAGCGCGTAGCTATGCGTGCTGAACTAAAAAATGAAAAAGACCCGGCAAAGCGTGCTGAACTTCAGCAAAAGATACTTGCTTCAATGAAGGTTGATCATCTAAAAGCTGTTGCATCTGGTAATCCAGATAAAGCAGCAGCTATGCAATACAAAATAGATCAGTATGCTAGTAAGTATGGATACGAATCACATGAAGCTTCTAAGTTTGCTTCCCTACACATGTCCGAAGAAAATAAACAGAAACTTGGCAGTGCATTAGCTGAACATGCTAAGTCAAGCGGTGAAAAGCTAACGACTACTGCACCAGAAGCAACAGGTGCATCATCAGTTGGCGCACTAGGTAGTCCTACTGAAGGAAGCAAGTTTGGTGGTCATGCACCAGAACAATCTTTACAGGAAAAGGTAGCAGCAGCCAAAGCACTAGCAGCTATTGAAAAGCAACAACAAACTGAAAAGAACGCGGTGACTACTTTAACTAAGGAAGAAAAATCAGCAGTGGCTCACTACACTGGTAGCGCGTATCGTGCCATTAATGCAGGATTGCGAAGTGGTGTACTAGAAGAACACCAGTGGCAGCAAGTAGATAGAATTAATTCTGCTTTAGGAAAACTGCCAGACTACAAAGGTGAAGTCAAAAGACAAGCCATGCTTACTGCAGAACAATTTGGAGCATATCAAGTCGGTAAAATAGTAGAAGAACGTGGATTTACTAGCACATCGACTAAAAAGGATTGGAGTTGGCATGTTACAGGAACTGACTTTATCATAAATAGTAAAACTGGAAAAGATATTGAAAAATTATCATTGCATGGTTCTATTGAAAAGGAAGTTCTATTCCGCAGTGGTACACGCTTTCGCATAACCAAGCGTGAAGGTAAAAAAGTGTACATGGAAGAAGTCGGTGGTCGTACATCGCACGATGCACTGTTAGATTCAATAGAAGAGGAAATCATGTCTGATCCTAATGATCCACGCGAACCTGTTCCAGATAAGTTTGGTGGTGGGATTGAAGGTGCTCCTGGTATGAAACCAGATGGCACACTCAACTTTGTTGAAGAAGACGAACCACCAACTGATCCGGATGAAGACTAGCATCTAATGACCTGTATCCACGACGCATCTACCTATGACCCTACGCGCACAACCGACTTGCGTACGCGCTTGCGCGTGGACATGGACAAGCGTTGGCAGAACCTGAAAAGGTTGACTGTACGTGCCATTATCGACGAGGACATGTTGGGACTATCTAACTCAGCACGTCCTGGTCAAATAGGTACTGATCCGGTAACAGCTTTCCGTGGATGGTTCGCTACAGCCATAAGCCGAGTGGTCCTGCCAGGTGGTGGTGATTGGCTGGTGCCATACGTAGATGAAGCGGCTTCCCGCGGCCTTCAGCGGGCTGCTGGTGCGTTAAATCCTACGGGGGCTTATAACCCTAGGGCCGGCGAAATGGCCCATTCTACGGTCGTGGCTGCGGCCATTGGGGACCTGATCGGTATTGCTGGCGTCGTGGGCCAGCAGGCAGGGCAAGCAGTAGCCAATGGCGTACTGTCCCAGCTACGGCCAAGGCAGATTGCAGCAGCAGTCGGGGACCGTATCGCGCGCGTGGGAGTGGTGCGTTCTCGAGCACTGGTCAACTTCGTAGTCGTGCGTGCATTCAACCGTGCGATGCTCGAACTGTTTCGCACCAATGGCGTCACACACGTAGGTACGATTCCTGAGCGCGCACCTCACCCCCCGGTTACTCGCGACTCAATCTTTTTTGATGCCAAGAAAAAGAAGAAAAAGAAAGTTGAAAACTTAGTAGAAATACTTACTGCTGGAGATGATTTCGTTTGTGAGGAATGTGAAGATCTATCACAGGAAGGACCTTATCCGATAGATGAAGCACAGAATCTGATACCAGCACACCCGAATTGTCGTTGTGCCTTTGTGCCATTCGATGATGATCGTTTTGCAAATGTGAGAGAATAATGAAACAGCACCATAACTATGGTCAGATAATTGAAGAACTTCATATTTTACGAAATAACGCTATTTCGTTAGGATGCACTATTTCAGAGATTCAACAGCACCCAAATCCTGGACAAATCACTGGTCTATTGAATGAAATACGAAACTGTCTTATTGAAAATGGCCAAGAAGTTGGACCTTTAAAAGAGCACCCTTCTATTTATCAAATAAGAGAAATATTGCCAATAGCGACTGTCGCAATGGAAACAGCCATTGAGGAAAGTGAAGAATATGTTGGTCCTCTTGATTTAGTTTCTGGTTCTATTGTGGCGTATGGCCATCGCGCTCTGTCTGCAGCAAAGCGCGGTTCGGCGCTCTACACAATCCGCCGCGATAGCGATGACACAACGCAAGCGTTTTCCAGCGATGCCGTGACGGGTGTTGCGGACGCGACCGCTATTTCCACATTCATTGGTGGTGGTAATGATGGCTTTGTCTCTATCTGGAATGACCAGAGTGGGAACGATAAGCACGCCACGCAGGCGACTACGGCTAAACAACCGATATGGACACCGACAGGTCCGAACGGCAGCAATCCTAGCTTGATATTCACAGGCGGCAGCCCATGCTTTGTGCAATCGGCGTCGGTCACGTTGGCCAATTCCGCTTATACGGTTTTTGCAGTTGTCAAGGTGCCTACTGTCGGGTCTGAAATATGCGGATTTGGGTCTGAGGGGGCGGACGAACAATTTATAGTCGGTGCATTTGGAGACACAGCAGCTGAACGACTATTCGTATTAGCTACAGAAGACAATTGGAATGAAACTAGCATAGGTGGTGAAATAGCTTCAGCTCCTGAACAAAATACATTTTGTGTTTTAGAATTTGCATGGCAACTTGGAACTACTAGTATCAAGCAAGATGGTGTCGAATTGTATACAGATGATACTTACGATAGTGGTTCAGTTGGTTCAATTTCTGGCGCCATGTGTATTGGTCAGGCTACGTCAACTGCTGGTGCAGGATGGGGTGCCGATATAGTTGAATTACTTGTTTATGATACTTTACTTTCAAGTGATAATAAAACACTACTGAGAGAAAATCTTGCAGTATTTTATGGTATCACGATATAAAAGGAAGACGGCTAATGTTTAATTTACTAGCAAGGGGGTGGGCAGTAATAGTTATTTGTTATTGCTTAGGTTCGTTTGTGTTTATGGCTGTGTTGCTCTATTCAATGGCCGCTTCTCATGGCGGTGAAGCTGGTAAACAGTACGCAGAGAATCAAGGTTACACTCCTGAAATAAAGAAATGGTTTAGTGATCAACGGTTACCGGGCAAGGCTCCGTGCTGTTCGACTGCTGATGGTCATGAAGTAAGTGAAGAAATCAGAGATAATGAATATTGGATACGTGGTGGCTTTACACCAGAAGGTCAGGTCGTGTTTCCTGAGTGGACAAAGGTTGATAACAATCTGGTACTGACAGCACCTAATCTTGTTGGCGAACCTGTTGTGTGGTGGGGACAAGGCGAAGAAGGTGGATTTGTTGTCAGGTGTTATTCACCTGGAGCAAAGTTTTGATAAAGAAAACAGAATTATCGGGGTCGTACTTTCGCGCCCTCGGTCCTGGTAGTTCTGGCTCCGAGCAATGGCTGTTGACGGGTTGCCTCCCTAGACTTGGTAAGAGTACATGCTCGGAGCACTAACTAAACAACAGTATGATACTGCATTTGAGTTAGAATGTAAAAATACGTATCCTTATGTAGATCAGTTTGAAAACCAGTGTGGTTGGATACTTGACAAAACAAGAATGGAAAATGCAGCACGTGTGCTCGCATGTCCAGTAAAAGTAAATCCTCCATGTTGGCAGCATGGTCGCATTATTTATTCAATGTTGTGGCGATACTTATCACAGGTTACGTTTCAGAATTTGCTAGTATTGGATGTTGGTACAGCTAAAGGATTTTCAGCGCTGTGTGCGCAGTGGGCGCTTGATGATGCAGGACGTAATGGAAAAGTTATTTCTGTTGATGTCATTCACCCTGTTGCACGTGAAAAAAGAAATACGGTTGCTGAGATCGATGGACTAAAGACACTGTATGAAATAATTGAACCGTGGCCAGAAGCTAAGAAAATAGAATTTTATCAAAGTACTGGTGTTAAGTGGATTAGTGCGAATATAGCAGATCGTATAAATTTTGCGTTTTTGGATGGCAAGCACACACAGGAAATGGTACAGGTTGAACTCCACATGTTGTGGTTGCGCCAATACATAGGTGATATCGTTATTTTGGATGATGTGCAGATACCGGGAGTTGCTGCTGCTATGCGAGCAGCATCCAAGCGATACAGGTTTCGTACAATAACAGCAGTCCCTAAGAAACGTATCTATGCTATTGGAGAACGGTTGCCATGAGGTATACAGCAATAGCCTTGTGTTGTTTGCTGACAGCTTGCGGCAGTGTACCTACTCCGCCGCCTGCACCTACCAGCGGTAATACAAAAGCAAATGGTGAACTGGTAAGCCGACCTTGGGTGTTTCAGTATTCACCTAATGCAGTAGGACCAAATCATATTCAAGGCGCACTGTCGTTTGACTTTCCAAATAAAGATGGGATTCATTACCTTGTAACTGGTGTCAATGGTATGGCTCCAGGTATGTCTTCCATTACTTTAGACTATGAAGTCTTGACTACAGGCAATCCGGTATTTGAATTTCGTACCGCAGCTGATAATACGTGCCCTGCACCACTCGGCAATGTTTCCCTTTATATGCAGCGTAAAGGTGATGACATAAGTGGTACAGGTGCTTACGAGTACTATCGTTTCTGGTCACGACCACTGTTGTCGGAGTTGAAATCTGGAACTGCTACACTAACAGTTCCGTTGAAACCTGATCAATGGATAACTGTGTATGGTAAGCAATACGATCTTTCTGGTGCACTGCCAAATCTGCAAGCGATAGGTATGACTTTCGGCGGTGGTTGTTTCGCCGGTCATGGTGTGTATGTGACCGGCGGAACAGCTAAATTCAACATGAAATCTTATCTGGTGAAGTAATGCCGCAACTGACAGCGAAACAGATTCAACAAAAGATAAACGTACTCAAAACTGAAATAGCATCACCAGTAGAAAAAGTCGTAACTGAAAACCTTTTTGATTTGTTTGGTGATCTAGTTCTTTCTGTTTCACGACTAGCTGACGCTGTAGAACGCATCAATATAAGGCATGGTGGTTGATATGTTTGTTATTGAAGTTACGTGCGGCATGTTTTTATGTGCTGGACTACCGGATTTATCACAACGTTACAATTCTGTAGATGAATGTAATCGAGCACTTGTACGGTTGGTGCATTCGTGGAAGCCACCTGAAAATCCAAGTGAACAGTACATGTATACGTTTAATTGCCGATTAGAGATTCGCACCTGATGGGTATACTTGCTGAACCTCTTGACATGATAAAGAAGTTGCCTTTGGAAAAAGGCTTCACTGTCTGTGAGCTTGGTGATCAATACATTACGTTTAATGAAAGACGATTAGCTAGTGAATTCTACAATGAATTGGGATGTGGAAGATACGAGTCTATCGATGGGAACGGTCGAGGAACTATTACCGCTGATCTCAATAAACCATTACCAAACCTCAAGATGCAGTTCGATTTGGTTACAGACTTTGGCACAGGCGAACACATCTTTGATCAACGTCAGGTGTTCAAATCTATTCACTTGCTTACTGTACGTGGCGGCTACTTTGTATTCGATCGTCCGTGTCAGGGTTATAAGGGACACTGTTACTGGCTTGCTGATGAATGTGTGTGGACTGATTTTGCGGCAGCAAACAAATATGAAATCTTACAATTATCAAAGAAGACTACATCGCGTGGAGAACTAATACGCGGTGTCATGCGTCGTACTGCTAAAGATAAATTCCGAGTACCGCAACAGGGTCGTTATAAGAAAATATTGAAACCAATATTAGATCAGGCAGTAGCGTAATGAGTGAGTATTGGAAAGGTTTTTTGGTTGGACTACTGTCTGGTGGTGGAGTTGTCGGTATAGCTGCGTTCACCTATTATTTATGGTTCATGCTTAAATTTACGTTCCGAGGTTAGTGTAGTGAATTTCAGTTTCAAAACTTTACGTGGCAGTGCAGATGGTCTAAAGTGGAATCGTAAAGAGATTCCAGTTCTAGAAGAAGTGGTCAGTCTGGTCAAGAACCGTCTAGCAGTGATACAGGCTGGCGGGAATTTAGGTGTGTTTCCTAAAATACTGTCTGGTATGTTTGAAACAGTCTATACATTCGAGCCAGAGCCAGAACTGTTTGGAATAATGTGTCAGAACGCGCCAGAGCGGAATATCGTTAAGTTCCAGGCAGCACTCGGTTGCGAGAGACAATTGGTAGGTATGTCGCGCGTGAGGCGCCAGAACGATGGTGGTGTATCCCATGAGGGTATCAGCCATGTATCAGGGACCGGCGTGATTCCAACAATGAGAATTGACGATCTAGGATTGCAGGTATGTAATCTTATCTATCTAGATATTGAAGGATACGAATTGTATGCTTTGCGTGGTGCAGTTGAAACAATAAAACGATGCAAGCCTGTTGTTGCGTGTGAAATAAACAAAAGTCTCGAACATATGGGTGGCATTACGCGCGAAGACATACACTCTTGGTTTAGATTAAATGAGTATGATTTCTATAAACAGATCAGGAGTGATGAAGTGTTTCTTCCGAGGTGGCCACAGTGCTGACAGTCGCGTGCGTGTGGGTGAAGGCAAACGTTCCCTATTCAGTTGACTATGTGACACGACTAAGAAATATGGTCGCACGACATTTACCGATGAATTATCGTTTCATGTGTCTCACAGATAGACCAGATGAATTGCCTGCTGATATTGAAACGTCACACATAACACACAAGCCAATGGTTCCAGGCTGGTGGTCCAAGATAAATCTGTTCAATCCAATGCGAATGAAGACGGATGATAAGATACTTTACCTGGACCTTGATACAGTTGTTGTTGACGACTTATCGCCTATTGCTGAATTTAATTCTGATCTAGCACTAATACCGACAGAAGGGAATTTCCAAGGTCGTAATGGTTTGCGTGTTATCAAGAAATTCAATTCAAGCTGCATGGTTTACAACGTTAAGAAATGTGCAGACCTGTACAATCAATTCAACGTTACGATTTATACTAAGTTGTGGGGTGATCAGGATTGGATTGCTGAACGACGACCTGATGCAGACATGATGCCGCTGGAGTGGTTTCCTCGACTTAGTTCGTTAAAAGCTAATCCACCGAAAAATGCCAAGGTTGTTTTGTGCAAACAACCTAAAAATCACGAGGCAGCTATGAACACACAGTGGTTGCGGGAGGCTTGGCAATAATGGGTGCTCCAGGTTGCGACGATGCTCCACTAATCAAGCCAGTGTTGGGGCATGAAGCTACACCTTTCACGCTTATTGTGCCATATTATGAAAACCCGCAGTTTCTTGAGCAGCAGATACAGGGTTGGAAGTTCTTAAAGCTAAAAGAACATATTGAAATAATACTCGTTGATGATGGTTCACCTAGAAAACCAGCTATAGAAATTCTTCAAGAGCAATGTGCCTACAACATAAGGCATTTTCGTATAGGTGTAGACGTACGTTGGAACTGGTTAGCAGCACGAAATATCGGCGCACACTATGCCAAGGATGGTTGGATATTGCTAACTGATATCGATCATGTACTAAATAACAAAGCTGTTTCCGATATCGTGTATGGTGTACGTGATGAAAACACGATCTACAGATTCTCAAGACGTGAACATGACAGCACACCAATACATCCGCATCCTAATTCGTGGTTGATGACTCGTAAGATGTTCTGGAAAATTGGAGGCTATGACGAGGCATGCTCAGGGTACTACGGGACAGACGGGGATTACCGACGCAGATGCGCAAGAGCAGCCCCAATCCGAATTCTTACGACAGAACTAATCCGGTACGAATACATCAAGGACTCGTCAACGACACACTACAAACGCAAACAACCGGAAGACGCGGCAGTCAAGAGAATAATCAAGGCGAGGAAATTAGGGTGGAAACCGCGGATATTCAGTTTTCCGTACCACGAAGTGATCGTGTAACAATCTATAAGCCGCAACCGCGCGCACCCATTACATTCGTATGTTGGAAATGGCATCAGCCAGGATACCGTACACCATATACAGCAGAGCATGTGAATGTATGGGCAGCAATGATAAAGCGATACTACAAGAAGCCGCACAGACTGTTATGTATCACAGACAATCCAACAGGTATTGACTGTGAAACATTCCCACTCTGGAAGGACCTGGACACAGCGCGAAATCCTAGTGGTGCACATCTGCCTAGCTGTTATCGTAGGCTTAAGATTTTTTCACCACTGGTTACTTCTGAATTAGATATTGGTGAAGGTGATGAGGTCTTTTCAATGGACCTCGACATTGTTATCTGCACTAACATTGAAATGCTGATACAGAAATACGCTGATGAATCGTTTGTTGGTTGGAAAGGTGTCGGCACACATAACCCTGTTGTGTATAATGGATCACTGTTCAAATTTCGTGCAGGTCACGTAAATTTCTTGTGGGACGAGTTTAACTTCAAGACTTCACCACATGAAGCTATCAAGGCAAAATACTTTGGTTCAGACCAGGGCTGGCTCTCTTACAGATTGCGCGGGACCGCCCCCGGCTGGACGGCAGGAACAGATGGTGTTCTTTCTTACACTAGCAATCTTCATGCCGCACGTATGCGCTCGCGCGCGCACCTACCAAGCAACGCGCGTATCATCTGTTTCAATGGTAAGCGCAAGCCATGGGAAAAAGAAGTACAACAAAATTCACCATGGATAACGACACACTGGAGACTTTGAAATGTTGATGCATGATAATGTGATGCTTCATGATGTGCGCCGCACATCTGATGGTTACTTGACTGCAAAGGTTAAGGTTGCGCGCACTGGAATCCAGAAATACCGTGGCTATGAAGTAGGACTGGACCATGAAGATGAAATCAGTGTGTATCGTCCTGCTGAACAGGTCTTTAGAAAAGATAGTTTGAATTCATATGCACACAGGCCAATTACCAAAGAACATCCACGAGAAGCCGTTACTGCTGACAATTGGAAAAAGTATGCTGTAGGCCAAACCGGCGGTGAGGTCGCACGTGATGGTGACTTTGTTACAGTTCCACTTGTGTTGATGGACGCAGACATCATACGTGATTGGGAAACTGGTGTAAGGAAACAACTTAGTCTTGGTTACTCTACTGAACTTATGTGGGATAGTGGTGTAACTGATAAGGGCGAGAAATACGATGCAATTCAAACTGACATTAGGGCAAATCATCTGGCCGTTGTTGTCGCCGCCAGAGGTGGCCCGAACCTTAGGATAGGCGACAACAACCAAGGAGATGATAAAATGACTTTGAAGACGATGACGATTGACGGCATTGCAGTCGAGATGACTGATACTGCTGTTCAAGTAATAACCAAGATGATTGAGACATTGGATGAAAAGATCGAGAAACAAAAGAAAAATCTCGCTGCGAAAGATACTCAGATCGCAGAATTGACAACTGTTTCTACGACTAAGGATGCTGAAATCACGACTTTGCGCAAGCAGGTTGAAGACAGCAAGATCACTCCTGACAAGTTGGATGCACTCGTCAAAGATCGATCACATGTTGTTGCTGTTGCACAAAAGTTGATTGGTGATTCATTCAACGGTAGCGGCAAATCGGTGTTCGATATGCGTCGTCTTGTTGTTGATTCAAAGTTAGGTGCAGCTGCAAAAGGCTGGACTGATGATCAGGTTACAGCTTCGTTCAATACGCTTGCAGCGTCAGCAAATATCAGCACTGATGCAGTGGTTGTTGATCGCTTGAGCACTGCACTGTCTGCTACGACTGTGCATAGTGCTCAGGATGCAACGTCAAAGGCTTACGCTGATTATGAAAAGCGTCTCAACGATGCTTGGAAGCCGAAGGCTGTAGCCTAAGGTTGAAAAACATATAGAAAGGAATAACGATTATGGCTGTTGTACAATCAGCATACAGTGAAAGCATCAGTGCTGCTTATCCCGGCATGGTTGCTAATATGACTAACTGGGATGCCGATAGTCGTATCTGTGAAACTTCCGCAGGTATTGCATTCGGTGTTGCAGTTAGCAAGGGCACAGCTGATAACGGTGCTGTTATCGGTGGCGCGAGTGCTGCAACGTTTGTCGGTATCACCGTGCGCGATGTGACTCTCGTTACTCAGGCTGGTCAAACGGCTGATAAGTATCAGCAATATGACACGATGGCTGTGCTCACTGAAGGTGATATTTGGGTCACTGTCGGTGCAGCTGTGGCTGACGGTGAAGACGTGACGTTTGTTGCTACGACTGGTGTCTTGTCTTCTACTGCTACTGGTGGCTCGCAGTTCGCGATTGCTGGTGCACGGTGGATGACAACACAAGCAGACGTTGGCGGTCTTGCTCTCGTTCGACTTGGTGGTGCGCTCCCGAGCGCGTAATTGAAAACAGAATAGGAGTGTACCTACAATGAGAATGATGTTTGATGCTCAGCAAGCGCTGAGTTTTATGGTGCAGCAAGCAACGCACCTTGAAACCGAGGTAGTGCGAATCGCCTATCCGGACATTCAGTATCCGCAGCTTATTCCAGTCGATACTTCGGCTAATGAATGGGCGAAATCTGTTACGTTCTTCTCTATGGATAAGGTCGGTCAAGCTGGCTGGCTGAATCACATGGCTAAGGACGTGCCGATTGCTGATATCCAAAAGTCCAAGTTTGAGCATGGACTTGAAATGGCAGGTATCGGTTATCGATACACGCTGGAAGAACTCGGTGGAGCGATGCTGGTGCCGGGTACAAATCTTACGAGCGAACGCGCAGAAGCCGCACGTCGCGCGTACGAGGAATTTGTTGATGACGTTGCACTGCGTGGCAAGACCGATAAGAACTGGACTGGTCTCATCAACGATGCGAACGTTACTGTTGCAGACGTGCAGGCCGACGGTGGTCAATCACTCGGCGACACAGACGGTTCACCAAGCTGGACCGACAAGGACGCAGACATGATTCTGCGTGACGTGAACGACGCAATTACCGGCGTTTACGTTGATTCGTTGCAGGTTGAAATGGCTGACACGGTGCTTCTGCCCGTGGCCAGCTGGACAATTCTGACTACCAAGCGAATCCCCAATACGACTATGAACTGCATGAGCTATCTACAGCAGTATAACGCCTATACGGCTGTTACTGGCCAGCCGCTTACGATACGTGCTGTACGTGGCCTAGAAAGCGCTGGCGTGGGTGGCCGCGGGCGTATGGTGGTCTATAAAAAGGACCCGCGTGTACTCAAGCTACACTTGCCAATGCCTCACAGGTTCTTGCCTGTTTGGCAAACTGGTCCGATGGTGTTTGACGTACCAGGCATCTTTCGTCTCGGTGGTGTTGAAATCCGCCGTCCTGGTTCGGTTCGTTATGTTGATGGAATCATCGACGCAGATTACGAATAAGAATAATGAAAGGGCGCGCACATGCTCTATGAAATCACAAATAACGGTACGGCAACTAGGATTTTTCATAATTCTAACGGCCGTTCCGTTAATGTTCGTAGTGGAGAAACCGTGTCAGTCATGCTGACATCTAAACAACGAGATAGAGTGCTAAGGGACGCAGCACTTTCAGTCCAACACCCAGTTAATTCCGCTGAACCAAAGCTACCACCTATCGAGCCTGACCCCCCGGCTGATGTACCAAAATCAACAGCTGAACAAGCACAAGAATTGCTTACTATGTCGGAAGGTAAGTTTATTGATTTCCCACAATTCTTTGTGAAATCAAAAGCATTGATCGGTGATAAGTGGCCTGGGAGAGTACCAAAAAAGATGGAAATACGAAGGATGCT
>Ga0157375_10000273_pt1 | contig 46803 bp, 39 predicted proteins | sample M35metaG_FD_115311 | JGI IMG/M metagenome (GOLD analysis project Ga0157375, IMG submission 115311) | Miscanthus rhizosphere microbial communities from Kellogg Biological Station, Michigan, USA - M3-5 metaG | ecosystem: Host-associated > Plants > Roots > Rhizosphere > Soil | place: USA: Michigan...
GCCAGCCACATCGCCGGACAGGTGATCGCCGCCGGTGGCAACGCTCAGATTGTAAAAGCCATCTTCCGCACCCAGCCGATTCAATCCCAATGCACCCGCCACAAGCACGCGCTCGGCCCGATCCCGCCTGAACAACACCACCTTGCCCGAACCCGAAAAGCTCTGACCCTCCGCCAAACCTACTTCGTGGACAACGTAACAACGAGCGGAAACACCCTGGCCGCCGCCCGCGCCGCGCTCGGTTTCGGCGCTGGCCTTGTCTTCGCCGACGCCGCCCCCCGCCGCGTCCAAATCCAAGCCACCCTTTTGTGAACCGCCTTGCGCCATGCTCCACGCTCCCGCTTTCATCCCCAATCCCCAATCCTCAATCCTCAATCCTCAATCTTTCATGAACCAAACACTCCTCGGTTTCGAGCAGGCCACCGTTGACGCCGAAGCCGCGAAATGCGAAGCGCAACGAGCAGCCGAAAGACACGAACGCGAAGCCAAAGCCGCCGCCCGCTTAATCATCCATCGCCAACGCGAAGCCCGCAAAGCAGAGGAAGAATCAGCAAAATCGTGGCGTCGCTTCCAACGCGACGCCGCACGCAGGGAGCGCACCCCGGACGAACGCGCCCAGTGCGGCATCAGGTGGTATTGCCGCAGCCAGCGCGATCGCGATCGCGGCTGCTACTGGACCCACTGCCACGCTTGCGGCCAGGCCCTAATCTATACCTCCGACCAAAACGCGAAACCCCAGGAATGCCCCGGTCGCCGCCCATGACATGCTCGCTCGGTCTTCCTCCTCAATCCTTCATCCTTAATTCCGTTCGAACGCCGAGCAAAAAAAATCGCGCGCTTCGCGCGTGCTTTTTTTTTAACAACCATGGCTTCGCCCTGGACCCACCAAAGGGTCTCAACCCTCTGGACTCCCATACCTTTTCAAAACTTAAATAATGAAATCTCAAATCATGGCCTGAACCGTCAACGCTCAATTAACACTCAACCTCCTTCCACGAGGCTCCGGTCAGGACTTGGCAGCCGTGACCCCGGCTCTGTTCGAAAGTCTACCCTTACCCCAATGGCCTTCTCCGGATGATAAAGTACAATTCTTCTCACGGCATACAAGAACGCCAACCGGCGGTGTCTATGCTATGGTGGAATTATCGTTGTGAAAAGTTCGTGGTCGTTGGAGACGTCCGTCGTTTCGAGGGAACTGAAAAGGTTCATTGCCGAAAAATGCGCCCAGGTCCGCGCTGAAACCCGTGCGCCCGGTCACGAGATGATCCCGGAATCAAAGGCCCTGTTCACGGCAGCGGAAGGGGGCGACTGGCGCGGAGTCGTGGAAGCTTTGGACCTGATGCGCCAATGCGCGCGCGAACCCCAAGAGAACCTGCCAAAAACAAGAGTGGTCTATCCCGTGGAATGGGCCGCAGTAAATGAGATTGGCGCGGCACTGAGCGAGTTCGGCTCGGGCATCGAAAAATACGCGGTCGCCTTTGCCAGGGACATCATCACCTCCATCCCGCCTGGAAGCATTTACTTCGGTGGAACCGATCCCGGCCGTTTCCTTGTGACGGCGCTCTCCCGGTCGCACGTCAACGGCGACCCGTTCTTCACCCTCACGCAAAATGCGCTCGCCGATCGGCGCAGCTATTTGCGGTACGTGCGCGGGATGTACGGGGCTAGGATATACATCCCCACTGAGGAGGACGTAAACCGCGCCTTTGAGGAGTACCAGAAGGACGCACGGCGCCGACGGGACGAAGGGAAGCTGTTGCCAGGTGAAAGATTTGAAGAGGCTGATGGAATCGAGCAAATAGTCGGGCAGGTCGCCGTAATGGCCATCAACGGCACACTCAGTAAGCTCACTTTTGAAAAGAATCCCGGCCGCGAGTTCTACGTTGAAGAGAGCTTCCCTTTGGACTGGATGTATCCGCACCTCACACCACACGGGCTGATTTTAAAAATCAACCCGCAGCCGTCGGCCGAATTGTCCGAACATATCGTTCAACGCGACCACGAATACTGGAGCCGTTATATCGAACCGATAATTGGCAATTGGCTGACGTATGAGACACTGCTCCCGGAACTCATCGCTTCTGTGGAAAAACTTCACTTGTGCCACGATCATAACAGCTTCAGCGGCGACCCAACATTCGTGGAAAATGACAGCCCGCAGAGGGCGTTTTCAAAGCTGCGCTCCTCCATCGCCGGCGTTTACGCCTGGCGCGCGCAACATGCCGGCAGCCCAGCAGAAATAGAGCACATGCTTAAGGAAGCCGAGTTTGCTTTTAAGCAGGCGTTTGTACTGTTTCCGGCGAGTCCGGAGGTTGTCTTCAGGTACATAAACCTGCTACTGGGACAGAAGCGGCTGGAGGACGCAATTGCCGTCGCGCAGGTCGGCGCAAAGATCGAAAAAGCCCTCGAACCCGGTCCAGACGCACCTCCTCACGTTCGAGAGGAAGTTTTGCGTAAGCATTTTATTGAATCCGCGAACAACCCAGGGAAAAAGGTCACGCAGCTGGGAAATCTCGTAGAAATGCTGCAGCGAATGCGGGGGAAAATCTAGACAACGAGAACGTCGGAGCAGTTGAGCGGCCTTACCAGCGCACAACCACCTCGAGACCATTTTGCCGGGTCATTCGTCATTTGTTCTGTTACCTTTTGCTATCGGTGACGATTACTTCATAGCGATGAGCGAAACCGAACTCTTACAGGCATTTAGGAAAGGACGATCGGAAGAGGCGTTTGCAGAACTGGTCCGTCGTTATGCCGGCCTGGTCTATTCCGTGGCCAAACGACGACTTAGCAATGGCACGCTAGCCGAAGACGTTACGCAAATTGTTTTTATCCGGTTCGCCAGCGCGCCGCCCAATGTGCAGAACCATAGCGAACTGGCCGCCTGGCTGCATCGTACCACGCTCAATGTCACGATTGACACCTTGCGGTCTGAAATACGTCGGCATACGCGCGAACAAGCATCTGTCGTTATGGAAACCGTCACATCCGAAAATCCCGCATGGGAGGACATTTCCCCTAAGCTCGACGAGGCGTTGAATCAACTGAATCATGAGGACCGGCAGGCACTGCTGCTGCGGTTCTTTGGCCGGAAATCGATGCGCGATGTCGGTGTAGCCTTCGGGGTGAGCGAGGACGCAGCCAAGATGCGCGTACGCAGGGCTGTGGACAGGCTGCGGAAGCAACTGGGTCTTGGTGGACAGGCTTGCACAGCGGCGGTGCTGGTCACCTTGTTGGCAGAACATTCGTTGGAAGCAGCGCCCAGCCAACTGGTTTCCCGACTGGCGGCCATGCGCTTGCCGGCGCTCGCTGGCGTCTCCGGGATCGGCGGACTGTTCGGCCTTCTCCTGCGAGCCTCTAGATTGAAAATGGCCGCGGGGGTTGTCGTGCTGGTTAGTATTGGTGCTTTTTATCTTCTACGGTCATCGAACGTCCCTGGCTCCAACTCGGATTCGACAACAATAACCCATGCGGCCACCGACAGCCCCCAACGCCCGCCGCAGCGGCTTCAACGCAGCGGTTTCCAAACATCGGCGGCGCTGATGACGAGGCCGGTCAAGGTGGTCTTCCATGTGCTGGACGCTGAAACAGGTGGCGGGCTGGCCCAGACCAAAATACATTTTGCCTACTTCGGGGTCGGCGGAGCCGGAGAAAGTCACGACTTACTGACGGACGATAACGGCGATGCCGCCATTCCGGAGCCCGAAGACCCAACGAAGAATCCCGGTCCAAATGTGTTTGTGACAGCGGAGGGGCACGTGCCGAAATGTGTCGGATTTCATGGCGATTCAGTACCGGCCGAGTACACCATCAAGCTCGATCCAGCCATGTCATCGGGCGGCCGTGTCATTGATGAGCGGGGCGTGCCTGTTTCCGGCGTCAGGATAATGATCCAAGGGCCGGGCAACAAACCGAATCAGATCGAAAACGTGGATTTCCAGACCTGCCCGGTGACCAATCGTGAGGACGGCACCTGGACTTGCAATTACATCCCCAGAGATTACAAGGATGAGATCCGGTTCATTCTGAAAAAGCCTGGCTACGCTGTAACACATCCGGTCGTGCCGGTGAGCAGAGTAGACCTGACCAACTTGGTGTTGGTCATTAACGACGGATTTTCTGTTTCCGGACAGATCACGGACCTTCAAAATCACCCGATAGTTGATGCCCGGATCAGCACCCTTGAGGGCGACCGCAGCAGGCGTCAATCAACGCAGACGGATGAGAACGGTGTCTTTATCCTTGCCGGCGTTCCGGGCGGCGGAACGGACGTATCTTATGTCGAGCCGGCAATTAAGACCAACGAGAGCGGCGCGGTTATCATCCGCGGATTGGTCGCCCAAGGCCGGTTAAGCGTAGCGCTGGCTATACAGGCTAAAGGCTATTCGCCGCAAACCAACACTGTGGAACTGTCCAACGCTTCCATCATTGCCAATTTCAAGCTCTCGTCCGGAAACATCTTTCGAGGACGTGTGGTTGACGAGACTGGCCGTCCCATCTCGAATGCAGTCGCGCAAACGGATTGGGATAGTCAAGGCATCCGGGCTTTCGAATGGGAAACCCGGACAGACGCAAGCGGACGATTTGAATGGGATTCTGCACCACAGCAACCGGTCCTATTTTGGTTTGAAGCTGACGGTTATCAATGGCAACGCGATGTATCGCTGCAAGCCGATGGCAGCGACCACGAAATCACGCTCCAAAGCAAACCTGCTAAGTAGAGTCAGACAGGAGTGCAGGGGATTTTGCAATATGGTTACGAGCCAAAAGATTCAATGAATTTCTGTTCGGTTTGGGGTTTAGCGGCTGTTATATGGGAGACGCTTATGACGGATGATGCCGAACTCTTACGCCAATACGCAAAGGCGGGGTCGGAACGTGCATTCGGTGAACTGGTATCGCGCCATCTGCCCCTAGTTTATTCCGCAGCTCTGAGGCAGGTCGCAGGAGACCATGAGTTGGCCAAGGATGTGGCTCAGACAGTTTTTATCGACCTGGCCCGTAAAGCTGGCTCACTTCTGCGCCATGAGGTGCTCACCGCTTGGCTTTATACAAGCACTCGGTTCGCCGCCAACACAGCCCGACGCTCGGAATACCGCCGCCAGGCTCGCGAAAAGAAAGCACTTGCTATGCAGGCCCTCAGCACCGTCACGGACACAAACACCGAATGGGAAAGAATAACGCCCGTGCTCGATGACGTGATGCACGAACTGAAACCCGAGGATCGAATTGCGGTATTGCTTCGCTTTTTCGAAGGAAAGGACTTCAAGCAGATAGGAACAGTTTTGGGGACCAGCGAAGACGCTGCGCGAATGCGATTGACACGGGTCATGGAGAAGCTGCACTCGATTCTAACTGCGCGAGGAATAGCTTTGTCCAGTGCCGCCCTTGGAACAGTCATCGCAACCGGAGCGGTCAGTGCAGCCCCGGCCGGGCTTGCCCTAAGCATCACTGGGGCTGCTCTGACCAGCGCGGGAGCCACGGGAGGGAGTATTTTCCATCTCCTCATGCAGGTGTTGAAGCAAAAGTGGAAAATGGCCGTTATGTTAGGGGCAGCCTTGGTCGTAATCATCACGGTGGGCGCATATTTGGGGGGCCGGCCTTCCGCACCCTTGCAGCAGAAGCCCCTGACGTTGGGTTCACAGTTTGCTGCGGCCGATAGTCCTGTGACAGTTCCTGTTGAGGCGTTGCCCGTCGCGACACCATTGCAGATCCCTGGCCGCACCGCTGGACAAATGAATTTCCACCTGTTGGATGCTGAAACGGGCGCTCCACTCGCGAAAGCAAAGCTGCACATTGCTTCCTTTCGCGAAGGTGGCGAGGGGAGAGGCGTTAAAATGGAGACCGACCATTATGGAACGATATTCGTGGAGAACCCGCAGAAGCCATACAGAGGAGTGAATCTCTTTGCTACGGCCGATGAGCATGTCCCCAAGGTAGTATCGTGGCAGGATGAACTCCCTGAGGAATACACAATGAAGCTGGAAAGGGGTTCGACAATCGGAGGAATTATCGTAGATGAATCCCAGCAACCAATCTCTGGGGTGAAAATCGAATTTAATGGATTCGGGAATTACGCGCATCAAAAAGAGAATATCCAATTTGGTCCTGACACGGCACAGATAACCGACTCCAACGGTCGTTGGTCCTGTAACATGATTCCGAAGAGTTACGAAAAGATTGGGTTGGTTCTAACCCATCCGGACTTCGCAGTAACCAGGACTGAAACTCCTGCCAACGTTGCGCGAGCGACAGAGACTGTTTTGGTGATGAGACGAGGGGTGCCTGTCGCTGGTGTGGTGGAAGACGCGAATGGCCAGCCACTAAAAGGCGCAACTATCAAGCAAGTCCACAATTACGCGGAACCGCATTTATCCACTACGACCGATGATTCCGGCAAATTCGAACTCAAGCATGTCCGTTCGGGAGAACTAATGTTGGTTGTTCAGGCACCAGGTTTTGCTCCTGCCCTGCAAGAAACCAATGTGGCAGAGAGTTCAATTGGATTGAGGTTTGCACTTGGGCCGGGAAATATTTTTAAGGGTCGGGTGGTTGACGAAGCTGGGGCGCCTATCACCAATGCTGTGGCTCAGACTGATTCTGACAATCAGGGTCTGCGCAAAATTGAATGGTCTGTAAGGACAGACAACGAAGGCAAGTTCGAATGGAATTCCGCCCCAGCGGAGCCGCTGCTTTACTGGTTTGAGGCAGAAGGATACAACTGGGTGAGGGAAACCCTGCTTAAAGCAGATGGAACCGAGCACGAGATAAGACTGACACGGAAGGCTCCTTCCACGGTTGTTCCTTCCCCGGCCCGGATCAATGGCACTGCGATGGATGAAGAAACCGGCCTTCCACTGGATGAGTTCCAGGTGCTGATCGGCGAGATCCGCCACATGCCGTCCCCTGCTGAGTTTTCCTTTGGGACGGACGGCAAAGACGGAAAATTCAGTTTGTCACTGCGCTCACCCTGTGATTTTCCGGTTTACCAGATACAGATCCAAAAGGACGGATATTTACCTATCGCCTCGACGAACTTATTGGTGAAGGACGGAAACCAAACACTGGAGTTTAAACTGCACAAAGGCTCGGGGCCGGCAGGAATGGTTATCCTGGCCAGTGGGGAACCGGCAACGAATGCGACCGTATTCCTCTACGAGGCCAGGGGTGGTGTATACATGGATAAGCCAGGACAATATCGAAAGCAGCGCGGAATCACGTCCGAAAATCACGTCCAAACTGACGAAATGGGAAGATTCTCATTCGCGCCAAAACTGGGGATGCGGGGGTTCATTGTCATTGACGACCAGGGATACGCGGAGCTTCCGATGGAGACCTTCACTGGAAAGATTATGCTTCAGCCCTGGGGACGTGTGGAGGGGAAATTGCTCATGGGAAGTCAGGCGGTGGCAGGTGGAAAGATTTGTTTGAATAACGTGATGTTTCGCTACGGCCAAAATGGTCGCGATTTCCCTCCTCTGGCTTTGAACCTGGAGGCGGTCACCGACGCGGAGGGGAATTTTGTTTTCGAGAAGGTCCCCCCGGGCGAGCGCAAAATCTGTCGTCGCTTAGTAAAACCCGGAAGCCAAATCGGTCGGATTTATGAAACTCAGGGACACCCTATCGTTGTCGCCGCAGGAATGGCAACTCGCGTTGACCTCGGAGGAAGTGGGCGAGCCATCGTGGGTCGAGCTGCTTTTCCGTCCTCTACCAACTCCGTGGATTGGAAGAGTGTAGCGGCCGATCTGAAATTAAAGTTGCCAGACAACCTGAGCAGCCAGCCGAAACGAGAAAACTTTGCTTCACCCGAAAAATTCATTGAGGCAATGAAAGCCTTTGCTGAAGCCGACAGGGCATTTTGGACTTCCGATAAAGGAAGGGAAATGGAACGCGCACAGCGCAGTTATTCGACGTTTTGTAACGACGATGGCTCTTTTCTCCTCGCAGACATTCCCCCGGGAACTTACGAACTTAAAATTGAAATTACCGAATCGAAGCAAAACTCGCTCGGTCCCAATCAATTCCCCTTCGACCAAGCAATTGTGGGTTCTCTAATGATGGAAATTGCTGTAGCGGAGATTCCAATTGGTCAAACTACCGACCCACTAGACTTGGGGACACTGGAATTGAAGCCAGTTAGCAGTCCATCAAGAACTATGCGTGTGTTGGGGTATAAAAACTAATTCTGCTGGACCCTAACTCATCGCCAAGCCGACCGCCCCAGCAGAACTCATGTGGTTCAGGCATGTAGTCTGTCTTAACGGGACACCCAAGAAGTCAGGCGATCATTTTTAGAGAGCTGTCCTCCCGGCTGCCCTTGCTCGCTTCCACCGTGCCCGGGCGATTGCTGATAGCCTCGCCTTTGCAGCCGCACTCATTTTCTTTTTGGGCTGCGTTGTCGGTGCAGCGGTTCCTTTGATCCTCGCCCACCGTGCTCTTGCACCCGCCGCTATCCTTTCCTTCGCCGCAGCACTCATCATCCTCTTCTTTGGAAGCGCAAGACTGGCCCCGCCAAAAACACCACGCGCTTCGCGCGTCCTTTTTTTGTACAAGCGCTGGGGACTTCCGCCCTCCCCAGGCCCCAGCGCCAGAGGGTTGTCACCCCTCTGGACTCCCACCTCTCCGCTGCGCTGGCCTTTTTCGCTTCGCGCCCTTTTCTCCCGAAAAGGAAATGGGTTTCAAACTCTCAACCCTTCGCCTTTACATGTGTAAAGATTCTCCTTGACAGTCTTTACATGTGTAGAGAAACTGCGAGGCAACTAACAATTATGCCGAAGTATTCCGCCGAACTTACCGAAGCCGAATGGCCCATTATCAAAGCTGTCTGGAGACTAGAACCCTGCAGCGCCCCTCAAGTTCAACAAGCGCTGGAAACGAAAATGGGGTGGGCTTACTCGACCGTGCGTACGCTGATGGATCGCATGGTGGCCAAAGGACTCTTGCGCGGCGAAAAGACTCGCAATGTAACGTTTTATTCCTCGGTGATTACTCGCAAGCAGGCACAGCGTAAGGAGTTGCTGTACGCTTTAAAACACGCTTTTAACGGTGGCCTCACCCCAATGGTGCAGTGCCTTCTGGAGAGCGGAAACATCTCGGACCAGGAACTTGTCGATCTGGAGTCGCTTATCCGGTCCAGGAAGAAAGAAAGCAAAAGGAGCAAATGAACTCGACCATTGAACTTTTAAACCATTGGGGGCGACAGGCTTTCCAATTTGCGTGGCCGATGCTTTGGCAGTCCACTGTTCTCATCGGCATCGTGTTCGGAGTGGATCTCGCTCTGCGGCGAAAATTACGCGCCGCGGTGCGATACTCCCTATGGCTTGTAGTTCTCCTCAAGCTGGTGCTCCCCGCCTCGCTTGCAGTGCCCACCGGTATCACATGGTGGTTGCCTCGGGAAGCGGTTCCTGCTCCATCGAAATCAGTAGCATTTCAAGGGTCCAGCTTCGTTGGATCCGGAACCGTCACTGTGCCTATATCCCGGGGACAAACCAGCTCCGCCTTCGTACCACCGTCTGAGCCACCCAAACCGGCTCTTTCTCTGGCAGCCGTGGCACTCCTTATTTCCATCACAATTAGCGTCAGCTTGCTTGTAGTAATCTTTTTTGGATGGCGTCGTATTTCTGCCGAAGTTCGCCGCGCGGACTCTCCTCCAGATTGGCTGATGGACGTTTTCCGCTTGGCTTGCCAGCAGGCAAATGTGCGCTGGGCAGTGCATCTTCGCCTCACTGAAGGACCGGTATCCCCTGCCTTGTGCGGGTTGTTTCGGCCGGTAGTCCTGTTGCCCAAACCGTTGGTGAACCTCCTCTCACCGATCCAAATTCGTTCTGTGTTCTTGCACGAACTAATGCACCTCCGGCGAGGGGATGTCCTGGTAAGCCTGGTGCAGTCTTTGCTCCAGATTATTTATTGGTGGCACCCGCTGCTGTGGGTCGCCAACTCGCGTATCCGCCGTCTTCGCGAAGAGGCAGTGGATGATCGCGTCATGCTCAGTCTCCGAGAAGACGCAGAAACCTACTCTCTAACCCTGCTTGAGGTCGCGAGGATGACTTTGCGGCGGCCACTCGCAAGTCTTGGGCTCGTTGGCATTCTGGAATCGAAGCATTCGCTTCGCAAACGGATCGAGCGCTTAGAGAACTTCAGCAAACCAAACACACCTGGTCTGACCTGTTTCTCGGTCAGCGCAGTTCTGGCTTTCGCCGCAGTAGCAGTGCCGATGGGTAAGCCCGCTGCTAAATCTGTTATTCCTGCAAAGACTGAGGTGAACTCTTGGCCCGCCCGAAGCTTCGATGGCCATGAGAGGATTGCTCTGGAGGTACAATTCTTTAGTGTCGATGCCGACCGTCTCGGGAGCGCGTTCCCTTCTCTTATCAACACTAACAGCCCTGTCATTGCTGAATTAAATGGACCGGCCATGATCGAAGCGGGTTTGCGGCGATCCCATGCTGAGCCCTGTGCAGATTTCGAGCAGTTTAAGTTTGAGCAGTTCAGCGGTGGCCGCTTTCATTACCGGATCGGTGATGACGGAAGCAATGGAATAAGCCATGCAATAAAAGAGACCACCGTCAAAAGAACGTCTTCTGGAGCGGATATCGATATCGCTGTTAAACTGCGTAACTGGGCACCGATCGAGTTCGCCCTGGATCCCACGGCCGAGGAGGGATTCGTTCGCTGCAAACTCCAATTAAGTTCAGCCGGAAATTCCAGCGTTGCGCAAGAAACCGATGTAGTCATCCCGCCCGGCTGCGCCATCATCTGGGGCAAGCCTGATGCAAAGAACGCGCGAAAGATGCAGCTTGTAACGCTAAGAAACGCTGAGACCACTCTGGAAGCTGAAGGCTCGATAGATTTGGAAGGCGCGTGGTTAACAAATTCTACCAACCTAGAATCCACAACCCTCAAACGATGGATAAAGAGCAACAAGCTGGCGCAAGAAGGCAGAGCGCTGACGGAATCTGGAGACTTGGACCAAGCAAATAAAAAGTTTAGTGAGGTTCTCACAGAAAATCCGCAGAGTCTTGGTTTTGTTAAGACTGCTCGAGGCCAGGCCATGGCTAACCGCGTGGCCCCAATACTCGACAAAGTCGTTTCGATCCACCTTGACAATATTCCGCTTGGTACACTTCTGCTGAATCTGAGCCAAAGTACTGGCGTAAACATCGTGGCTGATAAATCACTGGCTGCTCTGACCAATGTTCTGCTGGCGAGCGTGGGTCAAACGAACCTGAATAACGTCAAGCTTGGAGAATTTTTCCGCTATGTGGAGCGGAATTATGGTTTGCAGTTCCAGATCGGAGACAATTTGGTCTGGGTCGTGGACGCCAAGGGCACAAACAACATTTTTGCACAACAAACCCGGTTTTTCCGGCTGGCAAAGGATTTCGTACCGAACGTTAAGCAGAGGCGCGAGTTGGAGAAGGCGATTAAAGAGCGCTTCACTGGCAAATACACCATTGACTACGAGCGGAATCTGGTGGTGGCTACCGGGACATCCGAGCAGTTGGAAGTGATGGCGCGGATCATTCAGGCAATTGGCCCGGTGAATGGGGACGAGCCCACTCAGAATGACAGAGTCATACCTCCTACTCCGAGACCCTGAGAAGCTTTTCCAGACCCTTACGGCTTCTGCGCCGCTTTAGCTTTATTTCAGCCTTTCAGCATTCCAGTATTTGAGCGTTTTCGATCGCGCTTGACTTTCCTCCCATACCTCAAAAAATATCCCTGCCTGGGCGCTCATTCGTTTCTTCAGCGGGATTCTCCATCCCCACCTCCTTGGCGAAGGGCGCCCGGTTTTTAATTTCGCTTTCAGTTTTTCGCTGTGGGTCCCGATTTCAGTTTCCAGCTTTCCTCAAAGCTCAATGTTTCATGGTTTGGCGTTTCGGAATTCCAAGGTCCCCACATCGAGAATTCCCTTTTCTGTGTCATTTGGTTCACCCGGAATGACAATCTGTTTTGACAGTTTGCCGATTCCTTCGGAGTGCGGAATTCTGGAGCGGCGTAGGTGTGCGAACAGGTTGTAAGTGCCGGGAAGAATATCGTGTCCTGTGAACGCTCCGTCCGAAGCCACATCTAAAGGAAAGCTGCGGTTCTCAAACAGCCTCATGTGACCCGCATCGGATTGCCAGTAGCTTATTTCCCACATTTTTAAATCGTGACCGGACAAACCTTTAGGGGTCGGGCGAGGGGGCCGAGTGGACGGAAAGAGGATCGCGCCCTGGACCTGTTCCTCCCAGTTAGTGACTCCCATGACTTCGCCCACGTCAAAACGTCCTGCGACGAGCCTACCCACGCCACCTACCTGCACGGACACCGTTTGTGCGGGTTTGACCGTTACTGGTGTGTACAAGAGTAGACATGAATTGAAGTCACGCTCAAGGCAGATGTAGAAATTACCAGGCGGAACATTTTCCATTTTAAAATTGCCAGTCGCGTCCAACGGCGAATTAAAGCATTTTTTATCCAATCCGAGTCCCCCGTTGTACTGGGCTGACGCCCAGTCAATAAGAACCGCCCTCCATTCATTGCTTGTGAAACCTTCAGACCGAACCCTCCCTTCAATTCTTCCCCACGGCTTCAGAGCAATGTTGTTGGGGCCGGATTGTCGCTCGAGGGGAACCCGTGCAAAACCTGCCGGGTGTACAGCAATCAGGGTGTGAGCTTCTCGATTTGGAGTAAAAGAAAACCGGCCTACATTATCAGTTTTCACAACGGGTGCATAGTAAGGGCGAGCGAAATGATCGCCAGAGAGGTAGACGGCGAGCGACTGTTCCAAAGTACAAAGTGCGACTTCGGCGCCGCTGGCGGGCTGGCCATCGGGTAGGTACACTGCTCCATTGATTCCACTTTCAGCTGTAAGTCGGTGTAGCTTGAGTTGCAATACTCTGTCAAAATCACGGGCAATTGGTTCGGAAGTCGCAGTTATATATCCCTCGGCTTCCACGCAAACGCGCCACGGCTGGGCCATCTCGGAAAACTGAACGGTGAAGTCGCCATTTTCCCCAACGCGGGTATCCCCCCGAGCCCAAACCAGGTTGCTCGGTCCATCGCCATACCCGGGAAAAGCTTTGAACGTAGCAACGGGAACGCCGGTTTTTGCATCCGTCACGTGACCGGCGAGAATCAGACCAGGTTGGAGTACGATTTTGTGTTCCTGGCCATCCGCTATCAGCGACACGTCACGGTTGAAGCACCAGCCATCCTTCACGATGCACAGCTGAAGCCTTTCGAAGGGCGCCGAATTCCACTCGATACGGCCATCCGGTCCACTCGCGGCCTCCCACTTTAAAGCATTTCGATTTTCCCCCCACTGTTCGAGCACTGCTCGAGCATCGGATATTTCGCTCCCTTGCGGGTCCGTAATTAAGAGCCGCAGTTGCGCACCGGGTTTTAGCTGGAAGCTCACCTGTTGCGTGCCTGTTGAGACATCCACATCGCGGAATTCCGGAGCAAACCCTGCGGCCGTAGCAGTGATCGGAAATTTTCCGGCCGCTAGACCCGAAATTTCAAATCGGCCTTCCTTGTCCGCGATAAACGACCTGCCTTTGATCGTGTGAGGACGATGATATATCGACGCTTCTGGAATCGGTTGGCCGGCTTCATCACTGACTCGACCCTGCAAGGTCAAACCGGAGTTCATGGTCGTCAGCAACTTGCCTGCCCACAATTGTTTAAAGGTTTCCCTTTTCAAGTCCTCCTCCCCGTTGGGTGGATTGCCAGATTCAATGTGAGTAGGAGCGAAGCTTGGGTGGCGTGCTTCCAAACTGTAGTACTCCTGGTTGTCTTGAGGTATCAGACAGACATTCCAGCGTCCGTCGCGACCCGAAATTGCAACAGGTGCTTCATCAAACAGACCTGCCCTTTCCCGAGGAGTCTCGCGCGAGAAGGCGTCACCCCCACCCCCAATTTGCATCCAAATCTCAGCACCGGCCACTGGGCTGCCTGCGACATCCCGCAGCCACCCGCCAACTGAGTTGGTCACTTGGCGCACCCGAAGAGTATATTCGGAAGGAAAAGCGCGATCCTTACCCAGGCGCCAGGTGGCAAATCGGGCCTCCCAGCCGATAGCCATGACGCCCACATCCAACCGCCCCAGTCCCGCAGGCAGCGGCAATTCGCACAAACCAGTTTCGTCCGTCGCCAAATCGAAACGGCGGCTCCAATTAGTTTCCACAACTGTGTTCACCGATAATCTTGCGAAGGGAATCCCTCCGCCACCTTCGGCAGCGACAACGCGAAGGCGCATTGCCCGAATATTGTGTGATTTGCGAAGACCTGACTGCTGCGAAACCTGCGCCGTCTGTTGATCTGAGATGCGCTGATGGACAGGGTTTAGCGGCTTGGCAAGTCGAGCTGTTCCATTATGCACATGGCCGCCGACCCACAGCAGCACAAGAACAGTCAGAGCAGTGACCGCTCCCGTCGCCATGACTTTCATCAACCGCCACGCTTTCAAGGTTTGTGCCACGAGGGGAAGAAGGGAAGATTTCCCAACCGCGACGGTCGCAACTGTTTTCGCTATGATGTTTCTGGCGATTTCAGACGTGAGGTTAGGATGCCCGTTAGCGGCAACCGCCGATGCCAATAGTGCTGCCGATAAAGCAATTCCACGCCGAGCAAAGAAATGCCGAAGCTTCTCAACGGCGCGGGTCACCCGCTTTTTCGCGGCTTCCTCGCTTACGCCAAGAAGCGCGGCAGTTTCATGATGGCTCTTGTCGTTAAAGTACCGAAGCAGAATTGCGTTTCGATCCGTCTTTCCAAGGCTTTCAAGCGCTTCATCGATGATTGGTGAAATACGCCTCCATGTATCGTCAGCAGTCGATAGTTGTTGCATCTGGAAAGCCTCCTGTTCGCGTCGCATACGGCGCTGTTCTGTGCGAGCCGCTCGGCTGGCGACAAAGCGGGTTGTCCTGAAGAGCCAACCCGACAGTATCGTTCCCCTGCGAAAACTGGGTGCTTTTTTGGCGAGGAGAACAAAAACGGCTTGCGTCACTTCTTCGGCCAATTGGGAATCCTTCACGTGACGAAGCGCCAGGGCGTGAACGAAGTTCAGGTAACGGGTCATGATCGTCTGGAAAGCCGCTTGCGAATCCCGCTCGATGTAGTTCTGCAATAATTTCCAGTCGTCCATATCAGCACTCGCTTTTATCTATAATCCCCGCCTGGAACTAAGAAAGGGACAAAGATCTACGCCACGAGACGAAACAGCTCAGTATTCCTCACACTTTCTCCACCCAGACAGGAGAGCCACACACAACCGTCTTCCCCCGCATCATTCCCCATTCTTTCCATACTTCCCACAAATTACCCTGGCCGCTTTTTCCACCCTGTTCCGCAGCTCCTGCGGTTGGACCACCGTAGCATGCGACCCAAACCCGAGCACCCACCTCTCCACTTCTTCCAAAGAATTCAACCGCAGCTTTAAGGTGAGCCCACCCCGCGGGTGGTCCGTTAATTCCTGGCTTCGATGCCAGCGCCGGCCCCGCACGTCGTCAGCGCCCCAGGCGTCAAAATCAATCAGCACCTCATAATCCTCCGTCCCTTTGAACACGCCCAGGCTGCCGCTCAATTCTTTGTTAAGATCAAACTTCTCAAAAACGGTGAACCGCTCCTCAGTCAGTTCCGGCTCGCTCAGACGGAACAGCACAAACTTGCGCATGTCCTTTTTCTTTGGATCGAATGCAAACAGCGTCCATTGGTTGTTCACATACGCAACGTGATACGGATGCATATGCTTTCGCAGTTTGTTCACCTCGCCATGCTTCCGATACGTGAAGCGTACAGCTCGCCGCTCGCGCACCGCCCTGGTCAAAATCTCGAACGTCTCTAATTCCGCATCACCTGGTGCTAACGGCCGGACCGAAAGCACCTCATCCAGGTTCCCCAACGAAAACCGAACACCATCGTCGAGCTGCGCCGTCATCTTCCGAAACGCCCCATCCAGCACCGGCTGAAGCGAAGTCCCCTGATATTGGGCGATCGTTTTCTGCGCCACGAACAACCCCACAATCTCCTTCTCCGTCAGCGGCACCCGCGGAAAATGCGGTACCGGCTCCGTGTAGAAGAACCCATTCCGTCCGACATCAAACTTAATCGGCAACTGCAATCGATCCCGCATGAACTCAATGTCCCGTTTGATAGTCCGGACGCTCATTCCAAACTCCTTCGCAATTGTCCGCGAGTTTGGATATCGCCCGGCCTGAACCAACTCATGCGTCCTCAACATTCTCTCCGTCGCAAACCGGCAAGACCCATAACCCTGTTCGGACGCAATCCCCTTCCGTTTGACACTCTTCTTTTTCACACAATTAGTTCCCGCCCTGCTATTTCAGTTTTTTACCGTTTCAGCTTTGGTCCTTTGGTCCGTAGTCCCTTGGTCTTTTCATTTTTCAGCTTTCAGCTTTCCAACTTTCAGCTTTCAGAATTTCAGCGTTTCAGCTTTTCCGTCAGAAGATTGCACCCTGAAAGCGGTGCCCCATATCAGCCCAGGGTGGGACCGCGATCCGTTTCCGGCGGTCCAACCCTGGGAAAACAAACAAAGAAAAAAATCCCTCTCCTCCGTCGCGGAGGAGAGGGGAAGGGGAGAGGAGGCAAAACCAATCAGCATTTTGTAATCTTCCGACCTCTGATCTCTGACCTCCGATTTCAGCATTTCAGGATTTCAGCGTTTCAGTTTTTCACCCGGCCCACCTTACCCACCCATGCCATCCACTGTCACTCCCGAAACGACAACCCAAAAATAATTCGAAGTTTTTTTATGGGGTGTCAGCGGATGACACACCCGGCCTGCTAAGCTGGAGCAAAACTAAAAACGAAACATACTACCTATGATTAGCATCCTCACACCTCTGGCCGAAGCACAACTCCCATTCATGCGGCCCATCGGCGACGATTTCCAAATCGGCGAATTCTTGATCAGACGCGTGCGCGGCGACAAATTCCTAATCTGGAACACCGAGGGCGAAATGCTCGAAACCGACTCCGCCAAAGTAGGGTCAGCGCTCCGAGAATTTTTTAACGATGAGTTTTGAATCTTCGGCGCAAACTCGACCACGTTCCGCGAAGCGGTCTCAAACACTGGGGCATCCGTATAGTGACGGGCTTGGGAAGCCAACCCGCCCTCCGCGAATTCTTCAACGAAGAGTTCTGACAGCGCGAATCACCGCGCCGGTGGGTCGAACGAGAACCGCGATTGACGTCGCTGGCGTCACATTGGATGGTTAACCGATCTTGGTGCAAGTTACCCATTTCTCAATCGGCAATTGGGCAACAGAAGAGAAGGCCAATGCGTTGCGTGAGATTGGGGAGGGAACAGCGGAAACCTGTAATGTTCTGTCGCTCAGAGTCCACGGGCGTACCACCCACTTGAGCAGGTATTCCACTCCATGAAAGCTTCGCCCGCATGGCGCGCGCCCTCCCATACCCATGCGCCCACAAAATCCCTACCAGAATTCTCCCGGCGCTCATTTCCTCTCCGCCCTTCGGGGAGAGGCCGAGGATGAGGTGGTGACGTCCTTTTCTTGTTTTGACTGCCCTCTGACTTCCGACTTCTGAGCTCTGGCTTAATGTTCTTCATCGTGCCACGTCCCCCCATACCAATCCAGCGTCACATCAAAATGCGCGATTGACTTTTCCGAGGAAAGGCGTTCTGGCGCTCACAGTTCTTGCTGGAGACTTTCGTCGAGCTTTGGGAACAATGATGCGTGGCAATTTTACCACAAGGTATTTACGAAGCGCTGCTCGATGAAGATTTGAACTCCATCCTGCAACGCCACCCGGAGCTGCGATCGCTGTTTGGAAAAATCGACCCGGAAGAAGAACCGGCCCGTTATTCTGCCTTTCTTGCAAGACTCTTGGAAAAAGCCTTGCGACTTGAAAACGATCCGACCAAACGATTGCATCTCTGCAATCAGATTGTCGCAAAAATCGCGGGTAACCCTAGGACTGAGTCTCTAAAAGGCAGCCGTTTGATCGCGGCAGATAAACCGGTCCTTCTTGAGGTCACACCCCCGAATTACGCGCAAGGCGGGATACCCAGGCCGGAGACTGCGCTGGTAGAGAGCAGCTTGTTCACTGGTTCGCCTGCCGACCCACAACTCGTGCACGAACTGGGAAGAGAAATGCGCTCTGCTGACTCCGTGGACCTCCTCGTATCATTCATTAAGTGGTCGGGGTTGCGTCTCCTGATGCCCGCGTTTGAGGAAATCGCCGGGCGCGGGGGGGCAGTGCGCATTATCACCACATCATACATGGGCGCGTCAGATGCGGAGGCGGTCGAATGGCTTGCGCGCCTGCCTAATGTCGCAATTCGCGTTTCCTATGATACCGAGCGCACACGCCTCCATGCTAAGGCCTATCATTTCCGTCGCGATAGCGGGTTTTCGACCGCATACATCGGTTCTGCTAACATGTCACAGGCGGCCATGACCAGCGGGTTGGAGTGGAATCTCAAGGTGACGGCTCAAGACATGCCGCACATATTGGAAAAGTTCCTCGCGGAGTTTGAAACTTACTGGAACAGCCACGACTTCGTATCGTTTAACCCGGCGGAGCCATTTGTATTTCGAGAGGCTATCAAACACGCGCGGACACGACAGGGAATTGCGCCGGTGTTTTTCGATATTCGACCACATCCCTTTCAGGACCGGATTCTTGATGCTTTAGAATCCGAGCGCCTTGTCCACGGACACTGGCGCAATCTGGTAGTAGCCGCTACCGGGACGGGAAAGACTGTTGTGGCAGCATTTGATTTCAAGCGGTTCTTCGAAGAAAGAAATCGCCAAGCACGCTTTTTGTTCGTTGCACATCGGAAGGAGATTCTCGAACAAGCCGTCGGGACCTTTCGAGCCGTGCTTCGCATTCCTGACTTCGGCGAGCTTTTGGTTGGGCCCCACGTTGCGGCCCGTTTCGATCATCTTTTCTGTTCTGTAGACATGCTCGGAACAAAGCGCCTCTGGGAACAGGTTGGCGCCGACTTTTATGACTTTATCATCGTGGATGAAGTGCATCACGGCCCCGCAGTCAGTTATCGAGCGATTTTTGAGCGATTCAGTCCACGAATACTCTTGGGTCTGACAGCAACTCCAGAGCGAATGGATGGTGCCAGCGTCGCGGCGGATTTTGGCAACCGCTTCGCCGCTGAAATTCGTTTGCCTGAAGCACTCGAAGAAAAGCTTCTCTGCCCGTTTCACTACTTCGGCGTAGCAGACCCAGTCTCGTTGGAGGCTGACAGTTTCTGGCGCGCTGGGAAATACGATGTTACGGAGTTGGAGAAGGTGTACACAGGTGCCCACGCTTTAGCGCTTCAGAGGCTAGACGTTGTGATAAGTTCATTGCTCCGTTTCGAGCCTGATTTGGAGCGTGTCCGTGGCATTGGGTTTTGCGTTTCCATTCGGCACGCCGAGTTCATGGCAGAGAAGTTCAATGATCGCGGGATCGTTTCAGCCGTGCTCGTAGGCGAAACTCCCACCGACGAAAGAAGTGCTTTGCTAAACGACTTCCGGGCCGGAAAAATCCGCTTCCTATTTACTCGTGACGTGCTGAACGAGGGCCTCGATGTTCCGGATGTGAACACGGTCATGTTTCTCCGCCCTACCGAAAGTCTAACCGTATTTCTCCAGCAACTTGGGCGCGGTTTGCGTCATGCCCCTGAGAAAGATTGCCTGACGGTGCTCGACTTCGTCGGGCAGTCGCACCGGCGTTACCGCATAGACCGCAAGTTGAAAGCCCTGCTCGCGAAGCGACGCTTCAATATCGAGCGCGAGGTTGAAATGGATTTTCCCCATCTCCCGGCGGGCTGCAGCATCCAACTCGATAGGGTTGCGCGAGAGCGCGTGCTAGCGAACATCCGGGAGAATTTACGCAATCTCGCCGATCAAGTTCCAGACCGATTGGAATCCTTCGAGCACGAAGCGAATCAGCCTCTGACCTTTGCCAACTTCGTCCGCTTCCACGACTACGAGCCGGAAGCATTGTTGTCGCGCAATACTTGGACTCAGTGGAAGGCCCGCGCTCGTCTCGCCGAAATGCCAACCGATCCGGACATTCGCCGTTTACAGAGTGCACTCATCAGTGCTTCGCAAACGAGTGGCCCCAGGGAAATCTCCCTGCTTCGCAAAGTCGTTGCACACTTGACCTCTGGAGATTCAGCGGCTGCAGTCGCCGAAGCGGGAGAATCAGCTCTCATCATTCACTACCGAGTCTGGGGTCAACCCGGCCCCAAATTGGGAATGGCCAGCATCGAAGAATCTTTTCGGCGAGTGGCCCAGAATCCGTCTCTGCTTTGTGACCTCGAAGAAGTCTTGGCTTGGGCCGACGAAGAGTCTCGTATCGGCAGCACGTCTTTGAACTTACCATTTCCATGCTCACTGGAACTTCACGCGACATACGGCAACGACGAAATTAAAGCGGCGCTCGGTGGAGCATCTTTCGAATCGGCTGGCGTCACCGGCGTTGGCCGGCTTCATTTCCCACAAATCAAAACCATCGTTTCATTGGTCACATTCCAGAAAACGGAGAAGGAGTTTTCTCCCAGCACAATGTACCAAGACTACCCAATCAGCCGCGAATTGCTGCATTGGGAAACCCAGGGACAAACAAGCCAAGCGAGCAACACAGGGCAGAACCTTATTCACCACCAAGAGCGCGGATATACGATGCTGTTCTTCGCTCGCTCTCGCAAGAGGCTGGATGGGACTACCGCTCCGTTCACTTTCCTCGGTCCAGCAAAGCTTGTGAGTTTCCAGTCCGAGCGTCCCATTCAGATGATTTGGCGGCTCGAACACTCGATGCCGGTTGAGTTGTTCGATGAAAATCGTCGCGGTGGGTGAGCAATCGCCCCGAAATTCATTGGTACCACCGGGGAGCGAGTGGCGCAAACATGCTATCCGGGAACATGCTAAAAGCTGAAATACCAAGTCGCGTATTTGAAGGAAGTCGCAAGCCGTGCAAAACACTTCAGAAATCTCTTGGACAACCAATTACGATATGACTTGCCTTCTCGATTTCTTTTAGCAGTAATAAAATGCGAAGTCACATGAACGATCATTCCATCAGGAAAAGTTTTCATAAGGCTGTGCTCAACCGGCATCACAGTGCGAAGCACACTCTTGTGCTCGACGAACTTGGGCTTATGCATGGCGCGTGTAGGGCGGACATTGCTGTGGTGAATGGCAAACTGATTGGGTTCGAGATCAAAAGCGATGAAGATTCGCTAAATCGATTGAAAACGCAGGTCGAGGCTTATAACGCGGTATTTGATCGCATCTCGATCGTGGTCGGGGAACGTTACCGCGAAACCATTCCGAGGCGAGTTCCTCGACATTGGGGAATCTTTACTACGCAAGTTGATAAATCAGGTAATGTGCGGTTCTGTTTACACCGACCCGCAATGCCTAACCCGAATGTTAAACCGACGGCAATAGCAAGACTGTTGTGGCGGGATGAGGCCATCGAGATCCTGAGGAATTCGAGAGCTCCAGCCCATATTTTTAGAGCGCCGCGAGGTAGGATCTATCAGTTTTTGGCCCGCACTTTGCCGCTGCAAAAGCTGAAGATGTTGGTAAGAGAACAGCTTAAGGCCCGAAAAAATTGGCGATGTCGAAGACGACCTTGTGTATATGGTGGTTCGTCCCGACCCATCGCCATGTTGACAGATTTCCAGGCTTGGCAGCCCCGGTAGCACATTTACGAATGTGCTCGTCTCCGGCGGAAAACGATTCACCCAGGTACTGGCCAGAGGCAATAAGCGTTCTGCAATGACCCCGATACTGCAGGAATCCATTATCGCGAACATTGGAACCTTTGACTATGTACCAAGCGTCATCGATGGCGTACCGTACGCTGGCCGCAGGCTTGACCAGGCGCATATCAACCTGAAGTACGTCCGGATGCTGAATTACGTAGTCGCCAAATGTCGGTTTGCGGCTGGAAGCTGATAGACCTGCCAGAAGAGCCCTGTAGAATATCCATTCTTTGCGCGGCACGACTTCAACCCCGCGTTCGATTTCCCCCATAGTACGAGGGAAAGAAGTTCCGCAAACCGTGTATGTGCGCCATTGGCTCGGATTCGGTAAGCGTGAGATAACAGCGAGGGACATCTTGATAAATCCTTCAATTGGGTCAAAGCTAGGAGCGCCAAGATCCAGAATGAAATCAACCTGTCCAGGCTGGACGCGCAGCCGGTTAATCATAGCATTTAGTCGTTGTAGAACATTTGCGCCTGCGGCGTCTTGCAAACTCAAGCGAACGCATAATCCTCTTTGATCCAGCTGAAGGATCTCATCAACGGCACCTTGATATGGTTCATCTCGCTCCAAACTCGTGACAGGCACCACGTGAACACCGAAGCTTCTAAACCCATCAAATACAAACTTTAGCGGATGGCTTCCGTCATTCATTCGCTGCTTAGCAATGAGATGCAAATCGACAAAGGCCGAACGACCGCCCCACTTTGTCGCTAGCCGCTTCGCTAATGTTTCCAAGTGATCATCTACTGTTTTTGCGTCCGCTTGCTCCTCAAAATCCCATCCGATTTCCGCGATCTCGATTAGCGGGGTTATTTGGGCCTTAACTTCATCAGTCAGACGCAACAAGGCTTGGTATTCGCCCTGTTTCCATCGAAGGCATGGAACATAATGCTTATGATCGAATGTGGGAATTACATTAGGATTGGTGTTAGGCATATGTTAGCTCCGGAAATTGTTTGCGCACCTCGCCTGCGCCGACGAGATTTCGCAATATGATGTAGTTGTCGGCCTCTTTTCGGATTCTACCTGCAATGATAGCCGGACTGATCTCTAGCTCTGCCGCTAATTCCTTTATCGTTTTCTCTGAGCGCAGGTATCTAGCTGGCGATACTTCCCAAATGTCATTTGGAATCAATCGATTGCCCGCAAATTTGTCTGCCTCCTGCTCTGTCTCATCCCCCTTGACATCCAAATCATCAAAGAACCTCTCGGTTTTCCCTTTATGAAGGTGAAGAACCAAATGTGCTAATTCGTGGAAAAGCACAAACCAGAAATTGTCCATGCGGTCATATCTCAGAGTCATGCCTATGACAGGAATATCCCCAAACGCCAAGATTGCAGCGCCGTCTAAGTAGGTCTGCGGGAGGTGCGGCTCAAAAACCAAGGCAATTCCTGAGTCCTTTAGGAACGTTTGTGCTCGCCTTGGCCCGTCTACGAGGACACTTAACCGCGCTAAAGCACAAAACCAGGCAGTCGTCAGTTGCGCTTTGTCGAATTTCGGCAAGACACTCTCCTTCGCTGCTAGTTGGATAATTCGGCACTGCCAAGCTAACAGGCCGTATTGGTCCAAGACTGCTCCGCTTCGAATGTGCTGGTGGTACAAACTTTGTAATGGTTCTGAACCGGCAACAGAAAATAGTTTTTGAATCAGGGTCTGCGAATATGTCTCCGCCTGCTTTAATGTTCCATTAAACCCGTCGAACCATGCTCGCTTGTACATTTCTCTCACTGGGAAGCGGCTCCAATCTAGGCTGATTTGAGGCCCCGGGCTTTGAATTCCGACTGCTTCAAGTCTTGCCGTTTCACTGATTCGCAATCCAAGTACGTCTGAAACCTCAATTAGCCGGCGCAAGCTGGCCGATGAGTACTGCTCTGCCTCGTACCGTTGAATCTGCTGTTCCTTGAGTCCCAATTTCTCAGCTAGATCTTTTTGAGAAAGGCCTTTTGCAATTCTTGCTTTCACCAGCAACATTGGAAGCTCTTTTAGCGATTTCGCTTCTAAGATGTCGAAGGCACCCAGTCGCAGATTCTCGTATTCTCGGATGTTTTCGACCAAGATGTCTCTTTCACTTTGGAGAGCGTCTAGTTGGGCCTGTGCGAAAATGTGGGCACCGCTAACAGCGGCTTCCTTATCAACATCAAATCCCGTAATCGCCTCGTTGATTTTGGACAACTCACTTTTCGCGATCTTATATTGGCGTTCGTTGGTTATCATACTCACATTTCCTCAAACATAATTACTGTATTTGGATGATCCCTTTTGATTGATGCGTGTATCTATCCCGCTGAAAGAAATTGATAAAAAATACGCCACGCTCAGCAGGTGCATACGCTGGGAAGAATTCACCCTTATATTTCGCTTTTTGTGCTGCGCGTTTGTTGCTGAAATCGAATAACACTGGATCGACCTTCGAGCTGTCGACGCCGATCGTTTCCCAACAAGCATCAAAATCACCCGGTTCAGGCTTCCCGGTCACAAAACTTCCATCCAACAGCACTTTTTTGCAGTTCGCAGCTTGTAACATTTTGAATCCCGCGGTGAGTCCCCTGAACAAGTCACGACGGACGGGGTTAAATGCATAACATGCCTCAATCTCGCTTAGTGATGCGAGATGGATGCCGGGGGGAAGAACTTTCCAGGGTGAATTGATATCGATCAAATCCGGAATCATCAACACAACAATAACGTTGTGTTGACCCCATGTCAACCTCGTTTCTCGCAAAGCCCAGCAACGGTCAAAGTTGCAAGTACCTCGCCCTCCTAGGCAAGCTTCCTGCCGCCGAGTTAGTTGAGCTCACCGGCCGCACCTTTGGCACGGTCTGGCAAAAACGCCGAGCCCTCGGCATCGATCAACCGAAACTGCGATTTCGAGAATGGACAACGGCGGAAGATAAACTCGTCGGCACCGCACCAGACGCCGACAGACGCTTCGTCCACGCGCGCAGCCCCAGCCGACTATCCCTCCTCCGCCAGTTGATAATTTATCCCCACAATTCGCGTCTTGCGTCCTTCCGGCAAACGTTCCGGAAAAACCAGGTAAAAGGCGCCCGCCTCTCGGCAAAACCCAATTTCTCCGTACTCCTTCCGGTGACTGGCAGGATCTGTGTGCACCGTCAGCACCCGGTTCTCCCGTATCGCTTTTGAAAAGGAACGATCCTTTTTCGGGTCAGTCCACAGCGTTACCATCCGCGGTCGACCCGACCCGCGCACCAGGTCCCCAAATCTAATCGTCGCTTCCGTTTTCACGAAATCAAATCTTTTGATGCCCGGCTGCCGCGCCATTAAGCAATCCACATATTACACTCAGTTGCCTTTAGAGTAAAAACTTCTACGCCCCTCCCTCTTCCTCGCTGTCCAAATTTCAGCTTTGGCCAGTCCGGCTCGGACTTTCAGTATTTCAGCTTTTCTCATGTGGTCCACATATCGCTCCTAGTTGTCTTTAGAGTGGAAAGTGTTCGCCCCCTTTTTCGTCGCCGCCTTTTTCAGCGTTTCAGCATTTCAGTATTTCAGCGTTTCTGCTTTTGCTTTGTAGCCTCTCGCGCCGGCAGCGCACCGAAAACTCCGTTTTCTCCTTTTCCCCAGCATACTCCGCACCACCATTCGCTCCGAACACCTTCCAACGCCGTCATAGAATCGCTCCCCCTATCCCGCCAAGGAACCCTGGTCCAGCAGCTTAGCCTTGGGGTTGGCAATGACGCCACAATCAGGCAAGCCCCGGTCAAAACGGCCCCGGTGCGTTACTTGACGCCGGAAACCGCCCGCCATAAATTGCCCTATTATCGATACGATCTAACTAACTAGGAATTAATTCCTCGTTTGTGGTCTATTATGAAGATCGTAGGAATAAATTCCCAGTACCAAATAGTTCGGCCAATTAACATAAAACATGAAGACAAAACTGGTTGTTCTCAGTTTATTTGCAATCGCCACCCTCTGGACCTCGTCCGTCGTGTTTGCCTACCACCGAGGCTGGCAGCAGGGGGCCCAGGAGGAACGGAATTGTTGGAACATGAACCCCGCGCCCGCTGAGGCGTGGATTCACGGGGAGATAACGGCGCGACGAGACACCACGAAGCATCCGTTCTTTAAGTCGGGCCATCGTGTTGCTTTTAGGACGGTTCGCGGTGTTAACTCGCCTCCGTTGATATACTCGCCTTGATGATGAAACGCTGTGGCCGAACAAAAGCGCTGCAGGCAAGCGCGGGATTCACACCCTCTTCCATGCCGGACGCGCTCTGCCCGCGCTGCCTGAGCGCCATCGTTGGGCGAGGCCCTAAGGATTCATGAAGCGCTGTAGTTACTGTGGTCGCGACAGTGCGGACGACGCTCTCTTCTGTCGGGAGTGCGGGACGCCCGTTGGCGATACTGGCAGCGGTACCCGATCTGCACGGGCAGCAGCAGTTTGGAGCGACACCTTCCGCACCATGGCAGGAGACCTGAAACCCCGCTGGCTGGTATGCTTTGTTGGCCTGGTTGTGCTGCTCGTTATCGTTGGTCCGTCACTATTACCCGCGCCGCGCGCCCCTAATGCGCCGCGCATAGTCGTTCTGGCGACAGGGTCGTCCAACGGCGAGGAGGTCGTTACATTTCGTCCCGAGCCTGCGACTGCCGACATCGCCTATGCCGAGGTCGTTTCTTCCGCCGTTGCTACCAACGTTCAGCCGCAAACAATTCGCAGCTTCGGTGATATCCTCCCTGTTCGAAGCGCAGATGAAACCAACTACAGCCTTCACTACGTTGCCCTGCCAGTACGGGCCTTGGCGGTGCCGGGGAGACCGCCGGTGGCATACACGCCGGGGAGCTACACTGTGGCCTACACGCCGACAGAGAGTGGCTGTCGGTTGCGGATTGGGGTGGCCTTGCAGCGGAAGGGAATTCGAGACTACGCGAGGCGCCTTCGCCGTTGCTGGGAGCAGAAGAGCTTGGCGATGCTGTGGATGAAGTCGTATCAAGACCCAGTCTTTGTAGTGTTCGACCCATCACCGATGCTACGCACAGACGGCAATAACTCGCGGTAACGTTCAGAACCATGCGTCGAATTAAACTATTGCCGAGCTCAGAGCCCAACCATCGGCCTGGAGTGGACGCGGGATGGCGCGTCCTGTTTGTATTTCAACGCCCTCGGCCCCGCGCCACTCAGGCCGGTCGGCCAATTCGCTTATGAGCGAAAACTTGCCTCAAAAGCAGTCGCCCAGAGTGGTCCTGAGGGCGTGCGGTTTAGCGGTGCTGACCGTTCTGGCTTTGCCATTTCTATACCTGACTACAGTGGCTTTGCTTTTATCTGCCTACGTACACAATTTCCCGTTACCCTCACGCGGGTTTCTCAAGGCATACGCAATTCCATCCAACAGGTTAGTTGAGTTGCCCGTCGTTGGTGGCGTTTGCAGCAACTACTGCCAGCTGTGCATCAAGATCACCGGAGCAAACCAGGAGAGCCAGCGCAAAGACCAAAACCGGATGGGGTCCAGCAATGCGCGTTGATATGATTCGTGGCCAACCATTGCGCTGCAGGTCGACGCCGGAAGCGCTCTCTGTTTGCATTTCTGGCGCTGTTGGTCCGGCGCGAGTGAGCGCGGATGTTCGGCGGCACCGTGAGCCATGACCCTGCGTACTGTCTAAAGCAATGTGAAAACAAATCGCAGCACTAAAGAGGGATTCACCCTGATCGAATTGCTGGTGGTGATCGCCATCATCGGCATTCTGGCGGCGTTGCTGCTCCCGGGGTTATCCTTGGCCAAGGCTCATGCCCACTCCGCGACCTGCAAGAACCATCTGCGGCAGATGGGAATGGCTCTGCAAATGTACGTGCATGAACACGAGAACAAATATCCGTATTACGCCAAAGCTTATGACCCCTCGTTGGCCGATGCCGTCGGCCCTGCTAATACGCGTTACTGGTGGGCCAAACTCCTGCCTTATTACCCGGTCAAATGGACTAACACGGCATATCACTGTCCGGGATACAAAGGGGTGAATTGGGGAGAGCAGGTGCTGGGCAACAATGCCCCCTATGGCAGCTATGCCTACAACGCGACGGGATCGTGGCTACCTGGTTATGTTCCGACCACAAACGAGTTCGGGCTGGGGCGGGCAGTGTCGGAATCCCAAATAGCGGTGCCAAGCGAGATGTTGGCCATCGGTGAATCTAGGTTTTTAAATCCAATGCTCAATGGAATTCCGGGTGGCTATGATGAAATGAGGTGTGGCTGGCTAAAATGGCCCAATAATCCAAATGACCGTAAAACGGCATTCGCGTTCGACCCTGCAAGGCACGGGAAAAATTACAACCAGCTTTTTTGCGATGGGCACCTGTCGGCAGCGAGTCCTTGGATTATTTTCAACCCGACCAATACCGCCGCTATGTGGAACTACGACCACCAGCCGCACCCGGAATTGTGGATGCCAGAATAATTGCCCGAGTCTACGTAGCGCAGCTCCAGGCAGAAAAAGAGGCGACAGACGAACCAACTCGCTTCAGCCAACAGCCGCCGCTCCCTTTGCTTTCGACCGTCGGGAGAAATTCACTGCTCTCTGGCTTCGTCGGGGCTTTGCTCCCCGGCGGCTATGGCTTAGCGAGCACGTTCGGCGGCACCGTGAGCCACGACCTTGTCAACTGTCTAAAGCGCCTGTGAGAGCAAATTACCGCACTGAAAGTGGGTTCACCTTGATCGAGTTGCTTGTGGTGATCACCGTCATTGGCATTATGGCCGCACTACTGCTCACGGCGCTCTCGAAGGCGAAGGCCAGCGCTCACTCCGCGACGTGCAAAAACCGCCTGCACCAAATGGGCCTCGCGCTACAAATGTTCGTCAACGATCATGGAAATGCATATCCCTTGTATATTGATCACGACGCCATAACCGTCAACGGTCCCAGAGATGTCAACGTGGAAGAGGCTTTCTGGTGGGGGAAATTGGCCCCGTATTATCCGGTCAAATGGACGAATGCGGCCTACCACTGTCCCGGATACAAAGGGCTGATTGCGACCGGTTCCGAGCCGGGATCCAAACGCAGAGCGCTTTTCGGAAGTTACGCATACAATGCTTATGGCGTATTCCGACCCGGGCTGGGGCGGGGCCCCCAAAACCCAAACCTGGGCTTAGGGCCTCCCCTTAGGCTGGCGGGGGTTTCGAAGCAGATTTTAACGAATTCACCCGCTCCCGAGGTTCGGGTTAAGTCCCCGAGCGATATGCTGGCGGTCGCCGATTCCCGGTTCTTGAGTCCGAAGATCAACGGCGATCCTGGCGGGGACGATGCATTGGAATGCGGCCTGACCTGGCCCTTCGGTCCTATTAACCGGATTGCCTTTGATCCATCGCGGCATGGCAGGACGTACAACGTGCTCTTTTGCGACGGCCACATCAGCGGAGTAAATCCCTGGGTTCTCTTCAACCCGACCAACTCCGCCCGTATGTGGAACTGCGATCACGAGCCCCACCCGGAACTGTGGGTGCCATGAGCTGCCCCGGAGCGAGATAAAACGTGAGAGCCCCGAACAAGCCAGATGCAGCGAGCCCGGCGATGGCGCTCTGGTTGGCAACCGATAGTCGATTGCGCCGGGTCGCTGATCTGGCACGCTAGCTAAATGCGCCTCGTTCTCGTCGTCGGCTGTTCTCTAGACTTTTGTATTATCGCGCTGATCGCATTGCTCGCGTAGGGATACTGGTATTACCCGGAGCAGTTCCAAAAACGTGTCCCTTGGACTAACATGAAAGGCGTGCAGCAGGTCGTCGGCAAGCGGGTCCGCATAAGCCCTTACCCTGACGGCACCCTCAGGTGGGATTACACACATTGGTGGTCAGGGGAGGCCCTAGTCTATTTCGATACAAATGGGAATGTCCGCACCTTCACGGATTTTTGAAATGAGACCCGTTGACAGGGGTCGGTTCCTAGTAACGTTAACTCTTCGAACGCTGCCTGGTCGCATGTTAGCTTTTCAACACCGAAGGGATGAAGCAGTAGGCCAAGAAAGAGGGTTCCTACCAGCGTTCTCGCAGATGAAACATTACACGCCAGCGCCTACAACCCCTTGCCAGCTGGCCCCACTGAGCGCAAAATCCCCTTCCGAAACCAACGACATTTATGAACCCGCGAGCCGCTGACATCATGCGCGAAACCCTCGAAAGGATCTCCGCCATCCACAAACCAACGAAGGCTCCGGCCAAGCAATACGACCGCGAAGAACTACTCGAAAAACTTGATTTCGCTGTCATCACTGCCTGTGAAGCTCTCGACCGCGCCGCCATGCCCGGCGAGTCCCTGAACTGAAACCCAACTGCCCACACCTTACCCCTTTGAAATCACCCCGATCAAAATCAAAACCTAACTGGAAACAACTCATCCTCGCGAGCCCCGAGTGGCCCGACAATCTAGTCGTGCCACAGAAGGAATCGCTCCCCGAGGAAAGCGAGGCCCATCCAGGAATCAATGTGCACAAACGACAGTTGGGAATGGGAACTCTGGCGCCACCCCGACGGCCACTGCTACTATCTCAAGGTCTGGCCCATCGACAAAGGCGACTTCGGAAACATCGATACCCCCGCCGCGCTGTTGACGGTACTTGAAACCTTCCAGTTTCTGCTCACCAACTGGATGCCCCGCGACGTCATTGCCGACGTGGCCTTTGAGCACCCCGAGATTGTGAAACTGTTCCGGCCTACGCCCGGCTGGCTAGGACTGAACTGAAATTTGTCACCCTCGCAGGCCTCAAAAAACCTTCAACGAAACCTTCAACGAAACCTTCAACGACCGAGTTAAAACCGTGCGGCAGGGGTGATAAAACTTTTATACGCCGTGCAGTGAAAAAGTGTTGCAAACCCCTTTAAAATCAAGCTATTCTTTCACTTGTAAATCAGGATTTTGGCGCTGGTTATCGGAGAAGTCTTCGTTCGATTCCGACCCTCGCCTCCATCGGCAACAGTCGGTGGAAGAAGAAGTTAGGAGGTTCGGGAGGGCCACTGTCAGTGAAAGTGTCAGTGAACCGGCGCTTCAAAACAGAACTCGCTGGAACTCGACACAACTGCACTGAAACTCGCCCACAACGGGTTAACGCGTTTGTGCCGGGCTGGCGCACGATTCATGACATGCAAGTTATGAATCAGCGGTTTATTATGTTCCGGCGTTCAGGAGTTTTCTATTGCGAGGACACAACCACGCGCAAGCAAACGAGTCTCAGGACCAAAGACCCCGCAGAGGCGCGGACGTTGCTGCACGCGAAAAATGAGGCGTGCCGGCAGCCGGTTCTGAATCTGCAAATTGCGCGGGCTTATCTGAGCGCGGCAGATCCGTCTGTGGCGACTCGCACCTGGCAAATGCCGATGGACGAGATGACGAAGCTCAAAACCGGACCCACCCGAATTCGACACGAAAGGGCGATGCAGGACGAGGCGTTCGACATTATTCGCGACCTGCCCATTCTTCAGACGCAAGCCACCCACTTTCTCCGAGTGCTGGAAGCTGGCACTGTGACGACGAATGTTTTTCTGCGGCGGGTTCATAACTTCGCCCTGGACATGAGCTGGCTGCCCTGGCCAGTCCTTCCGAAGAAACGATGGCCACAAGTCCGGTTCAAGGAAAAGCGGGCTGTCACAGCACTGGAACACCAGGCCATCGTGGCGGCGGAGCACAATCCTGAGCGCCGCGCGTTCTATGAGTTCTGTTGGCACCTGGGCGGCGCCCAGTCGGATATTGCGAGCCTCAACGCCGAGGATATTGACTGGCAGACCAAAGCCGTGAGCTTCTCCCGGAACAAAACTGGGACGGTCTCGATCATTCGCTTCGGTGGGGAACTCGAACGGATTCTGCGGTCGCTGCCTGAGGTCGGGCCGCTGTTCCCGAAACTTAAGCCCATGCGAGAAGCGCACCGCGCTACGGAATTTCGCCGAGCCTGCCGTCGACTGAAGATTAGCGGGATTACGCTGCACAGTTACCGTTACGCCTGGGCAGAGAGGGCACGGTCATGCGGTTATCCTGAACGGTTCGCGCAGGAGGCGCTTGGCCACCAATCGAAAGCCATTCATCGAGCCTACGCTAAGAAGGCGCAAGTCGTAATCTCCACTCTGGAAGATTACGAGCGGCGAGCGGCGGCAGCTTCGACGATTGTGCCGATCCCGTTACCGACGGCCTGTGTTGGTTAGAAGCCCGCGCTTAGGTCCTCACCTACCATATCTATCGGCTACAACATGCCGCTGCGTGCAGTCTGGGGAAGACGAGTAACCAGAGCACCCCAGCGGCAACACGCTCCGTACCCCTGCGGAGTCACGACTCCGTATTCGCGGAGTCACGACTCCGTATTCGATCTCGTTGACCCGGCACCCACACGAGCATCTATGATTCGCGGACGGGACGTATCTCTCTCTGAGTTTGAATTCGGCTTGGCCATGCGCCAGCCGTTGAGTGGTAGTCTGAGCGACAAATGCGCCGTCACGGAAAAGGTCTGATCGGAGAAACCAAAATCAAAATAAACGACCAAACAGAAAGGATCCGCATGAAACTAAACTCAGCACTCCTCGTGGCGATGGCACTTGCCGCGATCGGAGCAGTCACACTCCCCGAACAACAGCAACAACGCGCGCCGCTGGAAGAACGCCCTCGCGGAATTCAGCTACCGCAGCGCGACCACAAAACAAAAGACACGAGCAGCACCGGCGACACCGGCAAACATGAGGTTGTGCTGCTCACGGCATACAGCAGTTACTTTTTTGACGAGGACACCAATGGGCCGGTCCACACCTACATCTCCGGCCAGAATGGGTTTATCATTTACAATGCCGACAGCAGCTCCGGGGCTCCACACTATCAGGGACCGATCTATGTCAGCACGTACGACACGAACTCGCAGCAGAGCACGTACAGCGTCACCAACAGCCCACCATCATTCAGTCAGACGGTGGCTAACCTGCTCAACGACGGCTACAAAATCGTTAATTCCAGCTTCAACGATCAATACGGACCGTCGCCAACGGTCCTGCTCGTGAAATAGCGGGTGCCAGATAGGCGAAAATGGGAGAAAAAATTGTGAGGTGACGTGGGTATCGTGGGGAGCGCATGGTAAACTATTTGCGCCGGCCGGAGAGGACCTTTGCTCGGATGGCCTGGATCAGGTTGCGAATGTAGGCCATCTCTTCTTTGTTTGGCGGTTCGCCGAAGTGGCGCCATCTTCGCTGTTCGAAGAATAGGCAAGTGCGGAGCTCCGTGAGTGTTTTGTTGAGTCTCGCATTGGCGACCTTGGCGCATTTCTCAAAAGAGCCCCAGTGTTTGTAACCTTCGAAGGTGAGTGCGAACTTTTCAATCGTGTGCCATCTCGCCTTGGGCGAGGGGATATTGGCCGCGGTCAGATCCTCGTTTGAGACTGGATCGAACATGCGACAGCCTCTCTGCGAGTTTCTTGATGGGGAAGTCATTCTTCTTTAGAGTTAATTGCTTAGGAGAGCCGGTCAATGAGATTGATCGCAGCCGGCATCCTTAAGACCCCGGTTCACGTGGCGTTCGATTTTGAGGAGCTGTTTCTCGGTTTTTTGCCAGCGGATTGCGTCGTTGCCGGGGAGGGAGGTTTCGAGTTGGGGGTCATGGTTCTGGCGCAGGTTGTTCAAGGCTTTCCGGCCTGAACTAATGGTCTCAAGGGTTCGCTGTAGGTGGAGCTGTACCAAGCCGAGGATGGCGCTTTCAGCCATTAAGTGATCCTGCTGGAGGAGTTCCCACAGTTTGATAGCCGGTTCCCAATCGTGAATCTCAGAGAAATAGGCAGCCATTGAGTTCATCAGCATGGCTCGGCCATCGGGATCGGCGAGGTGGTCCATTGCTTTGACGGCTTTCCGAACGAGACGTTTGGCTTCGTCGACACGGCCTAAGGCAATAAGAGTCTGGATTCCAAACATGAGGTCAACAGGCGCGAAGGTTCCAGAAAATTGGCCAGCGATAAAAGGGTACGCCGCTCCGTGGTCGCCCATTGATATGTAGAACGACAGCATCATGAAGCGGACGTGCCGTTTTCCTCGCTCCGAGAGTGTTTGGTGGGCGGCTTCGACGAGCGGGCGCCAGGGTTTGCAGGTGTCCGCGATGGTTACGATTGCGTTTACAGCCGCGTAAAGGGTGTCAGGCGCGATGGGCTTTTCTTTGAGTTGTCGGCGGACCAGGCGAAGCGCTTCTCTTTTCATGCCCAGGTCAACGAACCCGTCGAGCTCCGCAACGACTTTGTTTGGGGTGGCGGGTTTAGTGCTGCGGTTTTCTGATTTGTTCATGGGTAAGAGCGTAGCAGAGGGGGCGTGACATTCATTGACACCCCCCATTATTAATATAGAACGTGAGTGGAACGGTCTCAAAAGCGGAAATTGGGAAATCAGAAAGCTGAAATGGGACGACGAGGACGACTGACTACGGCGGACATCAACTGAACTACGGGAAGCGGGAAAAAGGGATTGTATGCGAAAAGGTCGAACCAGTGTGTATTCGTGGCCGGCGATTGAGCGGATGATGCGGATTCATCGGCTGATTGAAAATAAGGAGTATCCGAACTGTTCAACGATCGCGAAGGAGTTTGAGATGTCGAGCCGGACAATCAAGCGGGATGTGGATTTCATGAAGACCCGCTTGAAACTGCCGATCCAATTCGATGTAAAGCGAAATGGTTATTACTTCACCGAGTCGGTGCCGCATTTTCCACAGATGCCGATGTCAGAGGCTGACACGTTCGCGCTCTTCATCGCAAGCAAGGCGATTGAGCAGTATCGAGGCACGCCGTTGCAGAAAATGTTGGAGGGCACTTTCCGCAAATTGACGGGGCAGTTGGATCAAAGCGTCCGGTTTTCGTTGGGCAGCCTGGATGGAGTGCTGTCATTTCGGCCGTTTGCACCAGGCGATACGGAGTTGAAGACGTTTGAGCTTTTAACGCGTGCTGTGAGCGAGCGCCGGGCAGTGAAGTTTCTTTATCGCAACCGGGGCCAGGTAAAGTCGCAGCAGCGGCAGGTGCATCCGTACCATATTGCGTGCGTGGAGAATCAGTGGTGCATGTTCGCGTTTGATGTGAAGCGGAATGATATTCGGACGTTTGTGCTGGCGCGGCTCAGCAAGCCGACAGTGACTGGCGTCCGCTTTGAAATTTCAAAAAAGTTCGAGTTGAATGAGTTTCTGAAGGGAAGCTTTGGGCTGTTCAAGGGGAATGAGGATTTCGAGGTTATTGTCGATCTGGACGCTTTCGCCGCGGATGATGTGCGGGGTCGACGGTTGCATTCCAGTCAGGAGTTGACGGAGCTGCCTAATGGGATGCTGCGGGTGAGACTGAGGCTAAATTCTTTGGAAGAAGTGACCCGTTGGATTCTAGGATTAGAGGAGCATGCTACTGTTGTCGGGCCCGAGGCGTTAAAGCAGAGGTTGGGGGAAGCCGGGAAAGCTATCCAAGCCAAGTACTGAACCGAACCGAGGTTGAGAGGTGGGTGTTGGCCGTGGCCATGTAGCCGATTCGGTCGCGCTGTGTGCATCCTCTTGCCCAAGGACGTTGTCACTCAGTCCTTACAGACCGCTGCGGGTCGTTCGTTCCTCGTCCTGGGGCAAGAATCTGCGAGCACATCGCTTTCCTCTCGGTTGCATGGACACGGCTTGGCATGGGACGCATGCGGAGGTGGTCAGGCCGGGGAAGCTGCGGGAGCGATTATTGGGGACGGCAAGCGAGATGTGCCGGACGTACTCGACCGCTGATCCACACTAATGGACGCGAATTCGGAAACGTTGAGTTGGTGAAAAGTGAAGCGGAGTGCTTGGAGGAAGGAGTGAGGAGCCCTTAAAAAAACTGACAAACAAGGGATTTCAAATTGGAGATCTCAGATTTCAAAAGCCTGGGTAGGCCGGAGAGGAAAAGATTTTAACCACGGAGAACACGGAGGGCGCGGCGGCCCGATCGTAGCCAGCGAGCTCGTGCCCAAAAATGTTATTCAAAAAGCGGTAACAGTTCTCGAATGCTGCTTTTGGAAAGGTAGGTAGCAAATAACGGAAAACCAAAAATCATTTACACAGTTGAATATAAAAAAATATGAAAGCTAATCATGAAACCAAGAAAATGGGATTTGAGGGGATGTTACGTTTCAAAAGGTGTTTTACCTCGATGATAGCAGGAACTTTCCTCTTTATGGGCATTTGTTGTCGGGCTCTGTCCGCCGACCGGGACCATGATGCAATTGACGACGAAGTTGAGCAGATGCTCATTGATCGCCACTCGCCATATCTTGCGTTTGACAGCAAAAATAGTCATTGGCCATGCAGCGCTACCTGGTTTGTTCAGCACTCAGAGCTTAAGGGTAATGGAGTTTTTATAGACCAACCTACTCTGGAAGCGCACCCAGAGTTGGTACTTCAGCAGAACTTCGGAGGAGAGTCATCGTCATTCCTTTGCACCTCTGCGGGAAGCGGATTCAGCTTGGACGTGGTTGACATATTTCGGACTGGCGAGAATGCATACCTCTTTTCGGAGGCTAACAGGCATGTAGGCATGTACGCTCACGTTTTTTTAGAACCCGGCGATAACAGCAGAATTGTCGTTCAATACCTGCAACTGTTCCCTTTCAATGACAGCCAGTTTCCTGATCTTGGTTTCGACACGCATATCCCGGGAATAGGAGAGGTGGGGTTCACACACATCGGCGATCATGAAGGCGATTGGCTTATGCTCGAAGTTTACGTGCGGAACGACGTATCATCGAACTATCCTGTCGAGCGCATTGTCTGGCATCATCATGGGGATCGCAACTGCCCTCCCAGTGTGGCTGGTTCGGGGGAGCAATGGTCGATCGGAGATGTTACCTTCGACCACAACGGCAGAACGCCGCTATGTTACCTGGAAGAGGGGACACACGAGTGGTGGCCGTATGCGGGAGGCGAGGGGGAAGCTTGTCCAATTCATAAGTGCTTCAGTGTAGATCCTTGCTTTGGGTTTTTGGGCGGGTGTGAAATCGAATTCTGTTTCACGCTTCCTATTTATGAGGATGAAAGCCACGATGGTGAATCGCCGGTAAAGTATCAGACCGCAAATATTCCAAACCTTGGGGAAATATGGGCGCCAATGCCCGGCACAAATGGCACACCGCCGCTGCTGGACAACTTGCTCGTGCTTCACTTCAACGGTACCTGGGGAAACTTTGGAGGTGACATTGAAGGGGAATCCCCGAGGGGTCCCATCTTGCAGGGAGACCCCTCGTGGTGGAGGGCCGCGAGTCCGACTACGCTCTTTGTGCCGACCAATGTCGTGATTGAGTGCGATGAAAGTCTAGATCCCGGCCATACCGGTGCTGCAGTTGCGACTTGGGGTTGTGGCGGACCTGCAAGCATTAGTTACAACGACACGGTAGAGCCAGGTCCGTGCCCCGAGTCGAAGGTTATTTCCAGGTTGTGGACTGCGAAATGGGAGAATGGGGACTCAATGAGTCAGGAGCAACGGATTACGGTGGTTGATACGCGTCCTCCGGAAATTGTTTCAATAACGGCGGCACACGATTCGCTGTGGCCGCCTTCTCACAAGATGGCAACCGTTACGTTTGATGTTCTGGCGCGGGATAATTGCGATCCGAAGCCGACGAGCCGGATAGTCGGTATCGAAAGTGATGAGTCGGTGGATGGACTTGGTGACGGGCACACTACTGAGGATTGGCGGTTAATCGGGCCTCTCACTGCAGCACTGCGTGCAGAGCGGTCTGGTCGAGGGAACGGTCGGACGTACACTATTACCATTGAAAGCATGGATGCGTGTGGCAATGCGTCCAGAGCAAAGACCACCGTGGGGGTTCCGTTAAGCGCTCGTCGGTAGTCGCCATCGAGCCGCTTTGGCTTCGCAGGAGGGAGAGAGCGCTGCACCGTTGAATGACGGTGCAGCGTCATTGCTTAGATGAAGTGATACAAGTCGGCCTAGTAACAGGAAGGAAGGGGCCGCGGTCATGTTAATTGAGAATGGGGGGGCGGCGCGTTCCGCAACGGAGGAGAAAATTGACTATCTCAATTTCCGGGAAGAAACATCAAAAAGTTCGTAACAATTGGCCGCGTTTTCTTTTGGAAAGAGAGGAAAGAAATAACAACGTCCCGAATACGGGCAAAACATCTGTGTTGGAAGAAAGGAACAATTATGCGTAATATGGATTCCGGAATGACAGCTAAAAGTAGAGGTGCCAGACCGTGGCCTGCGACCGATCAGGGACCTTGGCCTCCTACTGGCCCAAGCACAATAAGAGACTTGGAGAAATTGTGCCAGACTTATTGGCCTGCTGTTTATGCATTTCTCCGGCTAAATAGCCGCCAAAAGCCCGAGGACGCAAAGGATTTAACACAGGGGTTTTTTGCCCATCTGATTCATAACGACCGATGGCAAAGGTATGCTCCCGAAAAGGGGCGTTTTCGGAATTGGCTTCTCAAGTGTCTGAAGTACTACCTGCTTAACGAAATCGATAGGGCCAGGGTCCGCGTCAAGCTGCCTGAAGCGATATCCTTCACGACCGAGGAAGGCGAGAAATTGATCGAGTCGCTTCTCGCGTCGGGTGTTACGCCTGATGAAGCGTTTGACCTCCAATGGGCTCGCACTTTGTTGCGCACTATTCTTGACAGCTTAAAAAAGGAATACGAAGAAGTGGGAAAGGTGGAACGGTTCGAGGTCCTTCAGCCCTACATCGCCGATGAAGCTGAGCGTGGCGACTATAAAAAAGCGGCAACCAAGTTGGGCATAACTGAGGGGGCCGCTCGGAGGGCAGCGTTCGATCTCCGGGAAAGGTTCGAGGTTGTGCGCAATAAGGAAATCCGGCGGTTTGCCTCTGCTGGTGAGGTAAACGCTGAAATCCGCGAGTTGGCGGGGATCGTCAGCAGGCCGCGAAGGAGCGCACGAGCAGGACGTTAATTAACGGAGAACGAGCGCTTTCTGCCTTTCTTTCCAGGCGAGTTGGAAATGGCTTGCTCAGTGAAGGGGTTCTAAATAATATGAATTCAATCCAACTGAGCAAGCAATGGGTGAGAACCGCGTGTGTCCATCGTGTGGCGACCCGCTTCCGCAAAACGGGCCTTGCGACTGCATTGTGGGGAGTAACATCCCTCCGGAAAGGATTGGGCAATATAAAATCCGCGGGAAGTTAGGTAAAGGCGGTTACGGAGTTGTTTATCTTGCTGAGCAAAAGGACCCAATCAGAGAGGTAGCTTTAAAGGTGATAGGTCGCGGCGGTAACGATGCGCAGGAGATCGCGTGGTTCGAGGTGGAACGGCAAGCTTTGGCGTGCATGGAACACCCCTATATTGCCAAAGTGCTCGATAGCGGTTTCACGGATAAGGGCCAGCCGTTTTTGGTAATGGAGCTGGTAAGAGGTTCTCCCATCACTGAATTTTGCGACGAACGGCAGATCGGCATTCCGGAGCGAGTTAAGCTGTTTCAGAAAGTCTGCGAGGCGGTTCAACATGCTCATCAGAAACCAATTATTCATCGCGATATCAAACCCTCAAATGTTTTGGTAGCGCTTGAGGCAGATGAGCCCGTGCCTAAGGTGATTGATTTCGGTATTGCGAAGGCGCTTGGAGGTCAACGCCTAACGGACAAGACACTTGGCAGAACCTTCGAGATTGGAGGTCGCGCCCGCGGAACGGTTGCTTATATGAGTCCCGAGCAAGCCAGACCCGGCCCCGAGGGCTTAGATGTGCGCAGCGATGTTTACAGTCTTGGAGTGCTTCTTTATGAGCTGCTTACCGGCACGACACCGATCGAATTCAAACGCGTTCGCGAGGAAAGCACTGACGAAATTCGGCGCATCATCCGCGAAGAAGAAGTTCCCGCACCATCCAAGCGATTGAGCATGCTTACCGGGACCGATCTCTCAGATCTAGCCAGCGGCTGTAGCACAAGCGTTGATGAATTGATTCGCCGGGTTCGCGGAGATCTTGACCGAATCGTTATGACGTGCCTGCAAAAAGACCGCACGCGACGTTACGATGATGTCAAGGAATTGAGAGAACAGATTGAAAACTACCTTACAAATCGGCCGGTCGAGCCGCCCCCGGCCAGATACTACGCCTATGTTTTCAAAAAATTCTTTCTGCGTCACCGACTGGCCGTGGGTGCCGGTGGGGCAGTCGTGGTCTCGCTGTTACTGGGGATTGTGGGTTTGACTTGGGCGTTAGGCAAAGCGAAGAAAGCGGAAGCCGCCGCAAACTCCGCCAAAGAGAGTGAGCGACTTGGACGCGTCCGAGCTGATTCGCTCCGCCGCAGCAGCGACAGCGTGCTAAACTTTGCCAACCTAGTGCTGTTTTCCCCGGACACTTATAATGTTCGTGATGGGAACTTGAACTTCGACTTTCTCCTAAGGGAGGCCGAATCACGGCTTCCATTGCTTGCCGACGACCGTGCCAGGGCTAATGTTCTGTGCGCGTTAGGGCGGGTTGCAGCGAACTGGGGCAGGTACGATCAGGGCAAGGTGTGGTTGGCGGACTCGGTAAAATACTGGCGGCAGTTAGCCCAAGATGCAGATACTGAATCGTCGCGGAGGTTGGTCGGTTTGGAGTTGGCCATGGCCCTCAATTATTTGGCGTGGGCAATAGTAGGAAATCAGGATGACCCGATCGGTATTACCAACCGTGCCCGCATGGCTGAACCTTATGCAAAGGAAGCGTTCCATCTGCAGGAATCCGTGACCGAGCCGAACGCTGACACCGCTCTTTGTTGGCGCGCCGAGTGGCTTCGCATCAGGCAGTTGGCAGACGCACCGGATGTTTTGGATGGTTACGTGGATCTTTTTGCGACGGTCGCCGGTCAAACCAAAGCCCAGTTCAACAGCAATTTCGTGGCCACGGCCCGCAGTGCGGTGAGCCTGGCGAAAGCAGGAAACCGCAATGACGCTCACGGGCGCATTCGCGAGTTTATCAAACCTTTTCTGGACCCCGCTAGACCAGGACTGTTGGTGCGTGTGCCCGTCGGGTTAGCGCGCGTAGGTGATCAGGTTCGACGGCTGCCAGCGAGCAGGGCTCGATTGATCGGTGTTGATCAGGATTTGTTTGGCACAATGATAATCGAAGTCGCCACCGAACTCGGCTCAGAGATCCTGCCTAAGGGGCATGGGGACTTGGATTTGCTTAATCGCTTAACGCGGAAAGTCGAAAAAGAAGGCCCTTAAGCGGTAACACTCGATTAGCCGACAGCGAGGCTAAAAGTGATTCAGTGGCAGCGAGCAACGCAGTTCGCGAGAGAATAAAGGTTGGCTCTCGCCATATTGAATCGAGTTAACGTCTCCGATCTGCGTGAGTCCAAGAACCTTTGGCCTCGCGACGTTGAGCTTGAGAGATCCTTGGAATATATAGGCGCAAACTTTAATCTACAGAAGCAGAATTCCAAACAATTTCTTCTCGATCAAAGGTCGCGACAGCTTCTTTTTAGGGCTCCGACACTCGGAAGAATTGCTGTGAGCTGTTGGAGGTGGGAAGGACGATCTTCATTGTCAATCCGTTTCCGATGATGTTCGTATAGACTACCCAATTAGTCGAGGATAGGTGGGTGTTCTGTTGTATTGTGTAGCTTTGGCTGTTGGCAGTTGCGAACGCTAAAGTGAGATTGGTGCCTGAGATGTGCGGCTGGAGAATTTCGACTGGTACCGGTCCATTAAGTGCGAACGCGCGCGTCTGAGCCGTGCCGCAAGAGTTTGAGACTATGCAGTCGTATAGGCCTGCGAGGGAGTCGTTCATCGGGTCAAGGGTCAACGAGAACGTCGTCGCCCCCATGATTGGGCCGCCATTATTTATTAAACAGTGTGGAGCCTCGTGTCAATTCCGTTCGGATCGCAGCGGAGTCCAGCGGAGTAAACGAGCCGATCGCGAAAGACAGTTATCCCTTCGGTTTCGGCGAGGCATGCCGTCGCAGGCGCTGATGCCCAGTGCGCCACCTTGCGAGGCGGATCAAGGTCAATGCGATATTTGTCAATAATGGCGACGTCCCCTGCGTCAGAGGACGTGGCGAGCCAAAAAAAACCGTCGCGGATGAGAGATCCTTGTACGGGGTTATAGACGCTCATTACCCTTGTGGCTTGCACCTGACCGGAGGAATCAAAGGCGCATAGTTGAAAGGCACCAGTCGGCCTTGAATGGATTCCGCGCCAAATCAAGTCACCATCGAGCGCAATTGACGCCAAATGCCAGCCGGCAGGCGTGAGGGGGGTCGAGGGTAAAGCGTTGGTGAAGTGTCCAGCTCGTGCGTCAAGACGCCACGCTGCCAGAGCAAGGGTGGCTGCCGTGCAACCTGCCGCACAAGCAGCCTCATTGGTGGCGTAGCATACGTCCGTGTTGATTACGACGAGTTCTTCGCTCACGGGATCGTATTTAATATCATTGGGGTGCCAACAACCTGCTGGCGTAGGTCTTCGACCCGCTATCCGTCCGTTCGGGGTCACAATGTCAATGTGGCCATTCCCATGCGGATCGCATGTTATTGTGTCGTCGTATCCGATATAAAGCCTGGTTGCGTCGCTCGCGAGTCCTTGAGCCTCGTCCCCGGGCAAGGGCGGGAAAAGTTCTGGATCGTTTATTCCGCCGATCAGGGAAGGCGGCTGCGCCGGCGGCGCAACCCATGTATCGCTATAGACGTCAGACGTCCCGTTGTCATAGAACCCACCGAATAGTGTGAGTTGGCCCGCCGACGCATCCCAGACCATTGTAGTGTGGTCGCGGCTCCAAGGACCGGCATAAGCGTAACTTAACCAATTTGTACCATCCCAAGCCCAGGTGTCGCCAAAGAACTGTGTCCCGACTCCGCCGAAAAGCACGGTTCGTGAGCTCGCACCGTCGAAAGCCATGGAGTGACTCTCTCTCGGGGCAGTTAGATCTATGAGTCCACGATTGGCCATTCCATTCCCAAGTATCGGCGAGCTTGCCCGACGCGTCAGAACCTCCGAATAGCACGACTCGCTGGCGCGCTGTGTCGTAGGCCATGGCGTGGAGGAGACGAGGCGAGGGACCTGTAGCCGAGGCTAAGCTCCATGAAGTTCCGTCCCAAAGCCAAGTTTCGCCGTTGTAGTTAATGCCACCAGGGGAGTCTGAGCCGCCGAATAATACGGTTTGATGTCTCGCTTCATCGTATGCCATCGCATGATATGCTCGAGCCGACGGACCGTTGGTTGCTCGCAAAGACCACGTGCCGAGGTTGCCGGTGAACTCCCACGTGTCAGTGAGTTTTCCATTTGCGCTTTGGCCAGCAAAGAGAACAGTTTTGTTCCTTTGAAGGTCAAACGCCATAGCGTGCATGTTGCGCCCAGCTGGGCCGGTCGCGCTCCGTTGAGTCCATGTTTGCCCGTTCCATTCCCACGTATCACTGAAGAGAGTCCCGTTGCCTTCGTCTCCACCAAAGAGGATCGTTCTGCCCCGTTCAGAATCATACACCATCGCGTGCGCGTTGCGTGACGGTGGACCTGCCGACGTTACTGGTTGCCAGTCCACGCTTTGCTGATTTCCCGTCGAGTCGGAAGCTATGAGCAAAACACTGGCAATGCAGATAGCCGCGAGGTCCGACGCGCGCCGATTTTCCGTAGAACTTGAGCGCGTTGAGAAGAAGTTACTTACCCTTGGATTCATTGTGGACTCATAATATGGAATCGGAAGGGAGCGTCGCAAGGGTTGTGAGCGAAAGTAATCCGATCAGTTGGATGAAAGATTTTCCAAAATTCTCCGTAACACTTCTCACATTATTCCTTTGGAACACCTGAATAGACAAAACGTACCTATGGCATACCACGTTTCAGTACACATTCAGCACGGCGACGGTTCCACGCGCCGAATTTACCACAAGGTTATTGGCGCGGAGGACACGGTTTTTTCCTACTGGCATGCGGCAGCCAACGAGTTGCATTTACCGTGGATAGCGCAAATCTATCATGAGGGAGTCGAGCTTCGGGACGGGGAGCTGGACTGCTTTTATTCGGATTTACAGAGATTGGAGGATTATTGGGTGGCGACCCGGGCTGGGGAGGGGCTTCAGATTCCAAGCGTGATGGTTGGCTCCGATGGTGTGAGTCGGCAAACGTTCATCTGGCTGCATGACCATCTACGTTCGCGGTTATGCTTGGTCCGCGAATCCATTGGCATCGCCAAGGAGTCGGGCGGGATGGTGGAGATTTCATGAGAAGCACTGCGCCAAACTATTTCGGTAACAATGCTGCGGCCTGTCCCTGGTACCGCAACGTAGACAAGGATGACCCTGCATGTCTGCGATCAATAGCCCGACGAAATAAATTTCGTAACACTTCTCCAAATTCTCTTTTGGAATAGAAAAACAGATAACAAAAGACTATGAAAACACGAAATTCAGCACCTCCACACTATTCGAGCGAATGCTTCTGCGCGCCCATTGCTTCATTAGCCAATTGCACCGTTACGCCCCCTAAACTACTTGAACGTTGGTTCTCGCCAAATACTTTCGGCAGACTCTTTGCCATTGGCCTGGCGTCATTGCTGTCGGTGCCTTTGCTGGGATTTGGTGCCGCCTATTCACGAACCCCAAACGATAGCCCAGTTCATAAACATCAGCCAGCCGAGCCAACGGCCAGTTCTTCCCCTGCTCCGGCCAAGCGCGCTTCAGAAAGTTCGCAGGGTAACGAGGCTCGCCGAGCGAAACAGGACGCCATCTCAAACCGGAGTGGGGAGGGAAATCAGCAGCATAGTGTGGACAACGCCGCTGTGCTTCCGAAAAAAAGGATGCTTCCGCCTCAATTCGAAGCCGTGCTCCGCAAACCAAGGGCAAGGAAAGTTCCTCCAGGAACAACGAGCCCACGGCCAGGGCCTCCACTCAAGATCGCAAACCGGGAAAAGACATTCCTGGGAAGCCGGTGGTAGGAGCCAACCATAATAAGATGGAGGGCAACGTAGCACCCGGCAAAGAGATAACGTTTAAGAATCAAAATAGTACAGAAGGAGCTAAGCCGCTTTCCATCGATCAACCGCAGACCAAGATTTCGAAACTGAAAGATGGAACGCAACAAACCGTACATTATTCAGCTGGCAGGTTGGAAACCGAAGTTCAGGAAAAACGTGACGGAAGTAAATCTGCTAAGCAGTATGCCCTGAACGGCATGCTCAAGCGCGAGGAGACGGTTGCGAAGGATGGTTCCCGGGCGATTACGACTCAGGAGATGGGTCGATCAGGTCCACGCGCTGAGCAGACCGTCCATTTTGACAAGCACGGAAGGGAGATTTCAAAGACTGTGGTTGTCAAAAACACAACGATTGTAAACAACAAGATGACGGTGGTCAGCAATACGAGGTATTACGATCGTGGGCATTTTGGTTATGTTTACGTTCCGGTTTTGAAAGTGGGACCCCTTTGGCACGACCCTTTTTGGTTCGGCCCCCACGTAATTTTTCATCCGTTCCGATACTCGTGGAACTGGGAAGCCTACCCATGGTACCACCATTACTATGGACCTTATTGGGTCGGGTACGATGTGTACCCAACCCCTGCCTACTGGGTGACCGATTGGATGATTGCGGCATACGTAGCCGATTACTGGACTGGCTCGGTTAGCGTTGCTCAGGCGCAGGAGGAGGTCCGTCTGGCGCGCGAGGAAGCAGAACAAGCGAAGCAGGAAGCTCTGCAGGCAGAGAAAGCCAGAGACGAAGTATTGCTTCAAAAAGCCGAGGCGACGCGAGATCAAGCCGAACGCAGGGCAAAAATGGCTGAGGAAAGGGCTGCGCGGGCAGAGCGCCAGGAGGCCAGCGGGCGCGATCCAAAACCGAACGCGACTCCGCTTAATAACGAGATAAAGGAAGAGTTCAGGGCTCAAGTCGAAGCCACAATTGTTGAGAATAAGCAGTTGGCCGAATCCGAAAAGACCGGTCAGGCGATTTTGCCAGATCTGTCGAAGAGTCTTGCGGATCCAAACCACATTTATCCGGTCTCTAAAACTTTGGGAGTAATATCGGCAAAGGATCAAACTGCCGCCGGGACCATCTCGGAAGGGGACCTTTTGAAACTTGAGCCGGGTCAGGATGTGAGCCATGCCACTGAAACCACCTTTGTGATCATGCGGGTTATGACCTCAAAGGGTGAGGAGGGCGAGGTCATAGCAGGCACGCTGATCAGCATTCCTCTGAGAGATTTGCAAGAATTCGATAACGAATTCCGCGCCAAACTCGACCAAGGCATGCAGCAAGCGGAAAAGAACAAACGAGCCTTCAAACAAGCCGCCCAACAAGCCAAAAACTAGAATTATAGTTTTAAAATTGGGTGCCTCCTCTCCCTGTATCCCCCCTCCTCCGCGCCGGAGAGAAGGAGAGGGGATTTTTTGGGGGACGCGGCCCAACGCTGGGCTGGTATGACTGCACCACCTCGGGGTGCTTGTTCGGAAAAGTTCAAATACTGAAATCGTGAGATCTGAATTTCTGAAAGGTGAGACGCGCGAAGCGCGCGAAGATTTGTCGGGATGGGGCAATGGTACGGTGGAGGGACGGGATTGCCGATTTCAAAATCTCACCTCACCCTTGATCCCTCTCCCCCTGCGGAGAGGGCGTCAAAACAGCGTGCGGGTTTCTGTCTCCCGCACTGTGTATCTGAGCGTATAGGTGCGGGACGTTCCGGACCGGCCACGGCGATCTTTGCGGATGTCGGCACGGAGCAAGTTCGCACCGTGCTGTGCTCGCAAGCGGGTGCGCTCGCATTCTGCGCTGTCGCGATCGGGTATGCAGACGAGCGAGATCGAGCGTTCAAGGGTCACGGTGTGGTTTAGGCCAAAGAGAAGTTGAGAGTTCACGAGTTGAGAGTTTAGAGTTTCAAAAGAACGTTGCTTGAAGTTGAACGCGGCGGGGGGCGGCGTCGGCGAAGACAAGGCCAGCGCCGAAACCGAGCGCAGCGCGGGCGGCGGCCAGGGTGTTTCCGCTCGTGGTTACGTTGTCCACGAAATAGGTTTGGCGAAGGGTCAAAGCTTTACGGGTGCGGGCAAGGTGGTGTTGTTCAGGCGCGATCGGGCCGAGCGCGTGCTTGTGGCGGGTGCATTGGGATTGAATCGGCTGGGTGCGGAAGATGGCTTTTACAATCTGAGCGTTGCCACCGGCGGCGATCACCTGTCCGGCGATGTGGCTGGC
>Ga0157375_10000275_pt1 | contig 46734 bp, 76 predicted proteins | sample M35metaG_FD_115311 | JGI IMG/M metagenome (GOLD analysis project Ga0157375, IMG submission 115311) | Miscanthus rhizosphere microbial communities from Kellogg Biological Station, Michigan, USA - M3-5 metaG | ecosystem: Host-associated > Plants > Roots > Rhizosphere > Soil | place: USA: Michigan...
GTCGGTCGAGCGGAGAGTTGTGAGCATCGGCTAGCCTCCGACGAGGTCGGAGAACGCGAGGTAGGGGACGGGCTTGCCGTCGCCCGAGACAGGCGCGTAGAGCGTGGAGACCGTGCCGCCCTCGCCGTAGGCGGAAGGCGTGCGAACCGAGCCGACGCCAGAGCGGCGCTTGGTGGCCGCGCGGATGATCTGCGCGACCTCGCGGCCCGTGAGGTACACGCCGGAGCTCTCGGTGAGCCCGACCGTGTGTTCGCCGAAGGTCTCTTGAGCGATGCCGCGCGGATTCTCATACTCGCGGCGAGCGGCCTTGAGGACGACGAGCACGGCGGGCTTGGGCGCGTCGGCCTCCCAGCGCTCGGCGGTGAGCTCGGCGACCTCGGCGAGCACGAGGGTCGAGGCATCCTCGAGCGCGGCCTCGGCGCGCGCTTTGTCGGTGCCGGAGAGGGAGCCCGCCTCGAGGCCGAGCCGGGTCTCGAGCTCGGAGAGCGGAGGGGGAAGAGGGGAGGGCATGGCGAGCTCCTAAGAGGTACGGGGGAGGCCCGAGGGGACGCCGGTGAGGGCGCCCCGCTCGGGCCTAGGGGACGTGCTACGCGGCGGGCGCGGTGACGTCGGCGATGTGGATGACTCCGCCGTTTTCGATGGGCGAGACCGTGACAGCACGCGTGTCGTAGTCGCGCTCGACCTTGAACGTCGGCAGGATGCCCACGCCCGAGAAGGTCGCCACGATGGAGCGGTCGACGGTCTTGAGCGCGTCGTAGTCGCGCATGTAGCGGAGCGAGTAGCCGCCCTCGCTGATCTGCGCGCCGAAGTTGGCGCCCGCGGGGACAGCCGGCGCACGCGTCACGAGCGTCACGGCGTCGCGGTGGAACGCAACGAGCTCGACGTCGTCGACGCGGGTGCTCTCGACGATGGTGAAGCCGCGGACCTTGCCGACCTGACCCTCGCGGAGCGCGGCGGTCGAGCCCGACTCGGAGACGTCGGTGATCGCCTTGGCGTCGAGGAAGTTGGCGAAGATTTCCGTACCGACGACGAGGTTGATGCCCTCTTGCGGCACGCCGTTGTCGCGGAGGAACTTGCGGAGCGCGGTGAGGTACTTGACCGGGTCGCTCGCGCTGTAGACCGCGTCGAACGCGACGGGCTCGGGAACCGCGAGGAGCGTCGACGCGAGCTTGTGCTCGATGGCGTCTTGGATCGCCTGCGACTGCGGCTTGAGCACCTGCGAGGAGAAGTCCTTGAGGTTGAGGTTGAGGTCGGCCTCCGACAGCGGGATCGCGCTGTAGTCCATGGCCTTGCTCAGAGTGACCGTCGTGCTCGTCTCGGCGATGGCGTCGAGCACGATGTTGTCGGTCGTGTTGTCGATTTCGCGCGAGCGGGCGATGAGGGTCGTCGGGTACTTGACCTTGATGGGCCGGCCACCCGAGCCCTCGCCGAGGAACTCCTGCTCGTAGTTCTTGGAGACGAGCGCGGACAGGAAGCCGTCTTGCTGAACGAGCTTGGCGGCGACGGTCGCAACCTGCGGCGCGTCGTATTCGAATGCGTTGGGCATGCGTGTGCTTTCTTGTGAGAGGGGTGATTACCGGATCGAGGCGACGAGCTCGTCGAGGTCGAGCGGCTCTTTGTCGTCTCCGCCGTGGCCGGGCTTGAGGCCGGCGGCGGGTCGTCCGTTGGCGGGCGGGGTGCCCTTGTCGGCGTCGGCGTCGGGGTCGACGTCGTCGCTCTTGCTCGAGCCCTTGAGGACGCCGGAGAGCTTGGCGACTTGGGCGGCGATGCCGTCCTCGTCGTCTGCGGTGATGAACGCGTGGAGCTCGTCGGGGAGGTCGGCCTTGGCGAGGATGGCCTCGCGTGCCTTGCTCTTGGCGAGGGCCTCGGCGCGCTCTGCGCGTGCGATGGCCTTGTCGAGCTCGCTCTTGTCGGCGTCGGATCGTGCCTGCTCGGCCTGCTCGAGGGTGGCGAGCTTGGCCTTGAGCTCGGCCTCGGCGGTGCGCTGTGCGGTGATCGTCTGCCAGGCTCGCGCGGCGTCGAAGTCCTCGCCCCACGGGGGAGCGGTCGTCTTGTCGGCGGGCTTGTCGGCGTCGGGGGCGTCGGGCATTGGGTCGTCTCCTTGGACGTAGGGCATCCCGGGCCTTGCCGGTAGATGCGTTGGGGGACTCCTGCGCGTCGACTGACGCGAGGAGAGCATGAGGGGGCGGTCGGACTACCGACCGCACGAGAAAGGCCCTCAGCGGAGCGCTGAGGGCCTTACAGAGAGGGTTGGGCTAGAACACGGCGTCGGGAGGTGCGCCGAATGTGAGGTCGGGCGTCTCGCCGGCGAGCTCGAGGCGCGTGCCGTAGAGCTCGAGGAGCGCACCGAGCACGGCGAGCTCGTCGGCCTCGTCGGGCTCGACCGAGGGGCCGGTCGGAGTCACGAGGATCGGGACAGGCGCCGACAGGCGAGCGCGCACGAGCGCGACGGGGAGCTCGTCGCCCGCGAGGGGGAACTCGACGAGACCGTCGGGAGTGATCGCTGACCAAGTCATTGCGCAAGTCGCCTTTCGTTTGACGGCATCCTACACGGTAGCGAGGACGCCGAGAATGAACCGTCGGAACTCGGCGTCGTCTGCGCCGCTCGGGAGGGTGAAGTTGCCCGAGGCGTCGAAGAGCGACTCGGCGCCCATCGTGAACACCTCCCACGAGTTTTCGGCGCCGACTCCGCCTCGTGAGCGGTACGTCTTGCCGATGTAGGCGGAAGCCCACTCGCCGGGATTCGCGAGCTCGGCGCCCATGCCGATGTTCTTGCCGTAGATGTCATACTCGGGCGCGAGTGCGGTGACGCCGTCGGCGCCGACTACCTTTTCGGAGCGGTGATAGTGGAAAGCCCACTCGAGCCCGCGCACGCCGTCGACCTTTTCCATGCTGTGCCCGAGCTCGTGCGTTGCGATGCGGCCCATGGCGCCCGTGCGAGCCCATGAGCCCGTGTCGGTTGAGAGGGCGATGATCTGCCCGCTCGCGTTGTAGCCGCGCTTGACTTGCCGGAGCTCGACGTTGGGGAAGAGGGCCGCAACGCGGTCGTTCCAGTCGTCGGGGTAGTTCTTGTGCGCCTCCATGATGGCGTCTTTGAGCTTGCCGCGCGTCTTGTTGTAGGTCGACCGGGCGCCTCCGCCGAGCGGGCGCACCTCGGCGAGGAGGTTGCGCACGACGTCGCGGCGCTCGAGCCAGAGCTCGGCCTTGCCGGCGCCGGCGACCTTGGACGCCTCGAGGTATGCCTCATACGCGGGGAGTTGATCGCTGAACGATGCGCCGCTCGTGCGGAGTGCGTCGTAGCGGGCCTTGGCGGAGGCGACGGGAGCGTCGAGCTCGTCGATGCGAGCCATGATCGGCGCGAGCCTGCGGGTGAGCTCCTCGTCGAGGGCGGTGCCGGCCTCGAGCACAGCGTCGAGAGCCTCGCGCGTCTTGGCGCCGAGGTTGCCGAGCTCGTCGAGGTCGTCGGCCCGCATAGCTAGGAGCTCGGGGTGATTCTCGCGGATGTCGGCGACTCGCGCCCTGAACGCATTGAGCTTGGCGGTCGACTCGTCGGCGTACTTGCGGAGAGCCTCTCCGCGGGCGACGAGGCCACCGCGGACCATGGCCGGCGTGTAGGTCGGGAAAACGATGAAGCCCTCGCGGCGGAGCTCGTCGACGAGGGCAGAAGGCAAGTCGTCCCACGTCTCGGCCTTGGCGAGGTGGCGGAGCCAGTCGTCATTTTGTCGGATGCCCTCGAGGTAGCGCTCCTCGGTCTCCATGAGCGTGAGTCGCGTTGTGCCAAACTCGCGCTCGGCCACCTTGCTCGCGGCGCGGTTGTAGTCGGCGCTGTTGGCGGTCGGAGCCGAGAGCTTGACACCGATGCTCGCGCGGTCGGCGGGGAGCTTGGCGGCGGCGGTCTGAACGCGGGCGAGGAAGTTGAGGGGGGCGGCTTGGAGCTCGCCGGCGATGGCGGCCCCGAACTTGCCGACGTCGCCGTTGGCGGCCTTGTAGGCGGCGCGGTAGGCGAGAGCGTCATCACTCCACCCGCCCGACGGGTCGTTCTTGGGGACGGGGCGCACCGAACAGCCACAGCGGTCGTGCGCTCGGAACCCGACGCCCTCGCCCGTGTAAACGGGGCCTCGGCTCACGAGGAGCGCACAGAACTTGCACGGCTTGCCGTCGGAGACGCGAGCCCACGCGCCGAAACTCTTGTCTTTGAGCGCGAGCTCGACGAGCCGGCCTCGGCCCCCGTTGAGCACTTGCCGCTTGGCGGAGCCGAGCATGTTGGCCTTGGCCGTTGCGAGGGCGACAGCGGGCGACTCACCTCGACGCACGAGGCGCTCGGCTCGAGCTCTGGCCTTGGCGGTTGACGCCGAAAGCGAGCCCTCGATGATGTCGTGCTTGAGCGCTTGCCGGGCGATGGCCGGCGTCGGCGTGTCGACCTCGGCGAGGGTCTTGATGTTGAGGAAGTAGCGTTGCGCCGTCGACTCGGAGAGCGTGCGGCCTGCGCCGACGAACGAGGCCGCCGAGCCTTGGAACTTGGCGAACGAGCCGGCGATGTCGGCGGGGTCTATCGTCCGTTCCCAGAGCTCGGCGAGAGCGAGTTGCACCTTGGCCGCCTCCGCAACCTGCGCGCGCATGTGCGCTTGCGCTAGGGCGTTGTAATCGGGGGCGGCCATGGTGCTCCTCGGGGGCTAGACGGTAGGCGTGACGGGCGCGACAGGCGGCGTCACGACGGCGCCGGCGAGCGCGTTGCCGGCGGTCGACGTCTGACGGGCGACCTCTGCGGCGAGGGCATCCATCGGGTCGACCCGGGCGAGCTCGCGCCAGAGTTGGAGCTCGGAGTCGGTGACGTTCGGCACGCGCTCCCAAAGAGCCTGCTCGGGGACGCCGAGCATCGTGGCGAGCTTGCCGAGCGCGTCGACGGTCGCGGCCATTTGTTGTCCGCTCGTGTCGCGCCATCGAACCTCGGCGGATGCCTCGGGCTCGTCGACGCCGGCGGCGCGGGAGGCGAGGCGGAACACGAGCTCCCAAGACTCGCCGAATAGGAGCTTGTACTCCTCGAGCTTGCGAGTCGTCGCGTGACGGGTCGAGAGGAGAGCCTCGTTGGAGACGTTCACGAGGTCGCCCGTGAGCACGGCGGGGCTGATCTGCGCGGCGGCGGCGAGGGTTGCGACGGCGGCCTTGTACTCGGCTTGGTGCCCGCTTATCTCGGTCTGCGCGAAGTCGCCGAACTTGGTGCCGTCGGAGTCGGAGACCCAAAGGCGGTTGACGGCGGCCTCGAACGGCTCGATGGGCTTGCCAAAGTTCTCGCTGTCCTCGTCCTCGTCGACAGGTACGACGAGGCCCGTCGCCCAGCGCTGACGGAAACTCGCGTATTGCATGGCGATGAGGATGTTAAACACAACCTCGTTGATCCGGTCGTGATGGCGCTTGAACGGGCGCACGAGGCCGGTCGCCTCGCCGTCGAGACGGTCGCGGAATCGCACGAACGGGACGACGCCGAGCTCGTGGAGGTCGGTGCGCTCGTAGCGCATGACGCCGGCGCTCCCGACGGGGCGGGAGTACGTGACGACGCGCGTGTCGTCGTAGACGGCGACGCGTTGCCGGCGCTCGGAGCCCTCGCGGAACGTGTCGAGGCGTTGGATTGCGACCTCGGGGTAGTCGTCATCGTCGTCGGCGTACCAAGCCGCAGAGCGGAGCGGGGAGAGCGGGCGAATGAAGGGTCGCGCGGGGTCGGCGCCGGGCAGGACGAGGACGTAGCTCGTGCCGTACTCGAGCGCGCCGCGGTGCGCGATGGTCTGCCGGGCGTCGAGGCCGTTGGCCTGCCAGAACTCCCACGCGGCGACGTTGTCGGATGCCTTGGCGGCGCGGTAGCCGTCGAGTTGGAGGCCCTTGTTGAACTCGTCGGGGACGAGGGGCGCCCAGTTTGTGATTGCTCGGTCGGCGAGGTGAGCGAACTCGGCCTTGGCGCCCTTGGGCATGTACGGGGTGTCGTGCTCGCCGGCGAGGTAGCGCTTGGGGAGCCCGAGGCGACCGTCGCGCTTGAGGTCGGCCTCGAGCTTGGCGTCGAGCTCCTCGGCGAGCTTGGGCGTGATGTTCACGGCGGCCTTTCGGGGGGAGAAATGGTGAGGCCCCGACGCCCGTGTGTAAACGGGGGCCGGGGCCTGTCAGAGGGGGAGTCGGCCTAGAAGCCGTAGAGGCGGCCAGGCGCCTTGCGCTTGGCCTTGAGGGCGTTGGTCTCGAGCACGCGGGAGCGAGCCATGCGGGCGAGGAGGAGCGCGGCGAGAGCGTCGACTTTCTTGGGGCTCTCGCGGGTCTCTTTGCCGAAGCTGACTCCCCATCGGTTGATGCGCCGGCGCGCGTTGAGGATGTGACGCCGGAGAATCTCGGAGCCGACGAGGCCGAGCGATGCCGCGGAGCCCGTGAGGAGCTCGTGAGCTCGCCAAGGCACCTCGCGGTCGAGGAAGGCTCGGTGTAGGGCCTCGGTGGCGCGTGTCGTGTCCTGTTGGTGCCCTCGCATGTCCCAGCCGACGGCGTGCCTCGTCGTCGCCTTGACGATGAGCCGCTCGCCGTACTCGTCGCGCCAGGCGTCGACGTCGGTTTCCCAGTAGGCGACGTCGGAGAAGAATGCGACGACGTCGAGGTGCGTGAACGCGTAAGCGACGGCGCCTCGCACGTCGTCTTTGGGAACGTGCCAGCCGGCGCCTGCCGGCCCCTCGGGGCGCTCCCAGATGGCGAGGAGGAACGGGGCGCCGTCCTCGATGCGCACGGCGACGAGGGCCGTTGAGTCATCGGTGAGGGAGCCGTCGAAGCCGAGCGCGACAGTGTCGCCGGTCGAGCCTCGCCTCGAGTCCCACACGCCGAGGCGGAGGGCCGGGATGTCGTCTCGCTTGTTGCCCTCGAGCTCGCTCGGGGCGAGCCAAGAGTCGGCGGCGGCGACAATTTGGTTGAGGTAGAACCGGCGCGCCTGCTCGGGCGGGAGGTCGGGGTCGTAGAACTCGCGGATGATGCGGTCGAGGTTGACCCAATGAGAATCGCCATACGCGATGAGGAGCCCGCGGCGCACTTGCTCGCGGTCGGCGATGTCGATGTCGTCGGGCGCCTGCCGGGAGTCGTAGAGGATGCCGTCGGCGTCGGAGCGGCCCTCGAGGATGGCGAGGAACGCGAGGTAGCTCTTTTCGGCGGTGCTGTCTCGCCCGGGCTCGTGCGCGTTCGTCGTCTCAATGGATCGCCCGTCGACCTTGCCGAGGTTGCGTCGGATGACGTCGGCGAGGTCGTGGCCTCGGTTGCTCTCTGTCCAGTGGTGCGTCTCGTCGAGGATGGCGAACGTGTATCGCCCGCCCTCGGCGGTCGCCGCGGAGGCCGTGACGGAGACGAGCTTGCCGCCTCCCGGGATGAGGATGCGAGTCATGCCGACGTCGACGCCGTAAGCCTCGACAAAGTCGGGGTTGCCGGCCATGGCGCGGATAGCGTCGGTCGTGTTCTTGGTCTGCGCCTCGGAGACGCCGGCGATGACAACCCACGGCATCGGGTGAGGCATGGCGTAGGGGTGCCCGTCCTCGTCGATGTCGACGGGGAGCACGGGGCCACAGAGCTCGGCGAGAGCGATGGCGCCGAGGAACGGCGACTTGCCCCAACCCTTAGCGCGGCGGAGCACGGCGCGACGGTTGGAGAATCGCCAGAGCGGGGCGCCCGTGAGCGGGTCGCGGCCCACGAGCTCGACGGCGTAGAACCAGAGGATGAAGTTGCGTTGCTCGTCGGTGAGCACGATGAGCTCGTTGACGCCGTCGGGGCGCCAGAGCGTCGATTCGATCCAACCGATGACGGCGTAGCCGAGCGTTGGCTTGTCTGCGGGGAACGGCGGGAGGAGGCCGAGTTGCATGCGGTCCTCCTCGAGGTCGCGTTAGGCGCGCCGCTCGAGGGGCGTGACGTTGGCCGGGCGGGATGCCCAGCGCTTGCCGGCGAGTGCGGCGCCTGCGGCGGAACCGGAGGAGCGACCCTCGAGGCCGAGCGCGCGGATGGCGTCGAGGGCGGCCTTTCGGTATTGGCGAACCTCGGCGATGAGCGGGTGAGCGACAAGTTGGCCTTGCGAGCCGGCGACCATGAGCCCGTCGTCGTCGATGCGGGCTTGCATGATGTCGGCCTCGGAGGCGAGGTCGCATGCGGCATAGAGTGCCGTTAGCTTGGCCTTTTCGAGGCCGGGATGTGAGGCGGTGATGTCGCGGAATGTTCGCTTGGCGGGCGCACTCCATGCTGATCGGGCGCGGAATTGAGGCGTTTCGGCCATCGGGGCGCTCCTCTCGAGCGTGTAAACGGATTGCGGAAAACCGAAGCGCATGCGCATCGAATCGGAGACGCTATGCCGCACCGGGCTAGCGAGGAGGGGGTAGGGGGGAGTCGCCCCCCACCCTCACGAGCTCGACGCCGGCGAGACACTCACACACTCACGAGGAGGGGCGCATGCTCGGGTGAGCCTCGGGCTCGCGTTGAGCTCGAGCTCGAGGTCGACGAGCGGCGACGCCCTCCCGGGAGCTCTTGCGGTCGTGGTGCCAACGGCAAAGCGCTTGCAAGTTGTCCTCGTCATGGTCGTCGCCGGGCTTGACGTGGTCGACTTGATTGGCCGGCGCGGCACAGAGGCGCCCCGTACTGTCTCGGGCTTGGCACTTGTAGGCGTCACGCCGGAGGACACGCACGCGACGGGCCTGCCAGTCGGCGGGTAGGCGGGCCTTGCGGTCGCTCGTTTCCCATCCCATGTAGTACCTCCCGGGGTACACGACAAAGCCCCCGTGCTCACGAGAGGAAGGCGTGAGACGGGGGCGGGCCGAGGGGCTTGGGGAAAGCCTCACCTCGGCGATGTCGCCCTCGAGCGGCGATGCTCTTGAGGGCGGATCGGTGGACAGTGGCAACCCGCTTGCCCGATGTTGAGTCGAGGGCGGGAAGGTGAAAGGCGCCGGCCTCATCCGGGGGCCGCGTGGCTTGAGCTCATCCGCGGCATAATGGCGCGGCGCCTTGCTCGCCTGCGAGGATTCGAACCTCGATAGTCGGAACCAAAATCCGACGTCTTGCCGTTAGACGACAGGCGACCGGCCCTCTCGGGGCCAATGAGAATGTCGCCTCGGGCCGGGCCGCTATCTGTATGAGCGCGCCCGGTCGCCGAGGCGTTTAGGGGTGAATAGGTAAGGGGGTTACGTCTCTATATGACGCCTCGGTGCCTACTCCTGACAGGCGGGACAGGCGGCGAGAGGCGAGCATCGGACGGGGGAGGCGGGCTCGGGGCATGCCATGAGCCTCGAGCTCACGACGCCGACAGAGTCGACCGTGAAGTCGGCGCCTCCGACGATGACGCGAGGCGGGAACATGAGCCACGCGAGAGCGTCGTAGAGCTCCTCGGTGATGATCTGTCGAACCTGCGCGCGCACCTCCTCGGCGGCCTCCTCGTCGAGCTAGGGCCGCACGGTGACGATGGCGACGGCGGCGGCCATTACTCGGCCTCCTCGAGGGCCGTGAACGGGCCGAAGAGCTTGGCCGGCGCGGGGTGCCCGGGTGAGAGGTAGCGGAGCACGGTCTCGCCCGGGAAGATGCGCCAGACGTCGCCCTCGGAGTCGAGGTAGACGCCCGGAGTCGTCGGGAGAGGCTTGACGTAGCGCTCGACGACGGTGAGCTCGTAGCCGCGCGTCTCGAGGTGCGTGAGCGACGGGCCGATGCCGGGGCCGGTGAGCTCGAGCACGAGGGACGTGTGCGAGCGGAGGCCGTTGCGCGAGTGGAGGGTGCGCTCGGAGACGCGCCCGACGACGGAGCTCTCGCCCTTGACGGCGCGGACGAGGTCGCCTACTGCGGGGGTGTCAGACATGGGGGCCTTTCGGTCGGTGGCTTGGCGGGGGAGGAACTTGCCGTCGGCGAGGCTCACGGGGCGACCTCGATGATGCCGAGCACGTCGGAGCCCTTGCGCTCGACGGGCGGCTCGGGGAGCTCCTCGAGGAGTGAGAACAGCCGGTCGATGGCGCCGGCGTAGGAGAGCTCGGGGTGCACGCGGAACGCGTCGATGAACGAGGCGACGCCGGCGAGGAGAGCGACCTCGGCCCGCTCGACGCGCTCGTGCGCCTCGATGTCGTCGGCGCCGTAGGTGTCCTCGAGGAAGTCGGCGACGCCCGTGCCGAGCTCGGTGTTGTGCCAGTCGACGAGGAGGCGGTCGAGAGGCTCGGAGGCGAACGAGCCGGGCTCGGGAGGTGTAGGTGTCTCTGTCATGCCAAGAGAGGACGCCCGGGGCCGCACGCCTGCCCACGGCGCACGAAAAAGCCCCCGAGGTGTTCCCGGGGGCTGATTCGCTCGAGGCGGTCTAGGCGAAGCGAGCGAAGCGCGCGGCGCGTGCGGCCTGCATGCGGGCCTGATCCTCGTGGAAGCGGGCGACGCCGTGAGCGTTGCGGGTGTTGAGCATGTGGTTGAGCGCGGCGTCGTACTCGCGGGCGAGCTCGGCGGAGACGCGGACGCCTGCGGCGCGGTACTCGGCGGCGAGGCGGGCGACGTTGGCCTCGAGGCCGGCGATGAGGGCGGCGGTGATGAGGGGGAGGAGAGCGGCGGGGCTGTTGTTCGTCATGGTTAGAGCTTAGCGTGTAAACGTCGACTTGCGCAAGTCATAAAGCGAAAGAATAAGGCCCCCGAGTTATGAGCTCGAGGGCCGGCCTGCGGGGGCGGTCTAGGCGAGGAGGAGCTCGCCGGCACGCCACGCGGGGAGGAACTCGTCGAGCGGGATGACGCGGCCCGAGGAGAGCGGCACGGCGCCGTCGACGATGAAATCCTCGAGCTCCTCGAGAGCCTCGGCGTCGGAGAGAGCGGAGCGGCGGGCGATGGTCTTGGCACGGCGGGCGGCGGCCACGCGCTCGCGCTCTGCCTTGGTGTAGCGGATGCTGTTCGTCATGCTTCGATCCTACCGTGTAAACGTCGACGCGCGCAAGTCGCCGCACGCACGAGAAAGGCCCCCGAGCGAGGAGCTCGAGGGCCGATCTGCGGGCTAGCGGGGGAGCGGGTAGAACGTGCCGCTAAACGTGCGTCGCGGCGTGTAGCTGAAACCGCGAGGGCCGAAGAGCGAGTGCCCCTCGACGCCGGCGAGGCTCACAACGCCGTAGTGCGTGCGCGTCGCGCTCGAGCTCGGGCGGAGGACGCCGGTGGAGACCCGACGGGCGCTCATGCCTGCGCCGCCTTGGCGGCCTTGGCGAGGAGCATGGCCTCGTAGTAGGAGCCCGTGAACTCGAGGTCGGAGAACACGACGTCGAGCTCCTCGTCGATGTCCCAACGGCGCGTGAGCTCGTCGGCGAGGCGAGCCGACACGAGGCGCTCGGCCTCGTCGAGCTTGGGGCGGGCGGAGAGGTCGCGGTAGGTGACCTCGAGGAGGGCGGTCGCCATGCCGGCGATGCGGGCGGTGAGCTTGTCGCTTGCGGTGTTGTTCGTCATGGTTACAGCTTAGCGTGTAAACGTCGACGAGCGCAAGTCGACCCACGCAACTCGTTCGGGAAATTGGCGCCTCGAGGCGGTGCCCGAACATGAAAGCGGCCCCCGAGCTCGCAATGAGTCGGGGGCCTAGCTCGCCCGGGTGCTTTATGACGAACAACAGGGGCGAGCGGGTCTTGAGTCTACAGGGCGCGCTCAACCTCTCGAGCGATGCGCGTGATGAGGCGGAGCTCCTCGTCGGCGACGTCGGCCTCGCGGAACATGCGCCGGCCCTCGAGGTACTCGACCGAGCGAGCGGTCGCGGCCTCGAGCTCGCGGAGCTCCTCGAGCGGCATGCGGCGGTATTCGGCGGCGGTGCGGTTGGTAGCCATGAGGGTCGATCCTTTCGGGGAGAGTCTAGGGGAGCTCGGGGGAGGGGCGCTCGGCCCCTCCCGGGGTTGTTGTCAGTCGATGTTGTTGGCGGCGAGCCACGCGCTCGAGTACATGACGACGGGGGCGAGGTTGAGGTAGACCTCGCGCTCCTCGGCCTCGATGGCGCGGATGGCGTCGCGGTAGCCGTTGGCCTCGTCGCACTCGGCCTCGGTGAGCTCGATGCCGGCGTCGGCCTTGGCGAGGATCGGAGCGAGGAAGCCCTCGGCGGCGGCCTTGAGCACGGCGAGGTCGGCGAACGCGCGAGCCTGCCCGCGCTTGGAGAGGCGGCCATCCTTGTTCGTCGAGTAGGTGATCGTGTTGTCTGCGGTGTTGTTCGTCATGGTTAGAGCTTAGCGTGTAAACGTCGACTCGCGCAAGTCGACACGCGAAAGAGATTCACGCCGAGAGGAGCCGTCGCACAGTCGCGCGGAACTCCTCGAGCGAGGCGGAGCTCGCCGAGCGGAGAGCGGTGCGGATGCCATCGGGCTCGCCGGCGTAGGTGAGCTCGAGGCGGTCGCCGGCGACGTCATGGCGGGCCTCGAGGTACGGGTGAGCATCCTCGAGCCAGTCGACGAGCACGGCGACGCCTGCGGGCGCCTGCGCGCTCACGAGGCGACCTCGAGCTCTGCGGGGTCGATGAGGGCGGCGCCGTCGACGCGCTCGACGCCGAGGCGGTAGCTCGAGCTCGAGGCGTCCCACACGTCGAACACGACGCGCACGAGGTCGGGCTCGACGTCCGTGACGGTGCCGGCGTGACCCTTGCCGAGGAAAGGCCAGTCGACGACGAGGCGCACGCGGGAGCCGAGCTCGAGGGCGCTCACGCGGCGACCTCGATGTCGAAGTCGGCGAACGGGTCGGCGGGAGCGTAGCCGAGGCGGGCGAGGTTGGCGTTGGCCTTGTTGATCGCGGCGAACGCGAGGCGCGAGCGCTCGTCGGCGTAAGCGTGCGCGAAGGCGTCGGCCTCGGAGCGCTTGGCGGCGGGAGTCTCGGCGATGCGCCGGATGTCTGCGAGGTTGACCTCGGCGACCTCGATGCTCGCAAGCTGTGCGGCGATGATGGCCTCGGTCGAGTGAGGGGCGGGGCGGGTGTTGTTCGTCATGCCTCGAGTCTAGGTGTAAACGGCGACTCGCGCAAGTCGACGAGCGAGACTAGATGAGACCCTCGGCCCGGTAGCGCTCGACGCGCTCCTCAAACTCGAGCCGGCGCTCGCGCTCGTAGGGCGACCAGAGCTCGGGGTGCTCAGTGATGTCGACGCCGTCGCGGTGCGGGCGCTCCCACGGGGGATCGGCGCCGGCGCGGAGGTAGGTGAGCTCGGCGCCCTCGTTCACGCGCCCGGGCGATGCGTCTCGTCGAGGGTCCATGCGGGAGAGGCTACGCCGGCCCACGGACGCCGAAAGGCCCCCGAGCTCGTGATGAGTCGGGGGCCGGCGGTCGAGGGCTAGAGGTGCTTGGGGGCGCCGCATACGCGGCAAGGCGGGTCGGTGTGCATGAGGCTACGGCGGCCCTCGTCGTCGGGCTCGTAGTCGTGCGCCTGCGGGCTCATGCCGCGACCGCCGTGGCGAGCGCGATGCGGCCCGCGCGGGTGATGCTGTAGACCGCGTGACCCGAGGCGAACCGCTCGACCATGCGGATGTAACCGAGGCTCACGAGAGCCATGCGGGTCGCCCAGTGCATATCGCGGTCGGAGAGGCGACCGGCGTTCACCATGGCGAGGAGCGTCTTGCGCTGTGCGGGGAGGAGGGGCTTGTTGTTCGTCATGCCTCGACTCTAGGTGTAAACGTCGACTTGCGCAAGTCCCAAAGCGAAATGCACCTCGAGTTTAACCAAGAGGGGCCGGTGTCCGCTAGCCGTCTTGCGCGTGTAAACGGGCGACTGTTAAAGAGGGCAGGAGCCGGCCAACGGAGGCCGGAGACTAGGGGAAGTCGAAATGTCAGAGGTAGCTCTGTCGCCCTCGGAAGGGCGGCTCGAGCCAAGAGGCAGAGGATGGCGGGAGCTCGTAGGATCAGCGCTCGCGGTGCTCGCCCTCGTGCTCTCGCCCATCGTGGCGCCCGTCGTCGCACAGCCTGCGGAGGCCGCGACCTACAAGGTGTGTGCGCCGAAGGGCAAATGCGTCTACGTCTCACGCGTGTGCAAGCCGGGCGCGTGCGGACAGCTACAGACCTACAAGCCGTGGCCGGCGGGCATGTACTGCTCGAGCTCGGTCGGGTGCTTCACCTACAAGGGCGTCAATTACTCCTACGGCGGAGGCCCGAGGCCGACGGCGGCCCAGCAAGCCAAGATCGTCCAGTGCGCCGCTAACCTCGGGTTCACTTGGGTCGTGGCGACCGCGGGCGGCCCTGTTGGTTGGACAATCGGCGGGGTAGCGTTAGCCGTATGGGGGTGCGCAACATGAGCGAGACAAGAGACACGAGCAAGCCGGGCCTGACGTTCTGGCTCGTCATGGCCGCGATAGGCGTCGCGCTCGCGGTTTGGGGAGCCGTGAGCGGCTCTCTGGCGTTCACGCTCGCGCCTGCCGTCCTGACGGTCGGGTGCGTGTGGATGGCCGTGAGGGCTTGGCGGCGTCGCCAAGCGGTCGCCGAGCCCGAGCGGATGCCGTCGAGCTAGCCGAGCACACAACCGGGAAAGGCCCCCATTCCGCACGCGGCGGAGTGAGGGCCTTTCATCGGTCGTAGTCCTCTCTGTGCTCATGCTCGAGGTCGCACGAGAGCTCATAGCCCTCGGGGTCGACGTCGGGGTCGGGATGTCCGAATGCCGGCCACTCGGGGCGCCTGCGGGTGCTCATGCGACGCCGGCCTCATCGAGGATCGCTCGCATGCGCTCGGCGGGGCCTCCCGGGATCGGGTGAGCGTCGAGCTCGCCGGCGATGCGCTGTAGCGCGTGCTGTGCGATGTCGCGGTCGGAGGCGTAGCGGTGCGCCCCGTGCGCCACCTCGGCGAGCTCGGCTTGCGTCGCCTCTTTCTTGGCGTTGGCGACGCGGAGCCACTCGCGGAGCTCCTCGATGCGGGCCTCAGCGGCCTCTAGGGCGACCGCGAGCTCGTCGGCGTGCGGTTGGGCGTCGTCGACAAGCTCGCCCGGCCATGCGCCGCACGAGCCCGCACAGGCGCCGCAATTCGCGGAGTCGAGGCCGTGGCGGAGGGCGTCGCGGTACTTGGTTAGGGCGCTCACGCCGGCACCTCCTCGAGGATGGCCTCGATAGCCTCGGCGAGGTCGTAGGCGTGCTCGCTGTTGACGACGTCGCGGATGGCGGCGAGGGCGGCGACGTGCTTGGCGAGCTTGGCCGCGAGGGCGTCACGGTCGCGGCGGAGCTCGTTGAGCTCGCGCGCACGGTCGAGCACGAGGCACTCGCTGACGGCGAGCTTGGCCTCGGCGACATCGGCTCGGCCCTTGGCAATGCCGAGCTCGAGGCCCGAGGCGGCATAGATACCGATGGCCTCGCGCGGGTGCGTGACGTCGTAGCCGTTGGCGAGGAGCCACGCGATGACCTCCTCGCGGGCGTGCGTCTCCATTGCCGAGGCGACGCGCCGAGAGAGCGACTCGAGCTCGGGGCGGAGGTCGTAGGTGAGGCTCATGCGGTCGGCGGCCTGTCGGAAGTCGACGGCGGGCATGTTGGCGGCGGGACCGTGGAACACGGCGGCCCAAGGATCGGCGCTCATGCGACGCCTGCCCGGTCGAGGATGGCGCCGATGCGCCGCGAGAGCTCAAGCTCGGAGGCGCCCGGCATGATGTCGGCGAGCACCTCGTCGACCTCGGCGCGGATGCTCTTGAGGGCGTTGTCGTGCTTGCCGGCGTTGGCGAGCTCGATGCCGACGAGCTCGGCTTGCTCGAGGAGCTCGACCGCGATGGCGGCCTCACGGTGCTCGGCGTTGGGGAACCGAGCGGCGAGCTCGCGTGCGGCGACCTTGACGCGGTCGAGAGGCGACGGGAGGATGCGCCACGCCGGCGAGGGGGCGGAGACAGTCGAGGTGCTCATTTGGGGGCCTTTCGGTCGGTCGGTGTCCATGGCTTGACGGTGCCCTTGACGAGGGCGGCGGCGCGGCCTGCGGCGGCCTCGCTCTTGTGGATCGAGAACTCGCGCCCCTCGCGGGTGAGCGCGATGTGCGTGTAGGGCTCGGGAGTCGGGCGGGAGAGGAGCTCGTTGAGCGAGGCGAGAGTCGCCTTGGCTCGCTCGAGCTCACGAGCCTCACGGGCGTCGCGTGACTCGCTCATAGCCCGGCATCCCAGTCGAGGCGGTCGAGGTCGGCGTAGTCCATATGAGGGCCTTTCGTGCGTGTGTGTGAGGGAGGATGACGCCTCGAGGGCTCGACGTGCTCACGCCGGCCCTCGACGAGGCGGGCGGCTAGCGCTCGACGCGCACCATGTTCGTGCCGCGGATGACCTGCAAGCGGCCCTCGAAACCGAGCCGGCGGGCGGCCTCGAACACGTCGACCGGAGCGACAGCGTCGAGGATGACAGCGTCGGCCTTGACGAGCGCTCGCCGCATGAGCGTCTCGACCTTGGCCTCGTCGGCCTGCGGCATCGTGAGCGTCGTGTCGGCCATCGGGGGCCTCCTCTCTGTGAGCCGAACCTTTCGGCCCACGCGTAAGACGATACACGCGTGTAAACACGAGCGCAAGTCGCCTTGCGCGCCGAGGACAGCCGAGGATGCACAAAGCCCCGCCTGCGGCTCGGGCTAGGAGTCGGGCGGGGCTGTGCGGGGCGCCGAGCTACGCGATGCGGGCGATGCTGTAGGGCTCGGTCGGGGGAGAGGCGGCCATGCCTCGAGCGAGGCGCTTGGCGCGTGCGTCTCGAGCCTCTTGGATGCCGGCGAAGAACGAGGAGCCGTTGCCGTTGCCGTGGAGCTCGAGCTCGGGACTGTCGACGTCGTCGAGCGGGAGCGGGAGCACCTCGAGGTGAGCCATGAGGAGGCCCCGCCATGCGTCGATGCCGGCCTCGGGGCCGTGCGTGTCGACGAGATACTCGATGGTGTTGGCGGCGGCGCGGTGCGCATCGAGCATCACAGGGGCGAGGAGGAACTCGTCGGGCGCATGGCGCCACGGGTTGCACTCGAGGGTGAACGAGCGGAGGTCTGCGATGTGCTGGCGAACGGATCGCGCGAAGAGTCTATGTGGCATCGGTCTCGGTGTCGGGTGTCGGTTTCGCGTTTGTCTTGCGTGACGAGGGGGTAGAGCGTGAGGGGCGAGGAGCGGAGCTCGGGGCGAGGGTATGCACGACGAGAGCCTCGAGGAGGAGCGCGATGCGTGCCGGGCTGTGCGGCGAGTGTGAACGTGCCTCCTCGAGGAGCGATGCGGGCGTGCGGGCGGGTGCTGTTGTAGACGGGTTTGCCATGCGATGAGAGGACGCCTCGGGTGAGGGCGGTGCTCGGTGCTAGGCGGAGTGACGAAGTGACGGAAGTGACGTCACCTCTCTATTCCCTTATAAGAGAGCAAACACTTAAGAGGGGAATAGGAAAGTGACGTCACTTGCGTCACTCCGTCACTTTGAGGTCGCCTCGGCGTCACGCCGGCGCTCCCACACGACGAGCCTATCGGCGATTCTGAGAACATTCTCATACGCGCAAGTAACTTTCGCATCACGGTTGGCACGTTCAAAGCGTTGCCGGCGCACGCCAGAGGAACGCGACGCGCTCGGCGTCGAAGCGTCGGCCCGATTGAGCGGCTCGAGCGACCGTGAGGTGATCGAGACCGCGGAGGAGAGTGTTGCGGCGCTCCTCGAGCTCCTCGGCCTCGTGCCATGCCTGCGCGAGCGTGCGGCCCGTCGGGAGGTACTCGACCGAGACAGTCGCCGGAGTGAGGCGGAGCTCGGCTCTGCGGGCCTTGAGGGCGGCGATACGGGCGAGAGTGTCGGCGGGCTCGAGGTCGTCGCGCACGAGGTCGGAGGCGGCCTCTTGGAGCGCGTGCTCGATGTCTGCGAGGTCGGAGGAGTTGCCGGCCCCCGTGACGGACTCGACCTCGACGAGCTCGGGGGAGTTGCCGGCGACCGAGAGGAACGCTTGAGCGACGTGCGCCTCGAGCGGGAGGGCGCCGATGTTGACGGGCGCCGAGCATGCGCGACCGACGCAACGGTAGACCTCGCGGCCTCGGACGCCTTGACTGTAGAGCCGGCCATCACACGCGAGACAGTAGGCGATGCCGTGCAAGAGGCGGGCGTCTCGTCGGAGGACGGGGCGAGAGGGATTCTCGGCCACGCGTCGACGGATGAGCTCGACGGTCGCGGGCTCAAGGATCGGCGGGTAGTGCGTCACGGGGAGCCCGTCGGAGTCTGTCACGAGCCGGCCCTTGTGCGTCACGCGGCCTAGAGCTCGGTCGGAGGTGAGGAGGCGGCGCACGGTCGTCGCGTCCCAATGCCCGCGGTCGAGCTCCTCGTCGGGGGCGCCTGCGAGCACCGAGAGGCGATAGGCGCTCCTCGAGGTCGGCACGCGCTCGCGGTTGAGCTCACGGGCGAGGCGGGCGACGCCGGAGCCTGCGAGGAGACGAGCGGCGAGCGAGCGCACGAGGGCGGCCTCGGAGGGGAGCGGCTCGAGCACCTTGCCGGCCCCGTCGGGAGCGTCGACCGTGCGGTAGCCGAGCGGCGGCGGGCCTCCCGTGTGCCGCCCGATGTTGTGCCGGTACTCGACGGCGGTGCGCATGCGGCTCGCGGCGTTCTCGGCCTCCATGCGGGCGACCTCGGCGAGCACGCCGGCAATGAGACGCCATGCGGCTTGGTCGGAGCGGAGGCCGTCGAGGTGCGCCACGAACAGCGAGTCGGGGCGAGAGTCGAGGGCGTCGATGAGAGCGGCGAGCGCGCCGAGCCCTTGCCTCGAGAGGCGGTCGAGCTTGTAGACCGCGAGCACGTCGGCCTCGCCCTCGCGGATCATGCGGAGGGCCTCGTCGGCGTTGGCGCGCGACTTGCGGCCCGAGAGCCCGTCGTCGGCGAGCACGCGCACGATTGCCCACTCCTCGCGGGCGGCGAGCTCGCCGAGCACTCGCTCTTGAGCGGCGATGCTCGTCGAGTCGTCGGCGGAGGCGGAGAGGCGGAGGTAGAACACGGCGCGGCGCATGGCCTCGAGGCTACTTGCGGAGGTCGACGCGCGCAAGTCACAAAGGCTGTAGGTCGTAGGTCTGGGAGGTCTGCCAGTCCAACGACAAACAGCCTTTCTCTGCGGGGCGGGTTGCGCCGAGTCTAGGCGGGCGCCGGCCTGCGCTCGCCGGATGTTACGCCAGAGGCCCCCGTCGGAGTGACGAGGGCCTCGAGGAGCGCGGGGAGCTAGTGCGTGAGCCCGAGGGCCTCCGCGGCGGTGTGGTAGGCGATGTCCTCGGCCTCCGCCTCGGTCTTGCCGGCCTCGAGAGCCTCGACGAGAGCCTCGCGGTAGACCTTGGCGCCGCCTGCGCACGTTGCGCCGTCGAGGGCGACGTGCCAAGTGACATCGTCGTACTGTCCCGAGTTGTGGCGGGCGTCGATCCTGTCGAGGTCGTCGGCGCGCTCGCCGTAGCGGAACGCGCGCATGAGGGCGTTGACGCGGTCGCGGTCGATGGCCGTTTTGGTGGAGGGCATGAGGTGATCCTTTCGGGGGAGGGAGCCGGTCGCCCGGCCCCCTCGAGGGGTTTAGTTGGTGACGGTGGCCGGGAGGACGACGACGGTGCTGTAGCCCTGCGCACGCGTCGACGCGGCGAGCTTGTTGGCGAGGTCGAGGCGGCTCGTCCAACCCTGCGCGAAGAACTCGCCGAACGGGGCGTCGAGGTCGGTTGCGGCGCGGTACGCGGCGAGCTTGGCCTCGTCGGCGGCGATGTGCTCGTCGTACCAACCGACGTACTCGGCGGTTGCCTTGGCGCGGTTGGCCTTGTAGCTCTCGAGCGAGCGCTCGGTGCGGGCGATGAGCTCGCGGGCGGTGTAGGCGGCGACGACGACGTGCGAGTAGGTCGCCTTGGCCGAGTTGCGCGTGAAGGTCTTGCCGTTCAGGGATGCGGTGTGCTTGTTCGTCATAGTTCGATAGTACACGCGTGTAAACACTTGCGCAAGTCGACGGGCGGCTCGGCGTGTCGCGGGCATTGTCAAAAAAGCTGCTCTATGCCGGCAACGAAAGCAAGCCCCCGCCCTCGAGAGTGAGGAGCGGGGGCTTGCGAGGTGCGGGGCGGGCTACGCCTTGACGATCTTGCCGGCCTCGTCGACGAAGAGCACGACGGTCTCGGTCTTGCGGTTGACGAGCTTGATTGCGACGACGATGAGCCAGAGGCCCGCCGTGAGGATCGTGAGGATGAGGTTGAGCCAGAGGCCGAGCTTGCGCTTGCGCGAGAGGGTCGCCGTGAATCCGTCGGCGGAGAGCTCGACCGCGTAGCCGTCGGAGCGGTACTTGCGGAGGCGCTTGACGAGCTCGGCGCGGCGCTCGGCGTCGGTCGGGAGGGCGGTGAGGTTGTCGGACATCGGAGGGCCTTTCGGTCGGAGCTTTGACGGTATCGAGGAGGGGCGACTTGTGCAAGTCGAATCATGCGGGATGCGAGCGGGCCTCCTCTGCGGCGATGAGGTCGCGGACGCGCCAGAGGGCATCGAGCACGAGCGAGTGACGGGGGCCGTAGCTCGAGAGCACCGCGCGGCCTGTCGTGTCTGTCACGCGCCACTCACGGCGGCCCTGCGACCAACCGCGACCGCCGGCCCATCCGGTCGAGCCGGCGCCCATCGTGACGGGCTCGACGAGCCAGCGGCCATCGTGGCTCGCGTAGCCGGTCTCGGTGCGCTTGAGGCGCGTGCCGGTCGTGGCGCGGATGTGCGCCTCGAGCTTGCGGTAGCTCGGGAATGAGGCGCCACAAACGCACTCGGCGACCGTGCGGGGCTTGTACGCGTGAGCGCTCATCGGGGGGCCTTTCGTGCGGAGCGGCGAGCTCGGAGGTAGCGGGCGAGGATCGGGATGAGGAGGTAGGCCCAGAGGAGGCCGGCGACAGGCAAGCCGACCTCCCACGGGATGACGTCGGGGGCGAGCATCACGCCTCTTCCATCGGCTCGTCGTGGCACGGGCACGAGGGCGTGCCGTACTCGTCGAGCCACTTGCGCGTCATGCGGACGACGTAGCCCGAGCCCGAGCCGCACTCGACCTTGAGCATCCGGGTGGTCTGTTTCTTGACGCCGGAGAGCGACGGGACGATGGCGGCGTGCGGGTACTCGCCGAGCTCCTCGGCGATGGCCTCGAGCTTGCCCTTGAGCTCGTCGCCGGCGACGGTCGCCGTCATCTTGCCCGAGAGGCCGAGGGCCTTGGCGAGCTTGGCGAACGCGCCCGCGTGGCCGCTCTTGTTGTCGTCGACCGCGTGCACGAGCTCGTGCGTGAGGACGTCGAGCACACGCACGGCGTCGTCGAGGACGGGAGAAATGAAGAGTTGAGCGACCTTGTCGGAGCTCGCGGCGGTCGACCAGCACTGACCGATAACGCTGTTCTTGCGCCCGTTGCCGCCCGGCCATCCGACCGAGACGCGCACGGCGGGGAGCTCGGCGCCTGCCTCGGCGAAGAGAGGAGCGAGAGCGGCGACAGCGGCGGTGAGCCACTCCTCGCGGGTCGTGAACTTGGGGGCGGTTGCGGTTGCGGTGTTGTTCGTCATGGTTCAAGACTAGGTGTAAACGGCGACGCGCGCAAGTCGACACGCGGAAATAGTTGAGGCCCCGGGGATTAGCCGGGGCCTCGAGGGGAGCGGGGAGCGTTTAGGCGGCGTCGGCCTGCGCCTGCGCGTAGCCGGCGCGGTAGGCGGCGGCGGCATCCTGCGCGAACCCGCCGGCGAGGAGCGGCGAGCTCCAACGTGCGTTGATCGCCTCGACGAGCTCGAGGAACTCGGGGTGCTCGAGGGGCGCCTCGATGCCGTCGGCGAGGGCGGCGTAGCCGAGGATGTGCGCGTTGCGGGCGGGGCGAGCGGCGGCGGCGGGGAGGTCGAGGATGTTGTTGTTGTTCGTCATGCTTCGACCTTAGCGTGTAAACGTCGACGTGCGCAAGTCGACCCGCGGAGCTCGAGCTAGGCCGCGCGCCGGCGGGCGTCGTAGGAGGCCATGCGCGCGAGGCGACTCTCGCGGTGACGGGCGTGCGAGGCGCGGTTGAGCTCGGCGACACGCGTGCGATTCTCGGAGGCCCAACGCGCCTGATAGTCGGCCTGCGCGTCGGTGCACGGGTCGCAACGGCAAAAGTGCTTGGCGTAGCCCGTGCGCTTGCCGTGTCGCTCGTCGTCGAGCTCGAGGGCGCACCTCGAGCCGATGCACTCGCACGCGCTCATCGGGCGCGGCCCGCGGCGATGACGGCATCCCACGCGGCGGAGAAAGCCTTGTCGGCCTGCCGGCTCACGGCGCCGAGGTGGAGGCCCATGGCCTGCGACGTGCGGAACTCGCGGCCACACTCGCACACGCGCTCGAACGAGCTCGAGAGGGAGTGAGCGTAAACGATGGCGTCGTAGGCCGCGGAGGCGTCGCGTGCGGCATCCTGCGAGCGGAGCGGGAGGCCGGCGATGACTGACTCGACGGCGACGGTTGCGGGGAGGAGGGGCTCGTTGTTCGTCATACCTCGAGCCTAGGTGTAAACGTCGACTCGCGCAAGTCGAGACGCGAAAGAGCCCCCGAGCGCGATGCTCGAGGGCTCTTGACGGGGGAGGCTAGAGGGAGCCGGTCGCGCCCTGCTCACGCATGAGCTTGGCGAAACGCTCCTCGGAGAGCTTGGGGAGGCGGCGGAACGTCGGGAGCTTGGCGGGGCGCCACTTGGGCGAGCTCTTGCGGGCGATGAACTCCTCGAGCGACTCGCGGGGCGTGCCTGCCGGCTTGGCCTCGACGAGCTCGACGGGGAACTCGCGGCGCACGCGGCGCTCGCCCGGGGCGCCGAGCTCGACCTCGTAGCGCTCGGGCTTGGGGTCGTAGGCGTATGCCTGCGCCGAGAGACGCATCACGAGCCATCCCTCGCCCTCGGGCGTGATGACGGCGGAGCCGATGGCGAGGGGAGCGGTTGCGGTTGCGGTGTTGTTCGTCATGCTTCGATCCTAGGTGTAAACGGCGACGCGCGCAAGTCGACAAGCGAAAGGGCGAGGAGCGTGAACCCCTCGCCCTCGAGCTCGAGCTAGCTCTCCTCGTGCCGCTCGTCGCGGTTGCATCGGCCCTCGTCGTGACCGGAGCACACGGCGTCATGCATCACCTCGAGGGAGACCATGCGGACGCGCTGAACCTTGGAGCGCGTGAAGCCGAGCCGGTGACCGACCTCGGCGTCGGGGAGTGCCTCGTAGTCGGCGAAACCGTAGGCGAGGCGCACGATGGCGCGGGCCTGCTCGTCGATGGCGGCGAACGCGAGCTCGACGGTGTGCCGAGCCTCGGTGGACGCGTAGCCGGCCTCGTAGTGATAGGCCGAGCGGGCGATGACGTCGAGCGAGCCCTCGGCGCTCTGCCCGCCCACGGTGATCCGGCCCGCCTCGTCGGAGGCGCCGGTGAGCTCGTCGAGCGAGCCCCACATGCCTCGAGCGTCGCGGATCGAGCGGAGCACCTCGACCGTCATGCCCATGCCGGGCGCGAGCTCCTCGGCCTTGCGCGGGTCTCCGCCGGCGGCCTCGATGATCTGAACGAACCGGGAGTAGGTGCGAGGCGGGACGGAGACCGCCGAGGGCGGGAGCGCGTCATTGTGCACGGCGTGCTTGACGCGGCCCGCGAAGTTGCCGGCGAGGCGCTTGCCGGCGTCGACGGTCTTGACGCCCTCGACGAACGCGAGGAACACGAGCGAGCGCACCTCGTCGAGGTCGTGCGTGTCGCGGAGGCGCTTGTACTGCGCCGAGACCGCGCCGCGGAGGGCGGGGATGTACTGACGGAGGAGCGCGTTGTGCGCGGCCTCGTCGCCATCCTGCGCCCGGGCGATGAGCTCGAGCTCCTCCTCGAGCGGGAGGGCCTCGAGCTTGGGAGCCGGGGCCTCGAAGAGCTCGTGCATCGTGAGCTTGGACATGGTTTCTCCTCTTGCGCACGCACGACGACGAGCGCACGTCGACGCGCGCCACTAGGGCAGACGTCGACGCGCACAGCGTCGGAGAGGGCGGCGTGCTCACGCCCTCCGCAATGGCCTCACAGCTAGGTCGGAGGCGGTTCTATGGGGTGACTCCACAGTAGCAAGAACGCAAGACGACTTTCGCTTGTCGACGCACTACATTTGTAACGAATCGGTAACGGGATGTATCAGAGCGTTTACATGCCCCACTCGGCGATGGCCTCATCGAGCGCGATGGCCTTGGCGCGGAGGCGGAGCGTCGACCGCCGGAACTCGAGCTCGGCGTCGACGACGGCGGCCCGGAGCTTGAGCCGGCGCTCGTCGGAGACGATGTCGAGCGTCGGGTTGCCGATGCCGCCCTTGGCTTTCTCGCTCGGCTCGCCGGCGGCGGCTTGCGTGTCGGCGTGCGTGCCGCCTGCCCTCGAGGGGCGCGGCGGCGCCTCGTACTGAACAGCCGAGGCGTCGACGAGGAGGTGCGCGGCTCGGTTGATAACGACGTTGAACTCGTCGAAGAGGGGAGCGAGGGAGCTCATGCGGGGTTGCCTTTCAGAGGGTGAGGGAGAATGCACGAGCTCACGACGGGGCGCCGTAGCCGTGTCCCCACGACGGGCCGTAGACCTCGGCCTCGGACGCGATGGGGATTGTGTAGAACGTCGACGCCATGAGCCGGCCAATCTCGTCGATGACGTCACGGGCCTCGGCGGCGGGCGCCTGCGCGACGAGCTCGTCGTGCACGGGGAGCAAGAGGTGATCGCCGAGGCCGGCGTCGAAGATGTCGACGATGGCTTGAGCGAGGAGGTCTCTCGAGGTCGATTGCACGACGTAGTTGGTCGCGGCGTAGAGCCGGTCTCGGTCGAGCGGGAGGTGCCGGCCCGAGAGGGTGACAACCTCGCGCTTGCCGTACTGCGCGCGGCTTTGGAGCTTGGCGCCGTAGCGCTTGATGCCGGGGAACGTCGAGTCGTATGCCGACATTGCCGGGCGCACGTCCTCGGGCTGTAGGCCGGTCTGACGAGCGACCGTCGTGGCGCCGCCCCCGTAGACCTTGCCGAAGCCGATAGCCTTGGCGACCTTTCGCTCTTGCTTGGTGAAGCCCTCGCCGAACACTCGCGCCGCCGTGAAGTCGTGGAGGTCGGTGCCGGAGAGGATCGCCTCAACGAGCGTCGGGTCTTGGCAGAGGCCCGCGAGCACGCGCATTTCGACCTGTGCGTAGTCGGCGGCGATGATGACTTGCCCGGGGTCGGCGACAAGAGCTCGACGCACACGCCAGTCACCCGAGGGGAGTTGTTGGAGCGGGGGCCGCGAAATGCTCATGCGCGCCGTGCGAGCCTGTAGGCCGCCGATGCTCGCATGGAGCCGGTCGCTCGAGTCGCGGAGGTTGAGGAACGCGTCGGCGTAGCTCTCGCGCCACTTGCCGGCCCGCTTGGCGCGGAGCACAGCGTCGGCGAGCGGGTTGGCCTTGCGAGCCTCGATGCGCTCCCAGTCGCGGTCTAGGTCGGCGAGAGGCATGAGCACCTCTTTGTCGACCTTGAGCGCGCCCCCGTCGGTCGTCTCGGTGAGCGTCTCGCCCATGGCGACGAGAGCCGAGGAGACTTGCGCCGTGCTGTTCACGTTGTCGACGCCGTAGCGCGCGGCGACCTTGGCGAACGTCTCGACGTCGGCCTCGAGCTCGGCCTTGAGCCGCTCGATGTACGGAACATCGAGGAGCACGCCTCGCCGTTGCATGATGGCGAGGAGCACTTGTAGGTGATGCTCGAACTTTGAGAGCGGGTTGAGGCCGAGGTCGCGGATGATGACGGCGAGCTCGTCGAAGAGACGCGTAACGAGGATGACGTCGAGGCCGGCGTAGCGCACATACGTCTCGTGGTCGATGGGGATGTGGCGCCACCCGTCATCCTTGGTGCACAGCTTGCCCGTCTCGGGGTTGCGGATCGTGCGAAAGACAGCGTTGAGGCCCGCTTGCGTGTCGGGCGCCGAGTCGTCGACGTGGATGGCGGAGAGCGGCTTGAGGGAGAGGCCGGCGCCGCCCTCGTGCTCCTGTCGCGGGTCGATGAGGTGAGCGAAGATGCGCGTATCGAACACACGCGGCCCGAGCTCCTCGAGCGTGACGCCGAGGTGCCGGTCGATGACTTGGAGGTCGAAAGCGGCATTGTGCACGACGAACATGCGCGGCTGACGGAGAGCTCGCACGATGACGTCGGCGAAGAGGTCGACGCGGAGCACCCACGCCTCGCGCCCGTTGCCGATCTGAACGAGGCGCACCTCGTAGCCGGGCGAATAGATGTTGAGGCCGGAGGTCTCGGAGTCGAGGCCGAGCACCTTGTCGCCCTGCGCGAGGAAGCGGTCGAAGCCGGCGAGCTCGGAGCGGCGCTCGGGCATGAAGATGTCGCACACCTCGCCGGCGATTGTGTGAGTCAGGTGAATCAAGGCGTGCCTCTCGGGAGCGTGTAAACGGGGTGATGAGTCGGGGGCGAGGGATTCGAACCCTCGCCGGCGGGCCGTTGCCCGCTGTTCTGCCTGTGCGTGTTGAGCGGCGTCGGGACGATGCCTAGGAGTTGCCGTCGGCGGCCACGCACTCGGAACTAGCCCCCGTGATGCGCGACGAGCCCCGCCCCTCGAGGAGTGAGGAGCGGGGCGTCGTGCGGTGCGTGCGCTAGCTGATCGAGCGGAGGACGGCGAGGGCGGTGAGCACCTCGGCGGTCTCGGCGCTCATGCCGTGCGCGCGGAGCACGTCGGCGAGAGCACGCGGGCGGATGACCTTGCGGTCGAGGGTGACCTCGTGGAAGGTCTCGGAGGTGCCGGCGTCGAGGAGCTCGCGCTCCCAGTCGGCGAGGGGCTCGACGTCACGGTCGGCGATGAGCTTGTCGACCGAGACGAGCACCTCGTCGGCGATGTCGAACGCGTAGCCGTTGAAACGCACCGCTCGGTCGCCCTCGTCGTCGACGAGCGGCTCGCCGGCATCCTGCTCGACGATGTCGCCGGCGACAGGGTAGAAGTCGTGCGCGCGGTCGGCGTCGAGGTAGTGCCGAACCGGGCCGCTCGTGTAGTACGGGCGAGCGACGAGGACGAAACGAGCGGGACGAGCGGCCATGATGGTCGCCTTTCTAAGAGGGGAGCACCGAGTCGAGGTCGGCGCCCGTGATGATGTGTGTGAGAGGAGAGGACGCCTCAGCGCTCACGTCTGCCTGCGCAACCTCGGGCGAGGTGTCGGACTCATGCACGAGGTCGACGCGACGAGCTCGCCGCACGCCCTCGAACGCGATGCCTTGGTTGGTCTTGCGCTTGACGAGCCCGCGCTCCTCGAGGGCGCCGAAGAATGTTCGGCGTGTCCACACCTCGCGTTGAGGCAAGTTCTCCTCGTCGGCCCACTCGAGGTAGGCGTCGAAAAGGGCCTTGCCGGTGACGCGCCCCGCGTTGGCCTCGTCCTTGACGAACATGCCCGGGAGGTAGCCGGCGAGAGCGTCGGACGTCTCGCGGTACTCCTTGGTTGCGAGGCGCACGACGTCGGGGTCGCGGAGGCCGGAGGCGTACCACTCGACCGCGCCGCGGACAGCCCAAGCGAAGATGCCCTCGGCCTCGGCGAGGAGGTGTGCGCCGAGCTTGTGATCGCGCTCGTGAGGTGCGAAGAATCGCTCCCACGGGACGAACTTGACTCGGCGCCATAGGCCCTCGTCCTGCCCGCGGAACTCGGGCTTGGCGTTGGTGCCGAGCATGAGGAGGAATGACGGGCGGAACTCGAAAAACTCCTTGCGCATGAACCGAGCCGAAATGAGGTCTCGGCCCGTGACGCGCTTGAGCACAGCCTCGGCCATGCGCTTGCCGGCCTCGCCCTCGGACGCCATGACGAGCCGGGCGCCCTTGAGGGCCGCGAGGTCGTTGGGGATGCCGCCCGAGGGCCGCTCCTCGAACGTCGAGAAAGGGGTTGTGACGGTGAGCTCGCGGAAAACCTCTGTGAGCGTGTCGGTGAACACTGACTTGCCGTTGGCGCCCTTGCCCCAATGGACGACGAACGCTTGCTCGGCGGTCGAGCCCGTGATGCCGTAGCCGATGAGCCGGCGCATGTACGCGGGGAGCTCGGGATAGGCGGGGAACACCTCGTCGAGAAATGCCTCCCAGCGCGTCGCCTTGGCGGCGGGGTTGTAGTCGAGCTCGATGCGCCGAGTGAGGAGGAGGTTGGGGTCGTGCCGCATGAGCTCGGCGGTCTTGAGGTTGACGACGCCGTTGCGACAGGCGACGAGGTGCTCGTGCTTGTCGAAGTCCTCGAGGGACGCGGGGACGCCTTGCACGGCTTGGAGCTCACGGAGGAGCGAGTCGATGCCTCGGGTCGTCTGAACGTGCGCGGCGTAGCGGTTGAGCCGGCCCGCGCGACGCTTGAGCGAGGCCGGTGCCTCGTCGTCGTCATCCTTGGGCTTGGCCGCCTTGGACGCCTCGAGGGCGAGGTCGCGCACGATGTCGGCGACCGCCTGCGCGTGCGTGCGGACGTTCTGCCGGTCGTCCTTGCGCCACACGCCCTCGTCGAGGAGGAGGAAGCCGACCTCGTCGGTGTAGCGCACGCCCGAGCCGATGCTCTCGATGTAGTCGCGGAGGTAGCGAGCCCCGCCGAGGTCGGAGAGCGAGTAGCGCTCCTCGTCCCACGCGAGGAGGGACGCCTCCCGAGACTTGACGGGCGCGGCCTCGGCGATGGCGCGGATGACGGAACGGGCGAACCCGTCGCGGTCGTCGGCGCGCCAGTCGGTGAGGTCGTAGCCGTCGCGGACGTGGAGCACACGCACGCGGACGTCACGGGCCGCGAGACCCTCGGCGAGTTGCGCGGCGAACCGTCGGCCTGCCGGGTCGCCGTCGCCGGCGATGACAGCCTCACGATGGCCGACCCACGAGGCGACCTCGTCGACGATGGCCGGGTTGCCGGCGTGCGAGGCGCCCGCGATGCCGATGGTGTCGTAGCCGAGAGCGACGCCGGTGAGCGCGTCGCCCGGCCCCTCGCAAATGAGCACCTCGGGCCAGCCTGCGGCGCCGTGGAAGTAGCCGAGCTTTGACCACGAACCGCCCTCGGGCGACTTGGGGCCGAGCCAGCGCACGGCGGCGTCGGGCTCGAGAGCTCGAGCTTGGAAGTTGCGCGCGACGCCCTCGGGCGTGCGGAACGGGACGACGAGACGAGGGCCGCCTCCGATGTCGTCGACGTAGCCGAGACCGAGGCGCTCGATGTCGGGGAGCATGACGCCGAAACGGTCGGTCGCGTAGCGCGCGGCCTCGTAGACAGACTCGGGGATTGTCTCGGGGTCGTGCGGGCCGACGAGGGCCTCGGCGTAGCCGTCGAGACGCATGGCGAGCGACGCGATGGCGGCGGGAGTCGCGGGGAGGGCGGTGCTGATCGCGCGGCGCTCGGGAGCGGTGTCGCCGGCGCCCATCGTGGCGAGGTCGCGCATGCTCATCCCGAGCCCCTTGACGACGTCGGCGGTCGAGCAACCGGCGCGGCACTTGAGGAGCACGTTGCCGCTCTTGTCGCTCACGGCGATGCGGAGAGACTCGTGCGAGTCGGCGTGAGCGGGACAGGTGGCGAGCCAGCCGTCGCCCTCCTCGACGGCGTCGAGGCGAGTGAGGAGGTCGGGGAGTTGCATGTTGCTCCTAGGTCGGGAGTTGAGTGTCGGGAGGAGAGGACGCCTCGCGGCTCACTCCTGCGCGCGGAGGCGGAGGAGGAGCCGAGCGAAGGTGTCGACGTCGAGCACGGCGTAGCCGGCGCCGGTGCCCTTGCCGGGCCGCTTGACGAAAGCGACCGGGATGGCATCGGGCGAGACTCGAGCGGCTTGCACGCGGGCGCCCTCGAGCCCCTCGCGGAGGCCGGCGACGATGTCGCGGTAGCTCTTGGCCTGCCCGACGAACGGGTCGATGCCATGGATGTCGCCGACGTCGAGGCGACCGCTCTGCGCCACGCGGCGCGCGTCGATGCCGTAGCTCTCGAGGTGCTTGACGAGGTCGGACTCCCAGCGGGTGCCCTTGGCCTTGGCCGCGCTAGCCATGGGAGCCGGCCTCGAGGTACACGAGCGCGAGGTGAAGGTCGACGATGAGCCCGCGGACGATGGCCGGGTCGCGGAGAGCGATGGGCTTGCCGCGGTAGGTGCCGTCGTCGAGGTTGGCTTGCGGCGTGCCGTCGGGGGCCTTGCCGAGCACGAGCTCGATAGGCCCTCGAGGCGGGGTCGCGGCGAGAGGGCGGAGGGCGGCTCGGGTGCTCATGCGAGTTGCTCGAGGAGGTCGGGCCGGTAGCCGTGCCAGACGTTGTGCTCGGTCGTGAACGGGCCGTCGGAGAGGACAACGATGGGAGCTTGCCGGTGGCCGGCGGCGCGGAGCTCGTCGGCCTTGGCGGCGTTCTGCGGAGCGTCGAGGGCTTGCTCCTCGAACGGGATGCCGAGCTCGGTGAGCTTGCGCTTGGTGAGGTTGCATCCCATGCAAGAGGGGAGCGTGTAAACGGTGACGTGCATGAGGTGTGTGACTTTCGGGTAGAGACGCGGAAAGCCCCCGCCCGGTTGTGAGCCGAGCGGGGGCCTTGCGTGCGGGTGAAGCTACTTGCGGGAGAAGGCGCCGAGGATGACCCACCAAACGAGGAAGGCCACGACGGTCGCCCAGAATGTCGCCCAGCCGGTGAGGCCGAGAGCCGGGAACACGAGGAGCCCGAGGACGAGCGGCGGCGCGAGCCACAGCGCGAGAGCGAGCACGGCGAGGAGGACGAAGAGCAAGACTCCGCCGGCGATGAGCCAGCCCGAGGGCGAGCTCACGGTCGGCCTCGGGGGGAACCCGAGAGAGCTCTTGCGGACGCCGTAGGCGGTGCTCACGCGTCGCCCTTGAGCTCGAGGCGGCTCGCGGTGTAGTTGACCTCCTTGCCCGCCATCGGCCCGTTCTTGGCGATGAACGAGACGGGCTCGAGCTCGAGGGTCGCCTTGACGGGACCGCCGGCCTGCTCGATCTGCCCGCCGATGTCGTCGCGGGCGAGGTCGTAGGCGAGGCCCCATGAGCCCGACTTGAACTTGAAGATGCCGAGGTCGGGCTCGTCGGCGAGGCGGAAGTAGAGCTCGATGTCGGGCTCGAGGCCGGTGCCCTGCTTGGCCTTGGCCTTGCGCTCTTGGAAGGTGAGCGAGGCATCCGGGTCGGGCTCGTCGGTGACGTGCCCGCTCTCGTCGAGGAGGTACTCGCCATCCGACGCGCTGATGAGCTTGCCGTTGCGGCCCCACAGCACCATGCGCTGACGGAGAGCCTTGGCGCTCTCGATGATGATGTCGACCGACGTGCTCGCCGTGAACACCTCGAGGTTGTCCTCGCCCTGCGCGGCCCACTCCTGCGGCTCGTCGCCTCCGAAGAGCTCGAACACCTTGGCGGCGACGTCGGGGTCGCCGGTCGTGATGCGCCAGTCGGACAGGCTCGCGGGGCGCCCGTTGATCTGATGGCCGGAGCGGAACCGCCCGACGACGTCATCGGCGAAGCTGTTGCGCGGCTTGGGGGCGTTGGCGGGGTCGTCGCCGAAAATCTTGAGTCCCATGTGTAAACGTCTTTCTCTTTGGCCGGCCTCCCGAGGGAGGCGATTGGTTGGACGCAAAGAGAGGACGCCTCGGGTGCTCTGCCTGCCCACGAGACGCAAAAAAGGCCCGCCCCCGGGAGTAGTCGGGGACGGGCCTTAGTGCCGGCGTGCGCCTCGTAGGCGGGCCGGCGTGACTCACACGTCGTAGGTGTCGAGTCGGTCTCGGAGGTCGAAGAGCTTGGGATCGTCGCGCTCGTAAGCGAGCTCGAGCTCCTCGAGCTCCTCGGGGAGTGCGTCGACCTCGGGCGGGAGCGGGCGGCTCATCGGCGGCCCCCCTTGCGGCGAGGTGCCGGCGTCTCGGAGGTGAACCTCGAGAGGAGCTTGCCTCGCGGCTCGGTCGTCGTCTCGCCGTCGACCCACTCGACGAGGTAGCGGTCGCCCGGCATGATCGTCTTGACCTTGCCGAGCGTGCGCCCGTCGAGCGTCGTGACGCCGGAGCCGGCGCCGAGCTTGTGCGGGGGCTCGGGACGGAGCGGGCCGGTCTGCTTGCGCGTTGCCGGCTTGGTCGGGGTTGCGGTGTCTGTCATGCGTAGAGAGGACGCCTCGAGCTCGAGCTCTGCTCACGCCGGCGAGAGTGAAGCCCTCGAGCTCACACGCGAGCGGTTGAGGTGCCACGCTAATGCGTGTGTAAACGCGCGCAAGTCGACTCTTGCGGAGGGGAGCTCACGCCGATAGGTTGAGTCGTGGAGGGTCGCACGAACCTCCCGCCCCTCGCTGGGGAACGGGCGGAGGCGTCGCGCGAGTCGTGACAGCACGACAAAGCCCCCGGGCTTGAGGTTGGGGAACCTCGCCCGGGGGCCTCTCTGTTTCGTGCTAGTTGGCCTTGAACGGCTTGGAGTACGGTGCGCCCAAGGGGCGCCGGAGGCGGCTCACGAGGCGCCGGAGCCAACCGAGGAGCGCGCTCACGCGGCGACCGCCTTGGGGATGCCGAGCGGGCGACCGAGGGCGGGGCCGGGCGTGCCGGTCTTGCCGACGCCGGCGACCGTCGTGAGGATGCCCTTGCGCTGTGCGTGCACCGAGAGCACCTCGGCGATGCGGCCCGAGCGGCGCGTGCCCATGAACGGGAGGAGCTCGCGCATGATGGCGGCGGCCTTGTCGCCCGAGAGCTCGGCGTGCCAAGTCGGCGACATCGGCTTGGGCTTGAGCGTGAGGCGGATGCTCGAGCCCATGAGGGTCGCCGCGCGCCCGACGACGTCGCGGTCTGTCATGCCGACGCGGATGCGCGGGTACTTGCCGCGGTGAGCGTCGAACGTGCCCTCGCCCTCGAGCAAGCCGGCGAGCCAGAGAGCATCCTCGCGGGTGCCGAGGATCGCGGGTGTGTTGTCAGATTCCATGCTTGGGGTCTCCTCCCCATTCCCGCTGATAGCGGGCGATGATGTTGTGGCGAAGCTTGAGAAGGCGCGTGAACTCGCGGGCGGCGTCGCGTGACGCGTGCCGCTCGTAGTAGGCGTGCCCGAAGGATGCGACGACGGCGACCCGCCTCTCGCGGTTGGCCTCGAGCGCGAGCTCGTAGACCTTGCGCGAGAAGCGGATGCCTCTCGTCATGCGGTGACCTCTTCGACGAGCTCCCAGCCGGGGCGGGAGGTCTCGAGGCGTGTGCGGACCTTGCCGCCGTTGCGTGAGCCGGCGTTACGCGCGGCGGTGGCCTGCCCGCGAGCGACGTGCTCGAGCGGCCACGGGCCGAGGCGGTGCGTCGCGCGCACCTCGCCGGCGACGGTGAGGAACTCGACGACGACGCGGTAGACCGGCCCGTCGTCGTCAAGCCTCCGCGGGGTGTGTGCCAACCGTGGCCTCCTCCTCGTCGACGAGCTCGTCGTAGAGCGGCGTTTCGGTCGTCTCGGGCTCGGGCTCGGGCTCGGGCTCGGGAGCCGGCGCCTCCTCCTCCTCGGGCGAGAGCTTGGCGAGGGCCGCGCGGAGCTCGGCGGCGGTGGCCTCGAGGATTCCGACCGTCGCCTCGGCGTCGGTGAGACGATTCTCGGCGGCGGTGCGGTCGCTCTTGGCGCGGGCGAGGTCGCGTGCGGTTGCCTCGAGGGCGGCGGTGACAGCGTTGACGGCGGCGCTCATGCGCGGGCCTCCTTGGTGAACGATTGGAACTTGTCGAGGTCGGCGGATGCCGCCTGTCGGGCCTGCGCGCGGCGCTCGAGGTTGAGCTTGGCGACGGCGGCGAACGGAGTGCCGGCCATGAGGTCGGCGGCCTCCTCGGCGCGCACGAGGCCGCGGTAGGTGCGCCTCACACGGCGCCGGAGGTGATGCTCGGTCGCCCTGCGCTCGGCTCGGTTGCCGTGAGGCTTGCCGATGACGCGGGCGCTCACTTGGCGACCGCCGTTGTGCGAGCTCGCGGTGCGCGGCGCTTGGGAGCCGGCGCCGGCGTTGCGCCCTCGAGCGTGCCCGAGGCGACAGGCTGACCGATGATCGTGCCCGACATCGTCTTGTCGTACTCGAACACCTTGCGGATGTTCAGGAACATTTCGAACACCTCGTCGTCGGCGCGGACGGGCGTGAGCGACCAGCCCTCGGGGCGAACGTGGAACACGGCGGCGCCGTCGCCCTTGACGTTGGGCGTGCGGGTGCCGTCGGGCCGGAGGATGTGCTTGGCGTTGCGATAGGCCGCAAGCTGTAGCCCGACCTCGGCGTGAATGCCCGAGCGCGTCGTCTTGTTGTCGAGCCAAATCGTCTCGCCCTCGATGATGGCGAGAGCGTCGAACGAGCCGGCGTAGCGGTGCTCGTCACTCCACACCGTCTCCTCGAGGTGGAGGAACTCGGGTTGCACGACGTTGAGGAAGTTGTCGTAGTTCTGCCGGTAGGGCTCGAGGTCGGGGTGAACGCGCCCGATGGTCTCGCCCTTTGCCATCCGCTCGAAGATGTCGTGCGCGGCGGTGCCGATGTCTGCGGCGGCCTTGGTGTTGCGGTCGGGCGCGCGCTTGAGCATGTCGACCGCCATTTCCCGCGACGTCGACGAGCCGCTCGTGAGGATCGTTGCGAGGGCGCCGAAGTTGTCGACCGCCTCCTCGGCGACCATTTTGGCGGCCCAGAACTTGAGGAACGGCTTGGGGAGCGTGTTGAGGACGGAGGTGACGCCGGGGTACTTGACGCCCGACTCGGGCTCGACGTAGAAACGCGCGTCGCCTCGCTTGATTGTGTTGACCTTGGGCGTTGTCACGCTTTGGGCCTCCTTTGCGTCGGTGAATGTGGACGCAAAGAGAGGACGCCCCGGGAGCGGTAAGTGCTCACGGGGCGGGCGGGTGCGCCGAGCTCGAGGCCGGCGCTAGGGGTGAAGGTGACGAAGTGACGGAAGTGACGTCACCTCTCTATTCCCTCTATAGGACTCTCAAACTAAAGAGAGGAATAGGAAAGTGACGTCACTTGCGTCACTCCGTCACTTTGGAGCGATGCGGCGGCCCGCCTCCCGCGCGGCGTCGGCGAGCCGGCGGAGGGCCTTGACCGTCTCCTCGGCGGTCTCTGCCGGCGCATCGGTCGGCGTTTGAATCCTCGAGACAGCGCGGCGCGCGTAGTGCGCGAGCTCTTGCGCGTCGTCGATGTCGGTGATGGCGGAGCCTCCCGCGAACAGCGCGAGGAGCTTGGCGTCGTGCCCTCGGCGCTCTGCGCGGCGCTCGACGGTCGAGCCGGCCTTGAGCCCGAGCTCCTCGAGCTCGTTGCCGTAGCGGTCGCGGAGGATCGGCGAGACGTGATGGCGGATCGCGGCTTGCAAGTTGGTGCGGTGCTCTTTCGGCACGCCGGCGGCGTCGAGTGCCGCCGTGACCCACTCTCTGTAGTCGTAGGAGCGGCCTAGGAGGTCGGGCTCGCCCTCGCGGGTGTAGAACTGCCCTCGAGCCTCGACGAGGGCCTCAGCGGCTTGCTTGGTGCCCATCGTGCGGAGCGGGCCGGGGCCTTGCATGTAGGCTCGCATGCCCTCTTGGGCGCGGAGTGAGAGCTCGTCTAGCGTTGCGGTAGGCATGGCGCGATGTTACAGCCTCAGAGCTCGGCGCGCGCAAGTCGAGGCACGGACGTCACAAAGTCGTAACAGCACGGCGAGGTGTCGCTTGGAGAAATGCGAAAGGCCCCGCCCCCTCGAGGTGAGGAGACGGGGCCTTGACGGACTAGCGGCGGTAGAGGCTCGCGGTGGCAAACACGACGACGGCGAGGAGCGCGACGAGCGTTGCCAGCGTGTCGACGAGCATGTGTAGGGCGACGATGCCGGCGAGCGTCATTCGAGGCCCTCGACGAGCTCGGTGACTGCGAGCTCGAGCCCTCGAGGCGTGCCATCGTTCAGGATGGTCGCGTCGACGTCGTAGTTGTCCATGGCGGTTTCGCTCGTGTGCACGTCGCTCGAGGGCGCGAGGGCCGGGCGCGCGACGCGGACGACGATGCCGCCGTGCTTGCGGATGAGGTCGGCCTCGTTGGGGAATCGGACGTCGGTGAATGCGAGGGGCTCGTGCCAGTGATAGACCGACTTGAGGCCGGTGCGGACGGTGCGCCCCGTGAACGTCTTGAACTCCTCGGAGTGATGCTCGACGTAGTGGAGCGCGCGCTCGATGCGGAGCTCGCCGAGAGCGACCCACGGCGAGAGGCCGAGGAGCTCCTCGAGCCCGTAGCGGTTGCCGAGCACCTCGCGCATGCCCTCGGTGCCGGCGTCTTGCATCACGCGGCGGAGCTCGGGGTAGCGCTCTTTGGCGAGCTCGTAGCCGAGTGCGTCGATGGCGTCGCGCCAGTGGATCGCTTGCACCTTGTAGGGGCCGACGAGCTCGTGCCCGACGACGGGGTTGGTCGCCTCGAGGAAGTCGCGGAGCGGGTCGGCGAAAGCGGCCTCGGTGTAGCCGTAGCCGGCGAGGAGGCTTGCGGTGCGATTCTTGCCGGAGCGCTTGCGGCCCGTGAGGCCGATGAGGGGAAGGGTTGTCGTCATGCGATGAGAGGACGCCTCGAGGGGCTCGCCTGCCCACGAGAAAGCCCCCCTCACGAGGAGGGGGGCCGGGGGAGAGGGTCTCAGTCGTCGAGGCCGGCGGCGTACTCGGCGAGAGCGTCGTAAACGCGAGGGTGACCGAGGAGGATGGCGTCGATGGCCTTGGTGAAGCGGAGGGGCTCGCGCGTCTCAAGCTGAACGAATCCGGTGCGGATGAGGCGGGTCGCCTCGGTCGCCTTGAAAAAGCCGACGCCCTCGGCGCGGAGCGCGCCCGTGCGCTTGCTGACCTCGAGGCTCAAGGCGTCGTAGGCGGCGCGGTGATTGGCGGCGCGCACCTTGCGGGCGGCGAGGGTGGCGCGGTCGGACTCGACGACGCCGGCGCCGAGGCACCGCATGCAAAGGCCCTGCGCGACGCGCCAGTCGCCCCAGCCCTTGCCCCCGCATCGGCCACAGTCGCGCGGCTTGACGATGGCGGGGTTGGCCTCGGGAGTCGGGGTGAAGGTGGAGGAGAGGTTGTTCGTCATGCCTCGACTCTACGCGTGTAAACACACGAGCGCAAGTCGACACGCGGAACAGAAAAGGCCCCCGCCTCGAGTGAGACGGGGGCCGGCGGGGAGGGGCTCAGTAGACGAGCTCGAGGCCCTCGCGGGCGAAGCGCTCGAGCATGTAGTTGTCGATGCGGTAGGTGTAGACGCCCTCGTGAGCGGGGCGAACCTTGGTAGCGAGCACCTTGCCGAAGTAGAGCACGGTGGCCTCGGTGCGCTCGGGCTCGAGCGTGACGAGGTGCGCGAAAACGCGCACGAGCCGGGTCTCGTTCTTGCCGCTCGCCGTCCACTCGGCGCGCTCGGTGCGGTACTCGGCCTCGAGCTCGTAGCGTCCGGGCTTGACGACGGCGTTGTGGTCGCCGGCGTAGTTGTCGATGACGCGGACGGTGAAGCCCTCGGCGACGATGATGGCGGTAGGGACGGGGCGGGTGGCGGTGTTGTTCGTCATGGTTTGAGCATACACGCGTGTAAACACATGCGCAAGTCGGCACACGAGACGACGAAAAGCCCCCGCCTCGGAATGAGACGGGGGCCGATGTCGGGGCTAGACGCCCGGGGCGAGAGACGCCGAGCCGGAGCTCGACGCGGCGAGACCCTTGAGGATCGAGAGGAGTGCGGCGGAGCCGGCGCCAACGGCGAGGGCTTGCCACGAGTCGACCTCGAGGAGACCGAAGCCTCCCGCGGTGGCGACGGCGAGCGCACCTCCTGCGGCGGAGGTGATGACTCGCTCGGCGAGGTCGGCCCAGAACTTGCCTGTTGCGATGGGACGCTTGCGGGCCTCTTCGATGGCGGCGAGCTCGTTGCGGGTTGTCATAGGTCGTCTCCTAGTTGGGGAAGATTGCTCGGATGATGGAGGCCAGCGCGGCGCCCGCGGCGATGGCGGTGCCGATGCCGGCCCAGAGGTCGCGCGGCGAGACCGTCTTGCGGGACTCGACGACGCGGAGCCGGAGCTCGTGGTCGTCGCCTCGAGCGAGCGAGGTGTCGAGCTTGACCTCGAGGCGCGTGAGGACTTGGACGAGGGCGGCGTCGTCGGAGGGCGGCGGTGAGGAGGCGCTCATTACAGACCGAGCCTCTTGAGCGTTGCCGGCCCGACGATGCCGTCGACCTTGAGGCCCGCGCGGCGTTGGAACTCGCGCACGGCGGCGTCGGTCGCCGGCCCGAACTTGCCGTCGACGACGAGCTTGCCGGCGTAGAGCGGATACGCGCTCTTGAGCTTGGCTTGGACGCGTCGCACAGCCTCACCCGTCGAGCCCTTGCGGAGGCCAGCCGGGGCCGGCTTGGGCTTGGGGGCGGGCTTGGGCGCGAGGAGCGCGTCGGCCTTGATGTTCGTTCGGTTGCCGTAGACGCCGTCGACCGCGAGGCCGTGCTTGCGTTGGAAGTCGCGCACGGCGGCTTGCGTCGCGGGGCCGTCGTAGCCGTCGACGGTGAGCTTGGGATAGCCGAGCCGGCGGAGCTTGGTCTGTGCGCTCTTCACCCACGCCTCACCCTTGAGCGTGCGTGCCGGCCACTTGCCCGAGGTCGAGCTCGAGCCGGAGCTCGCCGGCGTTGCGAACCGAGCTCGCGCCCATGCGAGCGGGTCGACCGACTTGGCGTTGACCCGCACCTCGAAGTGAAGGCACACGCCGGTCGCGTTGCCGGAGGCGCCCATGATGCCGAGCTTGTCGCCCTCGGCGATGACGTCGCCTCGCTTGACGGAGACCGAGGCGAGGTGCATGTAGACGACGGTGACGCCGGGCGCGATGTCGACCGCGACGGTGTTGCCTGCGGCGGGGTTGAGCCATCCCGCGGTCGTGACCTTGCCGCCGGCGACGGCGATGATGTCGGTGAATCCGATGAAGTCGACGCCGTAGTGGACGCTGTAGGCGCCTCCGACTCGAGGGCCGAAGTTGCTTGAAATGCGGGGTTGAGTTTGGGAGCCGTTGGGCCAGCGCATGAGAGCCTTTCGTGACGAAAGGGCGCCCGCCGTGATGCGGACGCCCTCGAAGAGGTGCGGGGATCGGGCCGGCGCTAGCCGGTCGGGACGAACGTGCCGTCGAGCTCGGGGTCGACGAAGAGCTCGACGAGGTCGTAGCCCGTGCCGTTGAACGCGTAGAGCACGACAGGCTCGGCGATGTTCGTGGCGGGGTCGATGAAGTAGAGAGCCGTGAGCGTCTTGAGCGAACTCGAGGCACTCCATGCGCCCGCTCCTACGCCGTTCTTGGCGCGCATGCGGACGTAGTAGGTCGTGGCCGGCGCGAGCCCCGTGAGGGCGCGCGAGGAGCCGGTGACAGCCAGCGTCGTCGCGCCCGAGAAGTTCGACGCGGTCGAGTATTGGATGTCGTAGCCGGTGATGCCGGAGCCCATGTTGTTCGGAGCCGACCAAGCGACGGTGAGGCCGGCGACCGTGGCCGCCGAGAGCGTCGGCGCCGACATCGTCGCGGGAACCTTGGGGATACGCGTGAGCGTGATCGAGCCCGAGGCGGTGCCCTTACCGATGTTGGAGTGCTTGGAGTCCCATGTGCCCGAGACCGAGAGCGTCTTGGTGCCGTCGGCGTTGTGCGCGATGGTCTTGGTGCCGGAGGCGATGGTGAAGTCGCCCGCGGGGAACGAGGCGATTGAGCCCGACGAGCCCGAGCCGACGTTGATACTCCATGCCGTCGAGTAGCTCCCGAACGAGCCCCAATTGGCGACGTCGTCGACTCGGAGAGCCCACGACACGGGCGTCGTGTTGGCCGATTGGTTGGGCGTGCCAGGCGTGACGTCGAGCCGGAGGACGTAGTCGCGGACGCCGTCGAGTTGAACGGAGAACGTTGCCACGAGCTAGCTCTTTTTCGCCCAGAGGATCGCGGTGCCTGCGGCGGGTTGCGTCGCGGAAATCACGATGCCGAGGTTGGCGAGGAGCGCGGTGCTGATCGCCGTCGCGCCAGTGCCGCCCTTGGAGACCGGGAGCGTGCCGACGTCGACAAGGTCTTTCCAGGTCGTGCCGTTGTGGAACTCCCAGAGGCCGCGCGTCGTGTTGTAGCCGAGCGTGAGGTAGGGGCGAGGCGAGCTCGGGCGGGTTGCCGTCGTCCATCGGCCCACGTTGGCGCCGGTGTGCGTGCGACGGTCGGTGACGTTGCCCGAGGTGATGCTCGTGACGCCACCTCCGACGAGGACGTCGGCGACCGGCCACTCCCAAATGCCCGTCGGGTTTTGAGTGAGGGTCGGCGCGACAGGCGTGCCCGTCGTCGAGGCGCCCGAGAGCACGGCGGTCTTGATAACCGGTGTGCCGGCGCGGTCGAGTCGCTTGACGACGGTGTCGATGCGCGAGGAGCCGGATGCCGGCGCCGCGGGAATCGTGACGCTAGCGACCGCCGAGTCGCCCGTGAGGATGCCTCGCACGAGGGCCTCACCTGCGGCGAGCTTGACGACGAGGCCGGAGCCATCGGCGGAGGGTGTAAACGCGCTCGGGGTCGTGATGCCGTCCTCGATGAGAGAGGCGACGAGGTTTGACCATTGGACGTCTTGCATGCCCGTGAGGGCCTTGGGGTAGGCGTAGTCGGCCATCGGAGTCCTTTCGAGGAGGTGTGAGCTAGTCGGCCCAGCGGAGCGGCTTGACCGTGAAGTGCGGGTAGTTGACGCTCCTCGTGCCCGTGCCCGTCGTGTATGCCTGTAGGGCAAAGGTCGACGTGCCGGCGTTGCATCGGACGAGCTTGGAGGCGCCGCGGTGCTCGTAGGCGTTTGTCACCCACATAGCCGAGCCCCAAGCGACGACGCCGCCCATTTCGTTCGCGGCCTCGACGGTCGCGCCGGAGACAGCCACGCCCGCACGGACGTCGCCCGTCGGGGCCGATATCCATGCATTCGTGCTCACCTCGACCCACGCGGGCCGAGCGAGCGTGAGCGAGACCGACGACGTGCCGGGGACGACTGTGCCCCACGCCGACGCCGTGACGACGTTGACCGCCGGGCCGACCATGATGAGAGGCTCGGGGAGCTCGGCTACGGTGCCCGTGCCACCCCCGGGGAGGTTGACGGGGCCGGTGAGGATGATGTAGTTGGCGACGCGGTAGGGCGACAGATTCGACACGGCGGTCGGCGCCGCGCCGTTGTTCAGAGTGACCGCCTTGAGGAAGCGGCCCGCCGTGTTTCCCTGCGCGAGCGACCCGCCCCCGTTGTCCGTCGTACTCGCGGTGTTCGAGTCGCTACCGGTCGCCGTGAGGCTGATGCTCGCCGGAAGGTTCTCCTTGGTGAGCGTGACCGACTTAGCGCCGCCGGCCTCGCCGATGGCGTCAAACTCGGTCTGCGAGGGGTCGAGCCCGACGAGCACGCGCCCGCGGTAGTCGGGGAGGTTGAACGTCGTGGAGCCGTTGCCGGCGCCGTGCGCGGTGCCGATGGCACCGAAGAGGGCCGCGTAGGTCGTGCGTGAGACTGCGGCGCCGTTACAGAGGAGGGCGCCCGAGGGAACCGTGCCGCCTGCGAACGGGAGCACGACGCCCGGAGGCGCGGCGGTCGCCTGCGAGGAGGCGGCCTCGGCGGTGCGCTCGAGGGACGAGACGCGACCCTCGACGCCCGAGAGGCGCGAGCCCGTGATCTTGTCGGAGTCGAAGCCAGTCGGATCGCCGACCTTGGCCGTCGCGTAGATGCCCTCGGGGCCGACCTCGACGGCGAGCTCGGTGACGGTTGCCTTGACGGGGACGCCGGCGACGTTGACCGTCACGAGGTCGCCAAGCCACCATTTCGAGCCGAGCTCACGCGTGTTGACTGCGGAGGGGACGACGGTGAGCGACTCGATGCGCGTGCCGTTGGCGGCGAGCACCTCGTCGCCCTTGGCGTCGAGCTCGGAGGTGTCCTCGGCGCCTCGAGCGTCGACCGAGACCTCGATGACGCGACGCCATGCGGCGGCCTCGGAGGTCGCCGTCGCGCTCGTGCGCGTGCGGATCGCACGCTCGGAGCCCTCGCCCGAGCCGAGTACGACAACGCTTGTCGCGGCGGGGCCGCTATAGCCCCACTTGGCCGAGTCGAGCGAATCGCTCTGCACGTCGAGGCGAATGGCGCCGGAGAGGTCGGAGGAGGTTGAGGTGCGGAACTCGAGCTTGTCGCCGACTTGCACGACGTCGAAGAGGAGGCCGTCGGCGACCGCGAGCTCTTGGCAGAGCTCGAGGAGCGAGGGGAACCGAGCCGACTTGGTGCGGGACGTGCCGCGGGCGAGGTTGGTGCCCATGACGAGGCGGGAGTCGCGGCGAGACGTCGAGGCCGAGGGGCCGATGTTCGCGTTGACATAGGCGTGCATGAGCGTCTCGGCGACGCCCGTGCGGATGTCGTAGGGGCGAGACGCGCTCGACGCCTGTGCATCGGAGAACGCGGGATTGGGGAAGGCGAGCCGGTCGGCGAGGATGATCGAGTCGGAGACGCCGGTGAACACCCACTTGCCGCGAGGCTCGTCGGTCGTCTCGATGAACTCGGGCGCGACCATTGGCCCCGTGAAGCGTTGCCCGCCCGGGAGGTCGACGACGATGCCGGCGCCGGGCTTGGTGAGCTCCTCGGCCATGGCGTGACGAATCCATGCGCCCGAGCTCGAGCGCACGAGGTGCGGGAGCTCGAGCGACCAAGTGCCGACGCCGTTGCGAACGGGGAAGAGCTTGAGCGTGGCGACGTCGTCGTCGGAGAGGATGCCGATGCGAGAGAGGTCGCCCTTGCGTACCTGCGCGACGAGAGAAGCCATTTAGAACACCTGTCGGAACCGGGGGCGATAGCGACCGATGACGCGCGAGCTCGCGGTCGTGCCAGTGACGGCGATGTGAACGGTGCTAGTGCCCGGAGGGAGTTGGAAGAATCGCGGGACGTCCTCGAGGGCCGAGTAGCGCGATGCGCCGGCGCCGTCGACAACCTCGATGCCTGCCGGCGTCTTGCGGATGTAAACGCGCTCGCCTGCGAGGATCGGGACGGCGTAGACCCATCCCTCGCCGTCCTTGGTCGCCTCGACGCGCGTGAGGGGGCCGTGGAGCTCGAAGTCGACCCACGACGGAACCTTGCCCGGGTTGGTGACTGTGACCTCGCCGAAAGCGTCGGAGGGTTGGAGGTAGACGTTGGGGAGAGACTCGAGGAACGGTGTTCCGTCGTTCGTCTGCATGACTGTGAACTCGGAGTAGTCGAGGGCCGTCCAGTAGGCATCGGGACAGTCGAGCGTGAGCACGACACGAGCCACGGTCTCGCCGAGCGACGTGAGCCCCTCGGTGCCGCCTCCGACGTGCACGAACTCGAGCTCGCGTGCGGAGCCGTCGGTGTACCGGACGACGAGCCGGGGGAGCGGCTTGCCGTCGACGTAGGCGATGGCGTCGGCGAGCTCGTCGATGCGCTCGGTGAGTTGTGTGCGTGCGCCCTCGGGGTCGAGGCCGTGATCGGCGAAGATGCCGAGCGAGAGCGTGATCTGCCGGCCCGACGTGCGGACGTTGCCGAGGCGCCGTCCGTCGCCTGCCGACTCGGTGAAGGCCGCGCGTGCCGTCGGGAGGCCGAGGCCCGCCGTGCCATCCATGACACGAAAGGCCCCGGCATCCCACGGGGACGAGGCGAGGGGGAGCTCGACGCCCGAGGGCGCGATGAGCGAGAGCGCTACTTGCGCCATGTGGAACCTCCCGACGCGCCGACGGTGCGCTCGAGGTTGGTTTGAGCGCGCCGGAGCTTGTCTTGCTTGTCCTCTTGCGAGGTCGAGTGATCGTTGTAAACGGTCGTGAAGTTGGCGGCGCCCTTGGCCTCTGCGGCTCGAGCGGTCGCCCCGATGAGGCCCCCCTCGACGTCGCCGACAGAGACGCCGGAGAGTGCACCCGCGGCCACCTCGGCGAGCCCGAGAGCCTCGGCGCCGACGCCCTTGCGCATGTCACGGAGACCGAGCGCGAGACCCTCGCCGGTGTTTCGACCGAAGCCCCGCATGAGGCGCGAGGGCGAGTGAATCCCGAGGAAGTCGAGGAAGCCGTCGACCGCCCCGCCGATGATGTCGAGGAGTGCCGCGCCGACCTTGCCCGCCGAGTCCCAAAGCCCCTGCACGAGGCCGCCGATGAGGTCGCCGCCCGCCTTGAGGAGTTTCGGCACAGCGTCGATGAGGGCGCCGACGAGAGCCGGGATGACCTCGAACACGATGGCGCGAAGAATCTGCGGGAGAGCCTTGACGACAGCCTTGGCGAGCGTGATGAAGAGCTCGATGCCCGTCGTCAAAAGCGTCGGGATCATGCTCACGAGCGTCGAGACGATGCCGGGGAGCATGCCGATGACGGCGACGAGGATCGTCGGGAGTGCCTTGGCGATGGCGAGCACGAGACCGAGGAAGAGGTCGATGCCGGCCTTGAGGATGCCCGGGAGCATTCCCACGATGGTCGTGATGAGCACGGGGAGGAGGTCGAGGACAGCCGTGATGAGGAGCGGCACGAGCGTCACGACAGCCTCGATGAGGCCGGCGAAGAGCTCGAGCCCCGCTTGCACGATGCCGGGGAGCATCGAGAGGAGCGAGGTCGCCAGAGCCGGGAGCATCGTGACGAGCGACATCACAATCTGAGGGATGACCATGAGGAGCGCTTGCACGATGCCCATGAAGAGCGAGAGCCCCGCCGAGAGGAGCATCGGGACCATGCCGAGGATCGTCGTGATGAGCGAGGGCGCCAGCGTGAGGAGCGTCGTGATGAGCGGCGGGATGCTCGTGAGGAGGCCCTTGACGAGCGACGAGAACGATTGCACGGCGGCGTTGAGGATGCTCGGCGCCATTGCGACGAGGCCCTCGAGGATGCCGGGGAGGGCGCCGAGGACGGCGGCGAACAGCTTGTCGCGCATCGTGGCGAAGCCGGCGACGGCGGATTGAATGCCGCCCCCGTTGACCCATCCGGCGATGCTCGCGCCGACGTCGGAGAACATTGCGCCGATGCCGGCCATGCCTCCGCCTGCGCCGGCGAACACCTCTTGCATGCGGGCGCCGAACACCGAGAAAGAGTCGGCGAGCCCTTGCACGGTCGGCATCATTGCGAGGAGCACAGAGCTCGCCGCGGTGGCGAACGGGAGGAACGCTTGCCCGATGGTCGTGCTGATGTTGCCCCACGAGGCCGAGAGCCGTTGGTTGACGCCCTCGTAGGTCGTCGCCTCTTTGGCGAAGTTGCCGTGCGCATCCTTGGTCTGTTCCATGATGAGCGCGAGCGTCGCGGCGGCGTTGGCCTCGGCGGAGAGCGTGCCTCCGACCTTGGAGAAGCCGAGCTCGGCGGCCTTGGCGTCGATGGTGGCTTGCTTGAGGCTGACGCCGTATTTCTCAATCGGGTCGCGCTCGCCCTTGAGGGCGGAGGAGAGAGCCTCGACCGCTTGACGGGAGGAGCCTCCGAACATCGAAGAGAGGTCGGCGCCGAGCGTGATGAGCTCGTTGGTCTTGGGACCGAGCTCCTCCATGGCCGTGCCGGCGTTCTTGAGTTGCGAGCCGATGAGCGTGCCGAGCTCGTTGAACTCGTTGCGGGTGAGCCCGACGGATGTGGCGGCGGCGGAACTCCACTTGTGCATGCCGCCCGCGCCGCTCTTGAACACGGCGTCGATGGCGCCCATGCTCTGCTCGAGCGCGCCGGCGCTCTTGATCGCCGACGAGACGAACATGCCCATGCCGATAGTGCCGGCGATAGCCATGAGCGGGCCGATGACGCCCTTGAATGCCGAGCCAACCTTGCCGCCGAGTGACTTGCCGCCCGCGTCGCCTGCGGGGTCGATCTGCCCCTTGAGGGCCGAGCCGAAGCCCTTGGCAGAGGGGACGACGTTGAGGGTTGCGTGTCCGATGACGTTGGCGGCCATAGATGAGCTCCTATCGGGAGGCGAGGCGGGCGCGTTGGGCCTCGAGGCGAGCTCGAGCGTTGGAGGCGCGCGAGGTTTTCGCGGCCATGGCGGGCGCCTTGGGGATGCCCGGGTGAGGCTTGCCCGTGAGGGCCGTGTAAACGTGGCTTAGGAGGTAGTGCTCGACTTGCCACGGGGCCTCGCCGTCATTGGCGAGGCGAGCGGTTGCGGAGTCGGCGGGTAGGTACTGCACGAGCACCGAGAGACGCCGGAGAGAGAGCTCGCCGCGGTAGAACTCCGCGAGGTCGATGCCGTGATGCCGCTGTAGGTCGGCCTCTAGGACATCGGGAGCCTCGCGGAGCACCGTGACGAGCGCTGTCAGTTTCCCGCGATGCCGAGAGCATCCTTGGCGTCGGTGATGAGCTCCTCGAGGTCGGGAACCTTGAGGCCGAGACCCTTGAGCTCGCCGTATTGGTCGGCGCCGAGGATGATCTTGAGGAAGCCGACGACGCGGCCCTCTTCGAATGCCTCGAGGGCGTCGAGCGGCCATTCCGACGTCGGGAGGAGCTCGAGCTTGAGCCCGCGGAACGTGAAGGGGATGAGCTCGCCGAGAGCCTCGGCGGCGATGGCGGTTGCGGTGGCCTTGGCGGCGGGCTTGCGGGTCGTGGAAGTCATGCGGGTGTGCTCCTAGCGCGGGATAGGGGTGAGGGTGTGCGCGGGTGTGAGAGGTGCACCGAGGGCCGCCCCGCGCGAGCGGCCCCCGGTAGGTGTGTTGCTACTCGCCGGCCCCGTCGGGGTCGGTCTCGATGGTGCGGTAGAGGGTGCCGTCGGACTCGGGGAAGATGACGACGGTGACCTCGTACACGGTCGGGTCGGTCTCCGACTCGGTGATGTCGGCGACCTCTGTGACCTCGGCGTGAGCGGCGAAACGGCGCTTGACCTTGTCGCCCTCGCGGGTCTCGAAGCCGATGGCGAAACGCGTGCCCGAGGCCGGCGTCTTGATCGTCGAGGAGCGCACGCCTGCGGCGCTCGAGCGCGTCGAGCCCGGGTTGATGAGGGCGAACATGACGTCGTTGTCCTCGAGGGCGACGAACTTGATCGTTCGCTTGTGCTTGCTCGTCGAGCGCTTGTAGAGCTTGCCGCCCCATGCGTAGTGCTCGGAGGTCTCGGCCTCACGCGACTCGGTGAA